>ENA-OWRJ01000972-OWRJ01000972.1-human-gut-metagenome-genome-assembly--contig:-NODE-972-length-33691-cov-5.091450_pt1 | contig 33691 bp, 51 predicted proteins | sample MGYA00248269_ERZ651897 | MGnify/ENA primary metagenome ERZ651897 (study PRJEB26924, sample SAMEA4378252) | human gut metagenome | biome: human gut; feature: human-associated habitat; material: faeces...
TTAAATCACTTATTCAATTTTATTTATTTTGTTTCACATCAATTGTAATACAACATTTTAATATTTTATTTTTTTAAGAACAAAAGCAAACATTTATAACATTTGCACTTATTTCCTATTTTCTATAATATAATAAAAGACCTAAAAGTAGTAATATCATTAACAATAAATGATTTTACCATTCCTAAGTCTTTTTTATAAATTAACTATTATAATAGAACAAAAACGGACACTAATAACATTTACACTATTTAGAATATTTTAAAGTCCGCGTCTTTGTTCGTGCGCGAAAATTTATTTCATAAATTTTCTGTGCATCGTTAATTTTATATTATAGAAAGTTCAAAAAACTTTCATAATATAAAATTAAATTTTTGCAACTCCACCAACGATTTTGCTGTATTCTGCATTTTCTAATAATTTAGCTCCTCCAGAGATTACAATTAAATCTCCTTTTTCTAATATTTCTTTTTCTTTTAATTTTTCAATTCCTACTTCTACTGTTTTATCAATATTTTCTTGAGCTTCAACAAAAATAGGTGTTACATTCCAAGCAATAGCTAATTGATTAAATGTTCTTCTATTATCTGTAATAGCTAATATTGGGCATCCAGCTCCTAATCCAGCTAATTTTCTTGCTGAATCACCTGAATGTGTATAACATACAATAGCATCTGCTTCCATATTCATAGCTGTTACACATGTTGAATATGCAATTTTTGTTTCAAAATCTGATAAATTAATATTATCATTGTTTTTAAATCTTTTCCAGTAATCTATTTCAGGTTCTACTCTTCCAGCAATTTTAACCATAGTTTTAACACATTCTACAGGATATTTACCCATAGCACATTCTCCTGAAAGCATCACAGCACTTGTTCTATCAAATATAGCATTTGCCACATCACTTGCTTCTGCTCTTGTTGGTAATGGGTTAAATGTCATTGATTCTAACATTTGTGTTGCTGTTATAGCTGGTTTATTTGCTCTATTTGATAATTTTATAAATTTCTTTTGAGCTACTGGTGGTTCTGTAAAGTCTGTTTCTGTTGCCATATCTCCACGAGCAATCATTTGAACATCTGCATTTTCTACGATTTCTTCCATGTGTTCCAAACCTTCAACATTTTCAACTTTTGTTATTATTTTAATATCTTTTCCACCATTTTCATCTAATACTTTTCTTACTTGATCAATATCATCTTTATTTCTTGTAAATGACATTGCAACATAATCATAATCATGTTCACAAGCTGTTTTTAAATCTTGAATATCTTTTTCTTTTAAAGCTGGTAAACGTACTGCTGTTCCTGGTAAATTTATTGTTTTTCTGCTTCCTAATCCGTTTCCATGTACTACTGTACAAACTATATCTTTTCCTACTATTTCATCTACAACTAATTCAATAGCACCATCATCAATTAATACTTTTGAACCTGGTTTTACATCATTATATAAACCTTTGTAACTTACTGATACTTTGTCTTTATCTCCTACTATATCTTCATTTACTAATGTAAATTTTTGACCATCTTCTAGTTTGATTTTTTCATTTTTTCCTGTAACTAACATTCCTGTTCTTATTTCTGGTCCTTGCATATCTAATAATAATGCTACTGGAACATCTAATTCTTTTCTTAATCTGATTATTTCTTCAGTTTTTTCTGATTGTTCATCCCAGCTTCCATGTGAATAGTTGATTCTTGTTACATTTAGTCCTGCATTTATTAATTCTTCTAATCTGTTTTCACTTGCAGGCCCTATTGTTCCTACGATTTTTGTTTTTCTTAATGTTTTCATTTTTTAATCAATTCCTTTCTTTTTAGACAATCATTTTATTCTATGATACACAATATCATTAGATTTTATACTTGCCCCTTTTTATCGACCCTTATTATATCACACATAAATACATTTTTTCAACACTTTATTACATTTTTATCTCAAAAACTACAAAATTCCCGTTTTCCTTATCAAGTTATCATAATAAATTATTTTAATTTTACTATAGCATGTAAATTTTTTTCATCTTCAGTATATATTGCAACAACATGATAATCATTATAATATGCATATTTACATATAACATTTTCGCCATATTTTATTTCTTTTTTATATTGAATTTGTACACTATCATAAGGTCTTTGATTATATACCTCTTCAGGCAAAGCCTCATACGCCAAATCTAAATAGTATAAATTATGCATATGCCCATTTATGTCTATATCTCTTCTATTTACAGCATATTTAATTTTTTTTGTATACTCACTCTCTTCTGGCAAATCTATTTTTTCTATCTCTTTTTTATCATATACACTTTTATCTTCCGGCATATATTTATGTGCTATTTCTTCTGTTATTTTTGTAATTTTACCTGTTTTTGTACTAACTAATACCCATTTAGAAGTTGCTATTGCACATAATTCATTATTATTACTATATAACTCGAAATCACGATATGTTACAGCCTTTGACATATCTCTTCCCCATGTTTTAATATGTATTTTTTGCCCATATTTAGGTCTTTTTATAACATCTAATTTCCAACCAGCTAAAATCCATACAACATTAGTTTTTTCTATATCCTTAGCACCATATCCAGCTAAATCTGAATGATATGCACCTATATCTTCTAACATCTCTAAAATAGCTCTATTTTTTATAAAATTATCTTTTCCTATATCTTTTATCCCCATACAGAAATCATGTTCAAATATCATTTTAAATTACATCCCTTTCCTACTTCTATCAAAAGCAATTAATATCCTGGCTTTTCTAATAAATGAAACATATTTTTCTTATATTTTTCTACACCTGGTTGATTAAAAGGATTTACACCTAATATCATTCCAGACATTGCACACGCTTTTTCAAAGAAATAAATTAATTCCCCTAAATTCTTTTCATCTAATTTATTCATCTCAATCATAACATTAGGTACATCTCCATCAACATGTGCCTTAATTGTTCCTTCCATAGCCTTTTTATTTACATAGTCCATTGTTTTCCCAGCTAAATAATTTAATCCATCTAAATTATCATCATCAGGATTTATAATAATATCATTTTTAGGTGTTTTAACATTTATAACAGTTTCAAATAAATCTCTTCTGCCCTCTTGTATATATTGCCCCATAGAATGTAAATCTGTTGTAAAATCTACTCCAGCAGGAAAAATACCTTTATTTTCTTTACCTTCACTTTCACCATATAACTGTTTCCACCACTCTGTAAAATAATGCATTTTAGGTTCATAATTTACTAATATTTCTGTTGTTTTATTCATTTTATTATATAGTATATTTCGTATAACGGCATATTGATAACATTCATTATATTTCAAATCTGGATCATCAAATCTCTCTTGTGCATTTCTAGCACCTTCCATTAATTTATCAATATCAATTCCAGCAACTGCAATAGGCAACAATCCTACTGCTGTCAAAACAGAATATCTTCCACCAACATTATCAGGAACAACAAACTGCTCATAACCTTCATTCTCTGATAAAGTTTTCAAAGCTCCTTTTTCTTTATCTGTAGTTGCATAAATTCTACTGCGAGCTTCATCAATTCCATATTTATTCTCTAATATTTCTCTAAAAATTCTAAAAGCTATAGCAGGCTCTGTAGTTGTTCCTGATTTTGATATTACATTTACAGAAAAATCCTTATCCCCTATGTATTCTATCAACTCATTTATATAATTTGGACTTAAATTATTACCAACATATAATATTTGAGGAAATTTTCTTTGTTTTTCAGGTAATAAATTATAAAATGTACTTGTTAAACTCTCTATTACAGCTCTTGCCCCTAAATAAGAACCACCTATTCCAATAACAACTAATATATCTGATTCTTTTGCAATTTTCTTAGCAGCCTTTTTTATTCTTTTAAATTCTTCTTTATCATAATTTGTAGGTAATTCTAACCACCCAACAAAATCATTATCATCTCCAGCTCTTTTATGTAATTCTTTATGATTTTTCTCTACCTTTTTGGCATAATCTTGTATCATCTTTTTTGTAATATTTGTTTGTTTGTAATTTAATTTTATGTTTGACATTTTGTTCCTCCTTCTGGTAATTTTCTCTTACCTCTTTATTTTTTCCTGTGCTTTTTGCTCTTTTATAATACATTATTTTACCTTTTTTTTCAATAATTTTGGCTTATTTTTATAAAATAGAGTTACTGTTGTAAATATCAACATTTATATTGTGCATACTTTTGGGTTGTATATGTGTGAATTGTGAATTGAAAAAGAGCACTGGGGTTAACAATGCTCTAAAAATAGTATTAGACATAAGCTCCCTTTCAATTTCTTTACTAACAAACTTTGTCATTTGCTTTTTATTATGTTTACATATACTGGAGAGGTGCCATCAGACACGGTGGCCTGATTGCACCATCTTTTATTTCTTGTCTGTCTACTAATTTCGTAGTTTCTATTATTTCTATTCTTCTATTTCAACTTGGATTCCAGATTTTAGAGATACTAGAGGCCCTGCACCGCCCGCGTAGTTATAGTAGCTGCTGTTCAAGGACGCGAAGTTCCCGTACACATGGCACACATTGCTTGAGTCGTTAGACGAAGGAGAAGCCAGCCACCAATATCCTGATTTTGTTCCATTTTGTCCTGCATACATACTGTTATATCCTTTATAATCTAATGTATTATCTCCTATCCAATAATCATCATTTGATATAGTCGATTGCTTTCCATTTAATGTATATATATATCCTGGATAACTTGTTTCTCTATATGTTGCTCCTAATTTATAATTTCCTGTTGTATGTGATACTTGATTATATGATGCTACGTACATTTCTACACTTGCTCCTCCTATTGCATAATTTGCTTTTGAACTATCTACATAAGATGTCCATTGACTTGGTGAACATAACAATGCTGCTGCTTTTTCATTATTATTCCAACTTGATGTACTACTTCCTCTCTGTGCTGCCCAACTTGGATTCATTTTTTTGTATTTTTCTAAGTCACTTCCTATTGGTGTATAAGATGTTAAACCTATTGTCGTTTTATAATCTGCTTTTAAATATATTGTATTTGCTCCATCTCCAAATTTATTTTCTTTATCTACATAAAAAATTCTATATGTTAAATCTCCTTGTGTATAATTTTGTGCTACTTGTCCATAATATTTTTCTGGATTTGCTGCTATTTGTTCTGCTGTTACACTTATTCTTGATTTTGTTACTGTTACTGTACATGTTGTGCTTACATTTGTTGATACTTTTCCTTTTATTGTTATTGTTGCACTTCCTGTTGCTACTCCTGTTACTGTTCCATCTTCTGCTACTGTTGCTATACTTGGTGTTTCTGATGCATAAGTTAAGTCTTCTACTAGCCCTGTTGGTGTTGTTATTACTTCTATTTTTGCTGTTTGATTTTTTCCTACTGTTACATTTTTTGCTGTTATACTTGTTACTTTTTGTACTATACTTACTTTACAAGTTGCTTCATATTCTGTTCCTTCTACTTTTGCTGTTATTGTTGTGCTTCCTGTTGTTCCTACTGCTGTTATTTTTCCATTTTCTACTGTTGCTACATTTTTGTCTGCACTTTCCCATGTTATTGTTCCTGTTACTCCTTCTGTTAGTGTTGCTGTTATTGTTTCGCTCTGTCCATTAAATAGTTTTAATTCTTTTTTCGACAAGCCTATTCCTGAGATTTCTTCTACTGTGTAATCTTCATTTATTCTAAATATATATTTGTCTGATACTACCTCCCAAGGTAAATCATCTCCGTCTGTTTTTACTGTCATCCCTGCTTTTGTTATTTCATCTCTTAATACTTTTTTGTCTACTTGCCCTAATCCTTCTGTTCTTGCTGTTATTATTGCTAAATTAATTTGTTCTAATGCATTTGATCTTCCTGTTTTACTTTTTGCTTGTGTTGCTCTTTTTAGTATTCCGTTTTCTCCACTTAATGCATTAATTGTTACTCCTGCTAGTATCAACATATCATTTTTTCACATATTCATTTTTTATTGATACTTATAGCTTTTGCTGTTATAGCAACAAATTCACAGTTTTTCAATATCTTTATCAGTTGCTATAAATTTCAATGCGTTAATAACAAATTAATAACAATTGCTGTTGTCTTCAAATTCACTAATCATCTTTTTTATTTCATCGACATCGCACCCATTATTTATTCCTAATTCAAACATCTTTAAAATTACTTTTTCTTTTTTATTATATTTTTTGCTTAATTTTTTTGTTTCATCTAATACTACATTATTACACATTAATATTCCCTCTCTTTCGTAAATCAAATCATAATTCACTTTCAAGGGGTTGTAATCTTTTTCTATTATATTATTCCTTTTCTTTTTTGTAAATACCTCCATTTTATTTTTTTCGTCATTTTTTTCTTTCATAAATAAAAACCTCTCTTTCGTAAATATAATTTGACAATTTACTCTTAAGAGGTTATACTTAATTTACAGTTAACTCTTTCGAGTAAATTGTTTGTGGAAAAGAGATGTGTTAGATTTGCGGTCCTTGCATCTCTTTTTTCTTATTATAACAGATTTATTTTCTATGTCAAAACCCGTTTTCGACAAAAAAAGCCTGTAAGTATTGAAAATACTACAAACTTTTTTTATAATTTTCTGAATTTTTTTATTGGTCAAAATTTATTGTTCGGTTTCTAAGCTCATGCCAATTTACTCCTGATATATATTTTATGCTTTCTGATGACAATAACTTATGTTTCTTTGCATATTTATTCCATTCCTGTATTGTAGGAAATCTTTCTTCTTTTCTTGCTATCTCTTTTAAATAATTTATTGATTCGTCATATTTTAAATATATAAGACTATTTTCTGGATATTGTACTTCTTTTTTATAATATTCATTTAATATTTTATCAAAATTTTTACTTATCTTTTTAGTTTCTTTTGAATTTAACCCATATTCTTCTATTACTATATGTAATTTTCTTCTTATTCTCTCTAATCTTTCTCTCATCTCTTTTTCTCCATCTTTTGTTTTTTTATATTATAACATATTATTATATAAATATGCATAGTGTAAAGCTGTATTGTTAAATTTTATGTCGAATTTTGTTATAAAACGTAATTTTTTAATAAACACTTGCCCTTTCACAATCAATTTTAAGCTATTTTATTTTTTATTTAATGTAGTTATATGCCTTTATTTTTCAATATTTTTGATAATTTTATCTCTGATGACAAATTCCGACAATATTTTTATTTTTCATGTGATATAGTGTAGAAAAAAGGAGGAATAAAAATATGAATGAACAACATCATACAAATGCAGTTAGTATGGAAGAACTTATGAAAAAAGAATTTAAAGCGGAAAGATACGATTTAGGTGGTATAATAAATTCAGATTATATAGATAGAAATTTTAATTTTTGGAATTGTATAATTATTATTATGGCTAAGTATTATTCTGATAAAAAACAAAAAATTGACGATTTTTTAGAAAAATATAAAAATTTTTCTGACATTGAATTAAAAAATATTCAACAAGAAGATTTTGAATTAATAATGGATGAACTCTCAAAACTTATACATGAATTAAATTAATTTGATAAGCTAAAGGCAGATTAATATTATTCAATCTGCCTATTTTGTATAATTTAAAAATCTCTTGAAAGATTTTCGTTTTTTATATTTTAGTACAATATTTTAAACTAATCCATCCACTTGGAGTTAAACCAAATTCGTTTTGAATTTTAGTAACTGTTGTTATTACTCCTCGTTTTAGTCCATTAGTATATTGATTTCCTAGTTTTTTGTTCTGATATCTTGCATTATATGTTAATTGTTTATACTCTTTTATTATATATTTTGTACTAGGACCAGTGCGAACATTTAATACATTTGCATTAACTTTATATGTTCCTGTAGTGTATTTTTGAAGTTTTTCATTTTTTGCAACAGTTATATACTTAGTTGTATAAGCTAGTGAGATCCATCCTAAATTTGTCTTTCCAAAGTTGTTTGACTCTGCTAATACAGTTACTATTGAGCCTTTTGCATATCCACCAACTCTTGAATATGATGTGCTGGCTCCACTTCTTATATTCAAACCACCATTTGCTGTTACTTTAACTTGATAATTTACTTTGTTTATATTAGATTCTACTTTATCTGTCACTGTTGTTGTAGTTGTGTTTTCCTTTATGTCTGTTCTGTCATTTTTGAAGCAGAAAAATTTTTGATAATTCGCATACTCTCTAAAATTCTCTATTGATACATATACTGTATTACTATTTACTGTTGCTAATCCTCTACGGCTAGATACATCAAATTTTCCATTATACAAATATGGATCATATACTTTTATATAATCTCCTTCTATTCCTATAAGAACAATGAAATGTCCTCCGTATGTAAATAAACCTTGATTACAACTTGCTATTATGTAATTATTATCTTTTAATTTTTCTACTACGTCATCTAATTTGTAACATTCACTGTACTCAATATCAAATATATCAGCTGTCCACTTAAAAGCACTCCAGTATGTTCCTTGATTTGCACTTCTATAACCGTATTTTGTATATAATTCTGCCATTTTATCTGGTGCTATATTTCCCTTTATGCTAGACACTACCATTGCTGCTGATGTTGGTCCACAGCCACTTGAACCTATTGTTTGAGATTTATTTTCTATACTAGAATACATTTTACTAGACCATCTGCTATCTAATTGAGAATAGTATGTTAATCCTGCATATTCTCCAATTTCTACACTTGGTGTTTTTTCTGAACCTTCATAAGCAATAATTCCTTGTTCTTCAAACCCCTCTGATTCTGTTTCTTGAACTTCTAGACTTTGCTCGTCTGTTTCTGTTAGATTTGGTATCTCTGTACTAGATTTATTTATTTCATCTACTACTGTGTTTATTGCCTCTGATATCTTATTTGTATCAACTTGTCCAGTTTCATTATATTCTAAATAAACATTTAACAATATAGATACTGATACCAATATTGCTACTATCAAGCTTATTGTTTTTGTTTTACTTTTAAATATTTCTTTTAATTTATTTTTCAATTTTCTCCCCTCCTAATCAGTTATTTCAAATTCTTTTACTTTTTCCATTAATGCTTCTATAAATGAATTACCTTTTAGTTTAAAATAAATTTCTGCACTATGCTGTATGCTCTCTAATTCATAATGTGTTATCTTTTTATCTTCTTTGCATCTATCATATATAGTCAATATGTCATTTCTTAAGCTACACTTTGTTGCTTCTATCATTGACATGCAAAAACTAAACATTCCAATCGAAAATGTACCCAGAAATGTAATTAGAAACCAATAATCTTTTAAAAACTCTAATACTTGCATTATTTTTCCTCCTTTGTAATATTTAATACTTTTTGTATATCTGCCATTGCAGTTACATCAAAAATCGGACTTATTTCATCTGTTGAATAAATATGTGTTGTATCCTCATAACTAGTTGCTTTTTGTATTTTATTTGCTATTACTTTTTGTTCATCTGTAAATGCTATTCTTTTTTCTGTTGCTGTTTTATAATAAATAGTAATGTTATTAGTAGATAAGTATTTCTTAAATGCTGCTACTGTGCTTTCTTCTAATCTTGAAGATTGCATATATATAACAACATTATTCGGATAATTAGAACTTGCATTTCTTATATGTTCTGTATTAGAAGTATCTCCATATTTTGAAACTAACTTATCACATAATATCTTATCTTCGTCTACTCTTTTTCCATTTTCTAAAATATTTAAGCAATTTATTACTGTATATTCCCCACTACTTTCTACACTAAAATTAGAGTCGTTTTCGGTACCATTTAAAACTAATTTACTCCAATTATGTACTTCTTCTTTATTGTCATAGTCAAAATAATCATCTGTTAGCATTTCTTGCTGCACTGGTATAATATACTCTTGTTTTTGTGTCTTATCAGAATTTTCTATTATAGCCTTAGATGATCCTTGATCATATTGACTATGTTCCCCTACTTCTGTACCTTCTACTATTTTCACTGTATAATCCACATAATCGTTTGCATCGCACTCGCTTCCTCTAGTCGCATAAAACCAAGCAAACAAATATCTGTTACTATCATTTATAATATTTGAGACTTTATAGTTTAACATGATCACACCGTCTGTTGTGTTTTGAGTTTCATCATACTTTTCATTTGATTTTGTTCCAGTATAATCCGTATTATTTTGCCTTAATACTAAAAAACCTTTATTAGTACTTGTACTAGATTTTACTTTTGCTTTTATGGTTAGTGTTTTACCTGCGTATTCTGTTAAATCCATTATTTTAAAACCTGCCGCATTATTAGAATTTTTTGAAGTTGTTGCAATTATTCTAAAATTGGTGCCATCTGTAATCTGTTCGCTAGCTTCATTATAATTTCTATAAGTGTATTTTAAAATATTAAATAGATTTACATTGCTACCAACGGTTTTTATTTTGACTGAATTTTCTAAACTCGCTTCTCCATTTCGTTTTACATTTCCATAAATTGCAAATTTTCTGAATTGCACATCTTTTACTGTGTTATTTAATGTTATATCCTCACCTTTTTGGCTAACAACTGATATTGTATTAATTATATTTTTTAGATTTTCTAAGTCCTCTTGAATTTTTGATATACTATTATCTTGTTCCGAATTTTTTATTGTTACTTCTTCAATGCTTTGTTTTATTTCTGTATCATCATAGTTCTCTAAATTTTCTAATTTTTCTTTATAATTACTTGTAAAATCATTTGTTGATAATTCTTTTCCTTCTACTTTATCTATTTTGCCATTTACTTGTTTTTCTATTTCTTTTGCATTATCGTCTATTTTATCCCAATTTTCATTCAATGTTTTTTCAATATCAAAATTGCTATTTAGATCCACTTGATCTAACATATCCCATTTGAATAATTTTAGTTTTTCTGTTTGATTTGACATTACTTCCTCCTATCTAGCTTGCTGCAACATATACAAGGGTTGCTAGCACTTGTGCTACATTTTGAGTACTACCAGAGTTTTGATACATTTCAACTGCTCCTGTTGTTCTGACTTGTATATATGAATTATTTAGTGGTTTATATGAAGTATCCTTTATTACTGCTTGTCCTACTATTAATTTTCCTGGTCTATATGCTTCTGCTAATGTTATTAAGGTTTTTGCTGTATTATTTGCTAAATTAGATATACTAGCCGTATAGCTTACACTTAATACAACTAGACGTCCTATTTTATAAATTGTTCCTATGCTTATGTCTGATGAATTTACTGTTAATTCTTTAGCTATATTATTTTGAAATGTATCAAACATTGCTTTATTTAACTTTGTTGTTCCGTTTTGAAAATTAATTTTGTCCATTTATTTTCTCCTCAACTTTCTTATTTTTTTCTTTTTCTGTCTCATATTTCTTAATGTCCATTTGTTCTTCTTCATAGCATAATTTATCAACTTGATTTTTTATCTTCTCTAAAATCAATTTTATTATACAAGGTGGCAATTGTGTATTATTTATAGTCTCTATTATTTTTTTCTCACCATCTCTAATCATTAAACTCGTAGGTTTCATTTTGTTCCTCCTTCATTTTTTGTTCTTCTTTCCATTTTAGATATTCATTATAATCTTTATTAATAAAATCTGGTTTTTGTATTTCTTTTATTATAGTATTCATTTATACCTCCTTAATTTTGCTGGTATGTTATATAATCTATCATTCCATCTACTACTTTAATTCCAGTAATTGTTATATTTTTCAATTCAATGTTTAGAAGTGATAAATTCCATTTAGTTATTAGCCCATTTTCAACTGTTATTCCACCCCCTGCTTTTGAAAATAAAGTTCCACTTGCTGTATTCCTTATATAAGGTACATCATCAATATCTTTGAAAGAAAATACGTGTGTGAAATATGTTCCATCAGAAGAAGTTTTTGAAATATTTAAAGAAACTCCATTATGCAGACTTAAAAAGAGATATCCATTATCCTCTTGAGTTGATACTAATCCTCCTATTTCATTTCCATTATTATTATAAAATCTAATTCCACTTCCTGAAAAATCTATTAATTTTTTTCCATCATTTGCTACAACTTTAAAATTTCCTTCTTTTACACTCACTTCTCCATCATCTGTTAACTTGAATTTATCACTTGTTATACTAATTCTATTTCCTGTCAATGCAATTTTATCAGCACTAGCATTTATTTCACTTATTAAATTTTTTGTATCTACTTTTAATTCTATTTTTGCATTTATATTCTTTTCTAATGTATTTATTTTTCCACTCGTCTCTAATGAAATCTTTGAACTTGTTTCTTCTAGTTTTGAATTTACTTGAATAGAAGTATCATAACTCTCTAATTTTTCATTTACAGATAATTTAATTTCCTGTGCTGTTTGTTTTATCTCACTATTCATTTTTACATTAGTTGCAAATACTTCTGAATATTCACTTTTTATTGCCCATTTTGCTGATATTTCCGCAGTATAATTTTTTATTGATAAAGTATTATTTCCTTCTTCTAGCATTATTGAAACTATTCCCAAACTTTCTGTAACTGCTTTATCTTTTATTGTTCCATCTGCATTTATTCTTCTAATAACTTGTGCTTTTCCTTCTTTTAAAATATATTCATCATATACTGTTCCATTTTGCCTTAATGTATCTTGTATATTTAACTCATACTCCTTGCTTTTACCATTTTGGTCTTTTATTACTATTAAACTATCTCCTTTTAGATATAAATCATCACTTAAATATAAATTGTCACTTAATTTTAAAGATTCAAATACTGTATTATTCCCTTTTATGTGTAATTCTAATAAATTTCCTTTTATACAGTTTTTTAATGATATTGTTCTTATTCCTTCTATACTTCTAGTTAAATCTGCCATGTTAGATACTTTATCTGTTATACTATCCATTGTTTGCTCATGTTTAGTTAGTTTTTCTTCATGCTCTGTTGTTTCTTGTATTAAATCTTGTATTAATCCTTCATTTTTCTTTGCTAGTCTTTCTACTTTTAATGTCTTTTTTTCTTCTTTTGTTGTAACTTTATATTCTGTTTCTGTTGTTTCTGGTATTTCCGCTTCTATATCACTTGTTATCCCTGTATTAATTGTTATATTTGCTTTTAAATAATATGATTTATATAAATTATCTTCTCTATCTCCAAGTTCAATACAAGCACATGGATTTAACCACATTATTCCTACATCAGAGGCTTCAAATGAATAATATTCTAATCCTTTTATTTGTTCAAACATACCTTCAATAACTTTTTCTCTTTGAAATTCTATAAACTCATTTTCGTCAAATCTAATCTCGCATCTTCCATTTTGCTTTATACTATCTTGGTCTTTTTCTTCTACATTATCTTCTACATCTCCACGTCCTAAAACCAGAGCATTTACAGGTCCAAAATTTTCCTTTATTGTTAAATCTGTCAAATATGATTTATCTATCTTTTCTATAGCATTATCATTTACTTTATATAAGTTAAGTTTATTTTCTTCTATAAATGCTGTTGTTAAAGTTGCCTGAGCTATTTTTTCTAAAACATCTCTATATGTTAATTCTTGAACTGTAAAAAAATCTTCTGTAACATCTAAATCTGCATTATAAAAGTCTGCTGAAAATAATTCTACTCCACAAACTTCACACATTCTTTGCACTAGCTTTAACATTTTGCAAGGATATGTTAGTTGTAATTCTGATTGCTTAAAATTTTTCATAAATCTAATCATTCTGTCATATCCTGTTACTGTTATTTCATCTTTTTTCTTACTATCTTCTATGTCTTTTATAAAAAAATTTCCTAAGTCTATATACTCATATTTATCATCCACAAGTAAACCATATTTAAAATTAATATCTTTTTCTTTTATCTCGTTAGCATTTTTTACAGTTATTTCTATTTGTTTCATTATTGTTTTAAAGAGTTGGCCGTCAAAACTATACTTTAGTTCCTTTGCTATTACATCTTTTCTTTCTTTTAACTTATAAAGTGGTATTTCATTGAAAACCTTTACTGGTAGAAATTGTATTTCTTTTAATATTGTTCCTCCAGCACATATACTTAATTCCGCTTCTTGTTGTTTTATCTGCTTAGTTATCTGTTTAAATTTATTACTTACACTCATGTTTTTTGTGCCCTCCTGTCTATTGCTGTTAGTACTACTGAAAACTCACTCCAATAACCTCCACACGCCAGCGGACTAGATTTTATAGCTTGACCATTATAAAAATCTTCCTTATATAATTGTCCTTGTTTATAGTTTGCCATATCTCTTTCTAACGAAAATTGAACACCTGATAAAAATGGGTGTTCAAGCAATGTTTTTATTAAATTAAATTGTTCATCTGAAACTATTCCAAATTTTATTTCTAATGTAGTAAAATATCCTATAAATGTTCCACTATAATGCCCATCTAATGTATTTCTTCCAGTTCCGTCACCCCATAGAGGCTCTGGTCCAGGAATTAATTCTACAATTCCTGGAACCTGGACATTATTTACTATTAATTTTGGTTCATACATATTTAGCCTCCATTCGTTGCAAATTTATTTTTACTTCTTATTTTTTCTAGTTTCTTATTTAATTCATAAGCATCTATATATAAATTAAAGTCAAAACTTAAATTTACTAATATTTGTATTATTTTTTCTAATAGTTCTATTACTTTTTTATTATTTCCTAATCCCATTTCTTGATTAGCTTTTTTATATAATGACATTATTTTGTCTTCTGGTGCAACAACTTCCCCTTGATGTCTATTATCACCTATCATGGCTAGTTGTGGTGTATTTGCTTTTACATATCCACCTTGTGCAAGTCTTGGTAAACTTAATCTATTTATTTTACTAATATTTACACCTGGTATTAAATTTATTATACCTATTGCTCCATTTATCAGTTTTATTGCTTTATTTATTGTTTTTTCAATTAGTCCTATTACTCCATTAATTCCAGATTTTACTGAATCAGAAATTGCATTTCCTATATTTATTCCTAAATTAGAAAATGCATTTTTTACTCTTTCCCATATTCCACTAAAGAAATTACCAATATTACTAAATATTCTTGTTATTCCATTATATGCTTCCTGAAATATATTAGAAAACCAATTTCCTACATTACCAAATGCATTAGTAATATCATTTTTTCTATCCTGAAACCAGTTTCCGATATTTTGAAATGCATTTTGTATTCCATTTCTTGCACTTTGAAACTTATCTGAAAACCAATTTCCTATTCCTGAAAACACCTCTTTTATTCCTTGCCATGCCCCAGATGCCGTATTTTTTATATTATTCCACAAATTTCCAAAGAAATTTTTAATAGGACTAACAATCTTTTCATTAAACCATTGTCCTGCTTTATTCCAAGCATTCTTTATTCCTTCCCAACATTTTTTTGCAGTTTCTTTCACATTATCCCAATTTTTTATTAATGCTACAATTATTGCAATTAAAGCTGCCACAGCTATAACAACTAATGTGATGGGTGATGTTAAAACTGTTAATGCTGCATTAAATAACCATGTTGCTGCCGTAGCTGCTGTTGTTGCTGCTGTACTAGCAATAGTTGCTGCTGTATTTGCAATTTTAGCACCCGTATTCACAACCCATTGTGCTGCTTGTTTTATTAAAGCCGCTGTTCCTGAAATAATATTTTTTACAAAGTCTTTTGCATATAATAAATTCAAATACATAGTCTCTGTCTTATCTTTTATTTTCGCAACTGTAGCGCCTGTAATAGCAAGAGTTATATTTTTTAATGCATTAATTACACCTCCTGATTGCGCAATAAAAGACATCAATTCAACTGTTTTCCATGCTCCAAAAAATGATAGTATAGCTATTTCCATTCCTGCAACAGTTTCCTGATTATTGCCCATCCAATCTCCAATTTTACTTAATGCACTTGCTATTAAATTAAGTGTATCTACTATCACTCCTCCTGTCCACTTTGCTATCGGTTCTAGAAAATTATTCCAAAACCATTGAAATACTGGTTCAAAAGCTGTTATTACTTGATTCAAAATCTTTAATGCTCCTGCTATCAGATCTAGAAATGCTGGTAATACATCGTTTATTGTCCAAGCAGCTAATTTTAAAAGAACATTATCATAAAACCATAACAAGCCATTTCCAACATTTTCAGTAAAGGGTTCTAGGGATTTCCATAAATTATCAAATGAATTTTTTAGTTTATCAAAATTTATAGATTTCATTGCATTTGCTGTTGAATTTAAAAAGTGTGGTAATGCATCTGATATTACATAATTTCCTAATGGTTTTAGATAATTATTGTAAAAGCCATCCAGTATTTTTCCACATCCTTGTCCAAAATAAGAAATAGCCTCCTTTAAATTATTAAAGCTCTGTTTTAATGGTTCTAAATTTACCCCATTTAATATGTTTTCTATATCACTTGCTTGTTTTTTTAGATTATCTGTTAAATTTAGTCCACTTGTATCTATTTTTCCTCCTGAACCGCTTCCACTGGAAGAACTATCACTATCATCTTTCTTTAATATTTGTGCAGTATCAAATGAAGCCAAACTTTTTAGATCTTTAGCAGATTTTTTGGCACTATCTCCAATTCCACTCACAGCGTCACTCGCTTTTGATGCATCAGACGCTAAGTTTGAAACAGTACTTGTGCTATCATCTCCTCCTGCATTTCCGAATATCATTTCTGTAAATGATTTAAAAGCATTTGCTAGAACTTGTAGTTTTGAAAGTACCATATTTATTCCTTTTATAATAGGTGTAAAAATATTAATAAACCCTTGTCCTAATGTTGCTTTTAATTCATTAAACCTTAAGCTTAATACCCTTGTTTGGTTTGCCCAACTATCACTAGTTCTTGCAAAATCTCCATTTGCTATATTTAATTTATCCAATACAAATTTATATCTTAAAGCCACTTTTTCCTGTTCAGACATTTTAGACGTTGTTTTTCCATAACCATTTGCCAATGCGTATTGGTCAAGTGCATTTTGTGTCATTACAACACCTAAGTCTTTCAATGTTTCTGTTTCTCCAGTGAATACTGACTTTAATTTTGTGTATGCTTCATCACTTGATAAATTATAGAATGAAGCAACATCACCTGTTAATCCTGTTAAAGTTTCTGACATTGCTAGAGCTTCTTTATTAGAAAAGTTAAATGCTTTTGCCATTGCTCCAAATGTACCAACATACTTTTTAGTTACAGTTTGACCCAAACCAAATTGAGTTATTGCATTTTCAGCAAATCTATTTACTTCTGTATTTAAACTTCCAAAAGTAACATCAACAACATTCTGTACTTCTGTCAAATCAGACCCTAAATTAATACATTCTTTGCCAAAATTTACTATTGCTTTAACAGAAAATGCTGCTACCGCTAATTTACCAATTTTCTTTAATGAGTTCTCTATTCCTGAACTTTTTATTGTATTTGTTGTATCTTTTAGTCCTTTATTAAATGGATTTGAATTTAATAATAATTCAAAATCAACAGAGCCCACATTCGTACTCATACCTACTCCTCCCCTCTTTTTTAGGATAAAAGCAGGTATTGGCTAACTACTCACCACTAATGGTCGTGTTGCTCACTCTGTCTTTTTCATCTATATCAATTTTAATTGTTTTCTTACATCTTATACATTTTATTTCACCCTTGCATTTTTCAACCTTTAATAAAAGTTGATTACAATTAGGGCATCTTACTTCTGTCATTTGTTATCACCAGCCATTTCTTTAAATGCTTTTTGAAATTCTGTAATAACTTTTTCATAATCTTCTTTGCTCATTTTCTTTGCTAATTTATTTCTATATTTCCATCTTATATTTTTTTGCTCTTGTGTGAAGTTTTTTAACATTTCTTCATCATCTTCACTGCGAATTTGAACAATGTTTCCGCAGTGGTGTATCTGGCATCAACCCAGATATAAGATTACACAATTCTGCATAACTCATTGTGTCTACTTCTTTTCTTATTCTTATTCCATATTGTTTTGCTAAACTTGCCTCAATCAAAGGCCAGTCTTCTTCCATGTCGTACCATAATTCTGTTTCATTATTTGTTTTGAAATCGTTTTTCCATTTCCTCATAAGTAATTTCATTTACTTGTGCCATTATTGCTATAATAATAACTTTTAAGTCTGCAACTTTTACTTTCATTCCTTTTATTTCTTCTAATGCTTCTTTTCCTAGTAATAATTCTATTGCTTTAAATAATCCATCTAAACTATCGTCTTTTTTAAATAAATCTTGTGCTTTCAACATTGTTTCTGCTCCGCAGTCTACTTCATATGTTTTACCTTCTGCTATTGTTATTGTTTGTGGTTCGTGACTTAATTTTGAACTAATATCTATATTTGCCATTTCAAATTCCTCCTAAATATATTTATAAGAGGCCTTTAAGGACCTCTTACTTTTTAATATCTTATTTTTTTACCGCTTGTGTTGTTTCAACACTTTGTGGTGATGCTTCTGTGTATGTTGGTTTTCCATTTGACATTACATCATACTCTAAAGGTCCAACTTCTGTTGATTTACCAATTGCCATATTTGTAATATTAAATATAGCATTTTCAAATACTAATTTGTCTCCATTTGGAAAAGTCCATTGAAATGTTCCTTCTGCATCTCTTCCATTCTTCATAAAGAATCCAGCAACATAATCATTACCTTTATCTCCATAATTTCTTTTTCCAGATACAGAAATTGTAATAGATTTAGATGTCATCAATCTTCTAACCCATCCTTTTGTATCATATGGGTTCCATTCTTCTACTCCATTATCTAATTTAACGCTAAAAGATTCCATATCAGCAATGTCGCTTAATGATTCTAAACTTATTCCAGCTTGAAATTGATTTTCGTAACATGGATATACTCCTGATTTTGTTCCCATTATTTTTCACCCTTTCTATATAATAAATTTAATTCTATTGAAAACTTGTAAATATTGTTTTCATCTGCACCTAAATCAATATGTCCATTATATAAACACTCAATTGAGCAATTATAATCATCAATAAAAAAAGAACTACAGTCTAATAGTTCATAAATCTTATTGGCCATTGTTTCAGCCATATTATAATTTTTAGTCCATCTTAATAGTAATGTAACTGTTAATATTCCATAACTTTTCAACTTTTTATATTTAGAATTATCTTCTAATTGTCTACGATTAGCATACAAAGCAATTGCTTTATCTTGATTTTCATCCATTTGTCCTATATACCACTTCGGACATTCTGTAATAATAGTTTTTAAATAATCTCTTATTTTAGATATACTAATTCTTGCTATCATTATCCATTCCTCCTTTTTAACATTTGTTTAAAATATTTTATTGGTAAATCCTTTTTGTTCCCAGAAATATAATCATCAAAATAATACTGTTTTGCATTAGGATTTTTACCTTGTTTTATATGTATTTCTGGGTCGAAATAAACCTTTCTTGCATATACTGTATCTACAACTATTCTAGCCACGCCTTTTATAACTTTTTTATCATCTACAAAAGTGCTATCATTTTGCATTGTACCAGTATCAAATGGCATTGTTTGACTTTGAATTAAATCTGTTTTTACCGCTTCTGCAGTATCTATCAATGCTAATCTTGCATTTTCTAATAATCCATTTATATTTTTAGTATTATACGTTATTTTCATATTAAATCAACTCCAATGTTGTATGATGAACGGTTCCATCTGGATTTCTAGGTCTACTTGCTTGATAAATTTCATATTCTATATCATTTATTATTACTTGTCCACCACTTATTTTCTTTATAGTTGGTGCTATATCTCCAAGTAATATTACTTTTCCTACAAGTTGAATCTTTCTTCCATCTGAACTAATTATAATTTTAGTTGTTTCAACAAATCTACATTTTTGATTTTCTAAATTCAAAGAAGTTAAAGGCTCACCATCTTCTGATAAGCCTTCTTGATATATAACTACATCACATTTATTATTTAATAATCTTTCCAAGTGCTTTGGATTTAACCTTTTTATCATATAATCCTATTTGTTAATCCTGTTCTTTTTAAATAGAAAAAGGCTAATTTTGATATATTTAGTTTATCCGCCATTTCTTGTGATTCCTTTTCATTTACTGTTAAGTCCCCACCTATAGAATAACTAGATATACTATTATCATCATATATGCCTTCTTCTTTTATATATTCTGCTTGTAAACAAGTTGCTTTGATTATTAAATCTTTTTGTTGTGTTGTTAAATTATTAAATCCTCTTCTTTCAATTCTTGTTAATGTCACCCTGTTGATATCTATTGAGGCTAACTCTAAATATTTTTCTATTTCTTCATTTTCTAATACTTTAGAACCATATTTTGAATAATCCTCTTTTGTCGCATAAACATTTATCATTTGCAACACCTCTTATTTTACTTTCTTTTCTAATTCTGCAATTTTGGCTGTTAGTTCATCATTAACTTTTGTTAACTCTGTCTTTTCTTCTTCAACTTTTGTTATTTTGGCTGTTAATTCCTCATTAACTTTTGCAATTTTCTTTAATTCTTTTTCTAAATCTTTAGAAGCTACTTTTTTAGTAGCTCCTAATTTTGAATATCCTCTAGCTTCATATTGTGCTAATTCTTCTTCTTCAATAAGTAATAGTGCATTACCTTTTTCGACTCTTATTTTAGACATTGTGACCTCCTATTCTCCAGCATATTCAGTTGTATCAACATCAACATATATACTATCAATTTTATTATCTTTTCCGTTTGGAAAAACAAATGTATCAGATAATGAGTGATCTTGATATAAATATCCATCACCTTCTGTATGTGAACCTGGTGCAAAATAATATATGTTAGATATCTTTGGAACTGTTTTTACAGTTTCAAGAGATGCAATTAAAACATTTATTTTATGAGAACCTGTTACAGCTTCTATTCCTTTACCTGGATCAGCAGTTACTTTTTCAACTGGTTCAAATCCATCTGTAAAATCAAATTTGTCATAAAATCTTTCATCATCTATAACTTCCATAATAGTTACACCATCGATGTCTGTAATTCTAGTTTCTATACCAATTCCACCTTCTGCTATCTGTGTCATTTCTATTTTTCTTGTGAAATCTGTAGATTGTTCTAATAAATCCATTATGAAACTTCTAACATAACAGATTAATGAACCATTTTTTACATATCTTCTTAATTTTCCGGCACTAAGCATACTTTTTAATTTTCCAAAAACATTTGCTTTTGTCCATTCTGATTCAGCAGTAGAACTATGATATCCTGTTAATTTTTGTGCCTCACTGGCTACTTTTGAAAAGAAATATGCATCCATCTCTGGAACTTGTTGAGTTTTATGGAATGTTTTTGATATATTTTTTATTGATGCTGTTTGATTTGTTTCATCAACATCTGCTACATCTACTAAAAATTCAATATCTCTGTCATGTGTAACTGTATAAGGTACATCATTTTGTTCATAACTTCCCTTATTCCATCCTCCATTTCTATTGTGTGATTTGTAACCACTTGTTTTCATTTGTGTAAAATGAAATGTTTTTGCACCTACCCATTTAACGTTTGATGTTATAAATGGTGATGTTAAACTATCTTGCTCCATTATTTCTAATAGGTCTGGAAGCCAAACCTCTGCATAATTCAATGAATTTGCCATAATTAATTACCTCCTAAAATGAATTAAACCTGTTCCATCTTTTTGTGGCTACAGGCTTTTTGTTTTTTTGATTTTCATCAGAGTTACTTTGTGTTGCTCCGAATTTAAATCCTTTTTCTTCTTTTTCTTCTTCCTTTGCAATTTTTAGCTCAGGAAATTCAGAAATTACTGCGTTGATTTCATCTTCTAGTTTTTTTGTGTCTAGCGCACCATTTTCTAAAACCTTTGACATATCAACTAATCTTGCTGCTCTTTCAACCTTTTTAACATCTACACCAGCTTTGGCCATAGCAAGTGCTATTTTGTCAGTATAGTCTGCTTGAGCAGTTTCTTTTTGTTCTTCTTGTCCTTTATCTTCTTGTTTGTTTTGAGTTTCTTGAACTTGTTTAGAAGTTTCTCCTTGTTCTGCTTTTTCAGCGCCTTTGGCATACATTCTTCTGATAAATCCATCCAACTCATCTTGATTTTTGAAAACTATTGAACCATCATCACCTTTTTGTGCTACTTGTTTTTTAGTTTTCTCACCCTCATTTTTGTTTTCAGATTTTTTCTCTTTTTGAGTATTATCTGTTGTAGTTTGAGTATCTACATTTTCTTCTTTTTCGTTTTCCATATTGGAACCTCCCCCGTTTAAGGTCCGTCGACCATAATTTTTGCAATAAAAAAAGAGCCCTTTTAAAGCTCTAATTCTAAAAATGGCACAAGTTAATGGATTTGAACCACTACAAACAGTTTTGGAGACTGTTGTGCTACCTATTACACTAAACTTGCATATAAAAAGCACCTACATTGCTGTAAGTGCTTGTATATTATTTATCTAAATTATCAATTGCATATTGTGCTTCACTTTTTGTAAAACCTTCTACTGATGAAATCAATTGATTATATATTGCTTTACTTGACATATTCATACTTGTTTGATATGTCTTTGCCTTTTCTAATGCGTTTTTATTCCAATCTGCTTCTATATTGTCTATTGCATACTGTGCAGCTTCTTTTGTAAATCCCTCCACTGATGAAGTTAATTGATTGTAGATACCTTGCTTTGACATATGTAGTGAATTAGAATAAGTTTCTGCTTTTTTTAACGCATTTTTTTCTTCTGCAGTAGGTTCTTTACCTAAAGAATAAACTATATTAATTTTATCTCCTTGATGTGCTACTGTATTTGCAGAAATACTTTGACTAACAAAATTTCCTTTTGCAATATCATTTGAATATTCTTCTATTATTTTTCCGTTAATTTTATTAGCATCCATCCATGCTTTTACTTCTTCTTTTGACATAGTACTAAAATCTACTATAGTAACTTCTACTGAATTATCTTTTTGATAATTATTAGTTGAAGTATTAACTGTATTATTGCTTTGTGAAGCACCTATAATTATTCCTATTCCTATAATAATTATCCAAAACCAACTTTTTTTATAAAATGATTTCTTTTGTTCTTTTTCATGACTTGCCATAATAATTCCTCCTTTTATTTTATTATAAAAAGATTATATCACTTTTAATTAGATTTTTAAGTCGAATTTTGTCGAATAATATAAAAATTTATTTTTTATTAAACCATTCTTCAATTTTTCCACTTTTAACTGCTCTTGCAAATTCTTCTCCTTCTTCTTTCTCTTGTTCAGTTAATTCTCTATATCCTATAACTTCTCCACCTATTGGCATTGATATTCGCACTAAGAATTTATCGTGTTCACTTAATTCTTTATATCTATCCCCTTTTTCTTCTTCTGTAAGATTATTAAAATCCTCTAATGATAAATTACTCATCTATTTCCTCCCATAAAATATAATATGTACCATGTTGTTTTACTATATTTCTTGTTACAAATTTACTATTTCTTGGATATAATATTTCACTTTCAGTTTCATTGTATTTTCTTATATCCTTAGCTCTGGTTGAATTTACATATATTTTTATATTTGCATTTTTATTATAACTTTCTTTATCTGAAAATGATAAATATTCTTTCCAATTTTCTATTTTCCCTATTTTATTCTTTTTTAGAAAATCTTTCAACAATTCTTTGTCTTTTATTTCTAATACTCTAACAATATTTCCATTGTAGTTATTACATTTATTTAGTGCACTATCTAAATTGTCCCTCATTCTTTTCTGTTCATCTGTTAATTTTATATTATTTCTTAAAGTTTCATTTATTTTATAACTTTCTGAACTAATGTATTGGTTTACTGCATATTTTTCTTCATTTGATAACCCTATTTTACTACTTTCTATTTGTTTTTGCAATTCATTAGCTTTATTTTTATAATTTAATACATTTTCAGGTAATAAACTACCAATAGCTAATCTTTGATATTGTTTCTGTCTTTGTTGCAAATATTGAGTATATTTATCTTCTTCATCATGACTATGTTTTGCTTTTGTTACTTCTTCTGGTTCTTCATTTATGTCCTCATAATATGTACTAATTCCATGATGACACCTTGGCTATAATTTCTATAATTATCGGACTATCTCATAATATCTTTTTTAGATATCCAGTGCGCTTCGAGTAGTACATCTCTACCCTACTTCCTTTCGGAATAGTCTCTACACTTTTTATTGACTAATTTTTATATCTCCAAATAAATCCTCCTGAAGTCATTCTTTTACCTTTGCAAACTTCACATATCGCTTTTGCTCCAGTTTGCCTTGTTGCTTCCCTTGTAGACTCATATTCTTTTATAAAATTCCCTTTTAAATCATATTGTAAAACAGCTTTTTTAGGTGAATATTCTTTTTGTCTATTATTGCCTAATACTCTTACACAATGTAACTCATTCTCACTGTATGTTGCCCATTCCAAATTATTTACATTGTTATTACTTTTATTTCCATCAATATGATTTACTGTTGCTTTATTATTTTGATTATTTAAAAATGTTTCAGCAACAATTCTATGTATATATTTATGAGTAACTTTATTTTTCTTACATAATCCAACAAATAAATAACCTCTACTATTATTTCCAGGAGATAATATTTTCCCTTTATAAAGGATATCTTTTATCCCATTACTTGCATAATGGTCTAAACTTCTTATTTTACCTGTATTACTCACTTGATATAAACCTTCATATCCTTTTATATCTTTCCATATTTCTTCCACTTTCATCACCTTTTGGATTATACCACAATTGTTTACAATAGTCAATAACTTAGCACGGGATTGGGATTTCTCCGTTCCCCGTTAGCATACTTTCGTACACACCCACTTTGTAATGTGGTTCACACTGTTTCAGTTCCACCCAATTTCTTAAAATCAATGGAACAACCCACCTTCGATTGCTTGGGATAGTAGAGGGTAATTTTTACTACTATCCTTATTCAGGATTTCTTTTCCACCAGACCATACATCATCTATATAAACTCTGCCTTCCCATTGTGTACATTTATCACAAGCTCCACCATGTTTTGATACATATACTAATGAATTACCTAATTTTTTACGCATTTCACCTTCACCCATTAGATTTGCTCTTTTATTTGCTGTTCTAATAGCCATATCACAGTAATCTGCAATATTATGCTTTGTTCCATTTTTATATTCAATACAATTAAATCCTCTTGATAAAAAATCTTTACTAGCCATATCAATTGCTTGTTTTACTGTTCCTGCTCCTGTATTAGCAAATACTTGTGCTTTATATATTATTTGTCTGTATTGGTCATTTGCCATTCTCAAAGTTGCATATTTTACATCTTTCATGTCATTTTTTGTACTTTTTATTAATGCATCTAATTTTCTATGATTTAATCCAAAAAAAGATCCACCTAATTGTGAATCTTCTTTTCTTATAATTCCTGACTGTATTGCCTGTTTATTTGTTCTTCCTGCACCTTCTTTGAATTGCTCTTTTATATGTTTATATAAATATCTATTTAACCATTTTGTGTTGTTGTTAAATATTTCTTTATTTGTCTTTTTATAATCTTCAAATTGTTTTATTTTTAATGCTTGCCATTGTGGCCAATCAAATCCTTTGGCTTTTTCGTCTTCTTTATGGCTCCATAATGTTCTTTTCATAGAAGCAATTAATTGTAATTCAATTTCTTCCATTACTTTTTTTATATCATATTCATTTTGCACTTAATCACCTACTCTAATGGTTCAATTATATTAGGTTCTTCTTTTTCAATTATTCCCGCTTCTTCTTTTAACCTTTTTACTTCTTGTTCTTTTTCCTCTTTTGTTAAGCTATCGCCATACATTGTATCTACAGACTTTTCAATACTCATTACATTTTGACCTGGTCTAGCTTTTGATACCGTTTCTACTGTTGCTTCAAATGAAGGATTTGCATACTCTTTAAAATCTACTATTGCTTCATATTCTCCTGCTGTTTTTTCTTGTGCCAAATCATAAGTTTTTAGACATATTGTAACCAATTTAGGAATAACTTTTTCTAATACATCAATTACTTTTCCCCTTGTATATTGTGTTGCTTTTTCTTTTTCTCTTTGCGCATCCGCATTATCAAGTTTCTTTACATCTATTCCTAGAGTGCTAGGGCTTATTAATCCTTGCAAACATAAATCTAATGCTGTTATATATGATTGTAACATTCCTTCATAATCAAAATCTCCTTTTTCTCTTGTAATCTTGCTACTTTCTGTTTCTGATGTTGTACTTCCAACTTTAGCATACCTGTTATCAAATGTATTTGGCTTTAATAATTCTCCATTATCATTTGTTGGAATTAAATCCTCTGGAATATATGTTATTGTTCTATTATCTCTTAATGCTTCTATCCATTTGCTCCATACTTCATCAAAACTATCAAAAGCATCTAATTTCTTTTCTAATATACTTTGTCCTCTACCTCTATATTTCTTTGATTTATTGAACATCATAGGCACAGCCATCATAAATTTAGTATCTGTTGGTTCTTTCAAGTCTGTTGTTTCTGGAATGGAATTATAATCTTTCAGTAATTGGTCATTTTTATATAATTCATATTTTATTCCATTTTTAGAATACTTTTCAAACAAAGTATAGCAAGTATCTTTTTTGTAGTATTTATTTTTAAAGTTTATTCCTGTTATCCTTCCTCTTGTATATTCATAATCAACATCTTGTCCAGAATAAAACTCTATTATAGGATATTTACTTATATCTGTATCATAACTTATTTTAAATGCACCGTCGCATTGTACAAATACATCTATTATAGCTTGCTTTAATGTTTCTTTAAAGTCGTTTTCCTTTGCTATTTCTTCCCATTTTTTTTGTGCTTCATTGTTTCCTTTAACTTCTATTTTATTAAAACTATCAACTATTATATCCGCTAACATATCAACTATCATAGCAGGTAACCCAGTATGTATTTTTCTAATATTTATACCAGTTGTACTCTGGGCTGCCCAGAATTTTGCATTTCCCATTAAATCATCTGTTTGTGTATAATATTGGTGTAATTCTGATGCATCTCCTCTATACCATAATAGGTTTCTAAAGCAGTTACCTTCAAATGTATTTGTTTCTTGTATTGTTATTGTATCTCCTACACTTGGCTGTATTTCTAACCAATTTCGTATTACATTTTTTATTTTATCATTTACTGTCCCCATTTTATTCCTCGCTTTCAGTTGTTACTGTTTCACTATCTTGACCTTCTATTATTCTGATTACTTCTATTGTTGCTTGTTCTTTATATTGTTTATATTTTAATTCCTTTTGTATCAATTCTTCATATCTACTTTGATCTATCTCAATTGTTGGTGTTTGAAATAATGTGCTTCTTGTACTCATATATTATTCCTCCTCATCTTTAATCAATTTCTTTATTACTTCCCAATTTCCAATTTTCTTTTTGTGAGGTAACCAAGCATACTGGCAACCATTTATTGAGTGGTCGTTTCCATCTTCAGGTTGATTATCTTCATCAAATGAATATTTATTACATTCATCTATATAATCTTTGCAAGTTTCAACAATTAAAAAATCACCAGTATTCAACCAACTTTCTTGTAGTTGAACTCTAGTGATTATCTTTGTCTTTTTCCATGCATTTTCAAAGTTATATACTAATGCATTTTGCCTTTTTGCTTTGTTTGCTTCCATTATTGTTCCTTGGTCTGCATTATCTATAAAACATGTTCTAGCAAATCCCCATTCATTTTTGAACTCTTCCATAAATTGTATTATCCATTGAACTACGTCACTTGGCGCAAATGGAATTGTTCTATCTTTGTTATTGAATGTTCTTTCTTTCAATAAAACACATTTATTATCTACTGTTATACCTATTCCTTCTAATGTTACCTTGTCGTGGCTTTCTTTTGAGTATGATGTATCACAACCAATAGAAAATAGTTTGAATTTCATTTTCTTAGCTTCTTCTACTGTTATTATGTTTTTAGGTTGTAAATTGAAGCATAAGCCTGTTGCTTTTCCTCTTAGTCCTTGTATTTTGTTTTTATATAACTTTGTTCCTATTGGTGCTACTGTTTTTTTCTTTTCTATTTCTTCTTCTGTCAAACCTTTGTTATCATAAAAAGTAAAAAACCAATATCTGTAATTTTTCTTTGGCTCAACTTTATTTAGCTCTTTCATTATTTCCATTGGTACGTCATTAGCATACTTCTTATATGGTCTAGCATGATTTATTACTTCATCATAAATAGGTAAATTAGGATCATCTGGATTTAATGTTATGCACAAGTAATCATTCCTTGTTAAGATTTCTCTAACAAAATCTATATCAGCTATATTACCTTCATCTATGTATACACAACCATATTGACCACCTAAGGCATTTTCCCATTGGTCTTTATTTTTATAACTTAGCACATATATAATTTTGTTTTCAAATTTTATATGTGGAAACTTATGGTCTTTATCTCCATTTCCACAATATATAGCATTTCTATGTATATCTATTATTCCATTATCTTGATTTATTATATTTTTTTCTGCAACACCTGTTGTTCTTGCTGCAATTATATGCTCTTTTTTACTAGATGCTGATATCATTCGCATAAATTTAACCCCTGCTGCTACCGTTGTTTTTCCTGAGGCTGTTGTTCCTTCTAGTACATCTACGTCAACATTTTCAGTTGTATTGCAAAAGTCAATATATTTTTCTGATAATTCAAAGTCTTTTTCTTCGTCATTCATTTAGTCCTTCACCACCTAATTGTTTGCAAATATCTGCAAATTTTTTAGAAGGTTCTACTTCATTCTTTATTCTTTCTGTAGGTTTATATCCTGCTCTATCAAGAATATCTTTTACTGCTTGCATTTTTATATATTCGTTATTTGATTTTAATAGTTTCTTCAGTTCCTTTTGTGCTTCTACTGCAAGTGAACCAAAATTTTCTTTTATATTTTGCTCTATTTCATTTTTAAATTCTTTATCTTTTTTCCAGTTGCATATTGTCTGTTCTGTTATTTTTAATTCTTTTGCTATTTGTTTTTGTGTTTTATTTTCTATAACCATTAAGTTTATACATTGCATTTGTTTTTCACTTAACACTTGGTTCACCCCTTCCTAATTAAAATTTATTAAAATTATTTTCTTTTAAATTGTTTTATCATTACATCTATTATTGTAACAAAAATAAAAAGAGTAAATGCTATTGCTATTACTCCTATACAACTTAATATTATTCCTAAAAATATATTCCACATAATCTTATACCTCTTTTCCTGTTACTTTGTCTACTATCTTTACTATAACATCTGCTTCCCATACATAATAACTTCCAATTTTTGATACTTTTTCGTTTTGATTTTCTAATATTACTTTTTTCTGCTCTGAATTTAATTTTCTATTTGCTTTAATTTGACTTATTTGTGAATTATTACATTCATAACCTTTTTTATTTAATATATTCACAACCAAATTATTTTTAACTTGAGATATTTTTATACTAAGATTTTTTAATTTCTTTGATTTTACTTTTAAATACACTTTCATTCTCCTTTTTTGGTTTATATCTAAAACAATAATCATAGTATCTACATTGCTCACATTTTATTTGCATGCAATTTGCATAGTTAATCTTGTCTCTCATAATACACACACTTTGTACACATAGTATCATTGTTTTTGAATATTCTTATTTCACAATCATTTTTGTTCTTATTTTTACATCTTGTACAATACTCTTTTTTATATTTTTCTATTCTTTCTTGATTAGTCATACGTACTCCTTCTTTTCTATTTATAAACACTACGAAATATGTAAGTTATATATAATTGCACTCTAGAACTGAACAGCTGTTGTTGCTATTCTGCTATATATGTTTACATACTTCGCACTACTTATAAAATACAAAAGAAGCATATATCTCTGTTAATACATGCTTCTTCAGAATCTCCTTCTACTGCTTGGTAGATGAGTAATTAGTTGTGATGAATTGTTAATAGCTAATTAATTTTCATAGAATACTTGTTTTCCATATTCTACTGCTACTTGATGTTCTATTTTACATCCTCTTGCACTTTCCCAGCCTCTCATAAATACTACCCCATCTACTTTTCCTATGTATCTTATTGATTGAGATAACATATATATTGCAATATCTTCATTAGCTGGTGCATTCTCAAATACTGTATCTAATACTTTGTTCCCTTGTTCTTCTAATTTTTTTATTAAATTTGCTCTTTCTTCTCTTATTTGTTCGTTTGTTTTACCTTTCATAGGTTGACTTATCATTAAATCCATTTTCATTCTTCCTTTCATAACATAATAAAAAGAATAGACATTTAAAACATCTATTCTTCTAACATTTAAATAAATAAAGGGGTTCTTTATTTTTGCCACATTGGGTTTGATGTTTCCATCTGCGACTTTTTATAATTTTTCTATTATAATTATACTACATCAGAAACGAAATTTTAAATACATTTTTTGCGAAATTTTAACGAAATTTTTGCGAACTTTATGTATTTAATACCTCTAGCATGTCTTTTAAAGCTACATCTCTTATGTTTTGTAATTGCTTTACTGATAAATATCTTGGAAATTGATTTTCATATTCTTTTGCAACTCTTTTCCAATCTCCTTTTTCACTATTTATATAAAATTCATTAATTACAAATCGTTGTTTTTCACTAAGTATTGTTAATAAATTTTTTACTCTTACAATTTTTTTATTTAATATATTTTCTTCTGCTTCACATTCTATTATTTTTGAATTTAAATGATCTCTATCAAATTTATTAATATGATTTAACTCTTTTTTATAATTTATTGCTGTATTTGACACTTTATCAGATATATTATTTGTATTACTATGTATACTATCATATGCTTGTCCTACTATTTGCATATTCTCTATTACTTCTTTTTCAGTATCTTCATTCACTGTCCCAGCATAATATAATTGTTCTTGATATTCTTCTTTTTTTAGTTGAACCTCTGTTAGTTTCGCTTCATCTTTTTTATGATTTCTTAGCATCTTTTCAATATCTTCTTTTATGTATTTACTCATTAGTGTACCTCCTCTTTAAATAAATAATATATTTTGTAATGTTGTCTTATTGTTCTATTCTTCTTTACTGCTATGCTCATTTCTCTCGCTGTTAAATTTAGAAATTTTACTATTTCTTGTAATGTTCCTACTCTCATGCATTGTTCATTGTTTTCTGTATCGTATATTCCATATATGTTCATTTGTCCCCACCTCAACTATATCTTTGTATTTCCATTTTTTCTTGCTGTAATTATCATTTTTTCTTTTTCTGTTATTAATCCTAAATCAAATTTTGTAAATGTTTCTTTGTACCCGTATAATAGATCTTTATATAAATATAAATTTTCATTACATTTTGCTACTAGTATGTATTCATGTCCATTTTTACTAATTACTTTTGGTATTTTCATTTGCTTTTCCTTTCAAATATTTATATATTACTCTTTCAACATAAGCTAATGCCTCATAATTGCTTATGTATCTTCCATCATGTCTATGTCTTACTGTACTTCTTATTATCTTTATTTCTTGATTATATTGTCTTTTATACATTGTTGCTAATTGATTCTTGCTTAATCCTTGCTTCCATTTTTGAATTATCTCTTTATCTTGCATACTACACCTCTTTAGATGTAGTATGCTCTTTTATCTGTTTATTAATTCTTTTGCTTTATTTTCAAAATATTGTTTTATACAGTCTTTACAATCTCTGTTTCCACCAACAACTGGGCAATCAAAATTTCTAAAAATACAATATTCTTCTGTTGGTAATGGTTCATTGCCTATCACTATTGCCATTAAATCTATTATTTTGTTTTGTTCCAATATTTTTACATTAACTAAATCTAATTGATTTTGTAATATATGTGTATCTCTATCATATTCTTGTTTTGTTTTATCTCTTTCATCTGCAATTTTCATTATTGCTTCAAATAATCTTTTAGCCTCGCCTTTTAACTGTTCTGGTCTTACACTATTTAATTCTTCTAATACTTTTTCTGCTTCTTCTTTTGTCATATGCTAGTCCTCCTTTTTTTCTTCCTTAAATCCTTCATATTTTAAGCATCTTTCTAGTTCTTGTAATTCAGAATAATCTTTTAATTCAAAAACAGAAAAACCATATTTTAATGTACTATATCCACTTTCATTTTCATTTGTTCTAAATGATTTGTTTTTGCAATTTATTGTTATATATATTTGTTTTTTAGTTCCACCATTATATCTATAAGAATAAAAAGTTACTTCATCCATCCTAATTCCTCTACTTTCTTATTTATTGCTTGTAGTTCTTCTAATGTTAAATATTCAAATCCATCATAATAATTGAAACAAGCTATTTCTTTTCTTTCTTTGTTAATTTTTATTACCTTATCATCATCATTTTTTACTTCAAATTCAAATGGGCTATCATTTTCCAATCGTAGTCCTAATTCTTCAAACATTTCATCTGCCGCTTTTTCTTTCATTATGTATTACTCCTCTCCAACTTTTCTATATTGCACTCTTCCATAGTAGCATAATAAACATTATCATCTAATATTATTCTTAAAAGAATATCTAAATCATCAACTATTAAACCTCTTCTATTACCTATTACTTTTTTTCTTACTTCTGTTGCCAGTATAGGTTCCGGCATTATCCTTTTTATGTCTATTTCTCTAGCTGTTTGTTCTATTTGCTTTTTATGTTCATAACTCCAACATACGATTGGCATTTGTTTTTCTATAGATAATTTAATTGCCTTTATTGTTTTTCCATTTCCTCTACCACCATAATATATTTTCATATCTTATTTACTCCTCTCCAGCAATTATAAATTCTCTTATAAATTTGTTTGCATATTCTTTTGATATTAAACTTCTTTCTGTTTTACTACTTGTATTATTTATAATTTTCTTTTGATTCCAAGCATATGCCTCTAAAATCATGTTGTGTTGTGGCTCACAATTTATAAACCAGTATTGTGTTGGCTTTTTGTAGTAATCTCCACGCAAAGTTCTATCTTTATCTATAATCTTACTTGGTATAGCCCAATACTTTGTTAAATAATGTGTTGTTGAATACGGATTCTCTATTATTAGCGGTATATTCTTTCTAATACACACTATTGCTAATTTTGTTATTGTTTCATACATTAAATCTAATTCTTTATGTAGTTTTAAATCATATTCTAACTTTTGTTCGTCTGTACATTTCTTTAATTGATATTGTGTACCTCTAAAAGCCATTTGAATTTGGTCTTCAAAACGCACACATGGAAAAAATGCTAGTGCTGTATCTTTTTCAGTTATGTTATCAAATATACTTTCTTCTTTGTTATATGCTTTTTCTATTTCTTTGAATAAATCTATTACTACATCTGTCTCATTAAATTCATTTTGTATGTCATAATCTATTGCTTCATAACCGAGTTTTTTAAATTCGTTTTTAAATGTTCCGCTTTGTTCAAATAAACAATAATACATTTATCTATTCTCCTCCTAAATTTCTCCTAATTCATATATACTTGATTCATCACAACCATTATAGTAAGAATAATGAACTAATCTTAATTCATCTCTACCT
>ENA-OWRJ01000993-OWRJ01000993.1-human-gut-metagenome-genome-assembly--contig:-NODE-993-length-33221-cov-3.657963_pt1 | contig 33221 bp, 27 predicted proteins | sample MGYA00248269_ERZ651897 | MGnify/ENA primary metagenome ERZ651897 (study PRJEB26924, sample SAMEA4378252) | human gut metagenome | biome: human gut; feature: human-associated habitat; material: faeces...
AGTCGTTGGGGACGTTCTTGTTTGACTAGTCGTTTAAGAACGTCCCCAACGACTACTTGCGCTAGAGCATAAGTTATACAATTAGTCAAGTTATGTCTGTTTAAACAAAATAGCGGCACGCAGGCGCATTGGGATTAACCTAAAAGCGGCGTTAATGAACAGAGTGTCTGTATATATCTGTGAAAGTAATTGGGAAATCACGTTTTAGTAGGCAATGAGCTGTAAATCAGCAACGTAATCAATTTGTAACAAACTTAGACATTTAAACAAATAATGCAACCGTTTGCGAATTTAGCTATAAATCCACAAGGCGAACAGGTATACTCCTTTATTGTCGTGTAGGAAATACGTAGACAAAAAGGAGGTTATGTGATGGTAAGTATTGTTCTTGCTAGCCATGGTGACTTGGCGGCTGGAATCAAGCAGACGGGTTCGATGGTCTTTGGCGATCAGCCGTCTGTTGCCGTGGTCTCGCTCGAGCCGAGCATGGGCCCCGACGACTTCCGTGCCAAGGTCGAGGAAGCAATCGCTTCCTTCGAGGACCAGGAGCAGGTGCTCTTCCTCGTTGATCTGTGGGGCGGCACGCCGTTCAACCAGATCAGCGGGCTCATCGAGGGCCACGATTCCTGGGCTATCGTCACCGGTGTCAACCTGCCTATGCTCATCGAGGCATATTCGCAGCGCTTTGACGCAAAGAACACTGCACATGCGATCGCAAAACATCTCGTGACTGAGGCTAAGGCTGGCGTGCGCGTCAAGCCCGAGTCTCTGGAGCCCGAGGAGAAGAAGCCGGCTGCGGCCGCCGCTGCTCCTGCGGGTGCCATTCCTCCGGGAACGGTGATCGGCGACGGGCACATCAAGATCGCCCACGTCCGTATCGACACGCGCCTGCTGCATGGTCAGGTGGCCACCACGTGGACCAAGCAGATCAACCCCAACCGCATCATCGTGGTCTCCGACGGCGTTGCTCACGACGAGCTCCGCAAGACCATGATCGAGCAGGCTGCCCCTCCGGGAGTCCACGCCAACGTCGTGCCTATCAAGAAGATGGCCGAGGTCGTCAAGGACACGCGCTTTGGCGACACCAAGGCGATGCTGCTGTTCGAGAACCCGCAGGATCTGCTCAGGGCCATCGAGGCCGGCGTCGACATCAAGGAAGCCAACATCGGTTCCATGGCCCACTCCAAGGGCAAGGTCGTCGTCACTAACGCTGTCGCTATGGGCGATGACGATGTCAAGACCATCGAGGCTCTCAAGGCCAAGGGCGTCAAGTTCGAGGTCCGCAAGGTTCCTTCGGATTCCTCCGAGGATCTCGACGCCATGTTGAAGAAAGCTAAGGCCGAACTGGCCGCTCAAGCATAGTAAAGGAGGGTCCGATACATGTCTGCAATCACTATTCTGCTTGTTGCGATTGTCGCGTTGCTTGCCGGTATGGAAGGCATTCTGGATGAGTTCCAGTTCCATCAGCCGCTCGTGGCATGCACGCTTATCGGTCTCGTAACCGGTCACCTTCAGGAGGGCATCCTCCTGGGCGGTTCGCTCCAGATGATGGCCCTTGGCTGGGCTAACGTCGGCGCCGCCGTCGCGCCTGACGCCGCTCTGGCCTCGGTCGCTTCTTCGATCATCATGGTGCTCGCCCTCAACGGTGGCGCCACCGATTCGGCCAAGGCCGTTACCGCCGCCATCGCCGTCGCCGTCCCGCTGTCGGTCGCTGGTCTGTTCCTGACCATGATCTGCCGTACCCTGGCTACCGCTATGGTTCACGGCATGGACGCCTGCGCCGAGAAGGGCGACTTCGCCGGCATCGAGCGTTGGCAGTACGCCGGCATCCTCATGCAGGGTGTTCGTATCGCCATCCCGGCAGTACTTCTGTGCATCATCCCGGCCGAGGCCGTTACCAACGCGCTTAACGCTATGCCCGATTGGCTGTCCGGCGGCATGGCTGTCGGCGGCGGCATGGTCGCTTCCGTCGGTTACGCCATGGTCATCAACATGATGGCCACCAAGGAGACCTGGCCGTTCTTCATCCTCGGCTTTGTCCTTGCTGCCATCCCTCAGCTCACGCTGATCGCCCTTGGCCTCATCGGCATCTCCCTTGCCCTCATCTACCTTGGCCTTAAGGATCTGGCCAAGCAGGGTGGCGGCATGGGCGGTGGCTCCGGTGACCCGCTCGGCGACATTCTGAACGATTACGAGTAGGAGGGGAGTGATACATATGGCAGAGAACAAGATTCAGCTCACCAAGGCTGACCGTAAGAAGGTTTGCTTCCGTCATCAGTTCCTTCAGGGCTCGTGGAACTACGAGCGTATGCAGAACGGCGGCTGGTGCTTCGCAATGATCCCTGCGATCAAGAAGCTCTACACCAGCAAGGATGACCAGATTGCCGCTCTTAAGCGCCACCTGGAGTTCTATAACACCCACCCCTATGTTTCCGCCCCCGTCATTGGCGTTACCCTCGCCCTCGAGGAGGAGCGCGCCAACGGTGCTCCGATTGACGACGTCGCCATTCAGGGCGTCAAGGTCGGTATGATGGGCCCGCTCGCCGGCGTCGGCGACCCCGCCTTCTGGTTCACCCTTCGCCCGATTCTGGGTGCACTGGGCGCTTCCCTGGCCCTGTCCGGCAGCATCGCCGGTCCGCTGCTGTTCTTCTTCGCGTGGAACATCATCCGTTACGCCTTCCTGTGGTACACGCAGGAGTTTGGCTACAAGGTCGGCTCCTCCATCGCCAAGGACCTCTCCGGCGGTCTGATGGGCAAGGTCACCGAGGGTGCTTCCATCCTGGGTATGTTCATCATCGGCGCCCTGGTCGAGCGCTGGGTGTCCATCTCCTTCACCCCGGTCGTCTCCAAGGTCACGCAGTCCGCTGGCGCCTATATCGACTGGGCCAACCTGCCCGCCGGTTCTGAGGGCATCAAGCAGGCATTGACGATGTACAGCTCTGTCGGTGCCAACGCACTCGACCCGGTGAAGGTCACCACGCTTCAGGCCAACCTCGATCAGCTCATCCCCGGCCTTGCCGCCGTGTGCCTGACCCTTCTGGTCTGCAAGCTCCTCAAGAAGAAGGTCAGCCCGATCGTCATCATCCTGGCTCTCTTCGCCGTCGGCATCATCGGTCGCGTCTGCGGCTTCATGTAAGCACGCTTCGGCTTAAGACCGAGAGTTGCTAGGCAAGGGCTTTTGAGCCATTGAAACGGACCGCACCCGGTGGGTACACTGGATGCGGTCCGATTGTTTTTATTGGAGGGCGAGGCGCGTATGGCGCAATCTCAGAACAGCACGGTCGATTTGGCAACGCCGGCAACCTGCCTGATGGGGCTTACCAGTCACGGTAACGTGATGGTGGGCAATAAGGCGTTTGAGTACTATAACGAGCGTAATCCCGAGGATTATATCCAAATCCCGTGGGACGAGGTCGACTATATTGCCGCCGAGGTTTTGCGCGGCACCAAGAAGATTACGCGTTTTGCCATCTTTACCAAAGAGAATGGCCATTTTACGTTTTCGACGCGCAATGACAAGGAAACGCTTCGCGCGGTCCGTAAGTACGTCGACGAGGATAAGCTCGTGCGTTCGCCTGACTTTATCGATGTGACGGCCAAGGGCGCCAAGAGCATCCCCTCCGTTATCAAAAACCTTTTCCACAAAGGCAAGTAGTCATTAAAGAGCGCTCCCTCAAAGTGGGGCGCAGTCTCCCATGTGGCTCGATCGGGAAAGTGCATCCCAGTTCGAGCGTCGATTCCGGGATGTAGTTTCCGGAACGGGGTCGTTTGGGAAACCGTGTCCCGTTTCGAGCCGAAATTCTGGGTCACAGTTTCCTAGCAAGGTCTCATGGGGAAAGTCTGACCCAGAATTTGCCTGGATAGTGGGACGCACTTTCCGGAGGGCTGTTCCACCGCAACTTCGAAGAGTGGGTATACGCTGCATTACAGCGGCGTAAATCTGCTACACTAATACAACATGCCTCCGTAGCTCAGGGGATAGAGCACCGCTCTCCTAAAGCGGGTGTCGACGGTTCGAATCCGCCCGGGGGCACCAGAAAAATCGCAGGTCAGGAGTTAATTTTGCTTCTGACCTGTTCTGGTTTTAGGGTTAAGAACTGCTTTTGTTTGTAAATCTGGTAAGTAAATAATTTAACTTACCGAGTTTTCCACTGAAAACAGGAAATCACCATTTTGGGGATAAAAAGTTTTCAACAGCTGTTAGTCGGTTCCATTTTGGTGATGTGCCTCCCTCTTTTGGGTAAATAATTTCACCATTTTGATGATTCGACTGCTTTGAGTTTTGATAAAAACGCCTGTTCAGAAGCTTGTGCTATACCCATTTTGGGGAAACCAATTAATAGAGAAATAACCTATAAAGAAATAGGGACGGCCATGCCGTCCCCTTCGCTCGCTGAGCTCGCTGCGCGGTCACGTGCCGTGACCTTGCTGCCGGCTAAGCCGTCGATAAAGAATGGGGACAGCGATGCTGCCCCCCTTCGCTCGCTGAGCTCGCTGCGCGGTCACGTGCCGTGACCTTGCCGCCGGCTACGCCGTCGATTGATTCGCTCACTGCGTTCGCTGATTGATTGACCAATCCGTTGAATCGGTGACACCAGTCATCAGCGCAGCAATTGACATGTTGAATCCATTGGCAATTTTAGAGAGGTTTGAAAGACTGACATTTCTTCGTCCGACTTCAATGCTCGCGTAGTAGGAACGATCCATCTCAATCAAATTGGCGAACTGCTCCTGGCTGTACCCGAGTCCAGCGCGGAGCTCTTTGCATCTCATGCCGAATGATTTCTGAAGCGTCTTCGTATCCATGACAAAAAGAGTCATGGATTGTTGTATTTATGCCAACGGACTATATACAACAATCCCTGTTAAGGCGCATAATTACCTTTATTGGAAAGAGTTCTGATGCCTAGTCGGACATGGCATGGAAAAGGAATGGAACAGCACAATGACTCAGGGAAAGCATTTCGCTGCCGGTGGCGATCACTTCGCCGCACTACCAAGCAAAAAGATTCACGCCCCGAAGGGGATCGCACGTCTGACCGTCACCGCGGCGACCATGGCCGCCATGACCGGATCGAGCCTCATCTCACCGTTCGCGGCATTCGCCCAGACCGGTGACGGGGGCACGCAGCACCCCGCAGTGATGTCGCCGATCGCCGCCCATGCCGGCGCGGCATCCGGTACCGGCGCGAAATCCGCCGCACAGACCATCGCGGACCTGCAGAAGGCGGTCGACGAGGCGAAGGCGAAGGAAGACGCCGCCAAGGCATCCTACGATGAGGCCGCCGGCCCTTACAACGAGGCGGCTTCCGCCCGCGACCAGGCCAAGGCATCCTACGATTCTGCAGTCAGCGCCGGCACGGCAGCCGACCGTGCGGCGATGGACGAGTACGCCCGTCAGGTCGCGGAGGGCAAGGACGCCGCCGATGCCGCCGGCAAGGACCTCGAACAGGCGAAGGCGGGTCTCGCAGACGCCAAGGCGGATGCATCCGAGAAGGACGAAGCGTACCAGTCCGCCCTCAAGGCGGCCCAGGATGCTCAGGATGCCCTCAATAAAGCCAAGGCCGATGCCGTAGGCGCCACCCCGGAGGCTATCCGTGCCGCCGAGCAGGCGGTACGCGACGCCCAGGCTGCCGTGGACAGGGCACAGGCCGAACTGAACAACGCCAACGCGACGCTTGGCGGGGCCCAGTCCAAGCTGGTTGCAGCCCAGTCTGCAAAGGATGCCGCAGATGCCGTCCTCGCCGCAGCCCAGCACAACAAGGACGAGGCGGATGCGAAGGCCGCAGCCGCCAGCGCCGCCTACGAGAAGGCGAAAGCCGACCTCGCCGCAGCGGAGGCAGGCGCCAGCGGTCCGGAGTACGATGCCGCGAAGCAGAAGGTCGCGGACGCGGAGGCAACCCTCGCCGCCGCACGAGAGGCACAGTCCCAGTGCGAGTCCGAGCTCGAGCAGGCACAGTCCGCTGCGGCAGATGCACAGGCCGAGCTGAATGATGCCCAGGCGGCCCTCTCCGTAAAGAAGCAGGGCGTCACGGATGCCGAATCCGGCGTGAACGCCGCCCAGTCCGCACTCGATGCCGCGAACGCTGACCTCGATGCGGCCAAGCAGGCGAATGCCGACGCCGTAGCCAAGCTGGACGCCGCGAAGCAGGCTGTCAGGGACGCCGAGTCCGCCAAGGCAGCCGCCGACGTAGAGCTCGCGAACGCCAAGACTGCAAAGGATACCGTAGACGCCGCCGTGACCGCCGCGCAGCAGAAAGTCGACGAGGCACAGGCGAAACTCGATTCAGCCGACGCGCAGCTCAAGCAGGGAGCCATCGGCTTCTTCCGTGCCATGGGTGCCGATTCAGCCATCGAGATCATCCAGAACGCCAAATATGCCGGAAAGACCGAAGTCGGCAACTCCAAGGACGCCACGTCCCTCGATAACATGCTCAATGCGATCAGGTGGATGAAGTCCGTCAACGACTACCGCAAGTCGGTCGGACTGGCCGAGCTCCAAGTTACCTACAAGCTCATCGCCGGTGCCATTGCGGATGCCAACTACAGTGACACCGTGCTCGAGCATGCCCGCCAATATGATTTTGCCGAAAACCTGGCATGGAATTACGGAATCGATCCGAGTGGGCAGTGGATCGAGCAGGAGAAGGGCTTTTTCGACAAGGCAACGGAGGCCCTTTATGGAGTCACCGGTCTTGTCGGCAAGGATGCCTATGATTTCTATGCAAAGAACGGTGTCGCAATCAACCATTGGATTGCAGACAACTGCCGCTGGGAGAACGGCAGCAGCGGCACCGTCGGTCATTATATGAACATCATCAATCCCGAACTCGCCGTTATGGGAATGGCAACCTGTACCAAGGGCACCATGTCCGGGCTTCAGACGCAGTGCTACACAGCAGAGATCTCCGGCTGGTCCGGCTCCGGTTGGAACATGAACCCCATGTCCGTCGACGAGTACGAGCAGAAGTTGACCTCCTACATCGACGGTCTCAAGAACGCCAAGAGCGCACTCGACGCAGCCAAGGCCGATCTCGCCGCCAAGCAGCAGGCAGCCACCGACGCCGCTGAAACCGTCCAGCAGAAGCAGGTCGCAGCGGATTCCGCACAGGCAGGTATCGATGCCGCGAAGCAGGACGTCACCGATGCCCAGCGTGCCGTCGATGCCGCAAAGGCCGATCTCGCCGCCAAGCAGCAGGGCGTCACGGATGCCCGAGCTGGGTTGGATGCGGCGAAATCGAACCTCGATGCCGCCAACGCGGCAGTCGTTACGGCAAAGTCGACCGTCCAGCAGAAGCAGGTCGCCTTTGATGCCGCCAACGCAGTCGTAACGACCGCACAGTCTAAGTTGGATTCCGCCAAGGCGGACACCGCTGCTAAGCAGCAGGGCGTGGACGATGCGAACGCCGACCTCGCGAAGTTCTTCCAGGACGTCGCCGACGCCAAGAAGGCGGTCGATACAGCAAAGAGCGTCCATGACGCGGCGGCAGCCGATCAGGTCGAGAAGGCGACCGTCCTCGCCGCCGCCGAGCAAAAGGCGGACGCCGCCGCACGCGCCCTCGCGGATGCCCAGCGTGCCGTCGATGCCGCAAAGGCCGACACCGGCGTTGCCGCCGACAGGCTCACCGGCTCCCAGACTGATCTCGTGGGCGCACAGTCGAACCTCGATATCCTCACCGGTCTTGCCGCGAAGCTCGCAGAGGCACAGCAGCGCGAGCAGGATGCAGCAAAGGCCGTCAATGGCACCAAGGCCGAACTCGATGCCGCGAAGGCTGACGCCGTCGCCGCCGAGTCCCTGGTCTCCGCCGCCGAACAGGCGAAGGCGCAGGCAGACGCCAAGCTGTCGAAGCTGAACTCCATCGATGCCGGCGCGGCGATCGCTTCCGGCCATGACGCGAACGCGGATGACGTCCTCAACGCGCTTTTCGCCGCCGCAGTCGAGACACGTGCCAAGGTCGCGCCCGCCAAGGCAATCCTGGACGAGAAGCAGGCTGTGGTGGACGGGCTCCAGCCCGGCTACGATGCGGCGCTCGCTGCCTACGAGCAGACGAAGTCCGACCGCATCGCAGCGGAGCAGGAGCTTTCCGATGAGATCGCACGACAGGATGCGGAGGAGGCCGCAAAGCAGCAGGCGGCATACAGCCCGAAGCACCTCGCCGGCACGGAGACCGCCCAGTCCGGTAGCCTCGCCCAGACCGGCGACCGCGCGGGCCTCATCGGGGAGACGTTCGTCATCGGCGGCACCGTCCTCGTGGCGACCGGCGTCTTCCTCGACCGGAAGAAGCGCCGCGAGCAGATGTAAAAGCGAGTCGGGCGTTGGATATCGGCTAGTGTCCAACGCCCGGTTTCATGGACAGGGAGATCGGTGTGAGAACAAAGGCTATTATCGTTGCGCTTCTGGTGTGCCTTTCGGCACCTCAACTTGGATGTGCCAGCGTTGCAAAGCAAGGAAGCGGTTCTACGGAAAGGGCCGCCACAGCGGTAAAGAATAAAGACAAAAAGAAGCCAAGCGAAGAAAAGGCGGCGCAAACCTCTGGAACCAAGAACGAGGAGAAGAAAGAATCCGACGGCAAGGACCAGAAGTCCGATGACTCCAAGAAGGAGGATAACAAGTCTTCCGATTCCTCGAAGTCGGACAACAAGGGCGATTCCTCCCAGTCCAAGCAGAATTCCGGCAATTCGCAGAGTTCCGGCAGCAACAATTCCTCTTCCAACGGCGGCAGCCAGAAGAAGTGGGTTGCCGAGCAAGGCCACTGGGAGACAGATTACAGCCAGGTCTGGGTGCCGAATGTGGTTTATACGCGCCATGAACGTTGGATCTGCAGTGCATGCCACGCGGCATTTGGATCTGCAGCCGAAATGGACGCTCACGCTCACGCTACTTTTGGCGATGCACAGCATCCTAACGGCGGTTCTGCAATCAATGATTCGTATACCACTTCTGAGGACCAGGGACATTATGAACAGAAGGCTACGGGGCAGCATTGGGTCGTCGATGTTGCCGGTCACTGGGAATAATGGACATATGTTCCTCTCCTCTTACATTCGGTAAATGTTTATTTATTTGTGGGCGGCCGGTTCGGCCGCCTTTTTTAGACGCCCAGTCTGGGAGCAAACGATAGGAAAGCAATCAAACGAGAGGCCATTCCAAAAGAATTCGGCGGTGCCGGATGCTTCGGGCAAAACCTTCCGCAAATCGGTAAGGTCTTCCATCAACTTGCTCCAGCCCTCGCCCGGAGTCCGCTACAGCGAATTTCTAACACTCAGCATCCTTCGCGTTAAAAATTCGCTTCCGCTCACGGTCTCCGCTGACACTACGACACCGCGAAGCCTTTCGCTCGAAACGAGGCCTCTCATTTCGTGTCTACGCTACGCTTCGCCCAATCGCCGTTCCGGTGATTGCAAGATTGGTGTTGGGCTAGATAAATGGGGCCATACTCGCCCCCTTTATCTGCCAACACATCTTGTTTAACACCTCACACGGCGATAAAGTTAGAAATGAAGTTCGCCTTCATTTCTCTAAGGGAAGCGACGGCGTCACTTCAAAAATCGGCGCGACGTCAGTCGCTCCTAAAAAGGAAAGCAATCTCATATCGGTTTTGAATCGGTGGCCTCACCGATTCGCTCTGCTTTCCTGGGGGCATGAATGATGAGTTGCAAACGTCCGCACACCGTTAAGGCGACACTCACTTCTGAAGAATACGAAACGCTTTCTGCTTTGGCAGAAAAGGCGGGCATGACGAAAGCCGAATTCATTCGCTATGCACTGATTCATTGGAATGAATCGTTCGATGATCTAGTCATTTCCAAAAATAAGAACGGTGGCCGTAGCAAAAAGCTGCAAACCGTTTCAGAGGATTCGAACGAAAAGCGCTCGGAGGTTATTTACGTCAAAGTCACCGATGGCGAGCACGAGGCGATTCGCAAGCAGGCGGATGCGCTCGGCACGACCGTCAGTGCGTATGCCCGCCGCGTGATGCTGGCCGGGAAAATCGAGATGATCGATTTCGATATGAGCCAGGTCGCAAAAATCTATCACGAGCTGTATCGCGAGGGGACGAACCTCAACCAGCTGATGTATTTTGTGAATGCGCAAGGTCTTCCGGCCTACAACGAGAAGGCGGTTTTCCGAACGCTTGAAAAGGTTTACCAAAATGCCCGTAAAGTCACTCTCTTCATCGAAGAGCTCGAACAGCGCTATTTCACCGATGGCGGTGAGCTCGATGACCGTCGTTAAGCAGAAAGGTGTTTCGTCCGAGCGCTACGCGAAGCACCTGCGCAAGTACATTAACGGAAAGAATGCTTTGGCCCGCGGCGGCTGGAACCTCGCGAACGGAAAGCACTGGTTTTCCGAAATGGCTATGACGCGGAAGATGTTCCATCACGACAGGCCCGCGCGTGCCGGCGCGAAGAACATAACGATGCTTCATCAGATTCTCGCGTTTCTGCCCGAGGAGTGCAGCTGCAACGGAGGCAAGATGACCCCCGATGCGTGTATGGCCTACGCGGAGCAATGGCTTGCGAAACACTACCCGCATCAACAAGTGATTGTCGCGTTGCATGAGGAAAGCGATAAGGCGGGAAAACGCTACGCGGTTCATATGGCGATTAACCGCACGGATCTTTTGACGGGTAAGCGTTGCGAGACGGGCGGGCGTCGCGGAAAGTACGAACGCGCTGCGTGGGTTCGTGAAATGGACGAGGCCTGGAATCTCGCTCAGCTCGAAAAGGGAAAGAAGAACTCGAAGATTCGAGACCGACAGCCGCGCGACACTGAAAAGAAAATCGTTGAGCGGGGAGAGTACAGTTATAAAAACAATCTGCGCGAGTTGATCCATCTTGCAATCAACGAAGGTCATCCGAAGAATATGGAGCAGTTTAAAAAGTTACTTGCCTCATGGGGCGTAGACATTTTCATCAAGAACAATCGAGTCTATGCGACAGATCTCGATATCAAGGAGACCGGCAACCCGAAGTGCACTTTCAACCTGACTCGTCTTGACGGGAGGTTTGCGGTCAAGCAACTTGAGGCGGCCTTCAAAAATAACGTGCTGGAGGCCGAGCGAGCCCTTCCTTATGAGAGGCGTTGCGAGATTTACATTCAACGGCTTAAGAAGGCGTATTCGGCGTGGGTCGAGCAGGCAAAGGCGAGCAAGGGCGTCGCCTACAATCTCTTTCCTAAGTTCATCGCACCGAAGTGCGATGAAGATCTGCTCGAGGATCCGGCGGTTCGTGATGAGCTTCTTGCCCGGCGCGGTTACGCAAGGGAGATTCGCAACCGTTACGCCGGCGCCGTTCCCGATGCTGGCGATGACCGCGTTCGCGCCGCAGGACGAGCCCATGGTGGCAACGGCGACATCTCGCCGCAGGTCGATCGTGCGGTCGACCGAGGCGATTGCGATCGCGGCGACGCGCCTCGCTAGTTTTGGAAAGCCTATCGTCGGTGCCCTAGCGCGCTGCCATCCAGTGCCGATTCTGCCATACTCGCAATTCGGTGAGGATGAGGAGTATGAATTGATCGGCGGGGGTCAGCCGCTCTGATAGAATCGTCCTTGCTGTCGGCAGCCCTCGTGCCGGGCAGAGCCCTCCATTTGATGGGAGGTGATGCCCATGACCGATTTCACCGAGCTCGTGAAGCTCCTGACCGCTATGGTCTCGCTCCTCACGGCCCTTGTCGGCCTTTCCAAGGCACTCAAGCAGGGTTCGAAGCCCAAAAAGAAAGGCCACCGTCGCTAAGACGATGACCCAACTTCATTAAGCAACGGCTCTGCCCAGCTCTCTACAACTTGGGCTGCCGTCGGCACCATTTTACCCTCCTGACGAGGAATTCGTCCATATTTCAAAAATCAAATCCTGTTCGCGCGTGGGCGTAAACTTATATAGTTGGGCAAATCCGGCAGATTGGAGCTTGAAACATGAGGGATATGCACCTCATGTCGCTCATAAAACGTCTCCTGACCTCGAAGGAGAACGTTTTTTAGCGATAAAAGGAGACATAAAAATGATCTGGTTTACCAGCGACACCCACTTCGGGCATGAGAACGTGCTGAAGTTCACCGACCGCCCGTGGGAGACGATTTGGCAGATGAACGACGCCATCGTCGACAACATCAACGGCAAGGTTGCCGTGGACGACGAGCTCTACATCCTGGGGGATTTCTCATTCAAGATGACCGCCCAGGACGCCTACGGGCTGCGCAAGCAGATCGCCTGCAGGCGCATCCACCTCGTCCCGGGAAACCACGACAAGGACTGGACCCAGCCGGCGGTCGCGGGCGCCTTCACCGTGGAGCCGCCGATCTGCGTGCTCAAGATCGACGGGCAGAAGATCGTCCTGAGCCATTACCCCATGGCCGACTGGCAGGGCATGAACCATGGATCGTGGCACCTCCACGGGCACATCCACAGCAGCGGCGGCGCGTACAACGAGTTCAACCGCAAGCAGGGCCTTCTGCGCTACGACGTCGGTTGCGATGCCAACGGGCACTCCCCGGTGAGCCTCGACGAGCTGAGGGAGTGGTTCGCCGGAGTCGGCGAGCCGTGCGGCCGGGTGAAATGGCCCTGGTGGGTCAACGAGACCGGCGACAGGCAGGTCGAGCGCGAGCTGGCGGCGTACAAGAGGGAAGAGGCGATTCGATGACGGTCTATGTGACGGGCGACATCCACGGTGGGCTCGACATGCAAAAGCTCCGCGACTGGGAGCTCGGCGATAGTCTTGCCAGCGACGACTATCTCATCGTCGCCGGTGACTTTGGCTTTCCGTGGGACTTCTCTGCCGAGGAATGCGCCGACATCGCCTGGCTGGAGTCGCGCCCCTACACGGTACTGTTCGTCGACGGCAACCACGAGTGCTTCGATCACTGGGCGGAGCGCCCCATGGAGTTATGGCATGGCGGGCTGACGCAGCGCCTGTCGGACACCTCGCCCATTCGGCGCCTGACGCGCGGCGAGGTCTTCGAGCTCGACGGGAAGACGGTCTTCACCATGGGCGGGGCGACGAGCGTGGACAGGGAATACCGCGTGCCGTATTCCAGCTGGTGGCCTCAGGAGCTCCCGGACGAGCGCGATTTCGATGCCGCGCGGACAAAGCTCGACGAGGTCGGATGGAAGGTCGACTGCGTCATCACCCATACCTGCTCGACGCGCATGCTCTCGCCGACGCTCTACCCGGACCCGGGCTGGGAACGCCCTGATGTGGACCGGCTGACCGGATTCCTCGACGAGCTCGAGGACCGCCTGGACTATAAACATTGGTATTACGGCCATTTTCACCGAGACGGCAACCCGGACGAACGGCACACGGTGCTGTATGACCGGATCGTGAGGCTCGGGGACAAACTCCTGCCGTGGGGTGCGTACTGATGGCTATCTATGTGACGGGCGACGTGCACGGCAGGGCCGAATACGGGTCCAGCCGGTTTGCCTTCAAGAATTGGCCGCTGGGGCGCACGCTGACGCGCGATGACGTGGTGATCGTGGCCGGCGACTTCGGCTTTGTCTGGGACGGCTCGAATGCTGAGAGGTATTGGCTCGATTGGTTTGAGTCAAAACCATGGACCACGTGTTTCGTAGACGGCAACCACGAGAACCACCGGATGCTGGCAGAACTGCCGGTGCGGGAGTGGAACGGCGGCCTCGTCCATGAGGCGCGACCGCACGTGCTGCACCTGATGCGCGGAGAGGTGTTCGATATCGACGGGTTCACAGTCCTTGCCATGGGCGGCGCCGCGAGCAACGACAGGCAGTATCGCAAGGAGGGGAGGAGCTGGTGGTCCGAGGAGATGCCGAGCGAGGAAGAGATGGACCACTGCCGCGCCTCGCTCAACCGCGTAGGCTGGAGGGTCGACTACGTGGTGAGTCACGAGGCTCCTGCTGCCCTGGCTAGAGAGCTGTGCCGCGAGCGCGGACGTGAGTGCGGCGGGGATACGCTGCAAACTTTCCTGGGCGAGCTCGACGGGCGGCTCGACTATCGCATCTGGCTCTTCGGGCATTACCACGGCGACGAATGGCGCGACGACAGGCATCGCCTGGTCTATCGAGACATCGTGCCGATCGAAAGTGCTGCGCCCGGTTCTCAGTTCTAGAAACCCCCTAGAAATGCTCTAGAGGGTTTCTAGAAAATTAGATGCTATGCGACCTACTCATCCTTCATCTGGGTCATGGCCTCGACCTTGGCCTCGGCCGCGGCTGCCCGCTGCTCGGAGGCGGCGAGGCGGTCCTTGAGGGCGGCTACCGCGGCCATCAGGTCGTGCTGGGCCAGGAGCGCATCGCTCAGCTCGGCCTGGGCTTTCAACGCGGCGTCACGCTCGACGCGCAGGCGCTCGATCTCATCGGCCATGGCTTCAGCCTCGGCGCGGAGCTGAACGACCTGCCTGTCGAGCTCCTTAGCACGGGAGAAGTACCTGACGCTTGCGGCGTGGAGCTCGTTGTTCTCGAGCTCGAGGCTCGCGGTATCGAGCTCGAACTTCTCCTCTATAAAGGCAATCCGCTCATTGCAGTCGGCCTCAAGTCTTTCGTTCCGATCCGTCGCCTCGACGAGCTTGTGGCTGAATTCATCCACCTGGGCCATGAGCAGTGCGTTCTCGGTCATGAGGTTGCCCGTCTCGCGCAGCAGCTTCTCCCGCCATGTCGCCTCGATCCGCTCGGCGGCCTCATCGAGGACGGACTTCACGCCGGGCGTCTCGCTGATTTTTCTCTCGTTTGGGTTGTCTGTCATCGTGCGGCACTCCAATCAACAATGGGCATGGCTCCGCCATGCCGTACGGCTGGGAACAAATACGCGGCCGCTGTTGAGTTGTGTTTGTCCTGCGCTTGGTGAGTTCTAAAAGCGTCTCAAGTCATGCGTTCACGCAGGTTTTCGATTGGAGAAATACCGCACGCTTTCATGGTATCACGTGCCTTAAAGACCATGAATGGACGGCCATATCGATTCGTTGAAAATGGCACCTACGACGTGCTGGTGGCAGGAGGTGAGGGCGTTAAAGATGTCGAGAATGATTATGGGAGTATTTTAGATGCAGGTATGAGAAAGGGTCGAATCGAAGTGTCTGGCCGGACGCCAATTGTCCGGGAACTGTTCCGGTTCGACCCTGCTTCATTTTACATCCGCGGCATGTTTTTGTAGACGCTTGGCGATTACCGACCTTCACGACCTCGATGACGGTTTCCCCGTCCTCGATTCTTGCCAGATTGCGGTGGACATCGCTGCGCGAACGGCCGGATATCATTTGAGCCAGAATCCTCTTCTATTGAAGCGGATTCTGGCTCAGTGGTTTTTAACTCGGTTGTTTGACAGAAGCCCACGTCGATAGTCGGTCTGTGGACTTAAGATTTCGGGGGCTCCCAAGCGTTTTCGATCGCGGCGCGGTAGATTGCAGCGTAATTAAGCATCCAGCTGCCATCACCCGCTTTTTGAATAAACCCCTTATTCTTCAAAGAGGTATAGGCCCGGGAGATCGTGTTCTTACTTAGGTGGTAGCGCTCCTCAATCCATTTGCTTTTTGCGTAAAAGCCCATGGCTCGTTTGTTTTTGGAAGGATTTCCAAGCTTCCATACGAGGCCGAGGATGAGGCGCTCGGCAGCGACAGTGGTGGCGCAACACGCCCAGTCGGGCACCGAAATAAAATTCGCGTTATCCATTTTCCTTCTAATCTCTCGTTGCTCAGTAACATCATCGGAAAATTTGTCGGAAATCGACGGTAGCTCGCTCATGTTTACCACCTAGTCAAGGTGGGCGGTACGACCTTCAAGCTGCTTGAAAAGCTCATAAAACGAGCTTTCAAACATGTAATTCGAGCGATGGATTTGGATGAGCTTGCCGGACTCGCGCATGAATTTGCGTGCGGTGTTTTCGCTCCAGCCAGTGAGTTCGCGGATATCGTTAACGCGGAGCAACCGATCGCACTGAGCGGCACCAGTGGGGAAAGTCGGTGTGGACGCCTGAGTGCTAATCTTTGGAGTAGCCATGATGAGCTATCCTTTCAATGAGGGCCCTCCCTGTGCTTGTAAGACTTACCAGGTTCATAAGCACTTGGGGGGCCGGTTTCTATGACTACATGCGTAGCCATCTGACAGCTTTAGCATGTATTAAAACTCATTAGTTGTCAATCAAATATAGCATCTACCTGCGGAAACGGTATTATAGTACCGTAATATTATGAATAAAACGATGAATGAAAAACATGCTATTTCTCGCTTCTCTGTATATAGGCGTTGATGAAGTCTTCGTAGCCTTTAACTGCTTTTATTTCTGATTGTTGAACGAGGCTTGTATACGTTTTGAGCGTGATATTGGGGTCCGCGTGGCCAAGAATACCTTGCACGCTTCTAACGTCCGATCCGTTCGCCAGCATAAAAGTGCTTACGCAATGCCTGAGCTGATGCGGGCAGATGCCCTTATATAGTTTTCCGCCAGTCGAATTATTCGGCTCATAGATTCCAAGATTGCAGCTAACTGCGAAATCGCGAAACCAATGGTTGAAGATGTAGTTCTTCATGTGACAGACAGTAGGGACCCCTTGCTCGACAGCAATATCGCTAATGATGGGAGTGCTGCCAGTCTGGGACAGCCCCAGAGAGGCCAGGAGCTCTTTTTGTATGGCTGACCATGATTGAAGACGTTCGGCCAGGGTTTCTCCAACGGGGATTTTGCGTTGGCTTTCTTGTGACTTGGGTGCCCTCAGTTCATGATCGTTGGTGTACCGCCTGTCAATTTTCAAGGTTTTATTGGCAGGGTCCCAATCGCGCCATTCGAGGCCCAGCATCTCGCCTTTTCGCATACCCGTATACACTAGTACTAGCGTACCAACAGCTTCGGCGGTGAGCTCAATGTGTTGAAGATGTGTGCATAGGGTAGCTACTTGCTCGATTGTCAGTGATTCTCTTTTGTTGCGTGGTCTGCGAACATGAACGGTAGCGCAGGGGTTTCGGTCAATTATTCTCTTTGCGACTGCATTCGACAGAATCTGGCGCAGTTTCGCATTGATTCGTACAAGCTCAGATGGTTTGTATTTTCCCGTACGACGAGCTTCGGCATATGTTTCTTCGATTAGATCGGGAGTTAGCCCCTCAATTGTCTGAAACGCACCGAATAGGTCTTCGATATGCCTGCAATCGTACGCTTCTCTTTCATAGCTCGTTGGCGCAAGCTCGGTGTCCCTATTTTCATGAAAGGCCCAGCAGTAGGACGCAAGCAAAGTGGGCTTTTTAGTTTTAGTGATCGTGCCAGAGGAGTTGATTTCAGCCAGCTTGGCCTGCATTGCAGCCTTAGCTTCTGTTTTAGTCTTGCAACGAACCGTATAAGTTGGGGGTCGTTTGTAACGCCCTGTCTTAGGGTCCTTGACCCCAAGGGAAAAATAATAGCGATAGGTGTTAGGTGATCTCTTGTCTTTCCAACACGTGCCTCTTCCGCTAATTAGTGGCTGTTCTGACATCTTTGCACTCCGTTTCTTTGAATAGTTTTCAACAATTCATTGAGTGCAGTTTAGCTAAAGCTGTTAGTAATATGTTTGTAAAAGCGTAGGCGCAGCTACCGGAGGTAAAAGACACAAACTGCTATGTTTATCTGCGGTTATATGGTGTTCAATGATGCTTGATGAATAGTAGGGGGTAGCATTAAATCATATCTCCTAAAGCGGGTGCCGACGGTTCGAATCCGCCCGGGGGCACCAGAGATTTGTCGAGCCCGGTACCGCTACGGTGCCGGGCTCTTCTGGTCTAAGGGCAGGGTTCGAGCCGTCGACACCCGCGTCACCAATTTCCCCGCGGGGGGAGTTTTCGAATCAGCCCGGGGGCACCAGAGATTTGCCGAGCCCGGTACCGCCACGGTGCCGGGCTCTTCTGGTTCATGCCATGTCAAAAACGAAGCGCCCGCTTGCTGGGGGAGCAAGCGGGCGCCTGTGAGCGAATATGTTTGCGGCGAGAGCCGTAATGAGCGGTTGGGTTGCGACTAGTTGGTCGTACCGGAATCGTCGCCCGTGCTCGTGCCCGAACCCGAACCCGAGCCAGAAAGTGCAACCGTCAGCGTGATCGTGCTGTCGGTGGACTGCTTGCCGGTGGGGGAGACGCCCGTAACGGTGGCGTTTTCGTTGCCACTCACGGGGTTGCCGTTCTGATCGCAGAACGCGATGTTGTAGAAGCCGGCGTTGTTGAGCGCGGTAACGGCGGCGGAGATGCTCTTGCCGTACAGGTTGCCCGGAACGCTGGCCTTGCCGGACTTCTTGGCAATGACGACGGTAATCGTGGCACCGGGCTTCTGCTTGCCGCTGGGGTTCCAGCTGATCACGGTGCCCTCGGTAACCGAATCGTTCTCCTGGTAGCTCACGTCGACGCCAAAGCCTGCCATATCGAGGGCGTTGCGCGCCTGGGCCTCGGTCATGTCGGTCAGATCGGGGACGGATGTGGTGTCAGGACCGCTGGAGACCTTGTACGAGATGGTCGTGCCCTTCTCGACTTCCTTACCGGGTTCGGTGCCCTGCTCAAAGACCTGGCCCTCATCGGCCTCGTTGGCCTCCTCGGAGGCGTTGCCCTTCAGGCCAACGCTTGCCAGCGCGGCTTCTGCCTGGTCCTTGGTCAGGCCGACAAGCTTGGGAACCTCAACCTTCTCGGAGGGCTTGGGGCCCTTGGAGATTACCAGGTTCACCTTGGTGCCCTTGGCCTTCTTGGTGTTGCCGTTGGGCGTCTGCTCGGCGACCTTGCCCTCGTCGACATCGTCGTTGTAGCTTTGGTCGATGGTGCCGACCTCGAGTCCGGCTTCCTTGATCAGCTCGACGGCAGTCTGCTGGTCCTTTCCCAGTACATCGGGCACCGTGACCTGCTCGCCGCCAAAGAGTCCCGTGGCAAAGGCCACCACGATGCCGATGACGGCAACGGCTGCCACCACGGCGGCGATGATCTTGTTTTTGTTGGATTTGGGCTTTTCGACCTCGTAGGAGCCGGTGGAGCCCGAAACCGAGCTATGGGCGGTATTCTGGCCGCTCACGCCCGAGACGGGACGCACCATGGCGCGCGTCTGGTCGGAAAGCTCGCGAGTCTTGGTGGCGCCCAGCTCACCGGGGGCACCGATGATGCGCGTGGGCTCCGAGATGTTGACGGCACGGCCCGACAGGTAGCTGTTGAGCACCTGACGCAGCTCGTCGGCGGTCTGGAAGCGGTTTGCCGGGTCCTTCTCCATGCACTTGAGGATGATGCGCTCAAGGTCGGCGTCGACACCGGAGTTGATCTGGCTCGGCGGAATAGGAAGCTCGTTGACCTGCTTGAGTGCGACCGAGATAGCGTCGTCACCGTCAAAGGGGACGCGGCCGGTGGCGCACTCGTACATCACGACGCCCAGCGAGTAGATATCCGAGGTGGGGCCGAGGTCCTGACCGCGGGTCTGCTCGGGGCTGACGTAGTGGGCGGTTCCCAGCACGTTGTTGTCTTGCGTGAGGTGGCTGTTTTTGGCGCGCGCGATGCCAAAGTCCATGACCTTGATGTTGCCGTCGGGCAGCACCATGATGTTCTGCGGTTTGATGTCGCGGTGGATGATCTCGTGCTTGTGGGCGACCGAGAGTGCAGAGCTGATCTGCGATCCGATCTGGGCGACCTTCTTGGGGTCGAGGGCGCCGTGGCTCTTGATTCCGCTCTTAAGGTCGGTACCGCGCAGGTACTCCATGACGATGTAATAGGTGTCGCCGTCCTTGCCCCAATCGTAGACGCCCACGATATAGGGGGAGGAGAGACCGGCTGCTGCCTGGGCCTCCTGCTTAAAGCGTGCGGCGAAGGTTGCGTCGCCAGCATACTGCGGCAGCATGATCTTGACGGCTACCGTGCGGTCGAGGACCTGGTCCTGCGCACGGAAGACGGTCGCCATACCGCCTGTCCCCACCTTATCCTTGAGGAGGTATCTTCCCCCGAGGACCCTCTGTTCCATTCCTGCTCCTAACATAACAATTCGCTCAACGATGTGTGTAGTACCTACGATGTGGCCGCTGGGGCCGTGTGGCGCGTTGCCGCTAACTCTTCGGCCGCGGCGCGCCTCGGGTGTCCGATTCGATCATGGGCATCACGCTCCCTGTGCGGCGAGCGCCGCGGTCAGGACGATGCCGGCAATCTTGGCCGCCTTGACGTCGTGTTTGTCGTAATCCTCCAAGGCCACCGAGATGGCGACCGTGGGTGAATCGTAAGGTGCAAAGCCAACGAACATCGAGTTGACGTTGGTGCCGCCGGTCTCGGCCGAGCCGGTCTTGCCGGCGACCTTGACGCCGGGGACCTGGGCGTCGGTGCCGGTACCGGACTGGACGACGGCGAGCATGGCCTGCTTGACCTGGTCGGCCGTGGCAGAGCTGACAGCCTGGCCCAGCGAGCGGGACTGCGTGGTCTTAACCACGGTTCCGTCCGGGGCGAGTACCTGGGCTACAAAGTACGGGTCCATGACCACGCCACTGTTAGCGATGGCGGCGGCAATCACGGCGTTTTGCATGACGGTGGTCTGCGGGCCGGGCGTGTGGTCCATGCCGACAGGCTGGCCGGCGCCGGCCCAGGCGGTCTCCCACTCGGTCATGAGCGACGGGTCGGCCATGATGGAGGCCGCGGAGGTCAGGTCCTGGCCGAGCTTTTGGCCGTAGCCAAAGGCGTTGGCAAACTGCACGAGCGTGTTTGCGCCAACTTCGTTTGCCACCTGGCCAAAGACGACGTTGGAAGACACGGCAAAGGCCTGCTGCAGGCTGATGGTGCCGTAGCTCTCGTTGGCATAGTTGGTGACCGGCGCGTTGCCGATGTCCATGGAGCCGGGCGCCTGGTAGGTGCTGGTAAGGCTGGCGGTGCCGGTCTCGAGTGCCGCGGAAAGCGTAACGACCTTAAACGTGGAGCCCGGCGTGTACAGCGCGTCCATGGCGCGATTGTACATGGAGCCGTCCTCGCCGCCGCCCGCCTGCAGCAGGGCGTCGATGTTGGTGTTGTCGTAGGTGGGCGAGCTGGCACATGCGAGCACCGCGCCGGTACGCGGGTCGATGACCACTACAGCGCCCTTAAAGCCCTTGAGCGCCTGCTCGGCCGCCGTCTGGATACGCGAGTCAATGGTGAGCTTGGCGGTGTTGCCCGGCTGGGTCTGGCCCGCGAGCGACGCGATGGCGTTGTTCCAGCTGGAGTAATCCTTGGAGCCGGTGAGCGTGTCGTTCATGACGCTCTCGATGGCGGTGGTGCCATACTGCTGGCTCACGTAGCCAACCACGTGCGCTGCCAGGTTGCCGTTGGGGTAGGAGCGTACGTAGGTGCCGTCCTCCTGCTGCAGCGACTCGGCCAGCGTCACGCCGTCGGACGTGATGATGGAGCCGCGCTGGATGTACTTGGAGCGGGCGATGGTGTGGTTGTTGGTCGGCATATCCTGATAGTCCTTGGCCTTGATGACCTGGACATAGGTGAGGTTGCCGATAAGGATGGCGAACAGCGCCGTAAAGGCGAGCACCGCACGGGTTAGACGGTTGGCGAGCGCAACGCGGCCGAGCACACCGGATTCAGGCGTGTCGAGCAGGCGACGGCGCATGCGCGAGCCGACGGAATGGCTGCCGTTGCCGTAGGAAGACGAGGTGGCAAAGCGCGTACCCGTCGGGGCGGCGGCAGATGCGACCTGATCATCGGTGATGGCGGTCATGGTGCCGGTGCCGGTAAGCTCGGCCTCGCGTCCGGTCGCCTCGTCACCGGCGCGCAGCAGGAGCGCGACGATGATAAAGCTCGCCAGCAGCGAGGAGCCGCCCTGGCTCATAAAGGGCAGGGTGACGCCGGTCAGCGGGATCAGGCGGGTTACGCCGCCAACGATCAAGAAGGCCTGGAAGCTGATGGCGGCCGTAAGGCCCGTGGCACTAAAGGCGGCGAGGTCGGATTTAGCGCGGGCAGCCGTGGTGAGGCCACGCACGGCAAAGAGCATAAACAGGATGAGCACGGCGCCGCCGCCCAAAAGGCCCATCTCCTCGCCGATGGCCGAGAAGATAAAGTCGGACTCGACGACAGGGATGTTGTTGGCCATGCCGTTGCCGATGCCAACGCCGACCAGACCGCCATCGGCAAGCGAGAAGAGCGACTGGACGATCTGGTAGCCCTGGCCCTGGGCGTCCTTAAACGGATCGACCCAAACCTGGAAACGCACCTGAACGTGAGACAGGAACTTGTAGGCGCCCACGGCTCCAACGGCTAAGAGCGCAAGGCCGATAACGACATACGAAAAGCGCCCCGTGGCAACGTAGAGCATCAGCAAGAAGATGGTGTAGAACAGCACGGCCGAACCCAGGTCGCGTTCGAAGACGACGACGAGCAGGCACACGCCCCACACGGCAAACAGCGGTAGCAGCAGTCGCAGGCGAGGGATCTTAAAGCCCAGGATCTTGCGGTTGGAGATGGAGAGCAGCTCGCGGTTCTCGGCCAAGTAGCCGGCCAGGAACAGCACGATAAAGACCTTGGCGAACTCGCCAGGCTGGATGGTAAAGCCCGCGATGCGAATCCACAGCTTGGAGCCCGAGATCGTGGTGCCGATAAAGATGGGCAGCATCAGCAGGATGATGCCGATAATGCCAAAGGTGTACTTGTAGCGCATGACCACGTCGAGGTTTTTGACCAGTGCGAGCGTTCCCACCATCAGGGCCACCGAGACAAACAGGATGATGAGCTGTGAGATCGCGAGAGCGGGTGCGAGACGCGTCACGAACGTGATACCGATGCCCGAAAGCACAAAGACAATGGGCAGGATGGCGGGGTCGGCACCGGGCGCCAAGATGCGCACGGCAATGTGGGCCGCGGCAAAGGCGGCAAAGAGGCCGATCGGTACGGCGAGCGTCTCAAAGGAGATGGCAGCGCCCGCGGTGAGCACGTACATCGCATACAGCAGGATGACGGGGAACGCCGAGGCGATGAGCAAGAGCAGCTCGGTGTTGCGGCGACTCATAAGCGGCACTCCCTTTCTAATTCTTATCGGAGGCTTCGGCCTCGGCGGACTGTTCGGCGGTTTTCTCGGAATCTGATTCGGAGGTCGATCCCTGATTGGTGTTGTCGCGAATCGTTTGCGCGTCGATCACCTGGCGGGTTTGCTCCTCGTCGATCTGGTGGCGGTACTTGGATATCGTGTCCTGCGCATCGTCGACACTTGTTTGCGGAATGCCCGCCTTGAGGCGGTTTTGCGTGTCTTCGGGCAGGTCGGACAGCTTAATGCTGGTTTCGCTTTCGAGCCAGTGGAGCTTGAGTCCGAGCGGCTTGCCGGGCAGGCCGCGCCAGACGGCGACATTGCCCTGGTAGGTACCCAGGTAGTACGAGCCGGTGACACCCGTGTAGGCCCAGATGCCAGCTGCCAGCACAAAGACGAGGGCCAGGATGGCGGCGATAGTAATGTTGCGGCGACGCACGCGCTGCGCCTCGCGCATAACGCCATCGTCAACCAGGTCAACGACTACTACGGTCACGTTGTCGTGGCCGCCGGCGGCAAGCGCCGCGTCCACTAGATTGTCGACGCAGATTTGCGCGGTTGAGGACTGCGTGGCGATGTTCTCGATATCGCTATCGGGAATCATGCTCGAAAGGCCGTCAGAGCACAGGATCAGGCGGTCGCCTTCCTCGATATGCAGAGTGAAGTGGTCGGCATACATGGCGGGGTCTGAGCCCAGCGCACGGGTGATGACCGAACGGTTGGGGTGGACGCGAGCCTCGTCTGCCGTGATCTCGCCGGCGTCCACGAGCTCCTCCACGTAGGAGTGGTCGCGGGTCACGCGGATGAGCGTGCCCTCGTGGAGCAGGTAGGCGCGAGAGTCGCCCACGTGGGCGATGGCGAGCGTGTCGTTTTCGATATAGGCGCAAGTGGCTGTGCAGCCCATGCCGGGCTTGCCTAGGCCGTTCAGGGCCGCCTCGATTACGGCGGCGTTAGCTGCCTCGACGGCTGCGGCCAGGCGTGCTGCGTCGGCGGACTGCGGGGCCGTCTTGGCAATAGTCTCGACGGCGATGGAAGAGGCTACCTCGCCGGCGGCGTGACCGCCCATGCCGTCGCATACGCAGAAGAGCGGCGACTGCACCAGGTAGGAATCCTCATTGTGCGGGCGCACACAGCCAACGTCGGAGCGGGCGCCCCACATGAGTTGCGTGGTGGTGCCGGCATCATAGGTCGAGTCGGTCTCGATGCGCTTCTCGGTCAGGGGCTCAAAGCTCATGGTCGAGCCGGGGTCTTTGAGTTTGGCTTCAACGGCGGCTACGTCGATCTCGGCTGTGTCACCGGGAGAGACGGTGTCGGTCTCGGCGTTTGATTCGGAATCGCCGGTGTCCGGGGAGTCGGGCTCCTCGGACACGCGGGCGGTCGACTCGTCGTCTTGCGGGCTGACGTCTATAGGCTCGGGCGCCGGCGTAGACACGGGCGCAACCTCGGATGCCGGGGCTATGGGAAACGCCGGCGCGGCGGGCTCGGGTGCCGCAAACACCGCAGCGCTCTCGTTGATTGCCGCGGCGACGGGCTCTGCAAAGTGAGCTGGCGCCGAGGTTGCTTCGGGCGCTGTGGGCTGTTCCGCAGCATGTGCGCCGATGGGCGCCGCTACGGCATCCTCTTCGTCCTCGTTATCGGCGAGATCCGAAATATCATGCGTTACATGCGAAAGAGGCAGGGAGAACACGGTGTCCTCGGGTTCCACGGGTGCGGAGCCCGCCGGAGCGGCGTGGGCCGGCGCAGCTGTGGCGGCAGCCGGTGCCTCGGTCATAGTCGCGGACTTGTTCTCCTCGTCGATCATCGACGGTTCACCTTCATGACCACATCGCCGATCTGGACTTCGTCGCCCTCGCGCAGCGTTGCGGGCTCCACAAGCTGGCGGCCGTTGACGAGCGTGCCGTTAAGCGAGTTGAGGTCCTCGATGATGAGCGCCGGGCCCTGCAGCGAAAAGCGCGCATGCGAGGCCGAGACGAATGGTTCGTTGATGCAGATGTCCGAAGATGGCGAGCGACCGACGATGACGGGGCCGAGCATGTCTACGTGGATGCCACGGATACCGCGCGGGCCCTTGTCCACATCGATCGTCCAGATAGCCGAGTCGCGGCGCTGTCCGCGCACAAGTCCCACGCCGGTCTTCATGACGGCGAACAGGAAGATATAGAGCAGGGCGACCAGGACGATGCGGCCTGCAAAAAGGACGATATCGATGTTCATAAGCGACTATCCCCTAAATTCAAAGGTGCTCAGGCCAAACGTCAGCAGATCGCCGTTGCGCAGCGGGCAGCGCGTAATGCGGCGGTTGTTGACGAGTGTGCCGTTGGTGGAATTGAGGTCCTCGATCGACCAATCCGAGCCCGTAAAGGTGAGCTGGGCGTGGCGGCGCGACACGTTGGGGTCGCGCAGGGCAATGTCGGAAACTGAGCGCTCGCGACCGATGGTCACCTGTGCGGAGGTGATGCTATGGCTCTCGCCGCTCACGACGTCGACGAGCTGGGCGAGCGGGCGCTGCGGGGCGCGAGTGCTCGCCATGTTGGAGGCGCCTAGGCCCACGGCGGCACCGGTCGCGGCGGCTCCGCCCATGCCGGCAAGCGCGTCGCGCGAGACGGTCTGCGGCACCGGGATGGGTGCGGCGGCGGGGTCGGGGACGCTAGGCGCGAAGGGGTCTGCCACGGCAAGCGGGTCGGGAGCGGCGGCGCGAGGCGTCGGCTGCTGCTGGGGCATGGCGGCGGGGCGCTGCTGCTGCGGGGCAGCAAACTGCTGCTGGCCGGCGCGCGGGGCGCTGGCGGCACGGCTTGGCCCAGACCGTTTTGATAGGCGCGCTCTTCTTCGTACAGGCGGCCGAGCGTGGGGGCATCGACGTTCTCGGCAAAGACCGAGAACTTGCCGGCGCGCAGCTGCGGATCGATCATAAAGCGCACGAGGGGCTCGCCGACAAAGACATAGCGGCGCTTTTCGGCCTGCGCCTTCACAAACTCGCGGACCTCGCGCGAAAGCTCGGGGTAGAACGGGGCGAGCATGGGATCGTCGTCGGCGGCGATCAGGATGGTATAGAGTGCCGGCGCCGTGTTGACGCCATTGATCACCAGAGTCTGATCCTCCATGTCGCGAGCGGCCTGCTTGGCAAGCTTCTTAAAGGAGAACGGGGCACGGGTGGCACCGAAGATGCCGGCCACGTGGTCCTCGAAGATGTTCAGGAAGTTCACGAAAGATCACTCTCCGTATAGGTTCTTTGGTATCCGAGCAAATATAGGCATATCCCAACGATTATAGAGGATAGGGTTCCCGCAACTGCCGCCTTGGCGGCGACCGCGGCTGCAAGGCTGGCAATTTCCATATGGTGTGCAAGACAGGATGCCGCTGCGCAGCCGATGCCGGTGACAGCGATGGCGGCGATGGCGGCAAGGTTTGAGCCCTGATCGGCACGCTTGGCATGGGCATTGAGCAGCGCAGATGACGCCGCGGCAGTTGTCGCGACCAGCGCAAAGGCAGCCCAAAGGAGCGGGTCTTCCAGCGCTGCGGCAACGTTGCCGAGCCCCAGCACGCCTCCGGCTGAAAGCGCGACCGTGGCCAGACGGGCAAAAAGCGCGCCCATGCCCGTTGCCGCGGCGGCGCTTGCCGGGCCGAGCCAAAATGACGCGACGCCGGCGGCGACCCCAGCTGCCAGGAAGGTATTGCCGGTCAGACAGCCAAGCGCAAGCGCGCAGGTGAGTGCGGCGCTCGCGGCAGCCTCGGTGCGACCCCAGGCGATCCACCAACCGGACATGGCAGCGGCAAAGATCACCGCGACGGGCAACATCGACAGGATGCCCTGCGCCTGCATGGTGGCGTTGGCCATGAGCACCAAAAAGCCCACAGCCGAGATGGCCGAGCCAATTTGGGGGGCCAGGCCAGCCGCCGCTCCGATCGCGATGGCCGCAATGACCAGGCCGGGAAGCGCCGCGACCCCGGCCGTTTGCATCAGCAAAAAGCTAAAGGTGCCGCACGTTAGCGCCGAGATAGCGTGCATGGTGTAGTCGCGCGCATGGCTCCAGCGCGTGCCCGCCCAGCCGAGCGCGGGGTCGACCTCGATGGCGTCGTCCTCGTAGTACGACGGCTCGATATCGTCGAGCTCCTGCTCGTCATCCGAAAGCTCGCCAACCATTTGCTCCAGACTGCGACGGCCCTCGCGCACGCTGCCCAGACCGGCAAGGAGTTGGTCGCAAAATGCCTCGATGCTGTTGGGGCGGTCCTGCGGCATGGGGGAGAGCGCGCTCATGAGCGCGGCCTCGGCTCCCGGGGGAAAGTGTGGTATCAGCTCGCTGGGATAGGTGGCGCCGCCGATGATGCGGCCGAGCGAGTCGGCGGGCGTGGCCGCCATAAAGGGAGCGCTGCCGCACAGGCCCTCGTAGATCACACAGGCGAGGGCAAAGACATCGGCGCGCTCGTCGACCGTGCCGGTCTCGATATCGAGCTGCTCGGGCGGCATGTAGCCGATGGTGCCGCCGCGTGAGCCGCCAAAGCCACCGGCAGACGACAGTCGCGCCATGCCAAAGTCGGTGAGCTTTACATTGCCCGAGTGGTCGATGAGCACGTTGGCGGGCTTAATGTCCAGGTGGAGTACGCCATTACTGTGGGCGAAGGTGAGCGCCTGGCCCAGGGCATCGGCAATGGCCGCGGCCTCGTCAAAGGTAAGTGAGTGGCCGTCCGCGCGGTGCAAAAACTCGGCCAGCGACATGCCATCGACATATTCCATAACCAGGTAGGCATAGGCTGTGTCGTGCGTAAAATCGATGACCTGCACGATGTTGGGATGTTGAAGCATGGCGGCAGTGTGCGCCTCGCGCAGGACATCCATGATGTCGCTAGCGGGCATGCCGGCACCGTTGATAAGGGGGATGCGTTTAATGGCGACGCGGCGGCGCAGGTGCGTGTCGCGGCAGATCTCGATGGAGCCAAAACCGCCGGTCGCAAGCGTCTCGAGCGGCTGGAACCGCTTAAGCAGATCGCGAGAGCTGGTGCCCTCCAAGGGAACGTCCGGCGAGAACCGGGCGGTATGTTGCGAGAAAAGCGGCATGGCCAACCCTCGTGCGTTTAAAGTTCGTTTGCGAGCGGCGGGCACGGAGCCGAGCCGTTCGCGGTGGCATAGATGCTGCTAGTGTAGCACGCTCGGGCAGATGGCGAGGAAACGGGGATGAGGTGGTCCGATCGATTCGGGCCGTTTCGGCTCGTTCGGAAAGCGCGCCCCAGTTTTCAGCCAAATAATGGGATGCGCCTTCCAAATGGGGTGGGCTGCGGAAACTGCATCCCAGAATATTGCCCTGGAACGGGACGCGCTTTCCGAACCGGCGTCCAAAAGGAAACCGCATCCCGCTTTGATGTGGGGACTGCGAACAAAAGCCGGACCGTGATCTGGCGCGGATTGGAGTTCGCCTGAATCATTGATGCTGGCTGGTGTGAGAACAGAGATAAACGAGCGGCTCGAGCGATATAATGACACGCTATGGAGGCCATATGCTTTTTTCCCGCCGTTCTGCTACGTCTGCCTGCGCCATTGCGCTTGTCGTAATGGCGGTCACCCCTTATCACCGGTTTTCATCTTCAATCGGCCTGGCGTCAGGTGCAATGACCTGGCTCGTTATCCTGGGCGCATGCCTCGCGGCGTTTGGTCACGGTGTTGCGCTCCGCAAGGGGAGAGAAATAAGGCGGCCGGGGTTCCTTGACGTCTTCGGTATTTTCCTTGCTGCTATTGCAACGGTTCCCGAATGGGCCGACCTGGCCTTCTATGCTCGCGGAGATTCTATTCCATTCGTGTTTGCGCCTATCTGGCTGTTGCGCGGCGTTTCATGCGCCTCGTGCTTTGCTGGGTCGTTGCTCCTCTCATATGTAATTTGGGATACGGCGGGCTCTCCTTTGACGCGGGGGGCGACGCGGGCTGACGAAAGAGAAACTCGTCATCCGCAGGACGCGATTTTTACAGAAACAATAGCCGTCATGTCTTGTCTGCTGTTCTGCTGTCGAGTTTCATGGAGAGTCGTTCCCGAGCCATGGGGGATGCCCCCTGTAACGGCCGCATCAATTGGCCTTGTGCTTTTAATTCCTCTGGTCTATTTCGTGTTGGCTGCGGTCCCGCTGCTTTGCTGTCCCCGCGCCTTTGGTCGGGGGCAGGGCGACGTGTTTGCCTGTTCTGTGCTCGTGGCAGTTCCCATTGGCCTTGTTCCGGCTGTCGAGGTGGCATACTTTGCAAGCGATGCCGCGGTCATTGCATCACTGTCGATGGGGTCCGCTATTGCTGTTGCCGCCTTCGTATACACATTGCTCAGGAAGAAACGGGACAACGATTCGGATATCCCCCGCACGTCCGACCCATTCGATGCGGGGGCGTTTTCCCCCGCCCTGTCGCCTCGAGAAGAGCAGTTTGTTCGACTGCTGCTCAAAGGGAAAACGCCGGCGGAAATTGCCAGGGAGACGGATACGAAGCCATCGACGGTGCGAACAACGCTTCACCGAGCATACGGGAAGGCGTCGGTTGCGGGTTCACGCGAGCTCGTGGCGTTGTTTGCGGGTGAGGGTGATACTGTAGGGCATGAGCTGCCGCAGCGGCATGCTGACGATATGGTGGCATCAGCTCGAACGCGCCGGCTGTTTCGATACCTGCTCACATTATTTTTTATCCTCCTTGCGGCTGGCCCCTTGGTAATGGCGGATAGCGATTGGGGGTCCGGTGTTTCGCGGGCTGTCGCCTTTTCCCTCTTAAGCTACGCATTGGGTCTCGGACTGCTTCTGTCGCTACGCTACGCGGGTGGAAAACCGAATCGTGGCGCTGCGCTGGATAGAGCAGGTGAAGCGATTGGGCTCGGAAGCCCGTGCGTGTGGGTGATACTGTCTGCTGTGGAATGGTCTTTTGTCTATATCGCGGCATGGAGGTGCGTACGCGATCCGTTGATGGCTGTGCCGGTCCTGTTTTGCGGCGTGGCGTCTATGGCTTCGCTTGCCGTTGAGCTGCGTCCGTTTAAGGTGCGTGCTCGTACCCGGGCTATCGTGTCGTTGGTGTCAATGGGCATGGTTGCCTTAATCTATGCGGTCGCTAGGGGGCGAATCCACGGGCTTGCGGTGCTGACGGGGATGTTGCTCACGTATAAGGTGCTGCGAAGCTGTCCGCAGCGCAAAATGCTTGGGGTATGGATGCTCTGCTTTGGGGCGATGGCTCCTGTTTGGGTTGTCTTGCTCAACATGGTGCAGGATCTGACGGTTTTCAAGCCGTTGTTCCTCGCGTCGTTGTTGGGGCATAGTTCGGCTGTCAATGTCGTCGTGGCAACGGTGATCGTCTGCTGGTCTGCGCCCATGTTCGTCACGCACATCGCGCTCACCCGCTCGGTTGAGAACGAGAAGGCCGTCTTGGAGTACCGCGCGAACGGGTCCACCGAAACGGCTCGCGTGCGTCAGCTTGCCCTGCTTGCGTCGCGCTCCCTTTCTGATGTTCAGTCGCAAATTTTGCTGATGACGGCAGAAGGCGCAACGACAAAGACCATTGCGGAGGATGTCGGTTACGCTGCATCTACGGTGCAAGCACTGCGGTCTGCATCTTACCGCCAGTTGAAGATCAAGAATAAAGCGGAGCTTGTTTCATTGTTATCGCAGGTAGATAACGTGTAAACGCCTGAGCGATCAACTCAATAGCGGGTGTTTACAGACATCTTTCTCTATTCATGCAAAGGTTGCCGTGCGTCGACGCATCATTAACCGCTTGTGATTAGGGCCGGGCCGAGTGTTGCTGCTCGGCCCGGCCGAAGGGAGGGTGATGTCGCTTGAATAGAAATCTAATGCGGCACGAGTTGTCCAAGATATTTGGCAATCCTATATTTGCGTTGACCCTTATGGTTGCAACTGCAATTTCGATGGCGGCTGCCATTGAGGCATGGTGGACGCTCGAGACTGAGCGCAAGCAGCTGTTATCGCTTGGCTATGGCGTTGGTTTGCAAGCCCAGGCATACCTCGGCCAAACGCGTGAAAGTAGCTTTGGTAACTGGATCGTTGTGAGTGCAAATGCACCGCTATCGGCATCAGTGTTTTTCTATGCGCTGCCGTTGCTTGCCATGCTGGCCGGGTCGTGGTCATGCCTGTCCGAGCGTTTGAGCGGTTACGAGGCGCAAATCTGCACACGTGTTTCTAGAAATGCATACGTGAACGTGAAGATGCTGTCTGCTTTTCTCTCTGCGTTTGCGGTCACGGCTATTCCGCTACTCGTGAACTTCCTGATTGTCTCAATGCTGTTTCCAGCGTATCTCCCCCGGGTCGATGAATCGACTTACGTCGGGCTCTATCTGCATAGCTATTTTTCTGGTCTGTTTTATTCCCGGCCTCTGTTATATGTGCTGGTTTATACACTGCTCGATGCGGTGACGCTGGGGGCTCTATCCATGGCCGTGACTGGTCTGTCGGTTGTGTTTCGCAGCAGAATCAAGGCGATGGTCGTTCCATATCTGATTATGGTTGCATGGCACTTTGTTAACGATTGGATTTTTAGCGTCCTTTCATGCGTCGGCTTTAACTGCAACATTCTTAACAGCATCAGGTCGGAATCACTAAATAACTGGCCCGACATTCGAGCAGGGTTTGCAGAAATCATTTTGCTGTTCGTCTTTTCTTTGATTTCCGCGAGATTCTTAAAAAGACGCGAGGTGGTCTGATGCTGTTTAGGCTGGTCGCCGCGGACCTGAGGACCGTTTTGAAGAAGAACATCCTTACTTTTATTGCGATTGCGGCAGTGACCGTTGCGAACTTGGTGTACGCCTACGGCTTGTCTTCTGTGTATGGGGTTCGGACGAATGCCTTGGGGTTTGCTGATAATCTCGCGCTCGTGTTTGCCGGATCCGCTCCGTTTGAGCCTAGGCCCGGGCTCATGTTTGTGCCTCCGTTAGGATGGCTATTTGTCATTCTGCTTATTCTCTATACAACACTCGATTATCCGACCGAATCGTTGCACGGGTTTGGTTTGCAAGCGCTTGTTCGATGCCGGTCAAGAACCCTTTGGTGGGTCTCGCGTTTTATCTTGGTGGCGGCGGTAACGGCATTTTCGCTGCTCGTGGTGGTTTGCTCTGTTGTGATTTGGAGCTTGATGGTGAGCGCCTCGTTCAGCGCGGTCATTCATGGTGAGTCGCTTCAGCTGGCTAATTTGGCGCCGTGGTTTCTCAAAGCTGGCGAGGCGGATGCGCTGCCGTTTTTCACAGGTCTCTTTTTTGCTTTCGAGGCGCTTGCGTTTGCGCAGGCAGTGATTGGCTTTGTACTTGGGCCGTCGGTCTCGTTTGTGGTTTTAATGAGCTACCTGATCTGTTCGGCATTTGCGCGGCATTGGGTGCTGTTAGGCAACGCCCTAATGCTGTTGCGCTGGGGCGGAATTGTCAAAGAGGGAATCGCGACGGGCTCGAGCGTCTTGTTTTCAATTGTGATTATGTCGTTATGCCTATCGTTGGGTGGACTGTGGTTTCGAAGGGCCGACCTTATAGAAAAGGGGGACAAGATATGAGCGTGATCGTTAGGGACGTATCGAAGCGCATGGGCAAAAACGATGTTCTGCGCAACGTGTCCATCGAGGTTGACCCTGGGACTGTGGTTGGGCTTCAGGGGATAAACGGTTCGGGTAAGACCATGCTTATGCGAGCGGTCTGCGGATTGATCAAGCCTACCGAAGGCGAGATCTCTATCGATGGCCAAAGGCTTGGGGCGGACATCTCGTTCCCGCCGAGTCTGGGGATGTTGATCGAGGCGCCTTCCTTTTTAGGATATCTGTCTGGCTACGACAATCTGGAGCTCATCGCCCAGATCAAGGGCGTTGCCACCCCCGAGGACATTCACTCTGCCCTGCGGCTCGTGGGGCTCGATGCAGACGAAAAAAAGAAGTTCCGAGCATACTCGCTTGGGATGAAGCAACGTCTGGGGATAGCTGCGGCAATTATGGAAAAGCCGAAGCTGCTTGTTCTCGATGAGCCAACAAATGCCCTCGACGAAGCGGGCGTTGAAATGCTCAAGCGCGTTGTGGCGATGGCGGCCTCAACGGGTCGCGAGGTTATTCTGTCCAGCCATGACGGAGAGGTGCTCGAGGAGCTGGCCGATCGGGTTTACTGCATGCGCGACGGTGCCGTTGTGAAAGTTCGGGAAAGGTCGTGAGCGCGATGAAGAAGACCCTGTGGACAAGAAGGGCGGTGCTTGCTCTTTTCGGCTGTGCTGCTACCGGCCTTGCGGGCATGAGGGTGAGCGTCGTTAACGGGAACCGGACGGTCATTCCTGAGAAATATTATGCGGAGGGCGAATGGCTCTC
>ENA-OWRJ01000999-OWRJ01000999.1-human-gut-metagenome-genome-assembly--contig:-NODE-999-length-33105-cov-3.955189_pt1 | contig 33105 bp, 26 predicted proteins | sample MGYA00248269_ERZ651897 | MGnify/ENA primary metagenome ERZ651897 (study PRJEB26924, sample SAMEA4378252) | human gut metagenome | biome: human gut; feature: human-associated habitat; material: faeces...
GTTATAGCCGTCTGACTGCGACAGATCCACCAGATTCAGCACTCGGATGTCGTATCCCTGCCGTTTCAGATATCCTCCGGTGGCGGTCAGCACCTCCATCTTCGGGTCCGTGATCACATAGTTGCTGTTTGCTTCCAGAATGTTGGGCTTGACATAGCCGCGGGTCTTGGCGGCGCCGCTGCCGCCAATGACCAGCACATTGAGCGAGCGCCGATGCTTGTGGCTATCCAGCCCCAGCCGCACATGGCGAGTGAGGATCTTGTTCTGCTTCTGCCGGAACTGCGCGTTGAGCTGCCGGGGCGAGCCCCATGCGGCAGAGCCGTGTTCCTCTCCGTCCCGTGTCCTGCCCTGTCCGGAAGCATAGAGACACAGCCCCATGAGATACGCTCCGGTGCAGACGAGAATGGACAACAGGCTCTTGTCTGTCCATTGGATCTGGAAAGGCCGTTCCAGCGCGGCAGTTAAGTTTGATAGCAACTCCGGCAGACCGCCGCCAAGGGATTGGGCGATCAGCAGCGCCGCCCATACCACAGGGATATAGAGGAACAGGGCAAGTACCAGATCCGTTGTTTGGGATGTCTTTTTCAGCCGCATCACCTCCTGCGTAAAAAATACGAGGCCGGCAGAGCGGAATACTCTGCCGGCCTCGCTGACGAAACGGCTTTCTTACTTTGTCCTGTCCGGTCGTACTTTTTGATGGATCTTTTCTTTGGCCGGGGCAGACTTCTGCTGCTGGTCCAGCTGCGTCTGATAGCCTTTCAGCCGTTCCAGAACCGAAGGCCGCTCACTCGTCATCGTCCCGGCAGCCGTTTCCCTGCCGCTGGATGAGGTCGATCTGCCTTTGGTATCTGGCAAGTCTGTTTCCGACCGAGATCCTTTTTTTGGCGGCACCCCCTGCCGCTCGCCCACAGGGGGCGTTACAGGCGTTTCTTCCTGCCGGGGGCGTTTCTGTTCGCGCTGCGGCGCCTCCTGTCCCACACGGGCTTCCTGCTCCTTAGAGGGGGCATCCTGCCGTGCCTGCTCCGGCTGTCCGGTATAGCGGATGCGCTCAAAGATCATATTGGCGCGGTCGATCTCCGTTACCGGCATGATCACATCCACGACTTTTCCCTTGTTATCCGAATCACGGATGGCAGAGAACAGGATCTTCTGTTTTCCTGCCCGCTGCCTGAATTGCTGATACTGTTCTGGTGACATGGAAAATCGCCGCACATCGCGGGTCTCCTTCAGCATCTTGACCAGATTGACTTTACCGGAAATGGTCTTGTGGTTTTTCGCCAGCGCCATAGTGAGCGCCAGCATATTTTTGATGGCGGAGCCGCTCAGCCGGACAGCGACCTCGCTGCCGGAGAGCATCATGCGTACCAGCTGGTCCGCTGCTTCACCGCCTCCGATGTTCATGCTCCCGCACCTCCTTCCGGTGTTCTTCTGTTTTCTGAATGTCCTGCTCCATTATAGGCGTCTGCTGGCAGATCTCCCGGCAGAGCTTCCACTTTTCCCGCTCCGCCCGGATCTCCCGATTCACCTCTGAGAGCTGTTCATACACTTCTGCCTTTTCTTTCTTCAGCACCTCCTGCGGAATGCCGCTGTCCTCCAGCAGCTTCACGGCTTTCATATACTGCTCGAATTCCTGCTCCATGCCGGTGAGCCCTTCCTCGTATAACGCCCTGCTGGGTTCCAGCGCCTCCGCGTCTGCCAGCGCCGCATAGAGCGGCTGGCGTTTCTTCTTCCGCATATTGAGGAGGGTCCGCTGCTTTGTCAATCTGCCCAGCGTTTCCTCTGTGCGTTGTTCGAATGCCGCCATGTCAGCAGGCGTTGTGATGTCATTTTCCCGCAGGAACGCGAACTGCGCCTGATACCGCTCAAAGCGCATGACCGCCTGCCGCAGATGCGGCGTCATGCGGGGCGGGTACTGCCGCTTTTCGATCTTGCCCAGCAGATAGAGATAATGGACATAGAGAGCAAGGAAGCCGCTGTATCTGGGATGTTTCCGGTACGGCTGATACGCCGGACGCACAGGCAAGACAGGCCGTAGCCCCGCTTCGATCTGTTCCAGGTTGCCCTGGATGGCAGTGCGGATACCGTCCTCTGTGAACAGCGGATCTTGCCTGCCGGGGTACTGGTATCGATCCTGTCCCCGCAGGCGGAAGCCGAGCCTGCCACCATGATGGATCTCATACCCCTTATGCTCCATGAGCAGAAAGAAGTGGCCGAGGTCGTTGGCGTCCCGGATGGCATCCCGCAAATCTGCCTCCAGCATGGAGCGGAAGGTGGGCTGCCCTTTGGACTGCCGCAGCCATTCCACATAGCTGATGGCTTTGGCAGACTCTCCCGCCATGATGACGGACAGGCCATGCTCCCGGCAGAGCCGGTCTGAAATGGCACGGATCTGCTGGTAGTAGCTTTGCTGCGTACTGTGATACTTTTCGCCGGTATCTGCATTCACCGAATTAAATACGATATGTGAATGGATATGATGCCGGTCTACATGGGTCCCAATCACAACCTCAAAGCCGTCCAAGTGTTCCTGCGCAAATGCTTTAGCAATTTCTAAAGCAAGTTCAGGTGTGATTTCACCAGGCTTGAACGATTGAATGATGTGATAGCATTGACGCTTATCCAATCGTCCGGTTTCCAGCTTTGTTTTCATCATCTCGCGGTACTCTCTCCCTGGATCGCAATTAAAATGTGCTGTTAAAATATGCCCATCCGTTTTGTCACCGTTCAGAACATAATCAATAGCTTCTTTTAAGCCGCCGTTACGGGGCAGGATTTTCGTAACAGCCATTACTTATTCGCTATCCGGAACATAAGCTCATATACCTGATCCAGAAGATAGAGTCCCCGTTTGGCATCCTCCGGCTTCGCAATTCCTGCATTGACGCTGCGGGCGATCTGGTTGATGTTGTTGCCGATATGATGTATTTCCGTCCGGAGCTCTTTAATTTCTTTTGTAGGGCGGGCTTTGACCGGTCGTCCCTCAATAAGCCGTGCAAGATATGCCCGTTTTGTCAGCCTGCACTCTTTGGCCTGACAGCACAGCAGCTGATACTGCTGTGTTGTCAGTACGATGTGCAGATGGTGTTCTTTCTTGTTCTCATCCACATTTTTCTCCTTCCTGCGGCGTATAGCCGCAAGTTTTTCCGCCAGCAGGCGGCATAGGGGACCGGGGTATCCTCGGCAAGCTGTGCAAATGTACATTTGCGCGATGCTTGCGCCAGCGCCGCCAACGGCGGCGTTGGCTGTTCCCCGCCGTCGGCGGGGCGTTTTTTGAGAGGTAGGTTGATTCCAATACAGGCGGACACGGTCCGCACCTTTTCCAGAAAAAAGAAATGTCTGGCAGCAGCGCCAGACATCCGGTTTCGCAGGGTCCTTCCGCACAGGGTGTCAATGTAACACCCAAAATAGAAACGGCAGGGTGTCTTGATGACACCCTGCCTGTCATTATTACCGTTCAAAATCATGGTCGTGCGCTGAACGCTCCCGTTTCTCCAATTTTCGCATTGAGAAATCAAGAATTCGCTCTTTTCTGGCCTGCAGCATGGTCTTATAAAACTGCTTTTGCAAATCAGACGCAAATGGCGTTTCGTCAATGATCGTAAATATTTGCTCCATGTTGATTCTCGGAAGGATTCGCTTCAGTGCCGCATTGCAATCCGAATAAGACAACGACGAAATGAAGTTAAAATAATTGATCCTCTGTCCGTTGATCTTTATGCCGGAGAGGGGTAGAGAAAAGGTCCGAAGATCCTGTTCTTTCTGGCTTTCCAACGTATTTCGCATGATGCTTTCGTCAGCCTGTGGGTAAAGGCTGCTGCCGCAGTCATATACAGGAGCCAAGTGGATCTCATCCGTCATGGTGTTATACAGAAATCCCCAGTTGCCATTATGCCGATCCCAGTTGCCGATCAGGGCATCTACGATAAACATATCCCAGAAGTGCTGTTTCAGCAGCGCAGGTGGAAAGGCTGTCTGGTCCTCCATAGCTTGTGTGATATCAGACAGCTCTGTACCATAGCCGCTGTGTCCGGAATTGATCACCGTATTTTTCAGAGATGCGAAGTCCTGCAGCACGATTCCTGGTGAAGTGAAATCCTTGCAGGCAACAACAATTTTTTCCGCACCGTTCTTTCTGTAGATTCCCAGAAGCGTTTCCTGTGCGGCAATACCAACGCTGTTGAAAATATGGCAGCCAATGTATTCTGAAATGCAGCTATTGGCATAACTCAACTCTTTATTTTTAGGAGCGGGTGCCGGGAATTTCAGCATATACTGTTCACCGTCGTAAATGACAGCGATCTTTGCGCCATTCGCTCCTGCATAAAACTTATTGCGGGTAGGTAAGGCTGTAAAATCAAGCACTATACTCACTCCTTTCCCATACGGAGATATTTTTCTCTCAGATACCATGCCTGTTCTGATGAGATGACCTGCTCTACTTCATATGAATTGATCAGCGCATTCAGGTCGCACCACCAGAGATCCCAATGGTTATCCTGCCTGCCGCTATCAATGATGTTCCATGATTCCTCCATTCTCAGGATGGATTCGTGGAGGTCTTCCGGCAGTCCACATTCCAAATAGGACTGGTCCAACGGCTTTCCCGTTTCCGGATCATATTGTGCGTTTCGATCATTCATACCTGCGTCCTCGCTTGTAACACCATTCTATTGTTTTTATTATACCGACTTATCACTGTTTTAGCAAGTAGTGTTGCCAGACAGCCCAGTAGCTCATGCCGCCTTTTCCAGTTCGGTTCGGATACGTTCCCGTGCCAGCTCCGCGTAGGTGTCCGTGACTTCGATGCCGGTGGCGGTATAGCCCTCCTGCACGGCCGCCAACACCGTGGTACCGCTGCCGGCAAAGGGGTCCAGAATATGCCCGCCCGGTTCCGTGATCTTCACGATGTCCCGCATCAACTGCAGCGGCTTCTCCGTCAGATGGATGCGGCTCTGGGGATTGCCATACTTGAACACCCCCGGCAGACACGGGACCGGACGGCTGATAGGCATATCGCCGTTGGAGCCCCAGACGATATACTCCGCCTGCTGGCGGAAGCGCCCCTTCTGAGGGCGGCTGTTGCCCTTATCCCAGACAGCGGTGCCCCGCCAGATCCAACCGGCCCACTGGAGGGCGTCTGTCGCCGCGGGAAGCTGCCGCCAGTCGATAAACATACATACCGGCGCACCGCTCTTGCATACCTTTCGCGCTTCATACAACCACTCCGCCGCCCAACGGGTCCAGGAGCGCTGGTCCTTGGCGTCCCCATCGAAAGGGGGCGGCGCATTCTCGCCCATGCTGGAATACTTTCTGGCTGTGGATTTGTTTTTCTCCGTCTGGGTGCGCCCACCGGACGCATAGGGCGGATCGGTGATGACCGCGTCAAAGGTGTTGGGGGCAAAGGTCCCCAGCACCTTCAGGGCATCCCCCTGGAGGATGCTCCATTTCTGATTATCGCTCATGCTCATGCTTCTCCTTCTTTTTCGTTCGATTTTCGCGGGGCGGAGACAGCTCCGTCTCTACATATTCGCTGATGATGCCCAGTGCTTCCTCGTAGCTGTGACAGTCTCCGCCCATGATGCGTGTCTGCATTTCCTTTGCTTCCGCTGCCATGCCATTCTGCCGGAGGACTCTGGCGGCAATGCCCATCAGATTAAAGATGTTGCCGTCCTGCCCCAGCAGAGGGCAGAGGGGACGAGGTTTCTCCTGCCGGGCGGAGCGAAATCCGCCCAGCCTGTTGGGAACATAGTCGGACAGCCATGTGCCGCCGAATGCGCCGTGGGTCTGCAAGCGCCACATCGCCAGTTTCCCCATATCCACCTGAATGTCCTCGAAGGGGAACAGCAGATTGGTGAGTCCATCGTGCTGAAAAACCTTGACCGTCTCAAAGCGGCTGCCATTCTGCAGGATGCCGTCCTGCGTCAACAGGTCGTTGATGCCATCCAGCCACTCCCGCGCCTCGCCGCCGCAGCCCTGCAGCACCAGTCCCTCCTGATGCTCCATATCCCGCAGATCGTCCGCGGTGATCTTTTCAATTGGCATTTATCTCTCCTTTCTTTTGGGATGTCGTGCAGGCGGCGTCCGTCCAATGGTTTTCTGATCCGTCAACACGGGGATGCCCAGCTCACCGGCTTTATAGATCTCCTGCCACATCCCATCCGTCCAGACCGGACCGTACACATTCATCTGCTGGCAGGATTCCAGCAGGCGCAGCCCCATTGCTCTGGCTTTCTCATCCTGGGCAGGATCGGTGGGATCTGCGACAGGCGGGAACAGCAGATGCGGACAGATAGGGATATTTCCCTCCGCAAACACCTCCTGCGCTTTCTGCCGCGCAAACTCCACATTGTTTGTCACATCGCCACGCAGCGGAGCACAGATATAGACCAGCTTGGGACCATCCTGTTCCCGCTCCGGCGTGCGTTCCCGGAATGCGGACAGGTACTGACCGACGGCATCCCGCAGAGCGGCATAGTCCGCGGCAGTGGGGTGATAGGCGTACCACTCCACTTTTCCGTAGTCATCCCACAGGTGGGGAATGACGCCGCTGCGGAAGTTCGGATTGTTCGGCACCTGCTTTTTGCCCCAGACATCCTGAAAGCGCAGCAGCGTCCGGTCCACCACACCCTCCGTGCGGTTGAGCACCGTGAGGCGGATGGCGTCATATTGGCTGGAGATATGGGTAGAGAGAAACTCCGCCCGTATACGCAGATCCTTTCCGAGATCTCCCACGCACACACGCCCGGAAAATTGAGGCCGATCCACGAGATTGCTGTGTTCAAACAGCTTTCGCAGTTCCTGCTCATACATGGTCATCGCTCCACACCTCGTTTCTTTGGCGTTTTTGTTCTCATAGGACTTACTTCTTTTTGCAGAGGTTTCAAAGTCTCACGCCCGATGCCGCGGATCACGCTGCGGCTCTTGCCGCTCAGGACAAAGGTATCCCTTGTATCGTTGCGGACTTCCTCGCAGGGTAAGATCACGGCAGAACCAGTGATGCGGATATCCCCCTGTACCGTGCCATACACCTTGCAGTTGCCGGACAGGATGGGAGTTCCCATCGTATGGGGATCGTGAATGATCTGCGCGTTTCCGGAAGCCAGCGCTTTTCCGGTCATGGAGGCCCCACGGAGATAGGCGTTGTCCTCGGCGCGGCTGTGACCGCTCATCACGCTGCCTTTGGAAACATAGGCGCTGCCACAGGCAATGGCGTCGCCCCGCAGACAGGCGTCCCGATCCACATAGGCGTCACCCGCTGCAATGGCGTCATCGAAGATCCATGCGCAGTCTCCCGGCTCCGCGGACAGGTTGCTCTCGCTTTCCACGAAACCGCCTATGTCGCCTGCGCGGATCTCGCCGCAGATATCCCGCAGCGCACGGATGCGGTGCAGGAACGGATATTCCTCATGGGCCATGTCTGTGATCTCATATTTCTGATTGCTGATGGTTCTCATCTCCTTCATTCAAATTGCTTTTCTGTTTGGAACGGTTCATGTTCATAGGTACACAATGTGACCTATAGGGCGGACCGGACGGTACAGGGCACAAAAAATAAGTCGAGGGTAATTCCCTCGACTTATTTTTTGTTGGTTTCGGCAGTCAACGGCTATGCCGTTGACTGCCCCCACACACTTAGGTTGAACAGGGTAAGACTATCCGGCTACGCTCCAGTGTGATCAGCCACATGGATGATGACAGCAGCCAACTTCAACTGGCCTTTTCGGGCGCACAACAGAACCGAATACGCTACTTGCTGTACACCCACCACAGGAATGCGGCGATTTGAGCTCTCGTGCAGTCATTGGCAGAACCGAACGGCCTGACCCCCCAATGTCTGAGGAACCGCATTGCGGAGCAGAGTTGTCCTCCCTCACAATAGATGTAAAAAAGTTGCTCCGGCACTTACATGCCGGAGCAGCTTTTTGTCGCGTTGTTTGTTAACGCACGGAAACGGAGACTTACGCTTGCCCGCCCCCATCTGTGTGTGATCGTGCGTTCGTGATGCGTGGCTCAAGCCGCAGTGTTTTCCTCGTCGGACTCATCCTCGAAAGCAGCAGCGGGCATGGCATCGAGCGACCGCGCCGCGGAATTGCTGGCGGTGGAATCGTTCATTGCGAGTTCTTTGCCGATGCTTTCAAATCCTTCGGGGAACGCGCTGACCTCATCAATAGTGGTTGTCACGGAGTATGCTGCTCCGGTTTTCGAAACAACGTGCTTTCCGATACCGCCGAGGAAACCGCCGACCGACGCGCCGGTTGCACCATTCTTGTCGACCGTCATATCCAATACCGTGCAGCCGGTGATGGTCACGCTGCCGTTACCATTGTAATCATTGGAAGAAGAATACTCGTTCTCGCCCGGAATCTGCGTATAGAGCGCATCCGCGTAGCCGATGAGACCGCCGATCAGGAACTGCGTACCGCGGTTGTCATTTATATCGGTGACATTGACGGTCATGTTTTCCACGGTGCAGTCGGTCAAGGTCACGCTGCCCTTGGCATAGCCGATAAGGCCGCCGATGCACTCCGCAGGCAAGCGGTGGGCGGAGGTATAAGCATACGCTTCCTCACCCAGCAGGTTCAAGTTCATGGTCACATGTTTGACCGTCACGTTTTTCGCCGTGAACCCGTCGCCCACAAAACCCGCCAGAGCGCCGAAAGCCTGATAGTAGTTGCCGCCGGCAATGGGTTGGGCAGTGTAGTCGATTGTCATGCCGTCGATGGTCAGATTTTTCACCGTCACGTTATCTCCGTAACCGTAGATGCTGCCTTCGGCATATTTGCCAATCGTCTCGCCGCGTTTCACATGGTAGATCGTGTGATTGTTTCCATCGAATGTGATACCGCCGACAATGTCTCCATTGAACGTCATATTCACATTACAGAGATCCAAATCAACGCCCAGTGCGTAACTTGCAGCCTCATAGGAGTAATCCCGCACGACCTTAGTCAGAAAATCGTTGGCATTGTAGAGCTGCTCTGTGCCATTGTTGTCAGGTTCGGATTTCCATTGGACACCGACCTTGACGATGGCATCCTGCTCCTCGGCCATTTTCGTCAGCGATTCAGACTTAACCAGACTTTCGTAAGAACCATATTCGTTCTGCTCTTCCTTATAATAGCCGAAATATTCGGCGCCAGGGATACCGGTGGGCAGGGTAAAGACCTGATCGTATGCCACGCTCACATCAATATAGGGAATGCCGTGGTCGTTGGCGTTGCTATACACACCATTTTCCTCATCGTACGCAGCCGTGAGCAGCTTGCCGCCATTTTCAAGCAGCCAGTCTCTCAGCGGCACATTGCCGTCCCAGTCGAAGCGGAGGAAATAGGTCATGGTATCCCACTTGGCGTAGAGGGTGAGGTCACGGGCAGGCATAGTCATCCCGCTCCACGGAGTTGTGTATTCCACATCTTCATACCAACCGGCAAAGGTATAGCCGGTGCGCTTGGCATTCGACATGTCTACAGAAATTTCCGCGCCGTAGTAGGTGTCTCCGCCGGTAGGGGCGCTACCCTCGAGAATTACTCCGTCGCCCAGATTGAAACTCAGTGCGTACCGGTTACGGGTATAGTAGAGATTCACCTCATTCTGTGCGCTGTCGGCTTGGAGGGTGATAGAGGAGGGTGTATCGGATTTCGGTGTAAAGCCCTCGTAAGACTTTTGCACATCCACGATCTGACCGGTCACGCCGGAACCGGTCACAGTATCTTTCAGTACGTAATCCGTGCCGTCCACGTTTTGCAGATAGTAGTTTACAGTGTAGTTGACCTCGCCCGCGTTCCACTTGGCATACAGGGTGGTGTTCTCCGCAGGCATGGTAGTCGCGGTAAACTCATTTCCGCTTGTGCACGCTTCGTCTGTGTACCAGCCGCCAAAGGCGTAACCCGCTCGGCTCAGGTCGTTGGCACTCGGGTGAGTGACACCCGCGCCATAACGATCAGTGTGGAATTTGTTTTCTACGCTGTCCGTCCAGCTTGCACCACTGCCGTTGAGGTTATAGGTCAGCGTGTATTCATTGCGGGTGTAATACACCTTGACCACCGTGCTGCCGTTGCCCTCGACAGTCTTCTGCTCAAAGCTCTGTGCGGTAAATCCGGGGTAGGGCTTACTTTCGGCGGCAGTAGGCTGACCCGTAGCACCGGTCTTGGATTCCGTGTCCGCAAGGGTATATTCATCGTCCGTCACATTCTGCTGATAATGCTCCACAGTATAGGAGATCCCGCCCTGCGCTGTCCACTTGGCATAGAGGGTGACATCATGGTCGGGCATGGTGGTCGCAGTAAACGCAGTCGTGCAGTTTGCATCCGTGTACCAACCATCAAAGGTGTAACCCGCTCTCGTCACATAGCTCTGCGTCAGGAGCTTGAGCGCAGCGCCCAGACGATAGGATTTAACACCGGGGGCCGAAACCCATGCTGCATCCGCGGCGTTCAAGTCATAGGTCAGACTGTACCGCTTGCGGGCGTAGCTGATGGAAACCGTTCCGCCGTCCTCCGCGCTGACGGTGTAGCTCACCGATTCAGGGATGTCATAGGTGTCGTTCTCCGCCTCCGTAAGGAACTCCGCCGGATTGATGGTAACTGTTTCGTCCGTTTCTCCGGTTCGGGTCTCGGTTGTTTGCGACCACTTGCCGTCTGCACCCTCCTTGCGGAGCACAAGGAAATAGTTGATGTCGTCCGGCTCCCACTTGGCATAGAGGGTAAGATCCTTGGCGGGCATGGTCGTTTCGGTAAACTCGTTTTGGTAGGTTTCGTCCGTGTACCAGCCGTCAAAGATATAACCAAGGCGGGTGGGGGCATCGTTCAGCCGGCCAAGTTGATCGCCATAGCGATAGGGCACAGTGCTTACCTGACCATCGTTTCTTAATATAAGCGTGTAGGGTGCGCGGCTGTAATAGTAATTCTGCCCGCCCGTTCCGTCCGGACGGATGTGGATGCCCGCATAGCCGGGGTGGTGGTAGCCGATTTTGTCCGGCACAAGGGCCTCATCCGGCACAAAGTAGTTGTAGGCGGTGCCATAATAAACCTTGCTCTCGGTCGGCGTTTCGGGATAGGTTCCGTCCTCGTTTTGCAAATAGAAATTGAGGGTGTACGGAATGTTGGTCTTGGGTTCAAACGTTGCCACCGCTACCAATGCGCTCTCCGGCATGGTGGTGCCGTCATACCGATCTGCCTCGGTATAAGAGAAGATGTTGCTCTCGTTTTTCAGCAGATAATACGTCCAGCCCGTAAACTCATAGCCGGTGCGGTCGGGCGTTTTCAGATTGAGCGGCTCGCGGAATTTCCGCTGCTCCCAACCGATGTAACCGCCGGTGCTGCTCAACTCGTGGATGGGATAGCCGTCCTTCAGGCGGTCCCAATGGACCTTGACCTTGAGCTGCACCGGGGTGGTGGAAAAGCTCAGATCGGAGCCTTTGTAGGTGAGCGTCATCACGCAGTCGATCTCCGGCTCGTTGCAGTTCTGCCAGTCGGAGAGATTCAGTTTCACATACTGCTGACTATAATTGCCGCTGACGGGGCCGGTGTGATAGGCACTAAAGCGGGGATCGTCAAAGCTGATGTCAAACTTGTTCCAATCATACGTCTCGGTGCGGTCGTTGCCCGTTGTGAGGTCAAATCCGGTCAGCGCTTGCACCGATTGGGGCAGAACGACATCAAGGCCGCCGTTTTTCAGATAAACCGTCGGTGTGTCTTCCTCGCCGTCCGCATTTTCCATCTTAAATGCCGTGATGGCATGGGTGCTGCCCGCCGACCACAGGGGCGTTTCATCGGTGTATATCTCCGGTGTCCACGAAACCTTGCCCTTAAACGCGGAGAGGTTGGCGCTGATGTCCATGAACATGCCGACTTCCACATACAGCGCGCCCGAGGCGTTGGAGGTTTTTGGTTTCCCTGCCTCATAGTGGAGCGCATACAGCACATACCCGTAGCCTTTTAAGTATGCGCCCAATTTGGCCACAATGCCCACCGTGGCCACCTTCCGCGATATGAGGCTGACGCTGGGCCATATTTCCACACCGGCTCGCAGACCCACCGCACCCATCGCGTACAGGCGCAGATTGTACTGCTCGTTCACAAGATTGTAGGTGCGGGTGGTGGTCCTGTGCTTAAAGATGTAAACGCCGAACACATATCGCTTGGCATTGGTATAGTTGAAGTTCATACCCATGGCCATTCGGATGTTCAGCTCGACCACAAAGTCTACCGTGAGCTCAAACTTGATGATTTTTGCCACGGTCTTTTTCATACTGAAAATCTGTTTGCGGTACAATTCCACCCAGTCGCTGTCCAACTCCAGCATACTGTTGTACAGTTCCTGCAAGCTGAGCTTGGAAGTATCAATTTCTTCTCGCTCGCCGCCGGTGTCCTTGCCCTCCAAAGCATCCAGTTTCTTTCCCAGTTTGTTCACCAAGTCCTTCACCTTCGTCACGGTGTCCTTTTCGCCCTGAGAAACAACGGTGGCGTCGAGGTTGATGGCGGTGTAGGTATAAACATTCAGACCAGCCTCCAGATACACATCGCTGATCCAGTAGAAAATGAACTTGTGTTTCCAAACGAGCTTGCCGTGGGTGCTCAGATCCAGTTTCAGCTCCTGAATAAAGGTGGGCGTGACGGTGATGACGATGCTGCCGCCGTCCTTCTGGATTTCCTTCGTGACCTCCAGTTGCAGTTCCAGACGCACGCCGGACAGCGGGTTTCCGGACGCATCCGTAAAGTTTTGCAGTTTCTTTGTAATCTGAGCGCTTTTGACCTTCACACTGGTCTTGCCCCCGCCGTTGGCATTTGCCCTCGCCGGTGAGACAGCGCCGGAGCCTCTTGCATCATTCAAGGATAGGGTAGAAATACCGAGAGTGCCCTCCGGGTCGATGTCAATGGAACGCAGGTCGATCTCATCACCTGCCGTCAGGCCGCTCAGATCCATCTCGTCTATCGCCACGGAAATGCGGTCCGCCACAGTCTGGGCAAAGCCGCTTTCTACGGCTTGACGGGCGATCTGCTTCTCCAATTTTTGGGTGTCAACATCATGCAGCATGGCATCGCCGCTGATGGGGTCAGTGGTGTCCACATCCATGGAGGAGAGCACATCATCTTTAGTGGCATCGGTATAGGTGAGTTGATAATAGTCAGAACCGAGTTCATCCGTGGTATAGTCCACAGCCGTGATGCGGCCGTAGCCATCGGACTCTGCGTTTTCGGTTGTATAGCTTTCGCCCGTATAAAACGCAAGGAAATCCCCCACATCAACGGTGGTGTTTTTGTCCAGATTTTCCACACCCGATGCAGCGGTAAAGGTCAGCTCCTCCACGGGAACGAGGATGGTATAGTCGTCGGACGGGTTCTCTTCCTTAGCCGTTTTATGGCTTGCCTTCACCGGCAGCACATCGGGAACGAACAGAACATCCTCCACCGCGGCGGACTGATAGGAATAGGTATTGGTTGTCTTGTTGACCCCAGTGATTTTCACATAGGAAACATCGCCGGTGTTGGCATCGGTGGTTCCGACTGCCACACGCTTTTCAGGCTCGGTGCCCTCATAAATGGCCACGGTGTCGCCGACTGCCAAGTCGCCCTTATAAACAAAAGTACCTGTGCTGTCGGAGACAGCATCCATGGCTGTGCCGCCGCTACCAAGAGCAGCGACCGGCATGCTGAGTGCCTTGACCCGTTTGCCGTTCTGGGTGGCATTGCCGATGGCGGTTGCCGGGATGGATTTAACTTCCTCTCTGAGATGCCAGTTCAGCACCGGATCGCCCGCTTCCACGGTGAAGTGGTATTCCCGCACGGAAGGCGCTTCGCCGTTAAAGTACAGACTGTTATCCTCCAGTACCACCTTATAAGTGCCGCCCTCTGCCCATCCGCCTGCGGGCGGCGCAGCGGTGTAGGTGCCATCGTTATTGTTCCTGACGATGCCGACAACAGTAATCGGATCGCCGTTTTCAGTGGTTTCGCCGGTGGCTTGTTCTGTGCCGATCAGCTTGATTTTGTCCGTCAAATTGGTCTCGGAAGGATTGCTTTTGATGATAATCTTAAAGTCCGGCCCTACGTCCGTCGCTCCGGCGTAAGTCGGTGTTTCCACGCCCTCGATTGCATCGTAGTCCACCATCTTTGCGTAAAGGGACAGATTTTCGCTGAACGGATCACCGTCGGCAACGGCCTTGTTATAGTTTTCATCATAGTACCAGCCGACGAAGGCTTTCCCCGCTGCCGAAGGCGTGGGAAGATTGGCAATGGAAAGCGCAGAGGTCGACTGTGTAAAGGTGGAAGTTGTTCCATCGGGCAGATGTAGCGTGATGGTATGCGTTGTGCTGTCGGAGCCGCTTCCACCAGAGCTGCCGCCAGAGGAACTGCTGCCGCTATTCGGCTTGCTCTGATCTTCCTTCTGGGGTGTCTCACCCGATTTACGCCCCACGATGCCGGGTGCTGAATACCAAATCTCCACCGCCTCGTCCGCACGCATACACAGCGTCGCCATCTGGGCACGGGTAGCATTGCCTTCGGGGGCAAAGCGTGTGCCGTCACCGTTCAAAAGTCCCTGTTTCCAGAGCTTCAGCACAGCATCCTGTGCGTAGGCGGGGGTACGCTCCAGATCCGCAGGCGTAGTGGTGACATTTGCGCCGGTCGCATAGTCCACTTGGAACGCTTCAAAATACCGCACGAAGAATGCTGCCATCTGTGCCCGGTTGATAAACGCATCGGGAGAGAATTTTCCGTCACCTGTGCCTACTGTGATGCCGTACCTCGCCGCCCACTGCACATAGGGGGCGTAGTACATCGTCTGCGGCACATCAGAAAACGGCGTCTCTCCACTGTAATCATCTGGATTTACACCGGCCATACGCCCAAGCACCGTAACGAACATTCCACGGGTCATGGTGCCGCTGGGACTAAAGGTGGCAGTTGAGGTGCCGTTGAATATGCCGTGGGAATAGACGTACTCCACAGCTTTGGCACACCAGTCCGAGGACTTTACATCCTGAAATGGCATTGTCTGGCTGGGCTGCTCCGCCCTGCCGCCGTTGCCTGCGGCAAGTACCTCCATGGGCAGCATCGTTACCAGCAGGACGATACTCAGCAGTCCGGCCACAAACCGGTTCCATTTTCTCCTCATCCAATACCCCTCCTCATTTTTTAATTGGATGTGCGGAAAGTACGCCTCCCTCTCAGGCGCACGCCTGAGAGGGTTTTGCACGCAAGCCCCTCCACAGCATGATGTTGCACTTTTATTTTACCATTCCCATACCGTGCTGTGTTGTGTTGTTTAGGGGCAAATTCGTGTCGTTTAGGAAAAAGAACCCTTTGCCGCTTGTGCAGATGAACACGCTTTGTTACAATGGCAAACAGGAAAGGAGGCGATATCATGGAGCCTCAGCACAGAAAAATCTGGCCCGCAGCCACTCTGTTGATCCTTGCTGCCGCTGCAGCGGTCTTCTGCCTGTTCCGCCTGTCTCAGCCAGACAGGATGCAGACATCGCTTCTTTTAAACTGCACACAGACGAACCGGAACGGTTGGACCTTTGAGACAGAAAGCGGTCCGGTGGAACCTGTATTTGGCTTCGGCGGCTATCTGGATGGTATTCCGGTGGACGGAGACAGCCCGGTGGCGGCGGAGCGGGTCATGGAGGAACCTGGTCAACGGGATCTGCTGCAATTTTTTGGCTTTGGTGCGGGGATACAGGTGTTTCTGGATGGTGAACTGCTCTACACTGACTTTCCGAACGAAGAAAACCGTGCGGATGCCTTTTTGGAAGATGTGGATTTCAGCAGCATTTCCTATGACGATCTGCGCATCCCGCTTCCTATAGACTGCGCCGGGAAGACGCTGCGGATCGTCACCTACGGCACAGCCCTCAACGGTTTACTTTACCCTGCTTTCCCATCTCTGGTCAGTCGCTTTTCCGACTCTGTGACCGCTGTTTCCAGCATTGTCTGGCCCATGGCGGCCATCACAGCACAGGTCATACTGGCGCTTTTCCTGCTGCTGGTTTTCCTTTTCAGCGCCCAGACGGGGCCGTATCTGTGGAAACTGCTGCCGCTGAGCGGCTATTTTCTACTGGCGGCGGTGCCTGTGACATGCGGCTCATTCTTCGCACTTTCTGCCGGATTGGATACAACGGGCAGCCTGACCGCCTGGCTCTGTCTCATTTATATTGACCTGCTGTTCTGCTTTCTGGCTATTTCCCTGCATGGTTGGAAGCGCCGGATATTGTTGATCGGAGCGGCGGCGCACATTTTGTGCTCGGCCCTGCGGTGCTTTACGTCGGTCACACTGTTTTACGGCAGGCTGATGGACTGGCTTGGCTTTGGCCTGTTCCTGCTGGCGGTTCTTTTGATGCTGCTCTCTCATGAACGGATGCTCCACCGGACAAGCCTCTGCCTCTGTGGTGTTGCAGGCGTGCTGTTTGCCGCATGGTGCGTCAGCCGGTTTGTGGGTGTGGAATATCTCTATCCACTGAGCAATCCCATCACCTCCCTGCTCTACGGCAATCCGAAAGCGCTGTATACCCTACTGTGCGCTGTGACCGGTCTGCTCTGTGTAGTGCAGGTTGTGGCGGAGTTCATCCGCACCGCCTTCTCTCGCCAGCGGCAGATGATAGCCCTGCAAAGCCGCAGCCAGCAGGCGCAGGAGCAATACAGGCAGGCGCAGGAATCCCTACGGAATGTATCGGCCTTCCGCCACGAGTGGAAAAATCACGTAGCTGCCTTGTGGACTTTGACACAAAAGCAGGATCTGGACGCCATCCATGACTATCTAAGCCATCTGGACGGACAGCTGGAGCAGCTTTCCACCAAGGTCTACACGGCGAACCCGACGGTCAATACCATCTTGCAGCGCGTTGCCGCGCAGACGCAGGAGCTGGGCATCGCGTTCCGTGTCAGCGCCCTGCTGCCGGAGTCCCTTTCCATTGATGAGGGTGACCTTTGCGGCTTCCTCTTCAACCTGCTGGACAATGCTTTGGAGGCGGCGGCCAAGGTGCCGCACGGCGAGATCATCTGCTCCCTGCAGATCCGCCAACAGTACCTCGCCATCCGCTGCGAGAACACCTATGATGGCACGGTACACACGGATAGCGCTGGAAATCTTCTGACCACGAAGGATGATCCCACCGAACACGGCTTCGGTCTGATGAAAATGCGCTCCATCGCGGAAAAGTACGGTAGTGTGCTGGATGTAAGCTATGACAAAAACCGCTTCACCGTGATGACGGCACTGCGGCTGAAAGCATGACCCTATTGTGGAAGCCCTTCCTCCAAACCGAAAATATGCCCCGCTGTTGAGCCACTACGGACTGAACAACGGGGCGTTTTTTTGTATATAAATTAAATGCGGTTGAGATAGCGGACGAATCGATTTTGGAACTGCACCATATAGCGCCGCCCGATGCTCACCTCGCCGTCCTCCAGCAGATATACCGTCCTGCCGCTGACCTCCCGGATGTGGGAGAAGTTTACCAAAAAACTGTTGTGGCAGCGGCAAAAGTTTTCTGCGGGAAGCGATTCCTCCGTTTGGCTCAGAGAACAGGGGAGAAACTGCTCGCCGTGGATCGTGTGGAGAACGGTGCCGTGCTCCCGGCTTTCTGCATAAAGGATATCTGCAATCGGCAGAATAAATGTCCTACCGCCGACATGGAGGGATACGGTCTTGGGCTGGTGATGGAGCCGCAGGTCGGTTTCAATGGCCCGTGCCAACTCTTCCCTCTTTACCGGCTTGAGCAGGTATTGAATCGGGCGGACCTCATAGCCGTCCTTCAGATACTCCGAACTACCTGTGAGGAAAAGGATACTGGTACGGTCATCCGTCATGCGCAGTTTTTTTGCAAGTTCCATGCCGCTCTCGCCATCCATAAGAATGTCCAGGCAGAGCAGGTCAAACCGTTCACCGGACAGCAGCTGTGTTTCCAGATCCTCTGCCGAGGAAAATGCAGCGATATGATGTTCGATTTCCAGGTCGGTGAGGACTTCGCCGCACAGTGCCGCCGCTTCCTCCCTCGTATCCTTTTGATCTTCGCAGACCGCCACTGTATACATCGCTCATCACCTCCCGGAGATCAGATAGATTTTAGCACAGATTTTATTTTTTTACAACAAAGCCGTTTGTTCGGACATTTCAAGCATCGACGGATCAGCGCGCAAGCGACATGGAGTAACGGCGACTGATTCAGTTAAGGAAACGATTGTCCTGGTCATGTTATGCCGCTAAGAAAACTATCTGGATTCCCGATAGGCGCAGAGGTTTCCTTTTACGGGAGTTTAATCACCTCTCTGATTCTGTTTTTGCTGGCAGTATTGTCAGCAGGCGGGGAGTCTGGTATAATAGCGCATACCATTTCCAGTCATTTTAGATATGAAGGAGACGAAATACGATGAATAAAACAGAACTGATCACCGCTATGGCGGAAGCCAGCGGCCTGACCAAGAAGGACTGTGACACCGCTCTGAATGCGTTTGTCGACACGCTGCAGACTGCGTTGAAGTCCGGTGACAAGGTACAGCTGCTGGGCTTTGGCACCTTCGAGGTGAAGGAGCGCGCCGCCCGCACCGGCAAGAATCCCGCCACTGGAGCCTCTATTGAGATCCCCGCTTCCAAAGCGCCGGCTTTCAAGCCCGGCAAGGCATTCAAGGATTCCGTGCAGTGATAACACGCCCGCGAGAGATCGCCTCTCGCGGGCCTTTTCTGTTATCGGTGCGATACGCCCATGTCCTTGGCACGACAGGCACATTCCAGCACCTCTGTCATATCCGTGCGCTCCCAGGGCGCGTCCGCATGGGTGAAGTGACCGTAATTGCAGAACTTTTGGAACATAGGCTGATCCAGTCCCAGCGTTCCGATCATGCCATCCGGCGTCAGGTTGAATACCGTGCGGACAGCCTGTTCCAGCACATCATCGGAATAGATGCCGGTATGCTCCGTATCCACCGTCACCGCCACAGGCTGTGCCTTGCCGATGGCATAGGTAAGGCTGATGGTGCAGCGCTTGGCCAGTCCTGCCGCTACGATATTCTTGGCAATGTAACGGGCCATGTACGCGCCGCTGCGGTCCACCTTCGTTCCATCCTTGCCGGACAGCGCGCCGCCGCCATGAGGGGCGAGGCCGCCGTAGGTATCCACCATCAGCTTGCGTCCGGTGAGTCCGGTGTCCGCTTCAAAACCGCCCTGGACAAATCGACCGGAGGGATTGACCAGCACTTCGGTATGCTCGTCCAGCGGAAGTTCCTGCATGGCGGGTCGGATCACATGGCGCAGAATGTCCCGGCGCAGTTCCGGCAGGGGCAGTTCCTCCTCATGCTGGCAGGATACCACCACTGCGGCAACGCGGTACGGGACTCCAGAGCGGTATTCCACAGACACCTGTGCCTTGCCGTCCGGACGCAGGCCGGGGATGATGCCCTGCCTGCGGGTATCGGTCAACAGGCGGGTCAGTCGATGGGCCAGCACCATAGGCAGAGGCAGCAGCTCCTTTGTTTCATCGCAGGCAAAGCCGTACAGGATTCCCTGATCTCCTGCGCCGGTCTCCGTGCCGCCGCACACAGCTTCCGCAATGTCGGGACTCTGCTCATGGGTGATGACCTCCACTTCATAGCCGCTGCCGCCGTATCCGGCTTCCCGCACCGTCCTGCAAATAATGGCAGGGATATCCGGAATCTTCGCTGCCGTGATCTCGCCTGCGGCGATGATCTTTCCGGCTGTGGCCATGACCTCGCAGGCAACGCGGGCAGCGGCGTCCTGCGTAAGACAGGCATCTACCACCGCGTCCGCGATGGTGTCGCAGAGCTTGTCGGGATGTCCCTCGGTGACTGACTCAGCAGTCAAAATGCAGTTATCTTTCATATTCATGTTTCTCCTTTTTCATCGGTTTCTTTTGTGCTTGCGGCTGTTTTGGAACAGAGAGGATTATTTCGTTGCTGTATTTGTCCTTGTACTTTTCAATCTGCTGCTCCGTCAGCGAGGCAAAATCATCCTCTTTAAGACCGGCGACAAAAAATGTGCCGCAGACAATGTCATACGGCACACCGTGATCATCGGTCAGGGCGCGGTTCCACGGCAGGCCCAGCAGCTTGCCCTCGTCATTGCAGACGAGCGCCACCGGGTCATCGAAGGGGTAAACTGCCTGAATGGTGCCGCCTACCAGTTCCTGCATAGCAGAAAGGGTGTGGTCGATCTCCTGCACTTCAGGCATTTCCATGGGGCGCACCACAAGGACTTTCATTTTTTCTGTGCTGATATGGGTTCCTCCTTCTTCAAAAGAAAAGCGGCAGCGACAGATTCCTCTGCCGTTGCCGCAAATGGTGATTCTTATTCTTTTTTGGATGCCAGCGTCCGGGTCTTCAGCAGGGCATTCTCTAACGCCCGATGATCTTCATGCTCTGGCCACCATTGTGGACGCAAGAATCCCAGTGCCGCAGCCGCCCATTCATAATCGGCCCGTTCCAGTGCGCCGCCCAGCAGCCCCTGCCGGAATTTCCGGTGCCGTTCCCGCACGGCCGGGTCCACGCTGCCCCGTTCCAGATACAGTTCCAGAAAGCCGCCGAGGACAGCAGCTTCCTCCGTTGTATAAAACATATCCGCCCCCCTTTCACAAACAGGGGTTATTGTAACACAGCCCGTGGACAATGAACACCTCTTTTTTCACTCCGACTGTCTGTTGCGCGGATACCGCGCCTGTGATACACTGTGCTTACGAACAAAAATATGAGGAGGCGGCTGTGATGATATGGTTTTGGGAGCTTTCATGGCTGTGGAAGATGCTTGGCGCCTCGTTACTGGTTTCCGCGGTATGCGTCGCCGCGGCCGCGCTGATCGGCAAGGCGGCAAAAATCCGCCTCGGCAAAAAGGTTTTCCTGCTCGTTGGAATCTTGGCCTTTGTAATCTCTATTCTGGTGATCTTCTTTCTTGCACAGACGCCGGCGCTGCTCTGAGTTACCGCTCCGGCCCTCTGTTTCGCTCAGGCGCTCGCTTTGGCTTGTCAATCCTGCCGCTCCACACCTCGTCAATGGTCCTGCTCCACGCAGCCTGTAATGACTCCACCGGCAGGCCGTTGGCTTCAAAGCCTCGCTGGATCACGCGGTAATAATACGGGGACGGCAGTGCAGGCTGGCGGCAATACGGCTCCGCCATGATATAGACCATGACTGGGAGCTCAGCGCCAGCCGCGTCTTTAACAGTCACGGTTTCTTTCGTGTAATGGCGGGGATACCCCTCATAGCGGTCCAGAGACTGTTCGCAGTTTGGCGTGATCTTCCACACCAGTCCGTGGACAGTACTGCCTTTTTTCGGTGTAATGGTAGCGAAGCCGCTGCCGCGGAAGCGCAGTTCGTAGTTTTCCAGCCTGACCGGTCCCACGATCTCGGCATCCGGACAGCGCTGCGCCATCTGCTCCAGATCAAGGTTGCTGCCGTAGGCAAAATACAGGTTTTCCTCCACGTCACACCTCCAGCATCGTCAGAGCGCCAAAGCGTTCCAGATGACGGAGCAGGGCTGCCGCCTGCGTCTCCGCATCGCCATCCGGCAGCGGACAGTCCATTCCCGTGGTGCGGATGACATTATTCTGTACAAACCAGATGTAGGTCTCCACATCCGGGAACTCTGTGGGATCATAGCTGAGATCCCGAAGCTGTTCCATGATCCCGGCTGCGGTCCCTTCGTACACAGTATCTTCAATTTGAATCTTCAAAGGCTTCACCTCTCCATTTCTCTGGATTTTTTCTTCTTTTGATTGACTGTATAGCTGTCCTTATCGAAACGCCAGGCGCGGTCACCGTCCAGATTTGCCAACAGGTGGTCACGGGTATGTTTGAATTCCTCGCCGTTGAGCCCCAACCGCACCAACCAGACCCGGAAGGTGAACAGTTCATTGTCACTGTGGGTCTTGCGCATGACCGTGCTGCGCTGGGCAATAGCCTGGGCGGAGATGGCAAGGCACAGATTCACATAGGCGGCGACTTTTCCCGCGTGGAGTGTGGAATTGAAGCAGCGCCATTCCACCGTCCCCCGGTAAAAGACAGAATGCAGGTTCAGCGCGTAGTAACGCGTCCAGTTATAATGGTCTGTGCTGCCGTTATCTCCCTCATACCAGATATTCTCCAACTGCGTCAGATCCCTTGTCTCATCCGACGAGAGTCTGCGTGCCTGCTTCAGCATGGGTTCCCGTACCTTCTGACACCAGCGGGACGCCCGGCTTTCATTGACCTGCAGCGCTTTGAACAGGATATCCTCCTTGGAGTACATGATGCCGATGAGGTTTTTCAGACTCTGCCGGTTATGATTGGCAGCGTCAACATGGACATGGATGCCGCAGGAGCTGTTGGCCTTGGCTCCTGCGTGACGTACCTGCCGGACACACTCCTGCAGCTTGGGCAGTTCCGCATAGGTGAGTTTTGGGGTTACCATCTCCACACAGTATCTGCGGTCGCCCGTTGCACGATAGCCGCTGCCGATCTTCTGCTCCCCATGGATGCTGGAGTCGCTCATAATGGTCCACTCTTTGCCCTCTCGATCCGTCACGCACCATTTATCGTAACCGCCGCCCACATAGCGGGCGTCCGTTGCAAAATACGAAGTCAGTGCTGTTGCCGCCTGCTCACGGGTGATGCCGGTCATTTCAACTTCCACGCCGAAGCACTGGTCCTTCAGCCCGATCATGCGGCAGCACCGGCTTTCAGTTCCGCATCTACCTCCCGGATACGGCGCCCGATGGCTTCAATGACATTGGCGGTGACGCTGTTGCCTGCTTGCTTATACGCCTGCGCGTCAGACTGGATGGCGAGGATGCGGTCGATCTGCCACTCATCGAAGCCCTGCAGCCGCAGACACTCCCGCGGCACCAGACGCCGGATGCGTCCGCCACGTTCCACGATGCCCTGGATGCAGCTCGTCTCCAATGTGTGGGCGATATCCTGTCCCACACGACCGCGGCGGGTGTTGCTCCCGGAAAAGCCGAGATCGACGCTGTCACCGGGATTTGCCTCCTTATAGCCTTTTTTCGTGGCTTCCTTGATGAGCAGAACGCCGGAACGCTCTGCTCTATGATTGGACAGCGTTGTCTGACCGTAACGGGCAGTGAGACAGCGGGCGGCCTCCGTTTGTCTCGCCTCCCCAGCGCACAGATCCACAAAGGGTCTGTCCTGCGGAATGATATACAATCCTGTTTTGCCGCCCACACCTCCAGCGCCGGCAGTCTGCGTGCAGGCTATTCCGTCTGCGTCGTAGACACGGGAGCCTTGCGAGCCTCCGAGGACTTGTATAAGAGCTTTTCCACCTGTGCCGAAGACAGGAAATATTTTTCCGGCGCATCGGGGATCAAGATAGCAGATAAGGAACAGCCGCCTTCTGGATTGCGGGACTCCAAAATGTTTGCTGTTAAGCACCATCCATTCCACGCGGTACCCCAGGTCATTAAGCGTGGCGAGGATGACAGAAAACGTCCGGCCTTTGTCATGCGACAGCAGTCCCGGAACGTTTTCGAGCAGAAGATACGAAGGTCGTTTGGATTGAGCCAATCGGGCAATTTCAAAGAAGAGAGTGCCGCGGGTATCGTCAAAGCCCCTTCTTCTGCCAGCGATTGAAAATGCCTGACAAGGGAATCCTCCGCACAGGAGGTCGAAGTCCGGCAGATCTGCGGGGTCGATTTTTGTGGCATCGGGATTATATCGTTCCTCCTTTCCCGGCTCATAAATGGCCTCATAGCTGGCATTGGCGTATTTGTCGATCTCGCAGTGTCCTACACACTGGAAACCGCCCGCGCGGGTCAGTCCCGTGCGGAAGCCGCCGATGCCGGCAAACATATCAAAATATCGGATCAGGTCATCTCATCTCCTTCCTGCAGGGCAAGCAAAAAGCCGAGGACGCTTTCATCTACATCCCCGGTGCCGCCGCTATCCTGCGCTTCTTCTTTGGTAAGCTGCGCACCCCGCAGTTCCTGCCGGATGGTCTGGCGAACGGCATCCAGCAATTCCTGCTGCCCTTTATACTCACAGACCATGCGGCAGACCGCGGCGGTGCGCTGTCCTGCGGGGATCTCCGTCAGCTTCTTCCACGCCCTGCGCTGTATGGGTGAGGACATGGAAAAGGACAGATTGATCCGCTTTTTGTTACTGCTCATCGTTCTTGGAAAGACGTTCCGCCAGACGCTCATAGCCTTTGGCGTTGAGAGACACATCGTCAAGGATGACTGGGCGGCAAAGACCGTCCGCAGCAGATACATTCCGCTTCAGCATCGCCGCGCCGCCGCCCAGAAAAACAGCAGGCATGGCGCGGGTATCCAGTCCGCTCTCCGTAATGGCGGAGAGCAGGCGATGGACATAGGCGTCTGCCTGCCGGTCAATAATTTTTCTGGCATCCTCGTTGATATGGACAGCATCGCCGCGCAGCACGCTTTCCATCTGCGCCGCCGTCATAGACAGACCCAGTGTACTGCGGATCTGCTCGCCGATCTCATCCAGACAGCGGATCATACCGAGTTCCAGACTGCGGCAGGTAGACGCATTGGGGATACGATTGTCCAGGCGCATCAGATCCACTGTCCAACCGCCAATGTCTGCAACGATCACAGACGGCTCGTCCAGCAGGATGCTCTGGGTCAAAACTGCGGCATAGCCCTGTGGGAACAGTGACACCTTGCGGATGGCGATGGAGTATTCCTGTCCCTCATAGCGGAAATTCACCGCTTTCCCATCCCGGAGCAGATACTCCCGGAATGCGTTTTTCTCCCGCCCGAAGCTGGTGAGAGGCAGTCCGGCCGCAAGATGGATCTCCGCCGCAGGCTCCGCATGACGGAAGGAGAGTTCCTTTGCGATGGCCGCCAGCGTGAGGAGGTAATAATCCTCTGTCTGCGTTTTGTTCTTCTGCAGCGCCTGACGCCCGCTGCCCACCACATAGAATTTTCCGCCGTATTCCAGCACGTCCTTCAGCGTATATGGCTCATGCTCATACGCCACCAGACCGGAGGGGAACGAGAAATGGGCTGTTTTCATAGCGGCATAGCCGTGGTCAACACCAACAATCATGGACTCGCTCATCTTGCCTCACCTCCACGGCTGCGTTTCTTCTTATTTGATGTCTGGCACCGGTCATAGTCCTTTCCGGCATGGATCAGATCCCGGATCTCCTTCAGCTGCAGATTCCAGCGCGTTTGACCGTCCCACTCCGGATGCTTCGCGCAGAGCCGGGGCAGATATTTCTTCAGATCCGCACCCTCTCTGGGAAACTCGATGCCGTCCTTATAGACGATATCTTGTTCCAGCTTCATCAAAAGCGCTTCATATGCGCTCCAATCTGTCTGATCATAGGCGCTTTTCCCGGTGAGCTGCTCGTAGGCATAGTCCCCGACATAGCTCAACTGCTCAAAGCAGCAATCGCCGTAGGGAACGACATCTGCAAGGCTGTCCGGGTCTGCCAACGCGGCAAAATAAACTTCGCGCCCCTGTGCGATGAGCCAGGCGCGAAAATCGATAAAACCGTCATCGCTGCAGCCGTATTCTTTCATGATCCCTGCCGCGTCCCACAAGCCGAACTTGTCCGCGAGATCTTCATAGGCGTGGATGATGTCGTGGAAATTCTGTGCCTGCGTGGGGCCCATAGAAACCAGCCGGTCTTTCAGATAGGCCAGCATGACGTCCATATCCTGCCCGCAGGCGATTTTTGCATCATGGATCAGGTCCCAGAAGGATTCTTTGTTGATCTCTGAGATCGGTTCCTTCACATTCTTCATCTCCTTCCCAATACGTTTTTTGATGTGCGCTGCCGCACCCGCGCAGATCTTTTGATAAAATGCGCGATACTCCAGTGTGGTCTTATCCACTTCACCGAGAATCGCCCGCTCATAGGGCGTGCCGGGGACGATCTCCCAGGTAACGGTCCCAAAGTATGCCGCTTCCAGATACCGCAGTAGCGTGTGTCCGTCTGCCATCTCAAACATTCCATGGTTATCCTCATAGGGGAATTCTTCATAGACCTTGAGCCCGGTGGCTTCTTCCGCGGCGGCATACAGCGAGAAACCGTCTGCGTCCAGCGTCGGCGCAAGCTGCGCGTACTGTTCCTCCGGGGACAGCATTTTGTCATGCTGCTCCATCTGACCGCTCCTTTCTTACCCAGCCCATAAAACGCTCTAAAAAGTGAACGCGCTCATGCACCTTCCCGGCAGACACATCCAGCCCATTCATCTGCGCCTGAATGCGGCGCTGGATGGCTTTCAACTTCTGCGGGTCATTGCAGCAGTCTACGATGACATACTCGCCGCCGCTGGTGGAGAGGATTTCCCGCTTGCCGTTCTCGTCCCGGATGCCGGACAGGAGACGCTGTCCCAGCCGTTTCCGGTAGGCGTCCTGGAGCGCGTCCATATCTCCGCAGACATCATGCTTTTTCAAGATCTCCGCGATCTCACAGGAAGTGATCTTCGTCTCGGCGGACAGCTTTTGCAAAATTTCCGCCTGCGCGTCAGGCGGGATTCCCGTCCGGCTGGGCATCGTTTTCTTCACTTTCTGCATCGGCACACCTCCAATCCGCGGGCAGGATCTTCTGCTCGATGATATCCGCAATCGTCCGGAACACCTCCGCCAGCTCGCGGGATTCCTTCACGGTATCCCGCATTTCCTCCGGGGTCATCCGCGTCCCGTCCGTCCAGCAGCGGATATTTTCTTCGGACGGCGTCAGCAGGACGGCTTTTTCATACGCTTTGCAGAAAAGCGCCGCGATCTTTCCTTTCCGGTCGATCTCGGCATCCTGCTTTTTCAGTTCTTTTTTCGCCTTTTCGTATTCCAGCGCTTCGGCGGCCGCCTGCTCCCGCTGCTCTTCCGGCAGGTCCTGAAGCTGCCGGGTCAGATCATAACCCTTGTTGATAGACAGTTCCTTTTTGTCCAGCGCCTCCTTGATAACCTCCGGGGCGTTCTCGTCGATCTGCATGACCTTGCCCATGGTGACCTCACCGATACCAACAGCATCCGCCAATTCCTTACGAGTGCTAACAGAAGGGAGCGCTTCTGACAATGTTGTCAAAAGCGCTCCCTTATCAGATTTATCTCCACCCGCGGCAGACTGGTTTGCCCTGGCTTTCGCCTCGATCTCCGGCTTCAGCTTCAGCGCGATCTTGCCCAACTCCCACTTTTCCAGATTGCGGCGTCCCTTCTGGGTATCCAGCGCCCACTGCTTGGCTTCCAGCAGATCCTCGAAGGAGAATACCGCCATCGTATAGGGCAGACCATGCTTTTCGCACAGCGACTGTCGGTTATGCCCGTCCACGATCACCATGTCCTCATTGACGATGATGGGGGAGTAACAGCCGTTTCGCAGCAGATCCTCTTCCAGAGCGGCAGACTGCTCCGCGCTCAAAGGCGGGAGCAGTTCGGCCATCTCCGGCAGGATCACAGGACTGCGCTCTGCGCTGGTGTATGTGATCCCGGTGTTTTTCATCAGGCGGCGTCCTCACTGGCGGACATATCCTCCACCGCCTGTGCCGCGTCCTCCGCCTTGCGGGGAGACAGGAATTCCACATCGCTGGCTTTGATGAGGAAACCGGGCTGGCGCTGAGGCTCATCCGCGAAGGTGATGGTCTCAAAGTCACCGGTAGCCGCCAGCTTACAGCCCTTCCACGCAAACGCCGCACAGCGCTCCGCCAGAGGGCCGCGCACCTTGATGGAGATAAAATCAGTGAGCTTGTTGCCGTCCTTATCCTTATAGCGGCGGTCCGAGGCGATGCGCAGGATGGCATAGGGCTTGCCGGTGGCCTCGTTCATTTTCAGTTCCACATCGTGGGTCAGATTGCCAATGGCAGTAATTTTCAGCATATTCAGTGCTCCTTTTTTTAATGGTTAGGTTTAGTTAAAAAGTGCGGGTGGTCTGCTCTCAGACCACCCGCAGGGGGATACAATTTACTTGCTCCAGCTTTCGTTCTCGCCCAGCACGGCGGTGTGGGCGTTGGCAGCTTCCATGACGGCGTAATACGCCCAATGCTTGCGGCTCACATCCGGGAAGGTGTTGAGCTTGCGGAGGTTGTCCGCAATGTAGTCCTCATCCGCTTCGCGTCCCAGCAGGCGGTTGACAATGGTGACGACCTCAGCGCGGTTGATCTCGCGGTCTGCGTGGAACGAGCCGTCCCCGTAGCCGTTGATCCAGCCGTGGAGCGCGGCGTACTTGATGTATTCTGCCGCCCAATAGCCGGAAGAAACATCGTTGAAGCCGCTGAACTGCTCCATGATCTCAGCGTCGCCATCACCGTACACATCAAAGAAACGGACAGCCATCGTGGTAAACTCAGCACGGGTAATGGCATCGTTGGGGGCAAAGATGGTCTTGCTCTTACCGTAGGTAATTCCGTTGTTGCTCAGATACTTCACATAGCCGCTATACCAGGCATGGGCGGGAATATCGGTAAACTTGGTGTTGGCCGCCGTGGAAATAGTGTCACCGTTCTTCTCCGCCAGCAGACGGGCGAAGATCGCGGCGGCTTCACTGCGGGTCATGCTGCGGCTGGGGCCGAAGGTGCCGTCCGTGTAGCCGACGATGTAAACGCCGTGGCGCTCGGTCTGCTCCACTTCGGGGACGGTCATCTCACCGTTTTTGTCGGTCTTGCCTGCGGCTGACTGACCGAGATCGCCCTTGACCGTAACATTTTTGCCCTGCTGGGGAGCCTTCTTGTGGTCGGTCACAATGACCGTCACCTGATGCTTGGCGTCCAGATCTGTGCCGTCCGGCAGCTTCACCGTGATATTGCCGGTCTTGCCGATGGCGACCTCCGCGTTGGGGATGGGGCGTCCGGTATCGGTGTGCTCCACTTTGATGGTCAGCGTCCAGCGGTCGCCGTCCGCATCCTCATAGCCAGTAGTGACCTTGCCGTCCTCGTTGGTCTTACCGCTGCCGGTGGGGACGGTGATCTGACCTGCCTTGTCGGTCTTGCCTGCGGCATAGTTATCGTTCTTATCCGTGACGGAAATACTCATATCCGGCACAGCGCTCTTGTCCTTGACAAGCTGCACGGTCACGGTCGTCTGGTCTGCGTAGTCCAGCAAGCGGCTGTTGGGCAGACGGATGGAGATGCTGTTATCCTTGTGGAGCGCAACTGCGGCGTTTGCCACAGGATTTTTGGTGTCGGTATCGGTGACGGTCACAAGGTATCCGCCCACAATGGCCTCACCCTTACTGTCCGTGGTGGCGCTGTTGTAGATTTTCTCAATGGGCTGCGCCTCCAGCTTTTCACCGCACACGGTACACTCCTTGTGCTTGCTGCCCTCGGAATCGGTAGTCGGCTCCTTGTCGATGATCCAGTCGCCGGGTTTATGACCGGCAGGCTCGGTATAGTCGGTCTTGGTAGTGTCGCCACAGCGGGTGCAGGTGTTGGTGGCGTAACCCATCTCGGTGCAAGTAGGGGCGGTCACTTCGGACTTGTAATCGTGTCCCAGCGCGTTTTTCAGCACTGCGCCGCACTTGGTACAGAGCTGGGGCTGGGTGCAGGTGGCGGCATCTCCGGGGACATGACCTGCCGCCTCGTTACCCTCGATGCGGTGATAGCCGCAGCGGGTGCAGCGGTATTCCATCACGCCCTCGCCGGTGCAGGTGGCGTTGGTAACAAGGGTTCCCTTATCCCAGCTATGACCAAGCGCGTCAGTGTAGTCTGTGACGAAGCTGCTGCCGCAGCCGTCACAGCGGTGGATGGTCTTGCCGCCGTTCTCGCAGGTAGCGGCAATGACATGGGATTCGTAATCGTGGGGCAGCGCCGCCGTGATGTCCTCAATGTGACGATCCCCACAGACGGAGCACTCGCGGACGGTATAGCCGGGGCTGGTACAGGTGGCAGCCACGGTATAGACCTCATAGCTGTGTTCGCCCTTGGGCGTGGCGGTCTGCTTCATTTCGCCGCAGCGGGCGCACAGTTCCAGCAGCTTGCCATCCGTTTCGCAGGTGGCGTCGCGAATGACGATGCTCTGCCATGCGTGACCGAGGGAGTCCACATAGTCGCGCTTTTCGATTTTGCCGCACTCCGTACAGAGGTAGCGGTCATAGCCAAGGGTGGTGCAGCCGGCCCTGGTGCTGTCCAGCAGAATATACTTGTGGTTTTCACCACAGCCCTTGTCGGTGCAGCAATTTCCGTTGCAATTCTTGTTCTGGCAGCCGCAGTTGGGGTCGCCGCAGCCGCAGGCACAAGAGCCGTCATCCTTGGTGGATTCGTCACGGAGCCAGACTTTTGCCACGCCGTTCTCGGTCATTTCTTTGCCCTTGTAGGTGTAGGTGATCTCGTAGTAGACCATGTACTGACCTTCCTCCGTGTAGTTGGGCGCGGAGGTCATGGTGCAGCTATCCGCGCTGTTGCCGTAGCGGATAGAGGTGCGGACACCGGCTTCCGACAAGTCGCTGACCGTGATGGTGTGGGGCTTGCCATCCACCACGCCGTAATAGTCCGCAATGACCGCCTTTGCCGCCGTGTAGTCATAGTGGGCGTAGTCGCACAGACTGCATTTCTCCACCGTGGCGAAGCGTCCGTTAGCCGGCTGGGGCAGGACTTCCGTCACCATATCGTGACGCTCCAGCTTGCGGCTGACCGTATGATTGGTGCCGTAGCAGAACGCGCAGTAGGTGCCGCCCTTGGTGGTAACAGTGTGATAGGTATCATCCGTGTACTCGTAGGAAACGGTTTCGTCCAGTTCCTGCGTAAATGCGGCGGCACAGTCATACAGCCAGTAGACATTTTTCAGATAGCCGTACTCGCTTTTGCTCATATTTGTGTTGATGCTGCCGCAGGTTTCACAGACGGCTTTGGTATAGTGATATCCGGTATAGGTGGCGTCCTTGCCGGGGATGCCGTCCATTGTATCACCCTTACCGACACCATCTACCATCGTGCCGTCCGAATATTTCACATTGCGGCTGAGTGCCGGCTGGCCATTGCGGGTATATTCGGGAACGCGGAACACCTCAAAAGATGTGGCTTTGCCGCACTCACCGCACTTGAAGGTCTCGCGGGTCACAACACTGTTGGCGTCCAGCTCATTGGTACGGCCGGACGCCTGCATCCAGTGCTCGGCGGGGTCGTGGTAACTGTTCTGCTGGGCGGCAAAAGCGGTGGGGATCATGCCCACGCACATGACCAGCGTCAGCAGCAGTGCCAGCGCCCTGCGGGAATAATGGTTCTTTTTCAGATTCATAGGTCCTCCTTATATTTTTTGCTTTTTATCCGCGCTGAAAATGATGTTCTTTTGGCTATCGCCCCCTTTCCCGGCTGCAAAGCCGTTTTTGCAGATACTCGTTCCAATCCTTGCCGCAGCGCGGTTTCTCCACGGTAGCGGCATACCCCTGTAACTGATACTTTTCCTGTAATTGCTGGGCGGCTTTCTGCCCAGGCTCGTCCGCGTCCAGACACAGCGCAATACGGCGAATCTCCGGATGCGCCTGCAAATAGGTCTGCAGTGCGCCGTCATAGAGCCCGCACAGAGCAACGGCGTTGGTTGTGTCTCTGTGGAGTGTGAGGTAACTCATCAGGTCGATGGGCGCCTCAAAGACAAGCACCAGATCTGAGCGCGGATCGTGCAGGAGGGAGAAGCCAGTGTTTTTGTCGCTGCCGGGTGCATCTCCCTTGAAGCCGGGACCGTCCAGATCATAGGTGCCGCGCAGCCCCGCATACTTTGCCTGCCCCGCGCTGTTCTTTCCGACGAACACGCAGTTATGATGTACCGCATCCTCATACAGCAGCCCAGCATTCAGAAACTGCCGGATCACCTGGGCAGCGATACCTCGCTTACGGAGATAGGCGAAGACCCTGCGGTCATCCGCGTTGCGGGGCGGCAGGGAAAACTCCTGTTTCGGGCTGATCGGCTTTGGCTGCGGAATGGGCGCGTCTCTGGCTTTCCCATGGAAGGTCAGAAGGTACTCCACCGCTTCCGAAAAGGATTTTCCGCAATACTGCTGGAGGAAGGTGATGGCATCCCCGCCGGTATTCTGGGAATACCGAAACCACTTGCGGCGGTCCTTGATCCGCAGGCTGTCCATTTCCGCGGTAGTATGGAAGCGTCCCACGCGCTTGACCTGATAGCCGAGGTGGGAGAGCAGCTCCGGCAGGTCCGTTTCTCTGGCGATCTGCATTTCTGTGTCTGTGAAGCGATTTCTGATCTCGCTTGCCATAATGTGTGCCTCCTTTCTGATGAAACGCAAAAAGCCACCCAGGGCATCCGATATATTCGGATGCCCTGGGTGGCTTTCCCTAAATCGTGTTCTTTTGCTTTGGCGTTTGTGCGGGCTTACACGGCGTTATCTTCGTCGGGGGTGTCCGTGTTCGCTGGAGCGGTCACGTCGGCCACACGGGGCGCGACAGGGGCCTCAGTGGGGGCGTTCTGCTCTGCGGCGTTCTCAGCGTCCGCTTCGTCCAGCGCCTGCGTGATCAAGTTCAGCACGAAGTCTCGCTGGGTGAGCTTTTTGCCGCTGCGGAGCGTCTCGCGCTCCAAGTGACGCTTGATGCGCTGGAAGAGTTCTTCGGGAATCTGGAATGCCATGGTTCTGCCTTTTTCAGTCATTTGAATGCCGCCTTTCTGATTTTCCATCATGTTGTAATAGTCTTGGATGAGGTTGGCGATGTACTCGCTGGTGGTCTGGCCCAGCCGTTCTCGTTCTTCACTGACCCGCTCATGCAGGTCAATGGGGATCTGAGCGCACAAGTTTTTGGTGGTTGCCATTCTCGGACACCTCCTCGTTTTTTGTAACGCAAGCATACCCGAAAGGTTACGAGAAAGCTATTACCAACACCACCAAGGAATGATAGACAAACAAGGCGAAAGCAACATAAGCACCAATGAGACGAAAAAGGCCGCCGTCCGCTCCCACATAGGGAGCCGAACGGCGGCCTGCCTTCTTATTCTTTATTCTTTTTTAAGCCTCAGTGTTCGAACCACACCAGACCATAAATCCGGCAAGGCGCATCTTAAAAATATCGCCTCTCGCTGGGCAAAACTGAAATTTTGAAAAATCGAGTTTTTGCAACTTTTTCATTCTAAAAGTGGCTCATTATATGCGAAAACGCCGCACTTTTGTGCGGCGTTTTCTGCGTTGCATCTTTCATCAACACATTTTGGTACGCCCGACTGGATTCGAACCAGCGGCCTTCAGAGTCGGAGTTATCAGGCCGTCAAG
>ENA-OWRJ01001006-OWRJ01001006.1-human-gut-metagenome-genome-assembly--contig:-NODE-1006-length-32897-cov-3.570276_pt1 | contig 32897 bp, 26 predicted proteins | sample MGYA00248269_ERZ651897 | MGnify/ENA primary metagenome ERZ651897 (study PRJEB26924, sample SAMEA4378252) | human gut metagenome | biome: human gut; feature: human-associated habitat; material: faeces...
CGCCGCACCTCGCGCCAGACGGTCAGCCCGCCCAGCCCCGAATCGAAAACACCGATGGGTGCATTATTTGAAAGTTTATCCACGTCTTTCAGGAGTTGCAGCATATCATCGTCCGCGGCACGGCCGCGTCGTATCGTTCGCTGCGGTTTCCGCGACCCCGGGGACTCCCGGGGCCGCAGCCGCAGGGTCTTTTCTATTTCAGGCCGAGTTGCCTCAGGATATGCTCCACGACCTGGTCGTCGGACATCGCATCGCAGTCGACGACCAGATGCGCCTGCGCATAGAAGGGTTCGCGCACGGCCATATCGCGTTCCATGAAAGCGACCAGTCCGGCATCGTCCAGCCCCCGCAAGCGGGGACGTTTCCGGCGTCCGTAGGGGCTCAGGCGGCGGGCGATTTGCTCCGCAGTGCGGTGCAGGAAGACGGTATGCCCCACGCCGTTCATGCGCTGCATGTTATCGCTCCAGGTGGGGAGCCCCCCGCCCGTCGAGACCACCGTTTCGCCGCCTGCGGCGATCGCCCGTTCGAGCGCTTCGCGCTCCGCTTCGCGGAACCGCGCCTCGCCTTCATAACGGAAGACATCGGCGACGGAGGCTCCCGCCTGCTCCTCGACCAGCGCATCGGTATCCACGAAGCCGACGCCCAGCCTGCGCGCCAGCTTGCGCCCGAGGGTGCTCTTGCCGCATCCCATGTAACCGACCAAAAAGAGGGGTTTCATCGCCGGCAGGTCAAAACAGGTTCAGTTGTTCGGGGTCGATCACCTCGTCGGCATCGCCCCGGGCGCGTTCGATCTCGAACTCCACCCCGCCGGAAACAGCCGCAGCGTCGCCGGCACCGGCATCCGCCGCCCCGTCATCCGCCCCGCCGCCGGAGAGCAGGCCGTCGGGAATCTCCCCGGCATCGCCGTCGTCCGAAGGTTCGGGCTCGGGCGGCAGTTCGGGTTCGATGAAGCGCAGCGTAGCGACCTCGTAGGTCGTCAGGCGCTTGCCCTTGGCGCGGTGGCTCTTGACGCCCACGAACTCGTCGACGTCGATCACATCCGCGGGCCGCGAGGCGTGCGCCCCCTTGTAGGTGATCTCCAGTTTGGCCCCGGCGCGGTCCGTCACGCAGATGAAATCGGCGTCGGCGTCGAGGAAATCCTGAATCTTGTCCGACATCTCGGCCGTGAAACGCTTCATGTAGTAATACTTCTGGCCGCGGTCGTAGTAACACAGGCTGTAAACCCGGTCGGACTCGTAACGCGCCACGAGGACCGTGTCGTCGGGGAAGTGCTGCATCAGGTCGTAGCCCGTGATGTAGTACTGATTCTTCGAGGTCCAGACGATCAGGCGGTCGTCGCCCTTGAACTCGCCGAGCAGCTTGCCGCGCCCGTCGGCGTTCAGCCGGCGGACATCTTCGTCGAACCAGATGTCCTGCCCCCCGAGCGTCGAGGTGCCGCGCTCCTTCAGCACGATCTTGTGGATGCCGTAGCGCGAGAACAGATTGCCCTGGCTCTGGCGCCCCTTGATGGCGAGGGTCGAGAAATCGAGATCGACGATCACCTTCTTCAGGCGCGGACGGGGCTTGAAGTAAACCTTCAACACCTCGGCCTCACCGTTCGGATTGACAGACATATACAGTATCTCGCTCTTGGCGGTTCCCTTGGTGATGTCGTACTCCTTGTCGCGCGTGATGCCCTTGATGGCGCAGCGCTTCATCATAATCGCGCCGTTCTTCCCGTCGCGGTAGAGAACGTTGTAGATCGTGCGGTCGTCGTTGCGCTTGAAGACCCCGATATAATAGATGTTTTTATCGAAGAAGGCCTTGTCCGAAACCTTGGTGATCACGTAACGCCCGTCTTTCGTGAAGACGATCACGTCGTCGATGTCCGAGCAGTCGCAGACGAATTCCGCGTCCTTCATGGATTTGCCGATGCCGAAGAACCCTTCGGCCCGGTCCACGTACAGCTTGGCGTTCGTGACGGCCACCTTCGTCGCCTCGATCGAGTCGAATTCGCGCAACTCGGTGCGACGCTCCCTGCCCTTGCCGTACTTGTCGCGGATGCGCTCGTAGTAGGCCACGGCGTATTCGGTGAGGTGGTCCAGGTCGTACTGCGTCGACTTCAGGTCCTCCTCGATCTGGCGGATCTCGTTGTCGGCCTTCTCGCTGTCGTAACGCGAAATACGGATAAATTTCAGCTCGGTGAGCTTCTGCACGTCTTCAAGCGTCACTTCACGTCGCAGCCGCATCTTGAAGGGTTCCAGGCCCTTATCCACGGCGGAATAAGCCTCCTCGCGGCTCTTGCACCCCTCGATCAGCTGGTAGAGCCTGTTCTCGATGAAGATGCGTTCGAGCGAGGCGGCGTGCCATGCCTCGCTCAACTCGCCCAGCCGGATTTTCAGCTCCAGCCCCAGCAGCGACTTGGTGTGCTCGGCCGAGCGGCGCAGGATCTCCGAAACCCCGAGGAAATGCGGCTTCTCGTCCCAGATGACGCACGAGTTCGGGGCGATCGACACCTCGCAGTCGGTGAAGGCGTAGAGCGCGTCGATGGTCTTGTCCGACGACTCGTCGGGCGAGACCTGAATGACGATTTCGACCTTGTCGGCCGTATTGTCGTCGACCTTTCGGATCTTGATCTTGCCCTTGTCGTTGGCCTTGATGATCGAATCCTTGATCGACTCGGTGGTCGTGGTATAGGGAATCTCGGTGATGGCAAGCGTCCGTTTGTCGATCTTCGAAATCTTCGCCCGCACCTTCACCGTGCCGCCGCGAAGGCCGTCGTTATAGCGGCTCACGTCGGCCATGCCGCCCGTCGGGAAGTCGGGGTAAAGCTGGAAATCACGTCCCTGGAGGTGCGCAATGGCGGCGTTGATCAGCTCCACGAAGTTGTGGGGCAGGATCTTCGACGCCAGCCCCACGGCGATGCCGTCGGAGCCCTGCGCCAGCAGCAGCGGGAACTTGATCGGCAGCGTGACGGGCTCCTCCTTGCGGCCGTCGTACGACAGCATCCACTCCGTCGTCTTCTTGTTGAAGACCACGTCGAGGGCGAATTTCGAAAGACGCGCCTCGATATAACGGCCCGCGGCGGCCTCGTCGCCCGTGAGGATGTTGCCCCAGTTGCCCTGACAGTCGATCAGCAGGTCCTTCTGCCCCAGCTGCACCAGCGCGTCCTTGATCGACGCGTCGCCGTGCGGGTGGTACTGCATGGTCTGGCCCACGAGGTTGGCGACCTTGTTGTAACGGCCGTCGTCGACGACCTTCATCGCATGAAGGATACGCCGCTGGACGGGTTTCAGTCCGTCCTCGACATGCGGCACGGCGCGTTCGAGGATCACGTACGAGGCGTAGTCCAGGAACCAGTTCTTATACATGCCCGTGAGCTTGCGGACGCCGCCCTCCTCCTGCGTCAGGCGGTCGAATTTGCCCGCCTTGGCCGGAGCCTCGGCCACAAGCGTTTCGTCCGTCGCGTCGTCCGCGGTTTCGGGAGTCGAGGCGTCCTCGTTGAGCGCTTCGTCGCGCCCCGTCTTATCGTTCTCTTCCGCCATGAAATCGGAATTTTTAATTTTTAATTCTTAATTTTTAATTAATCGCAAGGTCCTGCTCGACGATGTCCTCCTCGATGCGCAGGTTGTCGATGATGAAGCCCTGACGCTCATACGTATTCTTGCCCATATAAAACTCCAGCAGGTCGTGGATCGGGTCGTCCTTGGTGATGCGGACCTTGTCCAGGCGCATGTTCTCGCCGATGAACTCCTTGAACTCGTCGGGCGAAATCTCGCCCAGACCCTTGAATCGCGTGATCTCGGCGTTCGCGCCGCACCGGGCCACGGCCTTCAGGCGCTCCTCCTCGGAATAGCAGTAGAGCGTCTCCTTCTTGTTGCGCACGCGGAACAGCGGGGTTTGCAGCACGAACAGATGCCCCTGGCGGATCACCTCGGGGAAGAATTGCAGGAAGAAGGTCATCATCAAGAGGCGGATGTGCATGCCGTCGACATCGGCATCGGTGGCGATGACGACCTTGTTGTAGCGCAGGTTGTCCATGTCCTCCTCGATGTTCAGCGCCGCCTGAAGGAGGTTGAACTCCTCGTTCTCGTAGACCACCTTCTTCGTCAGCCCGTAGCAGTTCAGCGGCTTGCCGCGCAGCGAGAAGACCGCCTGCGTACGCACGTCGCGGCTCTTGGTGATGGAGCCTGACGCCGAGTTGCCCTCCGTGATGAAGATCATCGACTGTTCGGCCAGCTCGTTGCGGTCCGTGCGGTGGATCTTGCAGTCGCGCAGTTTCTTGTTGTTCAGGCTCACCTTCTTGGCCGTCTCGCGGGCCTTCTTCTGGATGCCCGAGATCGCCTTGCGCTCCTTCTCGTTCTCGACGATCTTCCGCTGGAGAATCTGCGCCGTCTCGGCGTGCTTGTGCAGGTAGTCGTCGAGGTGCTTGGTGAGGAAGTCGGCCACGAAGTTGTTGACCGAGACCCCCGGTTCGACCTCCTTCGAACCGTACTTGGTCTTCATCTGGTTCTCGAAGATCGGGTCGGTGACCTTGATCGAAATGGCCGCGATGATCGACGTGCGGATGTCCGAGGGGTCGTAGTCCTTGTGGTAGAACTCCTTGACCGTCTTGGCGACGGCGGCGCGCAGGGCCGTCTGGTGCGTGCCGCCCTGCGTGGTGTGCTGGCCGTTGACGAACGAGTCGTAACTCTCGCCGTAGCCCGTGCCGTGGGTGATCACCACCTCGATGTCCTCCCCCGTGAGGTGGATGGGCGGGTAGAGCGGGTCCTCGGTCATGTTGTCGTTCACGAGGTCCAGCAGACCGTTTTTCGAAACGTAGCTCTTGCCGTTGAAATTGAGCGTCAGACCCAGGTTCAGGTAGCTGTAATTGCGGATTTTCTGCTCGACGTATTCGAGGTTGTAGGCATATTCGCCGAAAATCTCCTTGTCGACGCGGTACGAGATGAACGTGCCGTTCTTCTCGTTGACGCCGCTCTCCCACCTGTCGCTCACTTCGAGACCCTTGGCGAAGGTCACCGTACGGGCCTCGCCGTCGCGGACCGAACGGGCCGTAAACTCTTCGGAAAGCATGTTCACGGCCTTGACGCCCACGCCGTTCAGGCCCACGGTCTTCTTGAAGGCGTCGCCTCCGTACTTGCCGCCCGTGTTCATCTGCCCGACGGCCGCCGCGAGCGACTTGAGGGGGATGCCGCGGCCGTAGTCGCGCACCGTAACGACGTTGTCGGCCAGCGTGATGTCGATCTGCCGGCCCGCGCCCATGATGAATTCGTCGATCGAGTTGTCCACGACCTCCTTGATCAGCACGTAGAGCGCCTCGTCGGGCTGCGAACCGTCGCCCACCACGCCGACGTACATGCCGGGGCGCAGGCGGATGTGCTCCCTCGGCGAGAGGGTCACGATGGCGTCGTCGCCGTAATTGTTTGCGTTCGAGTTGGTATTATTGAGTAAATCTGCCATAACTTAATTAAGGTGAAAAGTGAAAGGTGAGAAATTAAAAAATCGGCGGGAAGTTCAACGCAACTTTTTTTGAATTTTTCGTGTTCCAACCTTTATTTGCGACATTTCACTTTTGATCTTTCACTTTTAACTTTTCGTTTCTCACTTCTCCCAGCGCCGTGCACATCCGTTCATGCACCTCCTGCATCAGTTCATGCGTCTCCAGCGCGGCGACCCGTTCGGCCGGAACGGGAGGCAGCACGCGGACGGTGATCCGGTTGCCCCAGTTGAATGCCAGGTTCTTTTTGATCAGCGTCTTGGTTCCGTCCAGCACCACGGGAAGGATCTCCGCGCCGGCCTCCTTGGCCAGCGTGAAGGCCCCGGCCTTGAAGCGGTGGATCTCACCGTCCTTCGAGCGCGTGCCCTCGGGAAAAATCGCCACCGAAGCCCCGCGCGAAATCCACTTTTTCCCGTCGCGGACCAGCTGTTCCAACGCCTCGGCGGCGTGGCCGCGGTCGATGCAGATGTCGCCGTGCAGCAGGAGGAACTGGCCGAAGAAGGGCGTTTTGAAGACCTCGCGCTTCGACACCCAGCGGAAATTGAGCGGAATGTAGTAGAGCGCCGGGATGTCGATCACCGTGTTGTGGTTGATGACGATGACGTAGCTCTTCTTCCGGTCGATCAGTTCGCGGCCGATGACCCGCTGCCGCCAGAAGGGCGGCAGAAAGAAGAAAATCCGCACCAGGATGCGCGACAGTTCATGCACCGTCCGGCGCCCCCGGTCGAAGGGATAGCAGACGACCAGCGCAAGGGCCGACAGAATCATAAAAAGCGTGCACAAAAGCACCAGCAAAAGGTAGTATAAAGCACTTAACATACGATCATCGTTCTATTACAGCATTTGCAAAACAGACTGTCCGAACCCGCGGCCGCGGGCCGCGTCCACAAATCCGGCCCGCCCCGGATTCCCGCCTCCGGGAGGGACCCGGCAAAGGGCGCAGCCGGTTGAAAAAAGCCCGTATCAGACGTCCGGGGACAATTAGCCACATTAATTCAATTTGCAAATTTAGGAATTATTTCCCGGGATTCCTACCCCGCCAGTCGGCGAATTTTCAACAAAATATTCACTGCACCTGTTTTCAGGAGGCGAAAAAGCGGGACCGCGAAAAAAAGTTGCGGAAAAATTTGGTTCGCAGCCGGGGGGGGGTATCTTTACCCCCGAAAAACCCCCCCGCAAGAACCGCGGGCCTCCATATACATAAGTATCGAAAATTTTCTGAAATTTACAGTACTATGTCTTGCATAGTATAAATATTATTACATATCTTTGCACTGACAAATAAAGTGCAAAACAGAATATTATGAAAAGACTGATCCTCCTTATCGTAACGCTCGCAGCGGCCGCGACCCGGCTCTTTGCGGCGCACCTCTGCCCCTCGACGGGCCGCGTGGTGGACGAACAGGGAAAAGCCGTCGAATACGCAACGGTCGTCCTGCTGAAAGGAACCGAGCAGGTGGCCGGCATGGCCACCGACGCAGAAGGACGCTTCGCGCTGAAAGCAGCTCCCGGCGAATACACGCTTCTGATTCAGTACCTCGGATTCGACCCCGTGAAAAAGCCGGTGCGCGTGGAGCAGGAGAACCATCTGGGCGATTTCGTGATGCGGACCTCGGCGACCGGCATCGAAAGCGTGGAGGTAAAGGCCCGGCTGGTGCGCCGCGAGGCCGACCGGTTCGTGGTCGACGTGGCGAACGCCCCGGCGGCCATCGGCAAGGACGGCATCGAACTGCTGGAACGCGCCCCCGGCGTATGGATCGACGGGGAGAAAATATCAATCAACGGCAAGAGCGGCTCGAAGGTCTACGTCAACGACCGCGAACTGCGCATGGAGCCGGAACAGCTGCTGACCTACCTGCGGTCGCTCCGGGCCGAGGAGATTCAGAAAATAGAGGTCGTGCCCACCTCGGGCGCCGACTACGATGCCGACTCGGCGGGAGGCATCATCCGCATCACGCTCAAAAAACGCCGCGAGAACGGCGTCAACGGCTCGGTGGCGTTCAACACGACGCAGGGAGAGATCGTACACAGGTACAATCCGTCGGCCAACATCAACCTGCATTCGGGCCGCGTGGACTTCTACGCCTCGGCATGGGGATCTTTCGGAAAGGACGAGACGACCACCGGCGAGCAGACGCGCTACGAGGCCGCGGACAAGGAGCTGAACGCACATTCGTCGATGAAAGGCCGCAACCGCAGCCTCGGGGCCAGCGCCGGCGCGGTGGTCGAGATCGACAACAGGAACAGCGTCGGCGCGGAGTTCGAGTACTGGCGCAACCGGAACGGGGAGCCGAACGACACCTACACGGATTTCCGGAACGCCGGCACGGTGACACGCACGGACAGCCATTTCGACAAACTCGACATCCGCAACAACTACTCGGCGACGTTCAACTACATCCGCAAGATCGACACGCTCGGCTCGACGCTCAAACTCCTTGCCGACTACACGCGCCGCGAAACCGACTCCGAGAACGACAACTTCAGCCGCATGACGGCTCCGGGAGCGACGGCGGATTCGACCTACCGCGACAACACCGAGAGCGTCTACAACATCGCCACGGCGACGCTGGCCCTCGAAAAGAGGTTCTCGCCCCGCTGGACGCTCAAGGCCGGAGCCAAATACACCTACAACGACATGCACAACGACGCGCTCTACGAATACCTCAAGGGCGACGCATGGACGCGCAACGACAACCAGAGCTTCACGATCGACTACACGGAGAACATCGCGGCGGCCTACGCCGTCGCCTCGGCGCAGCTCGGCCGCTGGGGCCTCGTGGCTGGTCTGCGCGGCGAATACACCCACACGACGGGAAAAAGCGTCGGACAGGATTATTTCTCGCTCTTTCCAAACGCCAACGTCTCCTTCGCCCTTTCGAAGGAGAAAGGATGGTCGCTGATCGCCCAATACGCCCGGACCATCGAACGGCCGCGCTTCTGGTGCCTCAACCCCCAGCGGATGCAGATTTCGGACTACACCTACCAGACGGGAAACCCGTCGCTCGACCCGGCGTTCAAGCAGGACGTGAACCTCACGCTGGTGGCCGCCCACAAATACACCCTCACGGCCGGCGTGCAGCTCGTCAGCGGCGAGATTCAGCAGACGATACAGGCCGACCCGGAGAATCCCGACCTGCTGCAACTGGCATGGGTCAACTACGACCGCACCAAAAACTATTACGTCTCGGTCAATCTGCCTTTCCAGCCCGCGAAATGGTGGCAACTGAACGCCAACTTCACCTACATGCGCCACGGTGAGCGCGTCGAGCAGCACGGCGCCGAAACTTTCTACAACTGGGCATTCGGCAGCATCTCGACGACCTTCACGCTGCCGGCTAAATTCTACATCGACCTCTCGTACAACTATCAGAGCCGCATCGACCTGGGCAACTGCTGGGTCGAACCCGACCACCGGTTGCAGGCCGGCGTGAAGAAACGCTTCGGCGACCGGTTCACTGCCTCGTTCTCGGTGCAGAACCTTCTGGACCAGGGACAGGTGATCGGAGCGCACGGCGACGGATTCGTCCGCACGATGAACGCCCGGCAGACGTGGAGCAACCGCTCGTTCCGAATCGGGCTGACCTACAACTTCAAGTCGGGGAAGGCCTTCAAGCGCAAAGCCGTCGAGGCGGGGTCGGCCGACGAAAAGAGCCGGCTGTAACGGTACGAAGACAAACGCGCCGGCGTCGGAGGAGATTCCTCCGGCGCCGGCGTGTTTTTGCAAAATCCGTCAGCGGGTACGGCGGATGCGCGGCAGCGGCAGGCGGCGCGCCCAGCGCACGGCCCAGCGCGGCAGGCGCGGACGGGCCATCCACCGGGCCAGGTGCGTGACGGAGGTGGGGATGCGGATTGATTTGCCGGCGATGATGAGCGTCACGGCGACGAGGATCAGCAAAACGCCGGTTCCGATGCGCAGCGTGAACCGCTCGCCGAAGACCGCGACGCCGAAAAACAACGCCGTGACGGGTTCCAGCGCCCCGAGGATCGCCGTGGGCGTGGAGCCGATGCGGCGGATGGCCCCGGCCATCGCGACCAGCGAAACGATCGTCGGGAAAAGCGCCAGCGCAACGGCGTTGACCCACATCAGGGACGAAGGGACGGGTTGCAGATCGGCACAGCCCCGCAGCCGAACGACATAGACCAGCGAGCCGAAAACCAGACAGTAGAAGGTGAGTTTCTCGGTCGGAAGGTCCTTGAGCGACGAGCGGTTGACGGCGACGATCCAGACCGCATAGGAGAGCGCCGAAAGGAAGACCAGCACGACGCCCGCGAGGTTGAGCGTCGCGCCGTTGCCCCCTTTGTAGAGCAGCGAGATGCCCCCGCACGCCAGGGCGATCGAGACGACCGTGGCGGCGGTGACCCGCTCGCGGAAACCCACGGCCATGATGACCGCGACCATCACCGGATAGACGAACAGGATCGTCGAGGCGATGCCGGCGTCCATGAGGTTGTAACTCTCGAAAAGCAGCAGCGACGAGACGGAGAAGAGCACGCCCATAGCCGCAAGCGGCAGGACGTCGCGCCGCCGCAGGGCGAACGACTGCCGCCGGAACAGCATCAGCGCACCCAGCATCACCACAGCCAGCACATAGCGGTAGAACAGCACGGAATCCACTCCCAGGCCCGCGCCGTAAAGCGGCAGCGCAAAGAGCGGATTCAGTCCGTAGCTGGCCGCGGCTATGGCTCCCAGCACATAACCGCGGGAACGTTCCGAGATCATTTAGAAGGTGACCTGCGGAGCGGCCGCGGCCCCTTCGGCCGACTCGAAATAGGGCTTCTGGCCGAAGCCGAACATCCGCGCGACGAGGTTGGCCGGGAAGCGGCGCACCGAAACGTTGTACTGCTGCGCCGCGGCGTTGAAGTCCTTGCGGGCGACGGCAATGCGGTTCTCGGTCCCTTCGAGCTGGGCCTGCAATTCGAGGAAATTCTGGTTGGCCTTCAGGTCGGGATAGCTCTCCGACACGGCGATCAGGCGGCCCAGCGCGGAGCGCACCTCGGCCTGCGCCCGCTGGAACTGTGCGAGCCGCTCGGGCGTCAGGTCGTCGGCCGAAAGGTTGATCGACGTGGCCCGGGCGCGCGCCTCGGTAACCTCGTTCAAGGTCTGCGTCTCGTGGGCCGCATAGCCCTTCACGGTGCTGACCAGATTGGGAATCAGGTCGGCACGGCGCTGGTACTGCGTCTCGACATCGGCCCAGGCGCCTTTGAGCCCCTCCTCCTTGTTCACGAAGCCATTGTAGGTCGCATAAAAGAAGATCACCACCACGGCAACTGCGCCGATCCAAATCCATTTTTTCATACTTATCCGTTTTTTAATCGTTACCATCTCGAACCGGCGCCGCCGCCACCGAAGGAACCACCCCCGAAGCCGCCGCCGAAACCTCCGCCCGAACCGCGTCCGAAGCCGCCGCCGATGATCGTGCCGCCGCCCGCTCCCCCACCGAAGTTGTCGTCGCGGAGGTTCCGGGCCTGCCGTTTCACCACGGCGCCGCAATTCGGACATACATAGGTATACTCCCCCAGCCGATAGTTGTGCGTGACGCTCAGCACCCGCTGGGAATCCTGCCGCAAGGTGAATTTATGGCACTTCGGGCAGCGGCGCCGGGCGTAATAGACCGCCAGCACCAGTCCCAGCGGCCCCACGATGAATCCGACGACGATCACGAAGATCATCCACGCCGGAAGTTCGCCGCCGTCGCCGCTGAGGTCCGCCTCGCCCCCTTCGAGCACCGCGGCCGCAGCCTCGACGCCCGCGACCATGCCCGCGCTGTAATCCCCCTCGCGGAAGGCAGGAAGCATATAATTGAGTTGTATGCGTTTGCAGAGCGCATCGGGAAGGATTCCTTCCAATCCGCCGCCCGTGACGAAGCGTATTTCGCGCAGTTCCTTCACCAGTAGGATGCCCAGTCCGTTGTCGCTCTCGGCCGAGCCCACGCCCCAGCTGCGGAACAGTTCGACGGCGAACGAAAAAGCGTCGCCGCCCGCAATGTCATCGACAGCGACGACCGCCACCTGCGCAAGCCCCCGTTCGCGCAGCGACGCGCAGAGGGAGTCGATGCGCGCCACGGCTCCCGCGGAGAGAATGCCATCGGGATTCGAGACATAGCGCCGCCGGTCCATGCGCTGGACATTGGGAATCTCGTCCGGGCGGTAGCTTCCCGCAAGGGCGGGCAGTGCGCCGACGAGCAGCAGACAAAGGATCGCAATCTTTCTCATAACCTCGGGAACAAAGATACGAATAAGCCGAGAGAAAAAAGCAAGCTCGCTTGTATTTTTTCCGAGGCGGAGTATCTTCGGCGAAGCCAAAGTACGAATAAGCCGAGAGAAAAAAGCAAGTTCGCTTGCATTTTTTTCCGAGCGAAAGTATCGAAGACTCTGCGCTGGAAAAGGAACGGACGGGAACGCCCCCGGGCGGTACGGCAAAAGGTCCGCGACATCCTAAAAGTGCCGTTACGGCACCGACCCCGTTCCGTTCGTCAGGGTCCGCTGCCGGATAAAGGCCGGATTCCGGTGTCGTCAGTCGAAACAGGCCGGGAACGCCAGCAACTGATACGCCAGGGCTTTGGCCATACGCTCGTGACCCGCGGCGTTGGGATGCAGACGGTCGGTCTGCCCGTCGCTGAAATAACGGACATGCGAATCGGCGACGGGATAAAGACCGCTGATGCTGTTGAGGTCGATCACCGGAACCGCCCAGACGCTCCCGGCCTCGCGGATTTTGGCGACATAGGCGTCGGCATAGAGCCCCAGCCGGTTGGGGTACGATTCGTCGGGCTGGACGTTCCGGTCGCTGAAACGCGCATAACCGCGGTGAAGCGGCGTGAGCAGGATGACCTGCTTGGTCGGATAGTGCTCTTTGAGAAAGGCCAGCACGGCGTTGATCCGTCCGCAGAGGGTCCCGGTGTCCGCCGAAGGCGTGCGGCGCATCCGCGTCCCCACGGAGGGACCCGGCATCGGGCACTCCGCCTCCCGGACCTCGTACCACTCGCCCAGCGGCACGCCGGCATTGAAATCGTTGGTCCCGGCAAAGACGACGACGGCATCCACGGCGTCGCCCCGCTCGGCATACAGCTTCCGGGCCTGCCCCAGCACATCGGACCACTGGTGTCCGTTGATTCCGTAGACGAAAGGCACGATGCCCAGCATCTCGGACAGATACTGCCAGTAGTTTTTCGTCGTGCCGACATGGCGTTCGTCCGTGATCGAATCGCCGAGAAAGGCGACCCGCTTGCCGGACCATTGATTCCGCATGAGGTTCATTCCGGCGGCGCACTCCCGGTTCTTTCCGGCTCCGTCGCCCGAGGCTCCCGCAGGCCCCGCCGCCAGCAGCAGGGCCGCCAGCAGACAAAACGTTTTTCGCATAGTTCGATCGGTTTGTTATTTCATTCAGCGTGTCAGTATCCGGTAGCTCCACGGCGCCATATCCTCCTCGACGCGGCCCCGGAGTTCGAAAGGTTCTCCCGTCATGGCATCGGTGTACATCCCGGCGTAGATGCCCGTATAGTAGTCGGCATGGATGGCGTAGGGCGAGAGGTTCATCACCGCCACGACCCGGTTGCCGCCGGTCTCGCGGACAAAGGTCATCAGGCAGTCCTCGGCGTTGTTGCGGATCTCGACCATCGCCCCGCCCCGCTCCCCGGCGGCGAGGGCCGGATTGCCGTGCCGCAAGGCCGTGAGACGGCGGTAGAACTCCGTGAAAGCGTTGGAAGCGTAGGACGGAATCGGATCGCGGTCGAAGAAGGCGAACGAATGGTCGTAGCCGATCTCCTGCCCGGTGTAGATCAGCGGCAGGCCGCGCGGCACGACGAACGTGAAGACCGCCATGATCTCGCGCGCATCGCCCAATCTGGAAAATTCGGAGCCGTTCCACGAATTCTCGTCGTGGTTCGACGTGAACGCCAGCCGCATGGCCGAGTCGGGATAGTCGTCGCGGTCGGCGTAGATGTAGTCGCGCAGAGCCGTGACGCGGGTGCGCTGCCGGGCCACGTCGTTCATCAGGTGGTGCATCCGCCAGGCGTAGCAGGCGTCGAAAGCCCCCTCCTCGAAAAGATTCCGCTCCTCGGCCTCGGCCAGCATGAACAGATCGGGCTTCACACGCCGCAGGCGCAGCGAGGTCTCGTTCCAGAACTCGATGGGAACCAGCATCGCCATGTCGCAGCGGAATCCGTCGACGTCGTGCTGCGTGAGCCAGAACTCCATGGCGTCGGCCTGCGCGCGCCACACGTCGCGGTCGGCGTAGTTGAGTTTGGCGGTGTCGGACCAGTCCCACGGCACGGCGGGACGGCCCGCGGCGTCGCGTTCGTACCACGAGGCGGGCTTTTCGGCGATCCACCGCGCGTCGCGCGCCGTGTGGTTGGCCACCCAGTCGAGCAGGACCCGCATGCCGAGGCGGTGGGCCTCGGCGACGAAGGCGTCGAAGTCGGCCATCGTGCCCAGCTCGGGGTTCACGGCGCAGTAGTCGCGGATCGAATAGTAGGAGCCGAGCGAGCCTTTGCGCCCGGCCTCCCCGATCGGATAGACCGGCATGAGCCACACGGCGTCGACGCCGAGGTCTTTGAGGAAAGGCAGTTTTGAAGTTGCCGCGCGCAGCGTGCCTTCGGGCGTGAGCTGGCGCACGTTCATTTCATACAGGACAGCCTGCGGCCAAAAACAATTCATAATTCACAATTCATAATTACCTTGTCCGCGATCAGCCGGCGCACGCCGCGGATTTCAAGTTCGACGGGGGCACCTTCGTTCGCCACCTCGACCGCATTGCGGGTGATCCGGACCGTCAGGACCCGGTCCCGGAAATTGACCTTGAACGAGAGGGACTCCCACGCGGCCGGCAACTGCGGGTCGAACGACAGCACGCCGTCGCGGACGCGCATGCCCCCGAAACCCTCGACCACCGAGAGCCACGAACCCGCCATCGAAGTGACATGGCAGCCCTCGCGGACCTCGCGGTTGTAGTCGTCGAGGTCCAGGCGCACCGTGCGCAGGTAGAGTTCGTAGGCCTTGTCCAGATCGCCGATACGCGCGGCGAGGATGGCATGGACGCAGGGCGAGAGCGACGATTCGTGGACCGTGCGCGCCTCGTAGAAGCGGAAGTTGCGGCGGACGGTGTCGAGGTCGAAATCGTCGCCGAAGAAATAAAGCCCCTGCAACACGTCGGCCTGCTTGATCAGGCACGAGCGCAGGATGCGGTCCCACGACCAGCGCTGGTTGATGGGGCGATCCGCAGGGTCGAGGTCTTTGGCCAACGTCTGCTCCTTGTCCAGATAGCCGTCCTGCTGGAGGAAGATGCCCAGTTCGCGGTCCTCGCCGAAGTACATGCCGTCGGCGATTTCGAGCCACCGCTTCGTCTCGGCCGTCTCGTCGAAACGTCGCTTCGCGCAGATGCGCGCGTAGTCCGCAGGGCGGTTTTCACGCACCCACGCCGCCGACTCGGCGGCATAGCGCATCGACCAGCAGGCGATGTAGGAGGTATACCAGTTGTTGTCGACGTTGTTCTCGTACTCGTTGGGACCCGTGACGCCCAGCATGACATATTTTCGCCGCGCCCCGGACCACGTGATGCGCTGCGCCCAGAAGCGCGCCACGGACAGCAGCACCTCCAGCCCGCAGTCGGCCAAATACGCCGTGTCGCCGGTATAGCGGATGTAGTTGAAAATCGCGTAGGCGACGGCGCCGTTGCGGTGGATCTCCTCGAAGGTGATCTCCCACTCGTTGTGGCACTCCTCGCCGTTGACGGTGACCATCGGGTAGAGCGCCGCACCGTCGCGGAAGCCCAGCTTCGCAGCGTTTTCGATGGCCTTGTCGAGCTGGTTGTAGCGGTAGACGAGCAGTTCGCGGGCGACGGCCCGCCCGGCGGTGGCCAGGTAGAACGGCAAGCAGTAGGCCTCGGTGTCCCAGTAGGTCACGCCGCCGTATTTCTCGCCCGTGAAGCCCTTCGGACCGATATTCAGACGGGTGTCCACCCCGGTATAGGTTTGCAGCAACATGAAGATGCAGAAGCGGATGCCCTGCTGCGCCCGGGCGTCGCCCCCGATTTCGATGTCGCAGCCGTGCCAGCGGGCGGCCCAGGCGGCCGTCTGCTCTTTGAGCAGGGCCTCGAAGCCCGCCTCCTGTCCCGAAGTCGCGACGGCGCGCGCCGCGGCGATAAGGTCCGCCGGAGCGTGGTTGAGCGACGAGCAGATGCCCGCATATTTATATAAGACGGCGGCGCAGCCCTTTTCACGGCTGACCGCTGCGGTGGCCCGGACCTTCTCGGGGCGGGTTTCGCAATGCCACTCGGCGCCGTCCAGCTCGACGGCCTGCGCCCAGGCCGCCTCGAAACCGCTCTTTTTGGTACGGCTCTGCGTGGCGTCGGCCTCGGTCGAGACCTCCTCCCAGAACTTTTCGTCGTAGTTGGCGTCGGCATTGCGCACGTCAGCGTCGACATGGGGCGAGAAGGTGATCCGGGCCGCCCGGTTGAGCGGCGTGACGGCGTATTTCACGACGCCCAGTTCACGGCGCGCCAGCGAGAGGAAACGAACCGTCTCGACGGCCACCTCGACGCCGTTTTTCAGCACAACCCTCATACGGCGCGTCAGCACCGAGCGGCGCATGTCCATCTCGCGGTAAAAGCTCTTCACCTCCGCGACGGTCGCCAGGTCGAGCGGCTCGCCGTCGACCGCGACATCGACCCCGATCCAGAACGCGGCGTTCGGGACCTTGGCGAAATACTCCGGGTAGCCGTTCTTCCACCACCCCACGCGGGTCTTGTCGGGATAATAGACCCCGCCGATATAATTGCCCTGAAGCGTCTCGCCCGAGTAACGCTCCTCGAAATTGGCCCGGCCGCCCATCACGCCGTTGCCCAGCGCGAAGAGCGACTCGGAAGAGAGCGCCCGCGAAGGGTCGAAGCGATCCTCGACGAGGCGCCAGGGATCGGTTTTTACATATCCGTCGTTCATAATCTATACTCTTTATCGCTCGTTTCACCGCCCCGGCCGCAGCCTTCCGCGGCGTTGCGCCGGGGTTGCAATCAGTCCCGGTCGATCTTCATCGCCAATTGTTCAAACGTAAACCCCGCGAAGGTTTCCAGCCGCATCGTGGCGGCCGAAAGCGACGCACCGCCCCCGACGCCCACCGAACGCATGCCCGCACGCGAAGCGGCCTCGATACCCGCGGCGGCGTCCTCGAAGACCACGCACACGGACGGCGCGGCGTCCACGGCGGCGGCACCCTTCAGGAAAACCTCGGGATCGGGTTTGGCCCGCGAAACCTCGTTGCCGTCGACCACGGCGTCGAACAGCGGCCGAAGGCCGCACCGGTCGAGGATCGTCCCCGCGTTCTTCGACGCCGAGCCGAGCACCGTCCGCACGCCGCGGCTGCGCACGTCGTGCAAAAACGCCGCCACGCCCGGAAGCACCTCGGCGGGTGTCATTTGCGAAACAAAACGCAGGTAACGCGCATTCTTTTCGGCGGCGAGACGCTCCCTCTCGGCGGCGGAAAAACGCCCCTCAAGTCCTCCGGCGCGCAGGACGATCTCCAGCGACGCCATGCGGCTCACACCCTTGGTCGCTTCGCCCTGCACGGGCGTGAATTCAAAGCCCAGTTCACGAGCCAGCGCGGCCCACGCCAGATAGTGGTAGCGGGCCGTATCGACGACAACTCCGTCCAAATCGAATATGCAGCAGTCTATCATTTTTTGAATTTCGGATACCAAAGATACGATTTTTTTGCAAAAAAAACACGTATCCGGCAACGCATTACCTACATACTTGTAAAATATCACCTTCGAAAAGCGGCTGTTTTTCAGAATTAATTTATATCTTTGCGCACGTAATTACAATCAACGCCTTATTAAAAATGAAGCAACTCTGCCTTCTCATCGGGACAGCGGTCCTCGGCATACTGCTCGTTTCGTGCTCCGCACAGAAGCGCGTATGGTATCTGCAGGACGCCCAGCCCTTCACACCTGAACAAATCGCCGAAAACGGACAGATCCGCATCAAGCCGCTCGACCGGCTGACGATCGTCGTCAACAGCAAGGACCCCGAACTGGCAGTGCCGTTCAACTCGGCGACCTCCTACAATTCGCTCACGGGAACCAACGTCTCCAGCGCGGCAAACTCGCAGGCGCTCCAGATGCGCACCGTCGACGAGAACGGCATGCTCGAAATGCCCGTGATCGGCAAGATCGAATGCAAGGGCAAGACCCGCAGCGAACTGGCCCAGGCCATCGCCGAAAAGATCATCGACGGCGGATACATCAACGACCCAACGGTCAACGTACAGTTCGCCGACATGAAGATTTCGGTCATCGGCGAAGTGGCCCGCCCCGGATTCTACGATGTCACGCGCGACAAGGTTTCGATTTTCGACGCTCTGGCGATGGCCGGCGACATGACCGTATACGGCGTGCGTTCGGAGGTGGCCGTGACGCGCGAGGTGGACGGCGTGCGCACGATCGAATACCTCGACCTCACATCGACCGACATCTTCAACTCCCCGGCTTTCTACCTCCAGCAGAACGACGTGGTATACGTGAAACCCAACAAGTACAAGGCGCAGACGGGCGAGATCAGCCAGAACCGCAATTTCTACCTTTCGCTGGTGGGAACGGCGATTTCGGTGGCGACACTCATCGTAACCCTCACCAAATAGCAAGGCTCCATGGCAGAACAACAGATCAATTCACAGATACAGACCAACAACGAAGAACTGACGAACACGATCACCCTGCACGACATCATCCGCATGGTGATCGCCAACTGGTATTGGTTCGTGCTTTCGACCGTATGCTGTCTCTGCGCGGCCTACTACTATCTGGCCAGCACCCCGAAGATTTACAGCCGCACGGCGACCATTCTGGTCAAGGACAGCCGCAAGGGCGGAGACGTGGATCTCACGGCATTCAGCGATCTGGCGGGATTCCAGAACCGCCGCAACGTCGACAACGAAGTATTCATCCTCCAGTCGCGGCGTCTGATGACCAACGTGGTCAAGCAGCTCAACCTGACGGTCAACTATTCGGTGAGCGACGGGCTCCGCCGGCGCGACCTCTACGGTCAGGCCCCGATCGACGTGAAGTTCATCAACGACAACGACAACCAGTCGCTCGCCATGGAGATCACGCCGATCGACGACGACAAAATCCGGTTGAGCGAATTCAAAGACCAGTTCGTCACCAAGCACGAGAGCCGCAGCGTCATCACGGCGGCTTACGGCGACACGATCCCGACTCCCGTGGGTCAGGTCGTGGTGCAGAAGTCGCTCTACATGGCCCCCGACTACATCGGGGTTCCGATCCGCGTGACCAAGAGTTCGCTGGGACGGACCACCAACGCCTACCGCGCAGCCGTGAAAAGCGACGTGGCCAACAAGCAGGCTTCGGTGGTGACCATCTCGATGAACAACACCGTCCCCCGGCGCGCCGAAGACGTGATCAACACGCTGATCGAGGCCTACAACGAAGACGCCATCGAGGACAAGCGCCGCGTGTCGGTCGCTACGGGCAAGTTCATCAAGGCCCGTCTGGACGTTATCGGACGCGAGCTGGGCGACGTGGACCGCAATATCGAGGACATCAAGAAGGACAACCGGATGGTGGACATCACCTCGGAGGCCGCGCGCAGCGTGTCGGAAAGTTCGCGCTACAAGACGGAAGGTCTTTCGCTCGAAAACCAGATCAACGTGGCGGAGTACATCCGCACCTACCTGAACGACCCGAAAAACGTCGGTGAACTGATTCCGGCGATGGCGGCCGCGGGAACCAACACGGCCATCGCCAAGCAAATCGAAGATTACAACTCGGCGATCCTGCGCCGCGAGAAACTGCTGGAGAACAGTTCGGAGCGCAGCCCCGTCATTCAGGACCTCGACAACCTGCTGGCCGCCGTGCGGCGTTCGATCATCTCGTCGCTCGACTCCAACATCTCGACGCTCGAAATCCAGCGCGACGCCATGCGCAAGGAGGAGACGCAGGCCAACATCCGCATCTCGACCATGCCTTCGCAGGAGAAGATCATCCTGGGCATCACGCGCCAGCAGAAGATCAAGGAAGAACTGTTCCTCTACCTGCTGAACAAGCAGGAGGAGAACCAGCTCAACTACGCCGTGGCAGAGAGCAACTCGCGGTCGATCGACTACGCCTACGGCAGCAACGCTCCCGTATCGCCCCGACCGATGATGATTCTGGGCATCGCCCTGATCGTGGGTCTGGCCATTCCCTTCGGCCTGCTCTACCTGATCGGCATGCTCGACACGACCATCCGCGGTCGCAAGGACATCGAGGACAATGTCAACGCCCCGTTCCTGGGCGACATCCCCTACCACGAGGGCGGCGGCAAGGCCGGGATCGTGGTGCGCGAAACGGGCCGCGACGCCCTGTCGGAGGCTTTCCGCATTCTGCGCTCGAACATGACGTTTATGAGCGTCTCGGCCGGAACCGACATCCGCACCATTCTCTTCACCTCGTCGGACCCGCACGCAGGCAAGACCTTCGTGGCGACGAACCTGGCCATGACCCTCGCCATGGCCGGCAAGCGCGTGCTGCTGATCGACCTCGACCTGCGCCGCCATGCCCTGTCGTCCCAGCTGGGCCACAGCAACAGCAAAACCGGCATCACGAGCTATCTCGCAGGAACGGTCTCCGATGTGGAGAGCATGATCCAGAACTCCGGATTCCACCAGAATCTCGACGTGATTTACGCAGGAGTGCAGCCGCCCAACCCGGCGGAGATGCTCCTTTCGGACAAACTCGACAAGCTCATCGCCGAAATGCGCGGCAGATACGATTATGTCTTCCTCGACAGTACGCCCGCCATGTCGGTGGCCGACGCAATTATCACCGACCGGCTTGCGGACCTCTGTATATACATCGTACGCGAGGGCGTGCTCGACCGGCGCCAGCTGCCCGACATCGAGCGGCTCTACCGCGAGAAGAAGCTCCACAACATGTGCATCGTTCTGAACAGCACCCGCGCCCGCCGTCACGGATATGGATACGGGTATGGCTACGGTTACGGTTATGGATACGGATATGGCTACGGAGACGATTACAAGGAAGTAAGCTACCGCAAACGCATCAAGCTCTTCTTCCGGTCGCTGGCACATAAAGTAAAACGGTAACGATGGCCATTCACGACGCAACAATAGCCATCGACTTCGACGGTACGGTCGTAACGCATGCCTACCCGGAGATCGGTGAGGATGCGGGGGCGGCGCCCGTGCTGAAAGAGCTGACGGACAACGGTTGCCGACTGATCCTCTACTCGATGCGGCACGGAAAACTGCTGGACCGCGCGGTGGAATGGTTCCGCGTCCGGGGCATTCCGCTCTACGCCGTGAACGAAAACCCGTCGCAGAAGCGCTGGACCTCGTCGCCGAAGATTCATGCAGACCTTTACATCGACGACTGCAATCTGGGATGTCCGCTGCGGTTCATCGACGGAGAGAAACATCCCGTGGCCGATTGGGCCAAGATCCGCGAGCAGCTCGTCCGGGAAGGTTTTCTGGACTGACGCGCAGAAAGTCGGGGGGGGGCTGACGAAGGCCCAAACCGGATAATAAAAAAGCGAGACTTTGGAAAGTCTCGCTTTTTTTGCAGGCGGGCTGGAGCGGCAGAGCGGCAGAGCGGCGGGCAGAAGTATACAGGCGGTGGCAAAAACAGGCAGAGGTAGGCCTATAATGACAGAGATAATAGGAGCTGGCAAGTTCCGGGCATCGTGAAGAACGGGACGGATGGGTAGCACTCAAGTGCGTCCCATTCGTCCCGTTCGGGAGAATTACGGAAATGACTGCATCTGAAGCGGAACCGGTTTTTGATTATCGCGGAGCAGATTTTGCCATAACGCAGTTCGGCCCGGACAGGACATACCGAAGTATTTCCCGTTCGGGCCGGACAAGGCAGGGCGAAAGATGCCCGTGAGAATCGAAAACTACGCCCAGAGATTCCGGGGATATTTACCCTCGGCAATCATCTTCTCGATGGCGGCCATCAGCGCGGGTTTGTCCTCCTTGTAGGTGACGCCGTGCCACTGGGCGGCCGAACGCAGCACGCGGAGCGTAGCCGTGCCGTCGCCGATCAGCTTGTTGACCATCGTCGGGATGTAGAACTCCGACTTGATATTGTCCTTGTTGGCCTCGAACCAGACTTTGAAGTACTCCTTCGAGTAGGTGAAGAAGTCGGGCGTGAAGCCGAAGAGGTTCATCGAAACGGGAGTGTCCTCGGAGAGAGGCTCGTCGGCGCCGTTGTCGTGGAAGACGATCTGTCCGTCGGGCATCCGCTCGATCTGCGTCCGCTCGACCATCGACGTGAGGTCGCCTTTCGGATCGACGCCGCAGACGCCGCGCGAAACCGTACCGTTCTCCGAAAGCGTCTTGTTCAGGTCGTAAGCGACCATGCAGTAGCTGTTGCGGCTCTCGCCGAGCTGCGCCAGGTAGTCCCCGATGGTCTTATAGGCCTCGGCGCCGTAGAAATCGTCGGCGTTGATCACGGCGAAGGGTTCGTGAACCGCATCGGCTGCCATCATCACGGCGTGGTTCGTACCCCACGGCTTGACACGGCCTTCGGGAACGGCAAGACCTTCGGGCAGGTAGTCGAGTTCCTGGAAAACGAAATCCACGGCGATGCGCCCGCCGAAACGGTCGGCCGAGAAGACCTCGCGGAACTCCTTCTCGAAGGAGTGGCGGATGACGAAGACGACCTTGCCGAAACCGGCGCGGATGGCGTCGTAGACCGAATAGTCGATGATGGCCTCGTTGTTGGGACCGACACCGTCCATCTGTTTGAGCGACCCGTAGCGGGAGCCCATGCCCGCGGCGAGTACCAGTAATGTGGGTTTTACCATGTTATTTTATCTGTTTATGACATTGGTTCAAAACATCCACAAAGGTAAAAAATTAAGCGCGCCCCGCAAAGGATTTATGCAAATTTGCCTATCTTTGTAGGGTTAACAAAGAGAAATCGTACCCGGAGAGATGAAATTTCTGAAAACCATACGGGCATGGTGGCGCGGCCTGTTCCGCAAACGCCGGTTCAACATGCTCAACGCCACGGACAACACCGAAGAGTGGCACATGCACCTCTCGCCGGCGAGTATCCTCGCGGGACTGGTGGCGTTCATGCTGATGCTCTTCATCCTCACGCTGTCGCTGGTGGCGTACTCCCCCATCCTGGAATTCCTGCCCGGATACCGCACCGAGGCCGACCGTTCGCGCGAAAGCCTCGTGCAGAACATCATCCGGCTCGACTCGATGGAGCGCATGATGAACGACATGCTGACCTACAACGAGAACATAGCCCTGATCATGGAGGGACGCACGCCCGTGGCGCGCGTGCTCGCCTCGTCGGACTCGTCGCGCATCAGCAAGGTGCTGGTGATGCCCTCGCACGAAGACTCGCTCCTGCGGGCCCAGATGGAGGGCGACGGCGAATACGCCATCGCCGGACAGGGCGGCTCGCGGCGCAAGGTGCGCGAGGCCATCGAGCTGGCGACGCCCGTCGAGGGAATCATAACCGGAAAATTCGACATCCGGCAGGGAAATTTCGGCGTGAAGATCGCCGCGACCGCCGCCGACCGCATCACGGCCATCGACAACGGCACGGTGGTTCAGAGCCTCTGGACCCCGGAGACGGGTTACATCGTGGTCCTGCAACACGCCGGGAACCTGATCTCGGTCTACAAGAACCTCTCGCAGTCGCTCGTAACGACCGGCCAGACCATCCGTTCGGGCGAACTGATCGGCTACAACGCCGAAGTGCAGGACGGAGAGGTCCGGCTCTTCGAATTCGAACTCTGGAACAACGGCAAACCCGTGGACCCCGAGGGGTACATCGTCTTCTGACAAACGCATGAAACAAAGACTCGCAATACTGGGTTCGACCGGCTCGATCGGCGTGCAGACGCTCGACATCGCCCGCGAAAACCCCGGCCGCTTCGAGGTCCGCGTCCTCACGGCCAACCGCAACTGGGAACGACTGGCCCGGCAGGCCCGGGAATTCGACGCCGACGCGGCGGTGATCGCCGACAAACAGCACTACGCGCAGCTGCGCGACGCACTCGCGGGAACCGACACCAAAGTATATGCCGGAGAGGAGGCCGTGGCGCAGGTCGCGGCCGGAGGCGGCACGGACGTGGTGGTGAACGCCCTGGTGGGCTACGCCGGACTCGCTCCCACGGTGGCGGCCATCGAGGCAGGCAAGAAGCTCGCGCTGGCCAACAAGGAGTCGCTCGTGGTGGGCGGCGCCTGCGTGATGCCGCTGGCCCGGAAGCGGAAAGCCCCGGTGATTCCGATCGACTCGGAACATTCGGCCATCTTCCAGTGTCTCGTGGGCGAGCGCGCCCCGGTCAGAAGGCTGATCGTCACGTGCAGCGGCGGCGCATTCCGCGACTTCCGGGCCGAAGAGCTGGCGAACGTCACGGTGGAGCAGGCCCTGCGCCACCCCCAGTGGGACATGGGCGCGAAGATCACGATCGACTCGTCGACGCTCGTGAACAAGGGTTTCGAGGTGATCGAAGCCCACTGGCTGTTCGGCACGCCGGCCGAGAAAATCTCGGTGGTGCTGCATCCGCAGTCGATCGTCCATTCGATGGTCGAATTCGAGGACGGCGCGATCAAGGCCCAGCTCGGAACGCCCGACATGCGCCTGCCGATCAGCTTCGCGCTGCTGTACCCCGACCGGGCGAACCGTCCCGGCGAGCGGTTCAACTTCCTGAACCATCCGCAGCTGACCTTCGCCGAAGTGGACCGCGCGAAATACCCGGCGCTCGACATCGCCTACGACTGTCTGCGGCGCGGCGGCACGGCGGCCTGCACGATGAACGGCGCCAACGAGGTGGCCGTGGCGGCGTTCCTCGCCCGCAAATGCGCATGGCTCGACATCGTGCGCGCCATCCGCTACGCGCTGGAGCACGCCGCATTCGTCCCCTCGCCCACCCTGGCCGATTACGCCGAGGCGAACGCCGAAGCCCGCGCGCTGGCGGCGGAGTTCCTACAATTAAAAAATTAAAAATTAAAGCTTGTGGACATTCTTGTAAAAATCATTCAGTTCTTCCTCTGTTTCACCATCCTGATAGGCATTCACGAGATGGGTCACTTCATCATGGCGCGGGTGTTCAAAATCCGCGTCGAGAAATTCTACATCTTCTTCGACCCGTGGTTCTCGCTGTTCAAATTCAAACGCGGAAACACCGAGTACGGTCTGGGATGGCTGCCGCTGGGCGGATATGTCAAGATCGCCGGCATGATCGACGAGTCGATGGACACGGAACAGATGAAACAGCCCGTCAAACAGGACGAGTTCCGCGCCAAACCCGCCTGGCAGCGTTTTCTGGTGATGATCGCCGGCGTGGTGATGAACGTCGTGCTGGCCGTGGCCATCTACATCGGCATCTGCTACACGTGGGGCGACACCTATTTCTCGAACGCCGACGCCAAGTGGGGCTACAACTTCAACGAGGCCGGGCACAAACTCGGATTCCACGACGGAGACCGGCTGGTGAGCATCGACGGCGAAGAGGCGGACGACATCAACAAGGTCGTAAACTCGCTGATCATCACCGAAAGCGACCGCAGCGTCGTGGTCGAACGCAACGGACGGCAGGTGGAACTGATCCTCCCGCTCGACGAGCTGATCTCGATGCGCCAGCAGAAGGGATACGAAAATTTCCTCCTGCCCCGCATCCCCTTTCTGATCGACAGCGTCGTAAACCCGACCGTCGCACAGTTGCGGAAGGGAGACGAGATCGTAGCCATCGACAACGTTTCGGGTCTCGACTTTGCGGGCTACGGCCAATACCTGAAGGCGCACGCCGGAGATTCGGTGCTGCTGACAGTCCTGCGGGAAGGGGACATGCTCTTTGAATTCAAAGCGCCCGTCTCGGAGAACGGCACGCTCGGAGTCATCCGCAAGGGCCTCGCGCTGCGCACGCAGAAATATACGTTTCTGGAGGCGATTCCGGCCGGTATTCAAAGGACGGGCAAGGTGATCTCCTCCTACTGGGACCAGCTGAAGATGATCGTGCAGCCCAAAACCAAGATGTACGAGGAGCTGGGCGGATTCATCTCCATCGGCAGCATCTTCCCCTCCACGTGGGACTGGCAGGACTTCTGGATGAAGACCGCCTTCCTGTCGATCATCCTCGCGGTGATGAACATTCTGCCGATCCCGGGACTCGACGGCGGGCACGCGATCTTCACTTTCTGGGAGATGATCTCGGGCCGCAAGGTGAGCGACAAGGTGCTCGAAGCGGCGCAGTATGTCGGACTGATCATCATTCTGTTCCTGCTGCTCTACGCCAACGGCAACGACATTTACCGGTTCTTTATCAAATAAATGCGGAGCCGATGACAAACCGAACTGCGGAAAAAACGGAAGCCTGCGCCGCGGCGCTGCGGAGACACCGTTTCGAGGCCGAGGTGGTGAAGGACGCCGAAGCGGCCTTCGCCCTGATGAAGGCCGTCGTGGAGGCCGAAAACCCGCAACTCGTGTCGTTCGGCGACTCCATGACGATGCGCGGAACGGGCATCGTCGAGTGGCTGCGGAGCAACGGGCGGCTGACGCTGCTCGACGGGTTCGACGCCTCGAAGCCCTACGAGGAGCGGCTGGAAATCCGCCGCCGCGCGCTGTTGTCGGACCTTTTCATCACGGGCGTGAACGCCGTGACGGAGCAGGGAACACTGCACTGGCTGGACAAGGTGGGCAACCGCATCGCACCGGTGGCATTCGGTCCCCGAAAGGTGATCATCGTGGCGGGACGCAACAAGATCGTGGCCGACCGCGACGAGGCCGAGGAGCGCATCCGCCGGATCGCCGCCCCGCAGAACGTAGCGCGACACCCCGGATTCCGCACCCCCTGCGCCAAAACGGGCGTCTGCGCGGACTGCAACTCGCAGGACCGCATCTGCAACACCCGGATGGAAATGCTGCGATGCTGGCCCGACAAACGGGTGTTGGTAATACTGATCGACGAAGATTCCGGATTATGATGAAACAACTGAAATACGGCACGGCCTGCCTGCTGTTGCTGGCGGCCGCCTGCGGAGACGATTCCGACGCATTTTACACGGCGGTTTATCCCGTCGTGCGCGTCGAGGCCGAAATCACCCTCCCGGCCCCCGAACCGGGCCCCACCGATCCAACAGATCCCACGAACCCCACCGATCCCACGGAACCGGAGACGAAGGCAGGGGAAAACGAAACGGACCCCGTGGTCGAACGGATCAGGGAGGAGATCGAAGCGGCGGCTCCCGTGAAGGCGGGCGGAAGCTACGTGCTGGAATTCACCAAATACAACGGCGGCGCCTCCGGATCAGACAGACGGCGGAGGCGGACCGGGTGCGGGGCGTCTTCTTCAAGGACCCGGGCGCAACCGACATCCTCGTCTACTGTCCGGAACCGGCGATGAAGTACACCTGCGTCGTCTCGGCCTACAAGGCCGAGGACGGCACGAGCAAGACCCTCCTGACGGTCGACCTGACCGAAGAGTACCAAGCTCTCTACCCCGAGGCCGGAATCACGAAGGCCGTGCGCCGGGAGTACACCTCGGCAAACGCAAAATAGGAGGACGTATGGCAAAGGTCAAAAAGGCATTTTTCTGCAAAAACTGCGGGTTCGAAGCCCCGAAATGGCTGGGACGCTGCCCCTCGTGCGGCGAATGGAACACGTTCGCCGAGGAGATCATCGCCCGCGAGAGCGGTTCGGTCCCGGCGGTCGCGGCGGGTCCCCTGCCCGCGGCGAAGCCCCAGCGCGTGAGGGACATCCGCGAAAGCGAGCACGTCCGCCTCGATCTGGGAAACGCCGAGGTAAACCGCGTGTTGGGCGGCGGGATGGTCCCGGGGTCGCTGGTCCTCGTGGGCGGCGAGCCGGGAATCGGCAAATCGACCCTCTCGCTGCAAATCGCACTGGCGGCGAACGGACTGAAAACCCTCTACGTCTCGGGCGAGGAGTCGGCCGAGCAGATCAAGATGCGCGCCGCGCGCATCGGCATCGGCAACGACGAATGCCTGATCTATCCCGAAACGCTGCTGGAAAACATCGTGACCCAGATCGCCGAACACCGGCCCGACCTGGTGGTGATCGACTCGATACAGACGATTTACACCGACCTCCTGGACTCGTCGGCGGGAAGCGTGTCGCAGATCCGCGAATGCGCGGCGACGCTTCTCAAATACGCCAAATCGACCGGAACGTCGATCTTCATCATCGGCCACATCACCAAGGACGGCTCGATAGCCGGTCCCAAGATACTCGAACACATCGTCGACGTGGTGTTGCAGTTCGAGGGCGACAGCAACAACATCTACCGCATCCTGCGGGGCATCAAGAACCGGTTCGGAGCGACGTTCGAAATCGGGGTCTTCGAGATGCTCGACGCCGGACTGCGGGGGGTTGACAATCCGTCGGAAATCCTGCTGACGCACTATGAGGAGCCGTTGAGCGGCATCGCCGTGGGGGCGTCGGCCGACGGCGTGAGGCCCTACCTGATCGAGGTGCAGGCGCTGGTGAGCGGTGCGGCGTACGGCACGCCCCAGCGTTCGACGACCGGATACGACGCACGGCGCATGAACATGCTGCTGGCCGTGCTGGAGAAGCGCGTGGGGATGAAGATGTTCCAGAAAGACGTTTTCCTGAATTTCGCGGGCGGATTCAAGGTCGCGGACCCGGGGCTGGACCTCGCGGTCGTGGCGGCGGTGATCTCGTCCTACTACGACCGTCCCGTGGCCGAGGGGGTCTGCTGCGCCGGTGAAATAGGCCTGTCGGGCGAAGTGCGCCCCGCGCCCCGCACCGAACAGCGCATCAGCGAGGCCGCAAGGCTCGGATTCAGGCGCATCATCGTGTCGGGCTATCTGGCCAAAGGCGGCAAGCGTCCCAAAGGCATCGAGGTAGTCCCGATAAACAGCGTCGACCAGCTCCCGAAGGCGCTTTTCACAGAATAGGCCGACATCAAAAACAACAGATAAGGAAAGGAGCGGCTTCTGGCAGCCGCGGCCGGAAGATTTTCGATTCGCCTCGGGTGAATCGGCAGGCCGCAGCTCCGCCCTGCGGAGGCCTGCTCGTAACTGCCCTTCGAGCGGACCACCGCAAGCTGCCGCCTGAAAACGCGACAGAAGTTCCGGAGAGCGAATCTTCCGACCTCGCATGGGCTTCCGGCCGGATTGCCGCCGGTATGGAATGGATTTTGCTTTTTCCCCGGTAAAAGGGAAGAAAATGCAAAAGAGAATAGTCGTACTGGGCGGCGTGGGATTCATCGGCTCCCACCTGTGCCTGCGTCTGTTGAACGACGGGCACGAAGTCTTCTGCGTGGACATACGCGACACCGCCGATTCGCCGCTGCTGCGCGACATGCCGCCGCACCCGGAATTCCGGTACGTCCGCCACAACATCGTCAACGCATTCGGCATCCGCTGCGACGAGATTTACAACCTCGCGGCGCCCTCGCGCGTGCGCTACAACAAGGCGCTGCCCGTCGAGTCGCTCAAGGTCAGCATACTGGGGTCGATAAACGCCCTCGACACGGCCCGTTCGGAGCACGCACGCATCCTCTACGCATCCACCGGAGACATCTACGGCACGGGATACCGCGACACCTCGGTCGAGGCGGCGGACGGTTGTCCGACACACCGCACCCTCGCCGAAGGCAAACGGGCCGGAGAGGCCCTGCACCGCGCCTACCAGTATGAATTCGGGGTCGACGCACGCATCGCGCGCATCTTCAACACCTACGGCAGCGGCGCCGACCTGATGGACCAGCGCGTGGTGATGAAGATGATCGTGGCGGCGTTGCAGAACCGCGACATTCCGATCAACGGCAGCGGCGAGCAGCTGCGGACCTTCTGCTGGGTGGAAGACGTGGTCGACGGACTGGTGCGGCTGATGGAGGCCCCGCCGGCCGAGACGACGCGCACGGCCAATTTCGGCAGCAGTCACGAGGTGACGATCCGCTCGCTGGCCGAGAAGATCATCGCCCTGACGGGCAGCAGCTCGCACATCGTCCACGCCGAAGCGCGTATCGACGACATACGCCGCCGCACGCCCGACATCTCGGCGACACGGCGCGAACTGGACTGGGCGCCCCGCACACCGCTCATCGAAGGCCTGCGGCGCACGATCAGCTACGTCGAAAAGGAACTTGCGGAGAAGAACTATGCGGGAATATCGTGGGTGGAAATAAACTGATCGGAAGATATGACCATGACGGACTTTGACAAGATCATCTGGCGGGACGCGCTGACGTTCGTAGACTTCTTCGCCACCTGGTGCGGGCCGTGCCGGATGATGATGCCGGCCATCGACAAGTTTCGGGAGCGGATGAACGGCCGCGTCGACGTCTACAAAGCGGACATCGACGACCCCTCGATGCGTGAAATCATACGGCGCTACAACATCATGTCGGTCCCGACGCTGATGTTTTTCTGCCGCGGAGAGGTATTGTGGCGCGAGAGCGGCCGCGTGGGGTACGAACACCTGATCAACGTGCTGAACGAACTCGAAAAGCGCGAACAGGTGATGCAGCCCTAAACCTCCAGTCGCCAGGCCAGCTCCTCGTGGACGCAGGCTTCGGCAGGGAGCTGACCCAGAGAGCCGGCCGCGCGGAGAACCGCCTGCCGGTTCTCTTCGTTTCGCGTCCCGAGGGCCGTGAACAGCGCCACGGCGCCATGGGCCAGCAGGTGCGCTTCCGGAATGCTGGCCGCAGCGGCCCCGTGCACGACGGCCGCAGCCGGAACGGCCCACGCCGGAGAAGGATGCGGAACGCGGGCCGCGGCCATCAGGGCCGCATACTGCCGCAGCCACCCGGCATCGGGCGCAATCCACGCCGCGAACAGTTCGGGGAACGCCCCGATGCGGCTCAACAGCGCGAAGGCGGCCTCCGCGGCGATTTCAGAATTGAGAAGCCCGTCGCCCCAGAAGGCGAACTCCCCGGGCGTAAGGCGCGCCGGATCGGCGATGTGCAGCGCGGCAAGGCGCAGGCAGCGGACATCCTGCCGCCAGAGGTATTTGGCGAAATCGTGATCGGCGGCCTCGGCACGCGCCAGCGTGCGGAGCGTCGGCAGGCTCACGCCGTAATTCAGGCCGCAGGGTGCGCCGTAGAAGCGCATCGAATCGGCAACAGCGCCGTTGCGCTCGCGGCGGAATGCCCCGAGCAGCGCCGCCATGCGGGAGGTGAAATCCATCGGAAGATTATTTGCGGCGCGGCAGGGCGACGTTGATCGTACGACCGAATTCGAAAACAGGAAGCACGGCGCGGGCATACTCGCGGCCTCCCGAGACGACGATGCAGGTCGAGGGATCGGCCACGCGGCACGCCACGACCTGCGTCTCCTTCGGACCGGCCTCGAGGTCGCTCTTCGCGACGCCCGAAGGTTCGATCTGCAACAGCACGATGTCGCCCGAAAGGTCCGTGTCGGGAAGCAGTCCGGCCGCAGGGCTGAAGCGGCAGACAATATACTGTTTCTTGTCGGCCTGCGGGCAGACCACGTAGCGGCGGGTCTCGGTCGAGACGATCCGCTTGCCGAGGAACAACTCCAGATAGCTCTGCTCCAGACGGTCGATCTCCTCCAGCGCGGCCTTCAGGCCCTCGCCGAAGACGTTCTCGCCCGCTTCGCCCGTGACCAGCTCGATGCGGTGGCGGCGCAGCGAGAAGATTTGCGCGGCGGCGGTGCGCGCGGCGTCCTCCAGCGCGGGCGTCGTCATGTCAGTCTTGTCCGGCTGCAAGCGCGCGAACTCGTTTTCGGAGGCGGTGTGCGACAGCACGCGGGTCGAGGCCGGAGCCGGAGCCGCGGCATTGAGGTAGGTGTCGCCGTCGAGCAGGGCGATCTGCGCCCCGGTAACGCTCCACACAGTCTTGTCGGTGAGCGGAGCGCGCACCCCGAGGTATTTCTGCGCATAACGCGCATAGGGTCCGCTCAAGGTGACGTCGTGTTCGACGGTGACGTCGACGGCAAGGATCGTGCGCGGCTGGGCGACGGTAAGGCCGCCGGCGGTTTCGTTCGCGCCCTGAAGGGAGATGTATGGGTTCTGGGCCGAGACGCCGCCCGAAAGCAGCAGGGCAAATGCCAAAAGTCTGAATTTCATGGTCCGAAAATTTTATTGCGGTTTCACAAATGTAGCTTATTTTCGCGTGCCGTCAAAATTTCAGGTAAAAATCACGGGTCAGGGCGCGGTATTCGGGCGTGTAGCATTCGTGCTCTCCCGTGCCGACGACCAGTTCCGAGACCTCGGGCACGGCGGCGGAACAATCGGCAGAACAATCGGCGGAACAATCGGCGGGGCGGTCGGCGGAACAATCGGCGGGAGGGGCGGCGGGGCGGTCGGCGCGGACGAACTCCATCAGCGCCCGTTTGGCCGGGCGGCGGGGCGTGGTGCGCAGGTCGGTGCGGCGCACGAGGGCCAGTCGTCCGGCACAGACCGCGAGGAAACGCTCCGCTTCGGCCGTGGGAAGGATGACGGCAAACCGGCCTCCGGGAGCCAGCAGGCGGAGGACGGCGTCGCGCAGGTCGCCGAACGGCAGGTGCACGGCATGGCGGGCCGCGGTGCGCCCCCGATCGGGGCAGGTGAGCGAGTCGACGAAAAACGGCGGGTTGGAGACGATCAGATCGAACGGCTCCGGGGTCTCGAACTCCTGCACGGGGCATTGAGCGAACGCCACCCTGCCGCTCCAGGGCGAAGCGGCGGCGTTCTCGCGGGCCTGCCCGACATCGTCGATGTCGACGCCCGTGACATGCGCCTCCGGGGCGCGCTGGGCCAGCATCAGGGCGATCAGCCCCGTGCCCGTGCCGATGTCGAGCATCCGCCGGTCCTGCGGCCGCACCGCGGCCCATGCACCCAGCAGAACGCCGTCGGTCCCGACCTTCATCGGGCAGCGGTCCTGACGGACCGTGAATTGTTTAAACCGAAACCCGCTTAAGAAGCGGGATTTATGAGTATTATTCATTGTTCATTCAAATAGCCGTCCATGCCTGCGCCGAACAGCGAGAAATCGTACCGCGCAGGATCCTCCGCATCGAATGCGCGCAGGGCGTCCGTCAACTCCTCGACGGCCCGCCAGTCGTTCTGGCGGCGGCCAAGCAGTCCCAGCGCACGCGCCGTCTCGCCGACATGGACGTCCAGCGGCAGGTAGAGGGCCGACATCGGGATACGCCGCCACAGACCGAAATCGACACCCCGGTCGTCGCGGCGCACCATCCACCGCAGATACATGCACAGCCGCTTGCAGGCCGCGCCGCGCTCGACGGACGAAACATGCTTCTCGCAGCGCGGAGCGTGCTCCCCGGCGAAAAACTCGCGCCGGAAGTCGGCCAGCACGGCGGGCATGCTCTGCGCGGCCTCATAGCGCGTCTCGAAGAAATTCCCGATGCCGCCGTGACGCTCCTCCATACGCCGCAGGGCCAGCACGAAATCGCGCAGGTCCCCGCCGTTGAACGTGCGGTGGACGTAGGACGAAAGCAG
>ENA-OWRJ01001009-OWRJ01001009.1-human-gut-metagenome-genome-assembly--contig:-NODE-1009-length-32801-cov-29.901148_pt1 | contig 32801 bp, 23 predicted proteins | sample MGYA00248269_ERZ651897 | MGnify/ENA primary metagenome ERZ651897 (study PRJEB26924, sample SAMEA4378252) | human gut metagenome | biome: human gut; feature: human-associated habitat; material: faeces...
GCGTAGGTGTCGGTGTCACGGTCGGCGTAGGTGTCGGTGTCACGGTCGGCGTAGGTGTCGGTGTCACGGTCGGCGTAGGCTCTTCACTGGGATGCCACTCATTTCCACTAAAGTGACACTCTGCTTGCGTTTTCAAATTTGCAGCTACAATTCTACCTGAATTATTTCCTGCTTCGAGAATCACCTTAGCACATGGTGCAAGAATCGTTCCTCTTGTAGTAGATAAAGTAATAGTTCCATCATATGTTCCAAAATTATACACTAACAAATTTGCATTATCTGCTTCCGGGTAATTATCAATGCCAGATGTGCTCTGTCCTACCAACTTAAAATTATTACCATCAGGTGTTATATTAAATACAACCGTTTTACCGTTTTCCACAGCTACTTTAGGTTCAAAATCCGAAATTCCATTTACGCGAAAAATATTCTGTCCATCATTCAAGGAAATCTCATTAGAACTCAATTCCGTTCCCATTGCATGCAAGTTTTCAGCATTTGTACGAATAGCTGTAAATGCTCCTGCCAGATCGAACTGACCTCTTTCAATTTTTCCAATCTGCTCAGTGGTTCCTACATAAACTCCATTTACAAACCATTGATTACCTCTTTGCTCAAAAGAAGCTGATTTTAGAATCAGATTAGAACATCCAATATTGGAGCCTGAGCCTGTATATTCACCATCTACATAAATAGTACCTTTTCCTGTATAGCCAATGTTATTATAATATTTCAAACTGCCTGTGCAGATATTAGCTTCACTGTCACCGCTCTGCTCCGTAATTCCCTCTACAAAAATTCCATAGCCATTGGCAGCTCCTAAAACTCCAGCAATATCCACAGTCACCGCATTTACTGTCTCATTTGCTTCCGGTGTTACCTCCGGATCAGCTACTACATTTTCTTTCACAACAGCGTCACCACCGGATACAGACTCTTCCCCTACTACTGTAGCCGCTTCCTCTGCCTGTACCGTAAGTGTTCCGTTCCCTGCGACAGTTCCCACTACCAGCGCTGCCACCAGAACCTTTACGATTTTTTCTTTTACATACTTACTAAGTCTGCTCATCTGATTTCTCCCTCAATGAAATCCCATGTCTTCGTTCCAAAACGTACTTAAACGTTTTCGTTCCTCTTTACATCTATTAAGACTATGGATCTCATAAAAAGGGTTCAGATTTTTTACTAAAATTGTGATTTATTGCTTATTTTTGTTCTCTGGTTGTCTTTTTGAAGGCTCACAAGGGGCACACAGTCTTAATTATTGACCGTTTCCGTTAATACTCCATGTAACAGGGCGCGCTTCTTGGTACCGGCAGAACCATAACACGTGGAGAGCGACACAATGTTCCCTCTGGCACTTAAGTCCACATCCGAGGCATACAGGGAATGTTCCGTCGCCCACTGCACGTAATCGTCATAGGAAGCATCCGAGGTAAAGGTTGCGAAGCGGTCGCTGGTGCTTCTGGTCTCGTAATAAGCAAAGATTGCATAAATATAAACCTTATCTTCCGTATAGATATAGAAATACGGGTTCTCCTCGCAGCTTACGATCCCCTTTAACAGATTTTTAAAACTACCGAACATGCTCTCATCCCGCATATTATGTCCGAAGACGAAGGTGTTCCGGTCCGACCAGTCCGCCGAAGCCTCACAGTCTATGAAAATGCATCCGGCATTTACACTTTCTCCCTCAAAAGAGTGCTTCAGATAATAATTGTTGTCCTCTCCCTGTACCACCGGATAGCTGATATCCAGCACCGGAAAATAAAGCCAGCCTCTGAAATCCGGATTGGTCTTCTTGAGATTTGCAAAATCAATCTGCAGATCGGGGTAGTTTTTCACCTGTACTTCTTCTGTCTCCTCCACCTTAGGCTCTTCCACCACTACCTCCTGCCTGATGGCATCATATTCGCTTTTCGCCTTTTGCTCCGACAGATAGGAATACAGACTCATCCCACCGGTGATCAGAACTGCTGCCGCCAGTATTGCTGTGATGATATTTTCCACTTTCTTATTCTTCATGTTTGTCCCCTTTTTGCATCTGTCTGAATTTACTAATGATTATAACTTATTTTCAAGTATTCGTCTTTACGAAAGACTCATTTTTTGATATTTTTAAGTTGTGATCATAAAACTATTGGGGGGAATTATATCTTATGATACATTTTTTTGCTATCCTTTCACTGCTTCTGTGCGGTGTCTGCTATACCGGTTTCCAAAAAGGGGAAGACAAACATAATTCCCAAAACATTACCCGGTTCGTCTGGATCATTTTCGGGGCTGCCCTGCTGCTTCGTCTGATCCTTGCTTATACCACCCACGGATTCGGCAATGATATTGCCTGTTTTGCTGCGTGGGCTGACCGGATCTTCACCGTAGGTCCCGGGGCATTCTATTCCGCGGAGACTTTTACCGATTATCCGCCCGGATTCATGTACGTCCTGTATCTCATCGGAGCGCTGCGTTCCCTGCTTGGAATCCCTTATTATTCCAGCCTGCATATCATGCTGTTAAAGCTGCCTGCTATTCTGTGCGACATGGCCTGCGGCTATCTGCTCTACAAAGAGGCGACAAAAAGACTGCATTTTTCCGAAATACAATCTGTATGTGTAGCTTGTGCTTACCTATTCCAGCCGGCAATCATCCTGAATTCTTCCTGCTGGGGGCAGGTGGATTCCGTTCACACCCTGGTGGTGATCCTGATGTGCCTGTTTCTTATGGACGGCAAAATGCTTCCGGCTTATGCGATCTACGGTATTGGAGTTCTGTTAAAGCCGCAGACACTGATCTTCACTCCCGTCCTTCTGGTCGGCATTTTGGATCATGTATTTTTGCAGGATTTTTCCTGGAGGAAATTTTCTTATAATCTGTGTGGCGGTCTGGCTGTGATCTGCGGCATGCTTCTGTTGTGCGTTCCCTTCGGTCTGGATGCCGCCACCTCGCAGTATACTTCCACGCTGGGTTCCTATGAATATGCGGCGGTTAATGCCTATAATTTCTGGGGGCTGTTAGGCATGAACTGGGTGGACCAGAACACGATCTTTCTGTTCCTTCCCTGCCGAACCTGGGGATCCATTGCCATTGTGCTGATCGTTCTTTTTACTTTTCTGATTGCCTTGCGTTGCCGAAAAGAACCTTCACGCTATTTTTGCCTCGGTGCTTTTATCATTCTGACTATGTTCCTGTTTTCTGTCAGAATGCACGAACGCTATCTATATCCGGGACTTGCACTGCTGCTGTTCTGCTGTCTGTATAAATCCGCCGGCTCCCTGTGGAAATGTTATGCCGGTTTCGCCGCGCTACATTTCTACAACACTGCCAACGTGCTGTACCATTACGATCCGCAGAACTATGACCGCAAGGCCCCCATAATTCTACTGGTATCTGCAGGCATGTTATATTGTCTGTATGATTTCTACAAAATCATCTGGAAATATTATATTCATGGGGAAGCGGTGACTATTGTCAATGGCGTAAAAAGGCATGCCGGAGCAAGCCGCAGTTCTTCTACAGTCTCCGGTGCCGGACTATGGCAGCTGTTCCGGGAACATTTTCTGTCTCCTTTAGAACCCACGCCTTCCGAAAAACGTCTGCGCTTCACGAGAGCAGACCTGTGTCTGTTGCTGACAATCTGTGCTCTCTACAGCTTTTTTGCACTCTATGACCTGGGCGACCGCAAGGCTCCCGAGACAACCTACGATATGACACAGAATCAGGTTATTGAACTGGAATTTCCGGAAAATACAGTTCCCGTTACCCTGGCAAGTTACATCGCGCCCTGGCATCAGCGGCATTTTACGGCTGAAGTCCGTAGCTCAAAGGCCGAGGACTGGACGTATCTGGGCGAGATCATTCTGAATAATGTCTTCACCTGGCAGGATGTGTCTTTGGAAGATCTGACCCGGCAGGCAGGCGTAACAGACGCCCGCTGCCTGCGTCTCATACTGACCGATACGGATGCGTCTCTGATCGAGCTGGTCTTCACGGATGCGGACGGTGAAATCCTGCGCCCTGTGAATGCCTCTGCTTATGAGACTTTGTTCGATGAGAGCGATTGCTACCCGGAACGCTATTCTTTCCGTAACAGTATGTATTTCGATGAGATCTATCATGCCCGTACGGCTTATGAATTCCTCCACGGACTGCCCACTTATGAAAATACGCATCCGCCTCTGGGCAAAATTCTGATTTCTGTGGGTATCGCTATTTTCGGGATGAATCCCTTCGGCTGGCGGATCATGGGTACTTTATTTGGCATCGCCATGCTGCCCTTCCTCTATCTGCTGTGGAAGAAAATGACCGGTAATACTCCCGCAGCGGCTCTCGCCTGCTTCCTGTTTGCCTTTGATTTTATGCATTTTACACAGACGAGAATTGCAACGATTGATGTCTATATTACGTTCTTCGTGATTGCCATGTATTATTTTATGTATAGCTATTGCAGCATGAGTTTCTATGACACGCCACTACATAAGACCTTCATTCCATTAGGATTGTGTGGTGTCTGCATGGGGCTTGGCATTGCCAGCAAATGGACCGGTGTCTATGCCGGATGTGGTCTGGCACTGCTGTTTTTCGCGCACTTGCTGCGGCGCTACCGGGAATACCTTTATGCCAAAGCACATCCCGGCAAAAGCACAAACGGTATTGATCATAAATACATAGTGAAGAATTTCCCTAACGATACGATCAAGACCATTGATTTCTGTCTGACCTTTTTCGTATTGATTCCGGCAGTGATCTATCTGCTGTCCTACCTGCCATTTGTGGACAATTCCCATCCGGGATTGTTTGACCGTATGCTGGCGAACCAGACTTCCATGTTCAACTACCACAGTGGTCTGGAAGCGACACATCCCTACTCTTCCTCCTGGTATGAGTGGCCGACCATGGTACGTCCGATCTGGTATTATTCGGGATATGTGACCGATGCAATCAAAGAGGGGATCAGCGCTTTCGGCAATCCTGTTGTATGGTGGATCGGTATTCCGGCATTTATTTACATCCTGTACCTGTTAATTCGCAATAATGCGTTTCTCTGTTCTCTGACAAGACACACAAAAACAGAGAGCTCCACAGATACTGCAATTACCCTGTCCCACAGAGAATATGCAACAGCTGCTTTTCTGGCAGTCGGCTACCTGGCACAGTACCTGCCCTGGTTCTTCGTCACCAGGATCACTTTCATCTACCACTATTTCCCCAGTGTTCCTTTTGTGGTACTGATGATCGTGTACAGCCTGATGCAGTTGAAGAAGCATATGTCTGACCGTACCTTCACCATCGTCTGCTGCGCTTACGCCGCGGTAGCATTGGCCCTGTTCCTGCTGTTCTATCCGGTATTGTCCGGACAGCCGGTGGATGTGGATTTTGTAATAAAATACTTACGTTGGAGACCGACCTGGGTATTGATCTCGGGTTAATCAATTTTTATAAATACAAACATTTTACTTTAGGAGGTTTTTATGTATCTACACGTTTTTGCTCTGTTGAGTATACTATTAGTTTTCACCTGCTACTTTATTTTTCAGCATTCCAAGACTATACTCCACCCCTTTATTCCCGTTTGTGCGCTTCTGTGTCTTGGACTTTTGATTCGAATGATCCTGGCTATCAAGGTCTTCGGTTACGGATTTGATATTATCTTCTTCTCCGACTGGTCTGCCCGTATGATACAATATGGTCCTTCCGGTTTCTATACTGAAGATATGTTAACCGATTATCCACCGCTCTATATGTATGTGCTGTATGTCATAGGACGCATCAGAGCTCACTTCCATATTGCGCAATTTTCAGCTATGGATCTGTTGATGCTGAAATCTCCCGCTATTTGTTGCGATATTCTATGCAGCTTTTTAATTTATTGGGAGTCACGCAAAGCTGCCAAATTATCAGAGCTTCAGTCTATTTGTATGATGTCTGTTTATTTGTTCCATCCTGTAGTCATTCTGGACTCCGCCTGCTGGGGACAGGTAGATTCCATTCTGGCACTCTTTATCGTTGTTCTTTGCATCTGCCTAAAGAATCATTGGCTGGTACCTGCATACGCTATTTATGGAATCGGTGTTTTATCCAAACCGCAGATGTTAGTATTTACCCCTGTGCTTTTAGTAGGTATTTGGGATCATGTTTTCCTAAAAGACTTTTCATGGAAAAAATTTTTCTGTCATCTCGGCAGTGGAATCTGTGTGATTGCAGGAATGGTGATGTTTTCTATTCCCTTTGGTCTGACCAAGGTAATTGCACAATACACCTCTACCCTTGGCTCCTATTCCTTTGCAACCGTCAATGGCTTCAATTTTTGGGCACTTATAGGCATGAACGGGGTCGAACAGGACAGTAATTTTCTGTTCCTTCCCGCCAGGATCTGGGGAAGCATTGCCATCCTGCTGATTGTTCTTTTTACCTTTATTATTGCAAAGCATTGTCAGGATGCACCCTATAAATACTATTTATTAAGTGCTTTTATCATACTTACAATGTTCACATTCTCTGTGCGGATGCATGAACGATATATTTTCCCGGGTATTGTTTTACTGGTGTTTTTGCTGATTTACAAACCGATAATCCCCATCTGGATCTGTTATGGGGGATTTTCTTTCCTCACCTTTTACAATATCGGATGGGTTCTGAGAAATTATGGTGACTTCGTATACCACAATGACAAACCGCTGATTCGACTGGTAGCTGCCGGTATTGTTGGCTGTCTGATTTATTTTTATTATGTAATAGGTAAATATTGTCTCGTTCACTCTTTACCTAAAAAATCATAGTAAAAGGATTGCTTCTGCCTTTTTCCTGCTGACCTACTCCCCAATCTGGCTGATCAGTGCCGGACACTATACCCTGTCTGCCCTGCCACTGTTTCAGCTTGAAGGTGATTGGCTACAACGTCATGAAAACCGTAAATTTCCCATATTACTGTTTTCATCCATGCTTATGATGCTGTATTTTGTGGGATATTTCAGTTGGAAACAGATCATGTAAGAATGTTCATAGAAAATATTGCTGTATCATATTTTCTACGATGTTGGATTTTAGAGGAACCTCTTCGGATTCGTAAGTAGCCAGGAGTGTATCCGACAACATAATTCCATTTATGTTATAGAGCTGCATTTTCTGAAAAGCCGCCTGCGCATAATTTTCATTATCCATCATACCAAAGTGCTCCCAGTAATAGGTTTGGCCTGTTACCGGGTGCCTTATGGTAAAATCCGGATAAATCACCCTTTTTCCCAAATGTAATGCTTCCTCGTAATGAAATGGTATCCTGTTCACATGCAGCATCGTCGCAATGATTGCCTCTGATTTGGAACGCACCTTCTGTCCGTTGAAAATAGGATGAATCAGTTGTTCCGGATATTTGGGGCATCTCTCATAATCCTGCTTTTCCCATTCAGCAATTTCTGTATTTACTGAAGTAAATACTTTTTTCAACAGTTCTGCATATACAGCAGTCTCAAGCAACTGTTCTTCTCCCGTTTGCTCTTTGTTACACAAGTCCAAATAACTTTGTATTGCTCGTTTTTCTTGCACTATATCCTGAAGCATTACTTCATAATATTTCTTTTCCGCCATAGAGACAGCGGTATTTTTTTCATTGCTAGGAATATAAATTTTCTGTCCATCACAAGATATGTACCATTTCTTATGCTTACCGTTTTGAGAATAGATCAGTTTACCTGCCGGATATGTCTGCAGTCGTTCCAAAATGTTTTTTTCCCGTTGGCCCAGCACTTCTTTTTCTCTTAGCATCTGGTGATATAGCATGACTTCGCCTTTCTCTTATTTTATTGTGATTTGATCAGTTACTTTTTGTTGAAATTCTGCTGAAAACAGCTAGATTTTTACAAGAGTTGTAAATAGAGTTTCATGGTCAGATGAAATGTAACAATATTACATCATATTTCTATCTAGTTGTAAACCTTTATTTTTTCATGGGCACAGTATGTGCTTGCGGCGATGGATGTGCCCTCCTGGTTCCATTTCATGGGCACAGCACAGGCTTGCGGCGATGGATGTGCCCTCCTGGTTCCATTTCATGGGCACAGCATAGGCTTGCGACAGTGGCTGTGCCCTCCTTGTTCCATTTCGTGGGCACAGTGTGAGCTTGCCGCGGTGGCTGTGCCCTCCTGGTTCCATTTCATGGGCACATCATGAGCTTGCGACGGTGGCTGTGCCCTCCTGGTTCCATTTCATGGGCACAGCACAGGCTTGCGGCGATGGATGTGCCCTCCTGGTTCCATTTCATGGGCACAGCACAGGCTTGCGGCGATGGATGTGCCCTCCTGGTTCCATTTCATGGGCACAGTATGTGCTTGCGGCGATGGCTGTGCCCTCGTCCGGCTCCGCCAGACACAAACATCACATATCCATAAAAACAGTGCCCGAATCATATCTTCCCTGATCCGGGCACTGTTCACTATCAAATCATAAATTCTCTTAGCCTTCAGCGATGGCATTACCGGTGTACAACTGGTAATATCTGCCCTTCTGGGCGATGAGTTCATCGTGGTTGCCGCGCTCGATGATGCGTCCCTGTTCCAGGACCATGATGCAGTCACTGTTTTTGACAGTGGACAGTCTGTGGGCAATGACAAAGGTGGTTCTGCCCTTCATCAGCTTATCCATGCCGTCCTGTACAATCTTCTCAGTACGGGTATCGATGGAGCTGGTAGCCTCATCCAGAATCAGCACCGGCGGATCCGCTACTGCGGCTCTGGCGATGGACAGAAGCTGTCTCTGCCCCTGGCTTAAGTTCGCACCATCACCGGTGAGGACTGTATTATAACCATCCGGAAGCTGACGGATAAAAGTATCCGCATTTGCTAACTTCGCTGCGGCAATGACTTCGTCATCCGTAGCATCCAGCTTACCAAAACGGATATTCTCCATAACGGTAGCGGTGAACAGATGGGTATCCTGCAGTACGATACCTAAGGATTTTCTCAGATCCGCTTTCTTGATCTTGTTAATATTGATGCCGTCGTAACGGATCTTACCATCCTGAATATCATAGAAACGGTTGATCAGATTCGTGATCGTGGTCTTACCGGCGCCGGTGGAGCCTACGAATGCAATCTTCTGACCGGGCTTTGCATACATCTCGATGTTATGCAGCACGATCTTGTCATCATTGTAGCCGAAGTCCACATCGTCGAATACCACTTCACCCTGTAATTCAATATAATCTACAGAGCCATCCGCCTGATGTACATGCTTCCATGCCCACATACCGGTTCTCTCGGGACACTCTACGATCTTGCCGTCTACCTTTTTCGCACGTACCAGAGTTACATAGCCTTCGTCGGTCTCTACTTTTTCATCCAACAAATCAAAAACTCTCTTGGCGCCGGCCTGTGCCATGACGATACTGTTCAACTGCTGGCTGACCTGGCTGATGGGCATGTTGAAGCTCTTGTTAAAGGTTAAGAAGCTGGCCAGCTTACCTAAGGTCAGTCCTGCAAAACCGCCCAGTGCCATAGCACCGCCGACGATAGCACATACCACGTAGCTTAAGTTACCCAACTGTGCATTGATAGGACCCATCAGGTTAGCAAATTTATTCGCATTATAAGCACTTTCGCACAACTCGTCGTTCAACTTTTTGAACTCTTCCAGGCTCTTGTCTTCGTGACAAAATACCTTGACTACCTTCTGACCTTCCATCATTTCTTCGATATAGCCATTCACGGTACCGATATTCTTCTGCTGCTTTACGAAATATTTTCCGCTCAGTCCCGCTACTTTACCGGTGACAAACATCATCAGTGCCACCATGATCAGACTGACTGCTGTCAGCGGGATACTCAGTACCAGCATGCTTCCCAGCGTACCCACTACGGTAATAAAACTGGAAAATACCTGCGGTATACTCTGGCTGATCATCTGACGCAGAGTATCAATATCATTCGTGTAGATGGACATGATATCCCCGTGGGAATGGGTATCAAAATACTTGATTGGCAGCTTCTCCATGTGTTCAAACAGATCATCACGGAGACTCTTCAATGTTCCCTGCGTTATCGTCACCATGATACGGTTGTAAGCATACGTAGCTGCTACACCCACCAGGTAAAAGCCTGCCACACGGACAATTTCCCGGAACAGATTGCCAAAGTCCGGAGTCTCCTGTCCGATCATGGGCATGATGTAGTCATCGATCAGCCTCTGCATGAACAGAGTACCCTGAATGCTTGCCACAACGCTCAGTACGATACAGATCAACACAAAAATGAAGTGAATGGCATAGTTTTTGAAAATATATGCCATCAGTCGTTTAAATACTTTTCCCGGATTCTCAATACGTTTACCACCCTGCATTCTTCTGCCGGGTCCACGCATTCCGCCGCCCATAGGTCCTGGCATTATGACTCACCTCCATTCTCATCAAAATCGCCGCCACCCGTCTGGGTCTGGGCTTCATATACTTCTTTATAAATGTTATTGGTACGAAGCAGTTCTTCGTGAGGTGCGAATGCATCAATCCTGCCGTTATCCATTACGATGATGCGGTCCGCATCCTGAATACTGGAGATACGCTGCGCGATGATGATCTTCGTCGTACCGGGGATCTCCGTGGCAAATGCCTTGCGGATCTTCGCATCAGTAGCGGTATCCACGGCGCTGGTGGAATCATCCAGGATCAGTACCTTCGGCTTTTTCAGCAGTGCTCTGGCAATACACAGTCTCTGCTTCTGTCCGCCGGATACATTGCTTCCGCCCTGTTCAATATAAGTATTATATTTTCCAGGCATCTTTTCAATAAATTCATCGGCGCATGCCAGACGACAGGCACGGATGCACTCCTCTTCGGTAGCGTTCTCGTCGCCCCAGCGGAGGTTCTCCAGGATCGTACCGGAGAACAGTACATTTTTCTGCAATACTACGGACACCTCATTACGCAGGGTCTCCAGATCATAGCTTCTGACATCCTTACCTCCGACATATACCGTGCCTTCATTCACATCATACAGACGGCTGATGAGGTTCACCAGACTGGTCTTGGAGCTTCCGGTACCACCCAGGATACCGATGGTCTCACCGGCTTTGATCTCGAAGTTCAGATCATCCAGCACAGGCTTTTCACTCTGCTTATTATAACGGAAGGTTACATGATCAAAACGGATGCTGCCGTCCGTCACATCATAATCAGGCTGTTCGGGATTCGTGATGTCTGTCTTCTCTTCCAGTACTTCCGCAATACGTCTGGCACTGGCAGCGCTCATGGTCATCATAACGAAGATCATGGCTAACATCATCAGATTCATCAGGATCGTCATACAATAGGTCAACAGGCTCATCAGTTCACCGGTGGTCAATTGACTTGCGATGATCATATGTGCTCCCAGCCAGCTGATGCCCAAAATACAGCCATATACGGTAAACTGCATGACCGGCCATACCATAACCATAGTACACTCTGCCTTTTTGAACATCTTGTAGATGTTGTAGCTGGCCTTGTGGAACTTGTCGATCTCGTAGTCCTCACGCACATAAGCCTTTACCACACGCTGCGCCGCTACGTTTTCCTGTACGCTGGCATTTAAGTCATCGTATTTTTTGAATACTTCACTGAAGTATTTCGATACCTTTTTCATGATAAATACCATCACGATTCCCAAAAATACCACGGCTACCAGATAGATACTTGCTACTTTTGCATTGATCAGGAATGCCATCAGCATGGCACAGATCAGGCTGACCGGTGCACGAAAGCACATACGTAAGAGCATCTGGTAAGCGTTCTGGATATTGGTAACATCCGTGGTCATACGTGTGACCAGTCCTGCGGTGGAGAACTTATCAATGTTGGAGAAAGAGAAGGTCTGAATGTTCTCATACATGGCTTCTCTTAAGTTTCTGGCAAATCCGGTGGATGCTTTCGCACCGTATTTACCACCCATGACACCGGCGAACAATCCGACAATAGCTGCCAGGACCATATAACAACCGATGACAAAAATATGTTTCATATCTCCCGCCTGCACACCGTCATCAATGATCGATGCCATCAGGAGCGGAATCACCATTTCCATGGTTACTTCCAGGATCATGAATATGGGTGTGACAAGGGATGCACGCTTATATTCCTTGATCTGTTTTGCTAAGGTTTTGATCATAGCTGGTTTCCTTTCTGGTTATTTGTTTTGTCTGCGCACTTAACAGTCTCTGCGCAAATGCTCGTTCTTCCTTTGTCCATTCCGAGATTATCCATCATCTTATCTAAGATATTCAGAAATGTCTGCTTTTCTTCCTCTGTCAGCCCGGCTTCCAGTTCCCGGTTGAAATTCAGGATCTGTTCCTCAATGACATGATGATGTTCGATTGCTTTTTCCGTCAGCAGAATTCTCTTCAATCTGCCGTCTTCCGTGGAAGCCACACGGACTACATAGCCCTTTTGCTCCATGCTCTGCAGCATTACCGTTGCGGTGGATCTCCGGATTCTGAATTCCTTCTCCACATCCTTCTGATACACATCGCCGTGTCTGCTCTTATGATACAGATAGCCTAAAAGCGGTCTCTGCATGCCGATAAGTTCACTGCCGTCCTGCTGGGCAAATATGGAGTCCATCTTCCTGCGGATCATATTGTTGGCGGCCTTCAGTTCGAATCCGATCTGACGAGTCGAAAGCACTTTTGCCTCCTCGTCCATTTTACCTCCTTTGATTTATAACAAAATAATGTTAGCAAGCTAACTATTTTTGTTAGCCAACTAACATTATATCGCAATACTTCTTCTTTGCAAGAAAAAAAGTATAAACTTTATATAAAATACAATCAGGCAAATTTTTGACCTTTACACGCTTGCATTTATCTGGTTTAATTTAATCATATTTTCTATTTGTTTCATTCTTTTTGCTATTTTCACATCATTCTATTTTCAAGGAGGTTCCCCTATGTTTCAACTTTTCACAGATCTTACAAAAAAATCCCCTGCAATCGATCAAAAAATCAATGAAATTCAGAATCAATTAAAATGTTTGCCCGAAGGGAAACTAACAATCGCGCATAACGGAAAAAACACCAAATGGTATCAGTCTGACGGTCAAAACAGAAAATATATTCCAAAATCCAATCGTACCTTGGCGGAGCAATTAGCCTTACGTAAATATTTATCTCTCGTGCTGGAAGAATTGCTTCAAGAAAAAACAGCGATTTCTTTTTATAACAGACATCGTTCCATCGAATCCAAAAGTGCCTTATTATTACAAGACTCTTCTCTCGGATACAGCGAATTACTGTCGCCTTATTTTCAAGTGCCGCCTTCTCATACTGCCTGGCTTCAGGAGAATTATGATCGCAGTTCCAGGAATCCGGAAAATCTCATCTACAAAACCGTAAACGGAATTCTTGTACGCTCAAAATCGGAGGCTTTGATTGCAATGTTACTCTATACAAATAAAATACCGTTTCGTTATGAATGCGCACTGACTCTCGGGGACATCAAATTTTATCCTGACTTTACCATCCTTCATCCCAAAACAGACCGGATATTTTATTGGGAACATTTCGGTTTGATGGATTCTCCCGGATACCGGCAAAACATTTTCTCCAAGCAACAAGTCTATGCAACACACGGTATCCTTCCCACTATTCAATTACTCACAACTTACGAGAGCCAGATGCATCCATTAAATACCGAATTAGTCGAAAAAATGATTCAATATTATTTCTTGCAATGATAGTCGGAAGCTTCTTATTTCCTCGCTTCTTTTTATTTGCAACTTGATTGCTTTTTATGAACCGAATTTTCATTTTTGTATTTTCATGTAATCCAAGAAACGCTGGATATCATAGTCACTTAATAACACATGGGTCTATACAAATATTTTCTTTCATTTTGTTCCACTTTTTTCCTTCTTTTGCTACCTATTTTACCACACATGGGTCTATACAGAAAAATTTCATTCCCAGATACTCATTTATCCAAAAATGAGTATCTCAGACGACAATTTTTCCATATAGACCCACGGTACTTGTTTTTCCACTTGATATTCGCTATTTTGAGTATCTCTGAGCAAATTTTTTTCGTATAGACCCACGGCTCTTGGTTTTTCACTTGATATTCACCATTTCAAGTATCACAGAGCAATCAGCACCGTATGAATATCACCCACGCCATCATTCGGATTTTCCAGCAAATTGTCAGTCCTCCAGCACCCGGTTCAGTACTTCATCTTCCAGTACCAGTTTCTTCGCTGCTTCTCTGTACTTTTCCTCATGGAGATAGGTGTGGCGGTGGGGTTTGATCGTGGGTGCCATGTCGATTGCTTTGATGAAATCGGATTTTTTCATATGCAGCGTAGCCACATAATCCCAGAAACCGGTCTCCTGAAGCACGGTGCCTACACGGATATAGCGGTGATCCTGTACCTTTGCCATAATGTAGGTGGCAATGCCTACCTGGATACCATGTAACTGCGGTACTTCCAGAATCTTATCCAGTGCATGGGAGATCAGATGCTCACTGCCGCTGGTGGGAGCACTGCTGCCGGCGATCTCATTGGCAATACCGCTCATGGCCAGAGAATCCAGTAGTTCCTTCAGGAACAGCTCATCCTTGATGCTCTCGTAAGGGGTACGGACAAAGCTGTTCACCGCTTTCTTCGCAATCATGACCGCAAAATCATTCACTTCGCCGCAGCCTGCCTTCTCTTCAAAGATCCAGTCGTAGAGCGCTGTGATCTTGGAGATCATATCGCCGATGCCGGAGTAAATGAACTTCTCCGGAGCGGTACGGATCACCTGCGTATCCACGATGATACCATATGCCAGTCTCGCAGGAACAGATGTCCTCTTCCCCTGTACCAAAAGAGAGGCACTGGCACTGGAAAATCCGTCACTGGAGCTGGAAGTCGGCACACTGATAAAAGGAAGATTCCGCAGAAAAGCCGCATATTTTCCGGCATCGATGACCTTACCTCCGCCGATGGAGATCACAGCCTTTGCCTTATTGGGAATGGCAAAAGCCAGCGTAATAATATCATCAATATCTACTGTGTCCAGTTCATTATATTCCAGGACATTCACTTCTGCTTCCTTCAGGGAATTCATCACCAGTTCCCCAAACATGTCAATCAGTCCGTTGCCGAAAAATAACACGACCTGGTCCAGATTCTCCGCCTTTAAATAACCGCCGATTTTTCCTAATGCGCTGTTTCCGATCTTCAAAATGGACGGAATCGCCATCTCTTTTCCTATCTGCATGGTAACCTCTCCTTTATCTTTTTCCGTACTGACCCGTTTCTGCCCGAAACCGTGCCCGGACAAAATTATTTTACACTGTTTTCTCTTCTATTTCAACCGGTCAACCACTGTGCACATTCCCGCCGGAATCTATCCGCGCCTTTTAGACTACCCCACACGGATTCCAAACATCTGCAACACCCAAAGGATCAACCCCAACCCCCAGCTGGAAAAAATCCCATACAATATCACCGGCCCCGCAATGGTAAATATCTTGCAGCCGATGCCGAATACCTGACCTTCCTTTTGGTATTCCACCGCTGGAGCCGTCACGGAATTGGCGAATCCGGTGATCGGCACCAATGCACCGGCGCCTCCCCATTTTGCAATCTTGGGGTAAATATGAAACGCCGTGAGTACTACAGACAAAAATACCAGAAGCAGGGAACACCAGCTTCCGGAAGTCTGCGGATCCATCCCCAGCACATTTCCGGTATAATTCAGAATTCCCTGTCCGATACAACAGATGATTCCTCCGGTCAGAAATGCTTTCCCCATCTGCGTCCACAGATTGTGTGTCGGTGTGACCGACTTTACATACTGTTGGTATTCCTGTTTCTGCTGCGCATCCGGCTGTATCGAATCTGCCGGCATATGAGGAATTTCCTTCTGTTCCATATCCATCCTCCCATCCTTGCTCTGTCGGAACAATTACTTGGTTTCTATGATCACAGAATGCCCGGATCATTTCATTTTTATGCTGTTTTTTTGAAAAAGTCTTCCTTAGTATTTTTTTTGTTTTTCGGCTGTAAGCGATTATAGTGTTTGACGGTCCTCTTTTTTCATGTAATAATAAATTTTGTAAGTTCAATTATGAGGAGGTTCTTATGAAGGAAAAAACAAAGAGAAAGCTACGGACTTTTGTGTGTCTGCTGATGATCCCCGCCTTTTTGACAGGATGCCGGATCAAGACGACGCCACTCGGTGTCTTCGCCCAGATTCTGGAATACGCCAGTGCTTCCGGAAGCAGCTCGTCACAATCGTCTCACCACGGCACTTATCATTCGGAACCGGCTTCCACACCACAGCCGCAGATAGATTATGATTCTCTCGGAGACATTGGCACCGTGCAGACGATCATGATCTACATGGTAGGATCCGATCTGGAATCCTCTTACGGAAATGCCAGTCTGGATATGGACGAAATGGAAGCGGCCGGCGTCGATACCGCTCATAATAATGTCATTGTATATGCCGGAGGTGCTTCGCAATGGCAGGATCGCGGTCTGGATGGCGATGCCTGTACCACACTGCTCCTGACCGAAGACGGTTTTGCTCCGCTGGATACTTATCCTGCGGAAAATATGGGAGATCCCCTGACTTTAAGCAGCTTTATGAATTACTGCTTTGACTTTTTCCCCGCAGATTCCTACAGTCTGCTTCTGTGGGATCACGGCGGCGGACCCGTACTGGGATATGGTGTGGATGAAAATTACAGAGATCTGCTGACTTTGGACGAACTGTCCGAAGCACTTGCAGATTCTGTGGGAGCCCACATGACGAAATTAGAATGGATCGGCTTCGACGCCTGCCTTATGAGTTCTCTGGAAGTGGCTTCCGTGCTGGCTCCCTATGCAGATTATATGATTGCATCCCAGGAGACCGAACCCGGCTGGGGATGGAATTACGCTTTTCTCTCCGTCCTGTCGGACAGAGCGATTCCCGGAGACGAGATGGGTGAATACATTGTAGATTCTTATATGGATTACGGTGAATATGTCTTTGACTATTATCCGAATCTGTATTCCGATCTGACGCTGTCATGTATTGACCTGAACGCTTACGCAGAAGCGGAAGACGCTCTGAATACCTATTTTGCGGAAATGGATACCTCTCTGGATGTGCAAAACTATCCGAAACTGGTTCGTAATCGTGCCAAAGTCAGAGACTTCGGAAGCTATTCCTCCGATATGAATTACGGCATGGTCGATGTACTACATATGCTGGAACTGTTGGGAGATAATTCGGACACTGCCAAAGCTGCCATCCGGGCAGTGGAAAGCTGTATTGCATATTCCGATACCAATATGGAAAATGCCGGTGGTATCTCCATCTGTTATCCTTATCAGACAGACGAAGACTACCGGGATGCCTGCATTGAAATGCAGGAGTATCTTGGATTTGCTCCGAATTACACCCGTTTTTTACAGGATTTCTATGCAATTCAAAACGGTGATACCCTGTTGGCAGATCGTGAGATTTCCAATGCGCACACTACTGTCACCACAGAAAATGACGGCACCTATGATGAAAGCGACATCACGCTGCAGCTCACTCCCGAACAGCAGGCTAATTTTGCTTCCGGTGGCTATTACATTCTCTGCAAGGCCAAAGAAGAAGGTTACATTACTTCCGAAGAAGATCCCAGAGCTGATGAGATGTATCTGTTCATTCAGGGAAGCAAACGCGTAACACTGGATGAAAATGGGGTACTGCATGCGGCATATAAAAACAATGCGCTGTATATGGAGGATGATGATGGGGTATCCGATATTCCTATGATCCTGACGGAATCGGATATCAGTGACGTGGAGAATCGTTATCTGTCATTTGTAGTACTGATGAATTTCGATAATTGGGAATCCCAGGCTGCGAAGCTGCAGATTGCGGTAAATGAAGATTATCCGGATGGTATCATCCGAAATGCGATTCCTTTAAGCGATGACGACGATGTGCAAAGCGCCAGCAAGCAGCTGATCCGTCTGGATGATTATGCGAATATGTCCGTGGCAGCACGTTGTAGTTACGTGACCCGGGATGAGAATGGGGATCTGTTGGATTTCTTTGACTGGGAGACATCGAAATGGATGATGGGGTTTGAGGTGGATCTGACCTCCGACTATCGGACCGTGGTACAGCCACTGGATCATCCGGAGAATTACGTGTGCATCTTCTTCATGAAGGATTCCCAGGGGAATGTGTCCTATTCGGATATGATTCCGTTGAAGTAAATTGAAAGTTACGAGCCATGCAAAAATAGAACGGAATACCTCGGTGGGAGCTTGCTCACACAAGAGGTTGTTTCGTTCTATTTTTATACCGTGCGTCCAACGGACACACTCGACAGCCGTCAATGAAATAAATGTGGAGGGCCTTTGCGACACATTTATGAATTGGGTGCATGGCTCGTAACGTAGGGCTGTCGTAAACCCCACGAACGCCTACGGCGAACGGAACATCACGCCTTGATGTCACGTCTCCAGGTGTGAATTTTCTACGAAAAGTGATATAGCGGTTCTAATCCGTACGGGCACGGCTCCAGTTGCCATCCATGGCAACGTCCGCCTGTCGCGAACGTCCTGTTCGCTCCACCCTGTCTTTCAGCACTTTTCAAGAAAATATCAACACCCTCCGACAGACATCGCGGCATGACATTCCGTCCACCGTGGGCGTTCTGTGTTTTGGGTCTATGCAGAAAAACTGAGTTGTGAGATACTAAATTTGCTGCAAATAACGCATAAAAAGATGAATATGGGTCTATAGGGAAAAAACTGGCTCTGAGGTACTCATTTTGAAGAAATTGAGTATCTGGCAGACGAATTTTTCGCTATAGGACCATATTGTTTAGTTTTTGCTTTTTACCCATCCCCAAAAAGTATCTGTATTCCTCCAAAGTCATTTACATATTTAATTCTTATTTTTAAATTTTATACATGTGTTTTCTAAAGCAATATACATACCTATTTTCCGTTTTAGCCTATTGCGCATGTGTTTTCCCGGTTATCATACATGCCTGATCATTATTTTTTGCTTTAAGGCATGTATTTTCCAACTTGTTATACATACCTAATTCCTGTTTTTGAATTGTCCGCATGTATTTCCTACTTTTTCGCACATACTAGATTCTTGTTTTTAACTTCCGCACATGTATTCTAAAATGCTCTGCCTAAATAATTGGGATGTTTTTCATAAACCAGCAGAAAAGGACTGCTCCCCCGGACATAGATGCGGCGGAGACTGTGAGATTTTCTTGGAAAGTGGTTGAGCCGCAGGGGCAACGCGAACACGATGTTCGCGTTAGCCAAGCCATGCTTGCATGGCTTTTGGTGCACATGGATGGCAACGTAAAGGCGGCCCCGTCATGACGAGAAACACTTGTCCACTTTCCTTTAGAAAATCCACAGTTGTAGCTAGCATCCGAGTCCGGGGCGGGCAGCCCTTTCTGCGTTGATTTTAAAACAACTATTTCACTAACTCTCAAGTTAGCAATCTATTATTTTCCAAACAGCGTGCTCAGAATGCCTCTCTTGATGACCTGGGCACCGGTGTTGATGAGCTGACGCTCGATCTGGGCCTGTCTGCGTTCCGCTGCTTTTTCCTTCTTTTTCTGAGCGGCTTCCCATTCCTTCTGTTTCTGCTTCACAGCGGATTCCTGGAGCTTTGCCTGCTGCTTCGCCAAAGCTTCCTTGTCCTTCTCCAGCTGGGCGCGCTCTGCGGCAAGCTGTTGTGCTTTTGCTTCGTGTTCTATCGTGTCTGTCAGCACTTCGTAGGCAGAAATATTGTCCACTGCTTCATCGTAGCGTCCCATGCCGTCCCGCGCCATCAGGTTCCGGCGCTCCGTCTCGTCCACCGGTCCCATAAAACTCTGAGGGCAGATGATGGAGGTACGCTGGGCAATGCCGGGCACGCCGTTCTCGTCCAGGAAGGATGTCAGCGCTTCTCCCACACCTAACTCCATGATCACTTCCTCTGCCTTAAACGCCGGATTGGCCCGCAGAGACTGTGCTGCCGCCCGGACGGCTTTCTGTTCCGCTGGAGTATACGCCCGGAGGGCATGCTGTACCCGGTTGCTTAACTGTGCCAGTACGGAATCGGGGATATCACTGGGACTCTGGGTCACGAAATAGATGCCCACACCCTTGGAACGGATCAGCTTTACCACCTGCTCGATCTTCTGTACCAGTACTTTCGGTGCATCGGCGAACAGCAGATGTGCCTCATCGAAGAAAAATACCAGCTTCGGCTTTTCCAGATCCCCCGCCTCGGGAAGCTTTTCGAACAGTTCCGACATCATCCATAACAGGAAGCTGGCATATAATGTAGGATTCTGCACCAGCTTTACACAATTCAGCACATTGACGATACCCTTGCCGTACACATCCGTACGCATCCAGTCATAAATATCCAGATCCGGTTCTCCGAAAAAGAGGTCTCCGCCCTGATTCTCCAGAGGTAGTAACGCCCGCAGAATACCGCCCACGGACTGCTTGGAGATACTTCCGTAGGTGGTCAGATAGTCATCCTTGTGTTCTGCCACATAATTCAGCAGAATACGCAGATCCTTTAAGTCGATCAATAAAAGTCCCTTGTCATCCGCGATCCGGAAGACAATATTCAATACACCTTCCTGAGCGGCGGTGAGCCCCAGGATACGGGATAACAGCTCCGGTCCCATATCGGAGATGGTGGCTCTCACAGGATGTCCGCCCTCCTGATAGATATCCCAGAAGCAGACCGGATAAGCCTTATAGGAAAAGCTGTCACGGATACCGAATTTATCGATTCTTTTGTCCATGGATTCCGAAGCCACACCCGCCGTGGCAATGCCGGAGACATCTCCCTTGACATCACATAAAAATACCGGAACTCCCGCGTCCGAAAAGGATTCCGCCATAGCTTTCATAGTAATAGTCTTGCCGGTGCCGCTGGCTCCCGCGATCAGTCCATGACGGTTACTCATATTCAGCGGCATATTCACACGCCGGCCATCTGCCAGTCCCATATAGATCTGTCCGTCTGTATACATTGTTTCATTCCTGTCCTTTCCTGTTTATGGATTTATATGACGAATTATGATCATCTTTACTATAGCGCATAAACAAGATATAATGCAACTATATCCTTCCGTAAGGAATTTTGAAAGGAGTTTTATTTTGCAAAACAAAGAATCCCATTGTTCTATTTTCCCACCGGATCTCAGTGCTCTGACGCTGCATATCCTCGCTATGGCGTTCATGTTCTGTGATCACCTGTGGGCTACCCTCGCCGGAGATGCCTGGTGGCTGACCGGCATCGGCAGACTGGCATTTCCCATGTTTGCCTTTTTCCTGGTGGAAGGCTTCTTCCATACCCATGATAAGAAAAAATATTGCGGACGCCTGCTTCTTCTGGCCATTCTGTCTGAGCTTCCCATCAATCTGATGTACAGCGGGCTGTTATTCTACCCATTTCATCAGAACGTGATCTGGACACTGCTCACAGGCTTCCTGTGTATCTGGGCAATGGATACCCTACGGAAAAAATGGCCGGTCTGGCTGTGGATTCCATCGATCCTGCTGCTATCTGCAGTGGGCTACGTGCTGGCAACCCTCCTCATGTTCGACTATTACGGGGAAGGCGTTCTGACTGTTATCGTATTCTATCTCTTCCATGGGAAAAAATGGTGGCAGCTTGCCGGACAGTTTGCCGGACTCTACTGGATCAATGTCATGCTGTTGGCAGGAATGCAGATTCCATTACAGCTTTTCGGTCATGCCTTCGAGATTTCAGAACAGGGGCTGGCGCTGTTGTGTCTGCCGCTTCTGTGGTGCTACCATGGACGCCAGGGCGCGCATAACCGCAAGATCCAGCTTGCCTGCTATGCCTTTTATCCGATACACATGCTGGTACTGGGGATTCTGTCAAAGCTGATTTTTAGTTCTATTCCCTAAAGAAAAACTCCCGATGGAATCATTCCACCGGGAGTTCTATATTTTTACTCTAAATTAGTACTGCTTCACCTGTTCTTCGCCGTTCATGACACGCAGAGCCCCCTGAGCCAGAGCTAACAGCTCGTCCTCTCCGGGATATACGGTCACAGGAGCGATCCAGCCGCATCTCTCTTTCAGCTTAGCCACTACATCCTCACCATATGCAATGCCTCCGGTGATAACGATCTGGTCTACCTTGCCGTTCAGCACACAGGCCATAGCACCAATGTCTTTGGCTACCTGTAACAGGAATGCCTGCTTCACCTCCGCTGCCTTGGCATCGCCTTCATTGGCACGCTTGGTAACTTCACGCATATCATTGGTACCCAGGTAAGAATTCAGGCCGCCCTTGCCGATCAGCTTTGCACTGATCTCCTTCTCGGTATATTTTCCGGAGAAGCACATTTTTACCAGTGCTGCACAAGGCACACCGCCTGCACGTTCCGGAGAGAATGCACCGTCACCGTCAAATGCACTGAATACATCTACAACCTTGCCGTCCTCATGTGCGCCTACGGATACGCCGCCGCCCATGTGCACTACTATCAGACGCAGGGACTCATAAGACTTGCCGGCCTCTTTTGCATATCTCTTGGCAACTGCCTTCTGGTTCAGGGCATGGAAGATACTTCCTCTGGGGATCTCTTCCAGACCGGAATATCTTGCGATGGGCATCAGCTCATCTACTACAACAGGGTCTACGATGTAAGAAGGAACGCCGATCTCATCACCGATCTCTCTTGCCAGAATACCGCCTAAATTAGAAGCATGCTGACCCTGTACACCTACTTTTAAATCCTCCAGCAGATCATCGGTTACCGCATAGGTACCACTGGGGATAGGCTTTAACAGACCGCCACGTCCTACGATCACGTTGAAGCTCTTCAGATCGCAGTTTTTCTCTGCCAGCAGATCGGTAATGATCTTCTTACGGAAATCCTTCTGTTCGAAAATAGTATCGTATTTGGAGATCTCCTCGGTAGAATGTCTCAGAGTTTCTTCAAATAATAAGTTCTCATCCTCAAATACACCGATCTTGGTGGAGGTGGAACCGGGGTTGATGATCAGACTCTTGATTGCCATTGTGTGTTTCCTCCTATATTCACTCTTATATTCACTCTTATGCTTTACCGCTTTGTCCACTACAGCATCGATACCTGCCGACAGCAGTTCTCCCGCAGCTTCCACAGCGGCTTCTATCACGATATCCATAGCTTATTTCTGATTCTTTTTCATCTCTTCTGCTACAACTGCAGCCAGTGCCAGGGAGTATACCTTGGTCTCGAAGGTATCGGAACGGCTGGTCAGGACAACAGGCACCTTGGTACCGGTCAGGATGCATCCGTTCTTTACTTTTACCATATGTACGATTGCCTTGTATACCAGGTTGCCGGCATGGATATCCGGGAACAGCAATACATCTGCATCACCCTGGATTTTACGGTCAGTCGCACCCTTATGCTTGGCTGCCTCAGGATCGATTGCCAGGTCAAGAGACAGCGGTCCGTCTACGATACAGCCGGGGATCTGTCCTTCTTCACACATTTTCGTCAGTTCTGCCGCATCTACGGTAACGGGCATCTTGGGATTTACAACCTCAACTGCTGCTAAAGGTGCTACCTTGGGCTCTGCAACGCCGCAGGCATTACATACCGGAATGGTGTTCTTGATGATCTGAACCTTCTCCTCCAGTGTAGGATAGGTCATGAATGCAACATCAGTCAGGAACAGAAGTCTGTCAATGCCGGGAATCTCAAACACACATACATGAGACAGGGTTCCACCGGTACGAAGACCTACTTCTTTGTTCAGTACACTCTTTAAGAAATTCTTAGAGTCGATCAGACCCTTCATATACATATCTGCACGGCCGTCATGTGCCAGCTTTACAGCTTTCAGGGAGGCTTCGATCATATCCGGCTCATTGATGATCTCATAATCGGAGAGATCCATATTCAGTCCTGCTGCGATCTCACGGATCTTTGCCTCATCACCTACCAGGATTGCATCTGCAATACCCAGTCTCTTGGCTTCATGTACAGCTTCCAGTACCGCACTGTCCTGTGCTACGGAGACTGCAACCGTCTTCTTCCCACATTCTTTTACTTTTGCTACGATGTCATCAAAATTCATTTCTTCCATATCCTTTCTGCCCCTTCTCAAGGCTTCCAGCAGCCACAGCCATTCGCAAAATTGTGCGATCGATCACACTCTCCGCTGCTTTGCAGCTATTTTTGTTCATATCTGTGCCGGTGACTCTAATCGTTAAAATAATAACACAGCAATATATAAAAATCAAGTGCATACGCGGATACATGCAAAAAGCCACCTCTAAACGAGGTGGCTGATCTCTGCCAGAGTCGGGACACAGGCATATAAACACTTTTTGAGTTCTGCATCCGGCTGCGTCTGATCCGGTACCATGACAACCTTGCAGCCTGCACGGTAAGCACTTAAGACACCGTTAGGAGAATCCTCCACCGCCATGCACTCCTCCGGGGCGAGTCCCAGCTGCCCGCAGGCGTAGAGATAAATGTCCGGAGACGGCTTACCTTCCGCTACCATGGTAGCGGAGATCAATTTTTCAAAGTAAGGTCTGATCCCTGTAAGCGTCAGATATTTTTCGGTCCGCTCCAGATCCGTTGCTGTGGCAACCGCCGCGGTGATATGCCTTTTTTTCAGATCTTCCAGAAGCTCCACGGCACCGGGCTTGCATTTGATGCCATCCCGGTCCAGTGTTTCTTCCATCATCTCTTTTCGTTTGTCACGCACCACATAATAGTCAAAATCTTCACCGTACCAGTCCTTGAGCTGTCTGGGGGCAAAAGGCCTTCCAAGACTGCGCATCGTCAGTGCCTGCTCATCCGTCATCGTGTAGCCGTAAGCCTCCAATGCCTTCGGCCAGAAAATACGGTAATATTTTTCGGTATCGATCAACGTACCGTCCATGTCAAAAATTACTGCCCGGATCATAACTGTCCCTCTGTATCATCCGCCTGCCCGGCGTGCTCCGCTTTTTCCTGTCTACGCTTTTTCCTGCGTTTTGCCACCTTTTTCACAAGTAATACGATCAACAGTATTCCCACAGCTACTCCGATGATGCCAATTACGATCATCCGGGTATGGCTGCCTTCTGCCTCCGCGATACGGAAGCTACCGGGTACCTCCATGGTGAACTGTCTGTAGCTGCCGATTACCGTGGATTCCACTTCTCTGTATTCGCCGTCCTGTTCTACCCAGACTACAGTATTGTCGGCATCCTCACAGTAGACACGTAAGGTTGCTTCTCCGGTATAGTCCGGTGCGTCCTCTTTCATGGAGTTGGTCATGGAGACCTTATATGTGTCCCCCTCTATCTGCAGATGCAATGCAGCATTCGGATAGAAGTTACCCTCTGCCATGACCAGAGGTTTGTTGGCATCATTTTTCTCTGCGGAAGCAATGGATGCGGTCCACTCCTCATACTCCGCTTCCAGTACACGATTACCGGTAATATAACTGAAATCATAATCCGGCCATACACCGTAATAGCCTTCCTTCTCCGGCACTTCCGGAATCTGATCTGCCGACAGATAGTCTCCGTAATTACATTTATAGGAAGCCACTTCCTCGCCATCTGCCAGGAAAGTGATCGTAAACTGCGAAAAAGCTTCCGGAACTCCATCCTTTGCGCAAAGTTCCTGATAGGACAACGGTGTCGCTCCGCCCTGGTAACCGATGCCGTCTACACCGCCGACACCGCCTTCTACATAATAATTGCCGTACAAGCTGCCGTCATCACTGACTTTACCTGCAATGCTGCCCTGATTTTCTCCGGACATATCCAGATTATTGTATGCATAACTGTAAAAAATATCGCAGCCTTCTCCGGCGATACCGCCGATATTATTTTTACCGGTGATCCTGCCCATGCTATAGCAGCTGCGGATCGCATAATTGGCAGATCCGGCAATACCACCCACATCACTGCCTCCGGTACTTTCAATGGGGGCATAGGATTCACAGGAGATAATTGCTCCGTATTCCGCCTTGCCGACGATACCTCCCACGTTATCTTTTTTACCGGTGATATCACCGAAATTGCGACTGTCTCTTACGACTGCCTTGATGGTCTGCTCCACATCGAAGCTCTCCGTTCCGGTCAAGGTGATGTCATCCTCCGGGTCAAAATCATATTCCGTTGCCACCTGTCCGACGATACCGCCGACATTGGTATCCGCCTCTACCGTACCACGATTTACACACAGTGTGACTTTACCTTTTTGGAAGCTAGAGGTGTCATATAATGCTTCTTCGGTTCTCTCAGGTTCTGCCTCACCAGCCTCAGCATCAGGATCTCCGGGGTTCACTTCCCCCTTGCTGGCGGATTCATCCGAAGTATCCTCCACAGAAATCCCCTCGTATCGGAAGAGATCATCGCGGATCTCGCTGACCAGTTTCCGCAATACCCTCGCCTGATCCATCAGCTCATCCATATGTGCGCTGGTATTGTCTGACCCTGCCTGTAATACATCTCCCAACTGACCCAGCTGGTCAAATGCTTTATCCAGGCTCTGATTCAGTGTATCCAGATTATTTTTAATGCCACCACTGCGGTCCGTGGATGCACTCACCATATTATCCAGATGCTTCGTGGCATTTTCACCAAACTTTTTCAGCGCCGCTTTATAACTCTCTGTGTCATCCGGTACAGAGAGCGTAATATCACCGCCGCTCAGATCATTACCGCTCAGCGTGATATCGTGTCTGTTGCCGTTATTTTTATCGTCCTCTGCCTGTTTGTTCAGGTCATTATTCAAAACCTTCAGGTCATTGCTGACACCGTTCAGTTCCTGATTATAAATATACCACAAGTCATTCGTGGTTCCGGTAAGGGCATTTCCCGCGCTATTGGCATCCTTCAGATTCGTACTGATACTTTTGGTCAGCGCAGATGCCTGTCTGCTGTAATTGCTGAAATCTTTCTGTGTCGCATCCAGCATATCCAGGAACTTATCTGTCTCTGTGTCCAGTTCTTTCAGTTTATCACTGAGATACTGGATCTCCAGAAAAGGCTCCATCTGGCCTACGATGCCGCCGACGTCTTTTCTGCCCTGAACGAAGCCTGTATTGGTACAATTCTGCAGATAGCCCTGATGCAGTCTGCCTACGATACCTCCGGTATTGTAACCCACATGCTGATAGCCAATGGCTCCGGAATTGGAGCAGTAATAGATCTTACCATCAGAGATGCCTGCGATACCGCCGGTATCCGTATGCGCAGTCACATTGGAAGTACTGTTGATCTGCTCCAGATTTTCCATGGTAATATCATCCAGATCATAGGTCACTTCCGTGCTATAGGTATTGATGCTGCCACTGTTGCTGCAGTTATTTAAGATACCGTGATTGTTCCCGACAATACCCCCTGCGGAATGATTGCCAATGACATTTGCGTTGGATTCACATCTGCGGATCTCGCCAGTCTCTTCATTCACCCCCGCAATGCCACCGACTTCATTATCGCCGATCACATTACCGGAAAACTTACAATTCTCAATGCTGCCGTAATTCACCCCGACGATGCCGCCGACCTGATTCCGGCTTCCGGAGGGAGATATTTCTCCGCTCACCGTGAGATTACGTACTTTGGCACCTTCCTGCACATAACGGAAAAAACCTGCCGCAGAACCATTCCCCGTAAGCTTTACATTGGAGATCGTAAAACTATTACCATCGAAAATTCCCGCAAATGTGGGAATACTGAATTCACTTTCCATACTCAGAACGATGTCGTTGTGCAGCACTACTTTTATCCCTCTGGACCAGCTGTCCAGCACACAGTTCTCCGCAAGCCTGCGCAGATCCTCCTCCGTGCTGATCTCTACAATTGCATAATCCTGCTCCTGCGCGGTGCTGCTATAACCGCTGCCGCCCTTATACTGTTCATAGGTTAACGTCTCTTCCGCATAGGCGGTTGCCGGTGTCTGCAGCAGTAATGCCGCTCCCAGCAGGAAACATAATAATCTCTTACTGTTCATCTTCTGTTCCCTCGCTTTCTGTCGTATTCTTATCTGCATGCTTCTCATCGGTTCCCGGTGCATTGTCTCCGGTCTCATTGTCCAGACAGGATTCTCCATCCTCAGACGGCTCCTGTGCTTCCAGCCTGGGGTACGTCTCCTCCGCTGCATCCTCTCGCTCCATGGTCACGATATCCTTGGGACGTACCACCGCTCCTATCTCACCGTCAATGACACCGACGAAATCCCCTTCCAGCACACCATTGACATAACCCTTGATATGACCGTTCATCCGGATCCTTCCGGCAGTAGGCAGAGGTTTTGCCAGATCACGTTTTAACGTAAATGCGGTCTTCTGAATAATGATATCTCCGATCAGCAGTGTCTGGGGCAATGCCAGCAGCACCAATAAAATAGAGGTCAGGGTACCACGTCCCAGTGCCAGTCCGATCGCTGCTACCGCTGCATTAGAAGATACATAACTGATAATGAATCCGGCAGCCACCAGCATGGAACCACTGGTAACAATCGTGGGGAACGCCTGGTTCAGCGCCTCGATGGCAGCTTCTTTGATCGGCATGTACGTCTTCAGATCCATATAACGGCTGGTGATAACGATAGCGTAGTCGATCGTCGCACCCATCTGGATGGCGGACACTACCAGATATCCCAGGAAGTATACATTTTCACTCAGCAGATACGGCAGTGAGAAGTTCATCCAGATACTACCCTGAATCGTTACTACCAGCAATACCGGCAAGCCGGCAGACTGGAAAGTGAACAACAGGATGATCATAACGAACAATGCCGTCAGTACAGTGATGATCGTGTTATCTGTTGCAAAAGAATCTCCCAGATCCTTATCACTGGTTGCATTTCCGACTAACAGGATATCATCTATATTATAGAACTTCGCCACGGTATTACGTATCTGATCCAGTGCTGCAGTCGTCTCTTCTCCTTCATAAGGAACATTCAGTTCCAGAACGAAACGAGAATTATCTTCTCCCAACAACTGATTCTTTGCAATCATGATCTTGGAATGTGCGTCCGATAAAGTCTCCTCCAAATCATCATCCAGCGTGATGTTGCCGCTTTCTTTCTGATCATAAATGAACAGGAACATATCGATAAAAGGTACTTCGTAATCGTTGACACCGCTGACCAGAGCCCCATAATCACTCTGATCCAGGGCATATGCCGAATACAGCATGTCTGCCACTTCCACATCCAGATCGATCAGCTCCGCAAATTGTCTGGGATTCAGTTTGTCGGTCAGCATGTAACCATCCATAGCTTCAATATTGCCAAGTCCCTGAACGGATTTTACCACATCCAACTTTTCCAGTGCCTTCAGGGTCTGTGCCTCTTTTTCATAATCACCGTTGGGCACAATGACCGCCAGCTGATTCACCATGCCAAATTCCTTATTGACCATGCTGACTGAGAATTTATTCTCACTCATACTGCTGGATTCCAGGGTATTTACATCATAGACATAATTCGCCCTGTTGGACAGAAAAAATGCTGCAATCACACCCACAATCAGTACCGGCGGTACAATATAACGGGTAGCCACACAGAATCTTCCCACTGCCGTGATCTTCGGTACGAAGCTCTTATGATGCGTGTTGTCAATTGCCTTGGAAAAGGTAAGCAGTAGTCCCGGCATCAGGAAGAATACCGCTACCATACTGAAAATAATGGATTTCGCCAGGATAATACCCATATCGTAACCAATTCTGAACTGCATGAACATCATGGCTACCATACCTGAGATCGTGGTAAGGGAGCTGGAAGAAATCTCCGGGATGGCCTTACTTAGAGCTACTATTACAGCCTCTCTGGCATCCTTGTCCTCATGCTCCTCCATAAAACGGTGTGCCAAAATGATGGCATAATCTACTGCCAGACCTAACTGCAGCACCACTGCGATAGAGTTCGTCACAAAGCTGATAGTACCGAACCAATAGTTCGTTCCTTTATTTAAAATAGCTGCCACGATAAATGTGGTCAGATATACCGGGATCTCCGCGTAAGTTGTGGAAGTAAATAGCAGCACGGCTACGATAACCACAGCTGCCAGAAGCAGAATGACGATCATATCATTATTCAGGTCATCCGCATCACGCTCTTCCTGACCGATATCCGAAGAATAATAAACATCATAATCAGACAGGGCATCCAGTACCTCGGTCAGATGCTGCTGTGTGGCTTCCGTATCCGCTTCCTCATCAAAAGTGACAGACAATAAAGCCTCCATGTCATGATAATGATCCTCAGTGTCATCGAAATCCAGCATACTGACACCATCCATTTTTTCCACCTGATCCGCCAGCTTCTGTGCCTCATCAAAAGTCACATTACAGATCAGGATCCGGGCGGAACCGTAGGTCGTAAACTCCGAATCCATCAGATCCAGTCCCCTTCTGGTCTCTGTCGTATCCGGCAGATATGTGGTCAGGTCATTATTTACTTTGACCTTATTCATGGATAATACGCAAAATATGCATAAAACAATAAAGATCAGATAGAATCCTTTTCGTTTATCTACGATAAGCGTGGCAAGTTTCATCATAAAGGAGTTATCTTTTTTGTCTTTTTCTGTGTTGTCTGCTGCCATAGTTTCCTCCTACTGTGTCTCTCTTTGTACCCCTATGTATCTGATTTTTCTATTCTTAGTTTAAGAGTTTTTCCCGCTTCTGTAAAGCCTTACTACAAAGATAAAAAATTGTATTACTGTCATTTAATGAACTCGTGTTGATTTTCTAACACAAGCAAAATATAATAATAGGAGAGAAAAAGCAAGCCACAAATTGTGTTGATATGTCTGTTTTTGAACATTGTATTGATTTGTGTTCATTGTTTTAGAAAAAATTCAGATTTGCATTAGATACGTATTAGATATTATGATCATTTCCCGGAAAGGATGGAGAATTGCCGTATGGAAAAAATGGATCGCCGCGTGCGCAAGACCCGTGCCCTGTTGCTGCAGGGATTAGTCAAAATGATGGAAACCCACGATATTCAGGATATTTCCGTCAAAGAACTCACAGAGCTGGTAGATATCAATCGCGGAACCTTCTATCTGCATTATGATGATATCTACGATATGCTCCATAAAGTGGAAGATGAAATGTTCCGGGAGTTCAACGAGATCATGGAGCAGGAACCGCTAGGTACTCCCACATTGTCCTCTGACGGTCTTCTGTTAGAGTTCTTCCGCTTCTTAGACCGCCACAGAGATCTCGCCAGAGTCATGATCGGTCCCCATGGAGATCTCACCTTCGTTAACCGCCTGAAGGACCAGATCAAAAAGCGCACTCTCCGCTTTCTGGAAAGTGCGCAATCCGATGCTAACTATGAATATCTCTGTTCCTTCATCATTACCGGTTGTGTCGGTGTCGTAGAGACCTGGCTGAAAGAAGCCACTCCCCAGTCTCCGGAAGAAATGGCAGGGATTCTGGGAAACATGCTTGTGCGTCAGCTTACTTTTGCTCCAGAGCCTGCATAGACCGTCCCGGCTGTGTCGGCTCCGGCATGCCTACACTTAAAGAGGTCACGACCTCGCCATCCAGGAAGAAAGATACGGTATCACCTACCTGGAGGTCATCCGGCGTGGCATCCGTTCCGTCAGTCGTGATGATCGTATCATCATTGACCGTGATAGTCATAGTGTCACCGCTAAGGGTTAAGGTCATCTCATCTAACATATCTTTCTCAGGTTTCTGACCGTCCGGGGCTTCTCCGCTGGGGACTTCACCAGCAGGTGCTTCTCCATTAGGAGTGCCTCCGTTGCCGTCTGGTGCCTGTCCGTCAGGCTTTTCACCATTCGGTGCTTCTCCATCCGGAGCCTCCGGCTTCTCTGCCAGCGCAATGGAGATCACATTGCCGTCAATGGCAGTGATCTGACCGAGATAAGATTCCACCTTCTCTTCACTTTTCTCCAAAGCGCTCTGTTCCGTCGTGCTCTCCGGCGCGATCGTCTCCTTCTGTTCTGCTGATTCACTTGCTGCGCTCTCCGTGCCCGCAGATGTCGTTCCTCCGCATGCTGTAAATCCGGTCATCACCATGGCAGCAGTCAACGCTGCGCACATTACTTTTGTATTCACCTGGGGTAAATTCCATCTTCTCATATTCTCATTCCTCCTGCTCCATTCATTCCTAAAAAACTTATGAACATTTATTTCCCCTTACCTGTCTCTTATGATAAGGGGCATCTGCGAAGGAATTGTGAGAAAAATGTGGTGATTCTGTGAATTTTTCAGGCATGACATTTCTGTCATGTATACTATGTTGGAAGTGTCAGCTTACGTGTCGATTCTTCCGTTTTGTTGTAAATATCGAAGAAATGCGGTACAGCCTTCCAGGACATCATTGTAGGTCGTCCCAAACTCTCCCGTGTACCACGGATCCGAAATGTCCCGCTCCGAGCCGGCATAGGATAATAGCCTGGCTACTTTCCCATCCGGATCTCCGCCGAATATCCGCAGCATGTTGCGGATATTTGCACTGTCCATACCGATCAGATAATCATATTCCGCATAATCCGCCTTCGTTACCTGCCTGGCCCGCTTCCCCTCGCAGGAAATGCCGTGTCTGGCAAGCTCTACCTTCGCCGGCGGATAGACCGGGTTCCCGATACCGTTCCAGATTTCCTCCGTGCTGGTGGCAGCGGAAGCGATCTGAAAATGATCTGCGAAATTTGCGTCGGATACTAATTTTTTCATAACAAATTCTGCCATGGGGGAACGACAGATGTTGCCGTGGCAAACAAATAAAATCTTGATTTTTCTCATATTTCCAGTATTTTCGGGCTTTTCAAGCCTTTTTACCTTTCTTCATTTTTCACTTATTCTGG
>ENA-OWRJ01001023-OWRJ01001023.1-human-gut-metagenome-genome-assembly--contig:-NODE-1023-length-32551-cov-6.194886_pt1 | contig 32551 bp, 33 predicted proteins | sample MGYA00248269_ERZ651897 | MGnify/ENA primary metagenome ERZ651897 (study PRJEB26924, sample SAMEA4378252) | human gut metagenome | biome: human gut; feature: human-associated habitat; material: faeces...
TCTTGGCGATGTCACGCTACATAACAGCAATTTCCTATCAACTGAAAACTAATTGTGGCAAAGCAATTGCTATAGTTTGTTGATGGCAGGAGTCGCTATATAGTAGCTGCAAAATATGATTAAACCATCGACATAATAAGCAATATGTGGTTGTGTGAGATGATGAGGTATGGGAAGTTTGAATTACTCAGATTACAAAAAGTTCATATGTGTATATTGGTAATGAAAATAAATACGATAAGCTATGGTAAAGGCAATTCGAAGCAGTACATAAACGATAAAGAGTGCACCGGCGAAATAATGCCACAACAGTCCGGTCTGCGATTGGTTAAGCTGCCATTGCCATGCGATCAAAAATAACAAAAGGAAGGAACTGCTCCAACGTTCTGCGGCGAAACGGATCGTGTTAAAACGGTATTGTCTCATCAGAGAGGACAACTGTGTGAGTGGTTCTTTCTTTTTTTGTTCCGGAGCTGCAAAGGTGATCATGAGCGGCAGCATTAGACCGGTTAATGTAAATAATATGCCGGCAGGGTATAAGGTGTTAATGCTGCACAAAGACAATAAGACTGTCAAAAAACGGCTGCTGCATAATCCTTTATAGCGGCTTAGCATTACGATTTCCCGCTTTACAGAGTGATCGGTATAAGACATAGGAACCCCCTTTTTAGGTGTGTATTATATCAAAATATTATAGAAGAAGCGAGAAAGAAAGTCAAAATGCACTACAATATTACGAAATTCTTACAATTTAGATACAAATGTGATAATTTCGAGAAGAAACGCAAAAATTGCTTTTCTATTTTCAAAAAATAGTATATAATACATGCGAGTATGTTTAATTAGTAAAACTATGGAAAAAATAGAAAATAACAGAAGCGAAAGGAGAACAGTCATGGTTGGTAGCGATATTGGTATTGACTTGGGTACAGCGAATGTACTTGTATATATAAAGGGAAAGGGTGTCGTTCTGCGCGAGCCGTCCGTTGTGGCGTTCGACAGAGATACCAATAAGATTAAGGCAATTGGTGAGGATGCTCGTTTGATGTTAGGACGTACACCAGGTAATATTGTAGCTGTTCGTCCATTGCGTCAGGGTGTTATTTCAGACTATACAGTAACAGAGAAGATGCTTCGTTACTTTATTCAGAAGTCCTGTGGTAAGTCTCGTTTCCGCAAACCTCGTATCAGTGTTTGTGTTCCAAGTGGTGTTACCGAGGTTGAGAAGAAAGCAGTAGAAGATGCAACATATGAGGCTGGAGCAAGAGAAGTTGCAATCATTGAGGAACCGATTGCAGCGGCTATCGGAGCAGGTATCGATATCTCACGTCCATGTGGTAACATGATCGTTGATATCGGAGGTGGTACTTCTGATATTGCTGTTATCTCCCTTGGCGGTACGGTTGTAAGTACTTCCATCAAGGTGGCTGGAGATGACTTTGATGATGCAATTGTCCGTTACATGCGTAAGACACATAACTTATTGATCGGTGAGCGTACAGCGGAAGAGATCAAAGTAAAGATCGGATCTGCATACAAACGTCCGGAGGTTGTATCGATGGATGTACGCGGACGTAACTTGGTGACCGGACTTCCAAAGACGATCACTGTAACATCAGATGAAACATTAGATGCTCTGAAAGAGATCACATCACAGATTGTAGAAGCAGTACACACGGTATTGGAGAAGACTCCGCCTGAGCTTGCAGCAGACGTTGCGGACAGAGGTATTGTTTTGACCGGTGGCGGAAGTTTGTTATATGGTTTGGAAGAGCTCATTGAGGAGAAAACAGGAATCAACACTATGACAGCCGAGGATCCAATGACAGCAGTTGCAGTGGGAACCGGTAAGTTTGTAGAATTTTTAGCAGGAAAACGTGACGACGAGTAAAGAAATTGATCGATTGTGACGATATATATTTTATAGAGCGGACGAAGAGCACTCTTCGTCCGTTTATAATACATAGGTTAGTCTGGAAGGAGGACGACGAATGGTCAGAGGATTGTACACAGCATATACCGGTATGCGGAATGAACAGCGCAGATTGGATATTATATCGAATAACTTGGCAAATTCGGCGACCATCGGTTACAAGGAAGAAAATGTCACCAGCCGTTCTTTTAAGGACATGATGGCTGTAAAGATCCGAGATGGTTCCGTAGGATATGTTGATCAGAATATCGGAACGATGAACCTCGGCGTAAAGATTGGCGAGACCTACATGGATTGGAGTCAGGGGAATCTTCGAGAGACGGGGAATACCTATGATCTTGCGATTCAGGGAGATGGATTTTTCACAATTCGTGTCACAGACAAACAGGGTAAAGATGAGATGATGTATACCCGTTGCAGTACCTTTAAGTGTACGCAGGACGGTTACATAGTAGATGCAGATGGCAATCATTTGCAGGGCAATGGTGGAGATATTCAGGTGTCCACGGATGCTCATGAGATCGCGATCAAGGAGGATGGCTCGATCTATGCGGACGGTCAGTATGTTGATACGATCGCATTGGCTAACTTTGCAGATTATAACTATCTTGACTTATACGGAGATAACAAGTTTAGGGCAGTGGCAGGAGCAACGCAGATAGATGCAAAAGCTCAGATAGAACAGGGATATACGGAGCAGTCTAATGTCAATGTAATATCGGAGATGGTATCAATGATCAATATTACACGTGCATATGAAGCGGGACAGAAGATGATCCAGACACAGGATTCTCTGCTTCAGAAGTCTGCAAATGAAATTGGTAAAGTATAATTATTAGGAAAGAGTTACACTGGGATGTTTGTTGGTTAATATATATGAAAATTGACTGATGAATATAAGCAGTGTGGCAGATTGGAGCGTCTATCATGATGAGATCACTTTGGACTGCTGCTTCAGGCATGAAAGCACAGCAGACCGCAATGGACAATCTTTCAAACAATCTGGCAAATATTAATACGACCGGATACAAGAAAGAAAGACTAGAGTTTCAGTCTTTGTTGTATCAGACGATACAAAAAAAGACGACAGACAATGAGGGAAATCCAAAACCGATCGGAGCACAGGTTGGACTTGGTGTTAAGGTAGCTGCGATCAGCACCGAATTTGAGCAGGGAGAACTTACACATACAGAAGGCGATTTTGACTTCGCAATCCAGGGAAACGGATTTTTTATGATCCAAATGCCGGATGGCTCTACGGCATACACAAGAAACGGTCATTTTACGATGGCTGTAAATGGTACCGGTTATCAGTTGTCAACAGCAGAAGGTTATGCGGTTTTGGATTCTGAAGGTAATCCGATTACATTTGATGGTACGACAGATGTTACTAAATTATCGTTTGACAATTATGGACGCATCATGTTACGTGGAGCGGACAACAACCCGCATTTGACCGGGGTTACTATTGGAGCAGCTCAGTTTAATAACCCTGCCGGTCTTAATAAGATCGGGGATAGTTATTTTCAGGCAACAGCGGCCTCTGGTGATGCCCGTATCGAGGGGCAGGACACAGCGTTGAGCAGAAGTGTTATTAAGAATAAATATTTAGAAGCATCCAGTGTGCAGGCGGTTGATGAGATGGTGGATATGATCGTTACTCAAAGAGCGTATGAGATGAACTCGAAGGCGATCACTGCATCGGATGAAATGTTGCAGCAGGCAAATAATCTGAGATCATAATGTTTCAGATGTAATAATATAGACGAGGATGCCGGTTTTTAAGAGCAATGCGAGGCTTTTGAAACGGTTGTTTTTGGAATTACCATGAAATGCTTTAGAAAATTGCTTCTGAGAGAATGCGAAGTTTTTGAAAAGATTCTTTCGAAAAGAGGATGAGAGATCTTTTGAAAGATTTCTTCATGGGATGATGTGAGGTGTTAACAATGAGTTCTGTATATGATATTTCATCTATGTATGACAGCTATAAGCAGTCAGTGCAGTCTGCGACCGGCTCGAAGGCGCAAAGCGCATTGAATGCAGTAAATAGTGATTCGACAGATGAAGAGTTGATGGATGCCTGCAAAGGATTTGAAACCTATTTTGTACAAAAGATCATTGAACAGGCGCGCAAAATGGTAAAAAGCGAAGAAGATGACGGTGAATATATGCAGTATTTTGGGGATACTTTGAACCAAAGCTACGCGGAGGCGATTACAGAAAGTGGTCAGGTTGGTCTTGCTAAGCAGCTATATGACTCAATGAAGCGTAACTGATCGTATATGTGATCTGTCTAAATAGAGACAATGGGGCCACTGTGTTTACAGTGGCTTTTTCAAATGGATAGGAACTGATTATTTTATTGTGAAGGGTGGCGCATAGCAAGATGCTGGTATTGTTATGCTTGGCACTGTAGGAAACTTGACGAGGAGGTTATAGTGAGCGAGCAGATTGAATGGGAAGGATATGTTGAGCGTATTACTTTTCGAAATGAAGAAAATGGATATACCGTATTATTTTTGGTAGATGCAGAGGAAGAAGAGGAAGTGTGCTGCGTAGGACAGTTTTCTTATGTTGCCGAGGGGCTGTATTTGAAAGTAACCGGCAGAGAAGTGATACATAAAAATTATGGTCCGCAGATACAGGTGGATTCGTACGAAGAAAAACAACCAAAAGACTCAGTTGCTGTTGAGAGATATTTGGGATCAGGTGCGATAAAAGGTGTTGGACCTGCACTGGCAGCACGTATTGTGAAGCGGTTTGGAGAGGACACATTTACAATTATTGAACGTGAGCCGGAACGATTGGCAGAGGTCAAAGGCATCAGTGAGAAAATGGCGATACGCATAGCAGAACAGGTTAACGATAAGCGGCAGATGCGCCAGGCAATGCTTTTCCTGCAGGATTACGGTATTAGCATGAAAATGGCTGTTAAGATATATAAATATTATGGGGATGAAATGTATGAGATCCTGAAACGCAATCCTTATCGGTTGGCGGAAGATATTCAGGGAATTGGCTTTAAGATTGCCGATGAGATTGCGCGCCAGGCTGGATTTGCTTCTGATTCGGAGTTTCGGATCAATGCAGGCATTCTGTATGCTTTGCAGCAATCCGGAACACAGGGACATTGTTATTTGCCGGAGTCTTGGCTGATCAGAGAGGCATCAGAGCTTCTATTGGTCGATGAGGGGGTTGTTTCCGATGCCTTAGAGGGGATGATGTTGGATAAAGAATTAAAGGTCTGTGAACAGGATCAAGAGCGCTGTATTTATTTGAGTACGCTGTATTATATGGAACTTAATTGTGCACGCATGCTGTTAGATCTTAATATTTCCTACGAGCTATCTGAGAAAGAACTTGCTAAAATGGTGCGAAAGGTTGAAAAGGGGCAGGAGATAGAGTTAGATGAACTACAGAAAACAGCGGTGTATCAGGCTGTTCAAAATGGTGTAACAATTATAACCGGTGGGCCGGGTACCGGTAAAACGACGACGATCAATACTATTTTACAGGTATTTGAACAGGAAGGGTTAGATATTTTGCTGGCGGCTCCAACCGGACGTGCCGCAAAAAGAATGTCTGAAACTACTGGATGGGAGGCACAGACAATACATCGGCTGCTCGAGATCAATGGTGGCGTGAGTGAAGGGGATACGCAGGGAGCAATGCATTTTGAGCGTAATGAGAAACAGCCGTTGGAAGCGGATGTTGTAATCATAGATGAGTTTTCTATGGTCGATATCTATTTGATGAATGCGCTTCTTCGTGCTATTGTTCCGGGAACGCGCCTCATCATAGTTGGCGATGTGAATCAGCTGCCATCGGTAGGACCGGGTAATGTTTTAAAAGATATGATTCAGGCGGAATTTTGTTCTGTTGTGCGGCTGCATCGGATCTTTCGACAGGCTGCAGAAAGTCAGATCGTTATGAATGCGCATCGGATCAACAGCGGCGAAGAAATCTCGCTAGAGAATGCATCGCCGGATTTTATGCATCTGGAACGAAAAGACAGTGCGTCCGTGATCAATGTGGTCGTGCAGCTTATCATGCAGAAACTCCCTCCGCATGTAGATGCTTCTCCCTATGATATTCAGGTACTTACGCCGACTAGAAAGGGAGAGTTAGGTGTGGAACATTTGAATCAGGTGCTGCAGCAATATATGAATCCGGCAGATGCAGGCAAGGTGGAGCGAGAATTTCATGGGGTGTTATTCCGTGAGAAAGATAAAGTGATGCAGATCAAGAATGATTATCAGATACGCTGGACAAAGAAAACGTCCTTGGGCGATGTATATGAAGAGGGGACCGGTGTGTTTAATGGGGATACCGGAATCATTCGGGAGATCATACCGATAGCGGAGCAGGTGGTCGTTGAATTTGAAGAGGGAAAAATGGTGGAATATGAGTATAGCCAGATGGATGAAATGGAACTGGCTTATGCAATTACGATCCATAAATCCCAAGGCAGCGAGTATCCGGCTATTGTGCTTCCGGTGCTTGGCGGTCCTAAAATGCTGTTGGGACGCAACTTGCTATACACTGCGGTGACGAGAGCAAAGAAATGTGTAACGACAGTGGGAAGCAGCAGAGTTATACAGGGGATGATCCACAATGTGAATGAGCAGAAACGCTTTTCAAGTTTATGCCAGCGCATTAAAGAAATGGAGGAAGAAGACGCTGAACTTAATCATTGATAGTCTATTGCAGATCGTGTTTCCAACGAGGTGTCCGGGGTGCGACAAGGTGTTGGCGGTTGGTGAACGGGGGTTTTGCGGCGGATGTACAGAGCAGCTTCATTTTTTGCAGGAGCCTTTGTGCCCCTATTGTGGAAAACCGATCGATCGGGATCAGATGTGCTGCGCAGATTGTAGAGCACATCCACATAGCTTTACAGCGGGGGGAGCAGTACTTTTGTATACTGGGCAAATGCAGGAGTCAATGGCGAGATTTAAGCAGGGAGGCCGAGCAGAATACGGCAAAGTATATGGAAGGTTATTATGGGATGCTAAGAGAGAATGGCTGCAGCGTATCCGAGAACCGGTGCTCGTTCCGGTGCCGGTCCATAGCAAAAGATATCGGAAACGCGGTTACAATCAGGCAGAAGAGATAGCAAAAGAAATGGCGAGATTATCCGGTCTGCCAATGCGATCGGATCTGTTAGTGCGGGTGAAACATACGGCACCACAGAAAGAACTGTCGAAACGGGAGAGAAGTCGTAATTTACAGGGGGCGTTTCGTTGCAGAGCAGACTTTAGAAAGTTGTGTTTACAAGGAAAATGTGCTATAATAATTGATGATATTTATACGACAGGAAGTACGGTAGAAGCTTGCTCGCAGACACTTTTGCAGGCAGGGTTCGATAAAGTATATTTTTTATGTGTGTGTATAGGAAAAGGTGTGTAGAGGAGGCATAACATGGACGTTAGAAATTGCAAAATGTGTGGTCATTTATTTAACTATACAAATTCACCGCTTTGCCCTCAATGCAATAAGAAGTTAGAGGAACGCTTTCAGGATGTGAAAGAATACATTCGCGAGAATCCGGGGGCAGGCATGGCAACGGTAGCAGAAGATACAGGAGTACCGGTACAGCAGTTGAAAAAATGGGTTCGTGAGGAGCGTTTGGCCTTTACCAAGGATTCCGGAATCACGATAGAATGTGAGAAATGCGGTAGACCGATATTGACCGGAAGATACTGTAAGGAATGCAAGAACGCATTATCCAACTCGTTTTCCGGTTTATATCAGACGAGCAAACCGGTTGACAAGAAGGCGAGAGATGCATCTGCAAAGATGAGATTCTTGGGTGAATAGTACAGCCATGAGTTGAGAGGGGGTCGTACTATGGAAATGGATGTGGTGAGCAAGGCCTTTGAGCAGGCGTTCGTTTCTGTGAGTCAAAAATTGTTGGGGCTGCAATTACAGAGACGGAAACAGGACAAAGAAATATTCCTGCAGCAGCCCGTACGGCAGATCATGATCTGTACGAGTGGCTATCTTCGTATGGAAATTATTTGTGATATGCCGGAGTCAATGGTATTACAGATCGTTTCAAAAATGTATGGTGGTGGTTTGCCGCCGGATGAACAGATTCCATTGTATATCAAAGAATATATTAATATTGTTTGTGGACATGGTGTATCCAGTTTGAATAATACATTAAAAGAAGTTTCGCGCTTATCAGTGCCGTTTTATCAAAGTGAGATTCGGCATGAAGATGTTATGAAGGAACAGATGGACGTTATATTTGACACAGAGATTGGGACGATGCAGGTTGAGCTGCATTATTCCGGTGTTGAATGAGGCCAGAATGTGCTTATTGCGGAAAATGTGCAGAAAGGGGATCGAAATGGATAAAATAACAATAATGGTGGTAGATGATTCACCGTTCGCTTCCAAACAGATACAGGATGTAGTAGAAGAAAATGGATATGAAGTGGTAGCCTATGCAGCTAATGGAGAGGATGGCATCAAGCTTTATGATGAGATGCATCCGGATATTGTTATCATGGATATTATTATGCCTGGCTTGGATGGATTAGAAACGGCGCAGATTTTGATGAAGAAACATCCGGATGTAAAGATCATGATGTTAAGTTCGTTGTGTGATGCAAGTACATTAGAAGAGGTTCGGGGAATTGGATTAAAATATTTGATTCCGAAGCCATGGGAAGATGATGTGCTGTTAGCAACGCTAGAGATGTTAAGTAGATAAGTAAAATATAAGACCATAGATGAAAAAGTAATCTATGGTCTTTTTACTTTGCTGCATGGGTGCACTTTGATCAAACATTACACGACTGGCATATGACTCGTTTACTTTGCTATTTTGCATTAGGATAGATCTTTCGCATTGTTTCGTCCGGGTAGTAATGATCCATTACCTCTTCCCAATGTGCTTTTGGTTTTGGAGAATGTTCCCTGGTATCGTATCGGATCAGAGCAAGCATGCTTACTATAATATTGCAGATCATAAACACAGCAACGACAGTTGTCAATAGATATTTGGATCTATGCAATATCCGTTCGATCACATGGTGCAGGATGGGATACAGATTTTTGAACCAGATGACAGCGGCAAATCCCCAGAAAAAGCAGTATAGCAGGTTGATGCGGCCGCCAAGATTAAACGGAATGTGACTGTAATCCCAAAAAACTTTTCCAAAAACAATTTCAGTAAATACACTGCAGCTATATTCATAAGCACCACCTAATAGCGTCCCAAGTATGAAAAGATGCCGGTCGGACTTGCCTTTACTCTTAAACAGAAGAGTGGTCACTAAAGCGATGGCAAGCCCCCATACAATGCTGAAGGGACCCCATACCACGCTGCTGCGACTCATCCAGACACCGACAGTCAGACGACAGAATATGGTTTCTACAATATCTCCTAAGAAAGCCCCTAATATGAACAGCCAGATAAATTCAGAAAATGGCAGTTTGGTAGCAGATGTCGAAATGACTTTATCCGTTGCAGTGGCCGGATAGGCTTTTTGGATACGACGCCGTATGTGTGCGGTAAGTGTTCTTCCGAAAGATGTCTTAAATAAAAAAAGTTCCCGATTCAGTCGGATCAGAGTGGGCGATTTATGCTCTAAATGTAGTATAGTCAGGACAGAAGCCGTTATATCCATGCAGCAGATGGCGGTTAACGTCCATAAAATAATATAGGTAACAAAGGTGGGGATAAATTGCCATAACCATAGGATCAGATTATTACCCCACTGGATCGCGATATATCCAAGTATACCCCACAGTATTGAATATTGCAGACAGATGTATCCGTCCAGATTCCAACGCTTCTTAGAATAATCCCACCATTTTTTGTGTCGAACCTGTTCTAAAAGACGGCCGGTCATCCATTCGATAAAGGTGGAAATGATCGCAGATCCCAAAAACAGAAAGAAAGGGGCAGATCGAAGCTCGTATAGAAATGTGCTGAGTACAATTCCGGAAAAGCCATAGATCAGACAAAAAGGACCGGATAGAAATCCGCGATTACGGTAACATTTGTGCTTTACACTGGCAACGCTCGTTTCAATGCCCCATCCCAAAAAGGAGTAGCAAAAAAACAGAATTGCCAAATTTGTTAAGTTATAGTGCATGAATACCTCCTGCTGTAAAATGATCAATCAATATTTAATGACGCTCACTGTGTCGAAATTACAGTTATGAGACGTCATGTCAAGCGTATGTACATTATAATATAGCTGTAATGTGGGTGCAATGAGAAAAATGTTTGATTATCCAAATTGTTTCAAGAAACAAAATGTTTGGTTTTATTTATCAGAAGAAAACATATTTATATTCATGAGACGTAGTTTTATATACTTAATAAAATTATGCACATTGCACAAAAAGAAAGGGGACATATTGTTAAAAATACTGCTAATCTACAGTTGACGAAATGGGTGAAAATGGAATATACTCTTTGTGACGTTAAAAAAGTTTGATTTACAAAATAAAAAGGGAAGAAAATGGAAAAAGAAAAATATATGATCGGTCAAGAGCTGATCGAGATATTCGAAAAGGTTTTGAAGACAGAAAATATTTCGGTCGCGCGTAAGACGGGATGCGATTTATCTATGACAGAGATACATACAGTGGCTGCCATTGGCAAAAATACACTGTACCGTATGAGTGACATTGCAGGAATACTGCACATAACGGTGGGGACGCTGACTGTCATGGTTAATAATTTAGTGAAGAAGGGGTATGTGGAGCGCTATAAAAGTGAGCAGGATCGTCGTGTTGTGAAGATCGGTCTGACCAGAAAGGGGCGTACAATATACGATGCGCATGCAGCGTTTCATGAAGATTTGGTCAATGCGCTGCTCAAAGGGATAGAAACTAAAGAGGAGCAACAGACAGTACGTTGTGCCTTGAGCAATTTGTGGGATTTTATAGATAAGCAGAATAATTAACAGGATTGCTGCATGAGAGAACATGGAGGAAATAATGATAAGAACAAGAATAATGGCAACAGGTGCTTGTGTACCGGAGCAGATTATAACAAATGATGATCTGGCAAAGGTTGTTGACACCAGTGATGAATGGATATCACAGAGAACCGGGATCAGAGAGAGAAGGATCTCGGCAGGGGAGAACACTTCAGCTTTGGCAATAGGAACGGCAAAACAGGTGATCGAGCGTGCAGAAATCTCACCGGAAGATGTGGATCTGATCATTGTTGCATCAGTCACTCCGGATTATGGAACACCATCTCTTGCCTGCATGGTGCAAAAAGAACTTGGTATGGTGAACGCGGTTGCATTTGACGTTGTGGCTGCGTGCAGTGGTTTTATGTTTGCACTTAGTATTGCGGATAAATATATTAAAACGGGAGTGTACCGCAACGCTGTTGTCATCGGGGCGGAGACGCTATCAAAAATCGTCAACTGGGAAGACAGAACGACTTGTGTATTGTTTGGAGATGGTGCCGGTGGTGCTTATGTGGAAGCATCCGAAGAGGGTGGCATTATCGCAGAAGAACTTGGCAGCAAAGGGGAACTTTGTGATATACTGACAGAGGGGCATACGGCGTGTGACAATGCATTTAATGATGAGTCTGGCGACCATGATCCAAAGTACTATATTTATATGGATGGACGTGCAGTATTTAAGTTTGCGACCAAAAAGATTGTGGAGAGTACTCGAAATGTGTTAGCTAAAGCTGACGTAGATATGGAAGATATCGCTTATGTCATACCACACCAGGCAAATGCCAGAATTATTGACGTTGTTGCTCATAAGTTGAAGATGGATGACAGTAAATTTTATAAGAACATGGAGCATTATGGAAATACTTCATCGGCAAGTGTACCTATGGCGCTGAATGAACTCAACGAAAAAGGGCTTATCCAACGGGGGGACAAAATTATTTTGACCGGATTCGGCGGTGGAATGACTTGGGGCACAATGCTGGTAGAATGGTAGAAGCATATAACTGCGCAAGCAGTATATATAAAATAAAATATAGGAGGAAATCACTATGGTATTTGAGAAAATCAGAGAAATCATTGCAGAGCAGACAGGAAAGGATGTTGAGGAAATCACATTAGAGACTAATGTAAAAGAAGACCTTGATGCAGATTCTTTGGATTTATTCCAGATCATCAATGACATCGAAGATGAGTTTGATGTATCTGTAGAGGATCCTGAGTCTATCGTAACTGTTCAGGATGCGGTTGATTTTGTAGAGAAGAACCAGAAATAAGAAGCAGAGTATTTCGGCTTTGCCGGCGCCGAGACTTTCGGTGCCGACAGAGCCGGCTTTGCAACTATGGAGGAAGACATGAAAACAGTATTTATGTTTAGTGGCCAGGGCGCACAGTATGCTGGCATGGGCAAGGATTTGTATAAAAATTATCCGGTGGCAAAAGAAATTTTTGACCGAGCAGATAATGTACTTGGTTATTCCATTAAGGATATTTGTTTTGAAGATGAACAGAAATTAGGCGAGACAGAGTTTGCGCAGCCTGCCATCCTGACAATGAGTATTGCAGCGATGAAGGTGTTGGAAGAAGAGGGAGTTCGTGCAGATATGACAGCAGGTTTGAGCCTGGGTGAATATTCTGCGTATGTTGCCAGTGAAGCAATGGACTTCGAAGAGGCGGTTGCACTGGTACAAAAAAGAGGAAAGTTCATGGCAGAAGCAGTTCCTTCAGGAGAGGGAGCAATGTATGCTATTATTGGATTAGATACAGCATTAGTAGAAGAAGCTTGTGCAGAAGCAACTGCAGAGGGCGATGGCTTAGCGGTTCCGGCTAATTACAATGCACCGGGTCAGATCGTGATCGCCGGACATGCGCAGGCAGCGAAGAGAGCTGCAGCATTGGCGAAAGAGAAAGGCGCAAAACTTACAGTGCCTCTGAAAGTCAGTGGTCCGTTCCATACGGAATTACTTCAGCCGGCAGCAGAAAAGCTTGGTCCGGAATTGGACAAGATGCACATTTCACCGATGAAAATGCCGGTCTATACAAACGTAGATGCTTCGAAAGTGGCTTCTGAACAGGATATTATCCCTATTTTGAAAAAACAGATCGTTAGTCCGGTTCGCTGGGAACAGATCATCCGTAATATGGCGGCAGAAGGTGCAGATACTTTTATCGAGCTGGGACCGGGCAAAACTTTGAATGGTTTTGTGAAACGTACTTTGAAAGGCGTTGTAAATGTGAATGTTGAGGATAGCATATCCTTGCAGAAAACCATGAATAAACTTCATGACAGTGTGTGAATCACACAGAAAGGTATGGTAAACATGTTACAGGGAAAGACAGCAGTAGTTACAGGAGCAGCGAAAGGTATTGGAAAAGCAATTGCACTTGCATTTGCGAAGGAAGGCTGCAATATTGTATTGAATTATCACAGCAGCTTAGATGATGAAACGGTACAGGAGATTGAAGCATGTGGAGTGACTTGTATGCCGGTTCAAGGCGATGTGAGTGACTTTGCCTTTGCGGCAGATATGATGAAAAAAGTCAAAAAAGAGCTTGGTTCTGTGGACATACTGGTCAACAATGCCGGTATTACAAAAGATATGTTATTAATGCGTATGACAGAAGAACAGTTTGATAGTGTTATTCAGACAAACTTGAAAGGTACGTTTAATATGATCCGACATGCCAGCAGTATCATGCTGAAGCAACGAAGTGGAGCTATCATCAACATGTCTTCCGTTGTCGGAGTTATGGGCAATGTTGGACAGGCTAACTATGCGGCATCGAAAGCCGGAATTATCGGACTGACGAAGTCAACTGCGAAAGAGTTGGCTGCACGTGGCGTGACATGTAATGCAATCGCACCGGGATTCGTGGAGACGGATATGACGGCTGCACTTTCAGAAGATCTGCAGAAGCAGATGCTGGAAACAATTCCACTTAAACGTTACGGTCAGGTGGATGATATTGCGCAAGCAGCAGTATTTTTGGCAAAAAATACGTACATTACCGGTCAGGTACTCCATGTTGATGGCGGAATGTGCATGTAACCTATAGTGATCAAGACTTGGAAAGGTATGATTTAGAGATGGATAGAAGAGTAGTAGTAACAGGTATGGGAGCGGTCACCCCGCTTGGATGTACGGTAGATACATTTTGGGAAGGATTAAAAAATGGCAAATGTGGCATTGATCTGATTCAAAAGTTCGATACGACGGATTTTAAGGTTAAGGTTGGTGCTGAAGTAAAAGACTTTGATCCGGAACTGTATATGAGTAAGAAGGATGTAAAGAGAAATGACCCATATGCTGTGTATGCACTGGCTGCAGCTGTTCAGGCATTTGATGATAGCGGATTAGATATGGAGAAAGAGGATGCGGCTAAGGTCGGTGTGATCGTAGGTTCCGGTATTGGCGGTCTGATGACAATGCAGGAGCAGGTGATTCGTTTGCACGAAAAAGGACCTTCTCGTGTGTCTCCTTTGTTTATTCCGATGACGATCAGTAATATGGCGGCTGGTAATATTGCGATCCGTTTGGGAGCTAAGGGAGTATGTGAAAATATTGTCACTGCGTGCGCAACAGGAACAAATTGCATTGGCACTGCATTTAGGGATATTAAGCATGGCTATCTGGATGCTTGTATTGCCGGCGGTGCTGAGGCGTCGATCAGTGAGATCGGTGTGGCTGGATTTACGAACTTGACAGCACTTTCTACGACGGAAGATCCAAAAGATGCCTGTAAACCGTTTGACAAAGACCGAAATGGTTTTGTCATGGGAGACGGATCCGGAATACTCATTTTGGAAGAACTGGAACATGCTAAAGCAAGAGGAGCTAAGATTTACGGTGAAATAGTAGGTTATGGCGCTACAGGAGATGCCTATCATATGACAGCACCTTGTCCGGATGGCGATGGAGCTGCGAGAGCGATAAGATTAGCAATGGATGAGGCAGGGATTACGCCGGAGCAGGTGGATTATATTAATGCACATGGAACAAGTACCCATGCTAATGATGCCGGAGAAACGGCAGCGATCAAGCTGGCATTGGGGGATGCGGCAGCAAAAGTTGCGGTCAGCTCTACCAAATCTATGACAGGACATTTGCTTGGTGCAGCAGGTGCTATCGAGGCAATTGCTTGTGTGAAAGCATTGGAGGAAGGATTCCTGCCGCCGACGATCAATTATCATACACCGGATGAAGAATGTGATCTGGATTATATTCCAAATGAGGGAAGAGTAGTACCAGAGGCACAGTATGCATTGTCTAATTCTTTGGGATTTGGCGGACACAATGGAGTTCTCTGCTTTAAGAAGTGGGATGAGTAGTGTACAGACAGTGACAACAGATGGTTAAGAAAGGTATGGTAACACAATGCAGTATGATCAGATCAAAGAGTTGATTCAGATATTTGAACACTCAGATTTAAATAATATGGAAGTAACTTTAGGAGATGCCTCCGTAAAATTAGGACGCGGTATGGCAAATGCAGTCGAGGAAAGTCCGGAAGCACAGATGGTACAGACAGCAGTAAAAGTTGAGAATCCTGTCACAGATGCAGCACCGACTACAGTCGAAACCGAGAAGACCGAGCCTGCAGCCGGAGATAAGATCGTGACAGCTCCGATCGTAGGTACGTTTTATCGAGCAAGTGCACCGGATCAACCACCTTTTGTGAAGGTGGGGGATACGATTGCAAAAGGCGATGTCGTATGTATCATAGAGGCTATGAAATTTATGAATGAAGTCATAAGCGAAGTGGATGGAACAATCACAGAAATTTTAGTGGAAGATGCACAGTTTGTTGAGTTTGGACAGGAATTATTCCGTGTGAAATAGCAATACCAATATCGGGCGATGGTCTGCTGTTAAGCAGACGTTGTGTATCGGAATCTGAAAGATATACCTGTGGATAAAAAGGGAAGACACTTGTTGAGTCCGCAGGTTTAGAAAGGAATGTAAATTAATATGGGTATGGATATCAAAGAAATTATGAGTATCATCCCACATCGTCAGCCGTTTTTGCTGATCGATCGGGTTGAAGAAATCGTGGAAGGTGAAAAAGTTATTGCGACCAAAAATGTTTCCTATAATGAACCATTTTTTGCAGGACATTTTCCGCAGGAACCGGTGATGCCGGGTGTGTTGATCGTGGAAGCAATGGCGCAGGCCGGAGCGGTAGCTATTTTGTCTATGGATGAATTTAAGGGTAAGACGGCATATTTTGGCGGCATTAAAAATGCAAAGTTCAAAAAGAAAGTTGTACCTGGAGATGTACTTCGTTTGGAAGTTTCCATTGAAAAATTAAAACGTAATGCCGGAATAGGTGTTGGAACTGCATATGTTGGTGACAAGGTTGCTGCACAGGCAGAAATTATTTTTATGATTGGCTGATAGTTCGACAGAGAGAATGGATCAAAACTCGGATAATAGATCGTAGAAATGTTGAGTGATTGGAGGAGCAGATGTTTGATAAGATATTGATCGCAAACAGAGGAGAGATTGCGGTGCGGATAATTCGTGCCTGTCGGGAAATGGGCATCAAAACAGTTGCTGTTTTTTCGGAGCCTGACAGGGAGGCATTGCATACGCAGCTTGCAGATGAAGCAGTATGTATTGGTTCTGCCAAGGCGGCAGACAGTTATATAAATATGCCAAATATCATTACGGCTGCTGTAGAGACTAAGGCGCAGGCAATTCATCCGGGATTTGGTTTTCTGTCAGAGAACAGTACATTTGCGGCAATGTGCGAAGAATGTAATATTAAGTTTATAGGTCCGGCGCCATCGGTTATTGATGCATTGGGCAATAAATCCAATGCAAGAGAAATGATGATCCGTGCCGGCGTACCGGTTATTCCGGGAAGCGATGGTGTTGTTGCTGACAGAGAGCAGGCGCACGAGGTGGCAGGAAAGCTGGGATATCCGGTTATGGTCAAGGCATCTGCCGGCGGTGGCGGCAAGGGAATCCGCATCGTGCGTACTGAAGATGAACTGGATCAGGCATTTGAGGCAGCACAAAGCGAGACGAAAGCAGCTTTTGGTGACGATCAGATGTATATGGAAAAAGTGATCGAACATGCCAGACATATTGAAGTGCAGGTGCTTGGCGATCATTTTGGTAATGTGATCCATTTGGGAGAGAGAGACTGTTCATTGCAGCGCAAAAATCAAAAAGTATTAGAAGAAGCACCGTCTCCGGTATTGTCCGAAGAGACCAGAGAAAAGATGTGTAAATCTGCGGTCCTTGCTGCAAAGGCGGCAGGATACGAAAGTGCAGGAACAATTGAATTTTTGTATGATCATTCCGGACAGTATTACTTTATGGAGATGAATACCAGAATTCAGGTGGAACATCCGATCACGGAGATGATCACGGGAGTTGATATTGTGAAAGAACAGATCCGCGTGGCAGCCGGGGAGAAGTTATCATATGAACAATCGGATATTCATATTACAGGGCATGCTATAGAATGTCGAATCAATGCGGAGAATCCGGATCGAGGATTTGCACCATGCCCGGGGCTTGTTGACTATCTGATGCTGCCAAGCGGTGGCTTAGGTATTCGTGTGGATACGGCAATTTATGAAGGATATGAAATCCCACCGTTTTATGATTCTATGATTGCAAAGGTGATCGCCCATGGCAGGGATCGAGAGGAAGCGATCGCTAAAATGAATCGGGCCCTGTATGAGTTTATTATCAATGGCATTGATACGAATATTGAATTTCAGAGCCGCATCTTAAATAACCCGGATTATTTGGCAGGACAGTTTGATACTTCGTTTTTGGAAGATAATTTATTGTAGCAGTAGTGTAATGCATGGAGGAGCAGGATGAATTTATTTGGAAAGAAAAATTATATTTCTCTGGAAAAACCGGAGACACGCAGACCGGAAAGACGGATGAAGTCCAAAGAACCGTCAATTCCGGATGGAATGTGGATCAAGTGTAATTCCTGTAAAAATATTATATACAAAAAAGAGGTGACAAAATATAAACTTTGCCCGAATTGCGAAGCACATTTTCGAATGAGTCCAAAGGAACGTATTGCGATCACCTGCGACGAGGGGACCTTTGAAGAATTTGATGCTGCGATGCATCCTAAAAATCCGATGGGATATCCGGATTATGATAAGGTGATCGAGAAAGCACAAAAAAAGGCACAGATCACCGAGGGAGTTGTTACAGGACGTTGTCAGATAGAAGGACACGACACAGTTATTGCCATTATGGACAGCCATTTTATGATGGGGAGTATGGGGTCTGTGGTTGGTGAAAAGGTAACTAGAGCAGTGGAATACGCGACAGCACACGAACTGCCGATCATTATTTTTACGACGTCCGGTGGCGCCAGAATGCAGGAGGGGATCATCTCTCTGATGCAGATGGCAAAAGTATCGGAAGCGTTGGGACGGCATGATGCAGCGGGATTATTATATGTCACAGTACTGACAGATCCGACAACTGGTGGCGTGACGGCAAGCTTTGCAATGTTAGGAGACATTATATTGGCTGAACCGAAAGCTTTGATCGGATTTGCCGGACAGCGTGTGATCCAAGGGACGATCCATCAGAAATTGCCGGAGGGATTTCAGAGGGCAGAATTTCAACTTAAAAATGGTTTTGTGGACCGCATTGTTCATCGCGAAAAAATGCGGGAAGAGTTGGGAAGGATCTTAAAACTTCATAGTCGAAAATAATGGAGGTAGGCAGCATGAGCAGCAATACGGTAAGTGATACAATGAAAACAGTATCCATAGCTAGAAATATAAAGCGTCCAACGGCAAGAGAATTTATTGATCAATTATTTGATGAATTTATGGAATTTCATGGGGATCGTTATTATGCTGATGATGGAGCGATCGTTGGAGGCATTGCATCTTTTCGGGGAGAACCGGTTACGGTGATCGGTATTCAGAAAGGGCATACTCTCGAGGAGAACGTTGCCTGTAATTTTGGTCAGCCAAATCCGGAAGGATACCGCAAAGCACTTCGATTAATGAAACAGGCAGAAAAGTTTCATCGTCCGGTCATCACGTTGATCAACACGGCGGGTGCATACTGCGGTATTGGTGCAGAAGAACGTGGACAGGGTGAGGCGATCGCGCGGAATCTTATGGAAATGTCGCGTCTTAAAACGCCGATCATCAGTATCTTTGTGGGAGAAGGCGGTAGCGGCGGTGCACTTGCACTTGCAGTTGGAGATACGGTGTGGATGCTGGAGCATGGTATGTATTCGGTGTTATCACCGGAGGGCTTTGCCAGTATATTATGGAGAGATCCTTCCAGAGTCGATGAAGCTGCAGAGCTAATGCGCATGACAGCAGATCATTTGCTGCAAAACAACGTGATAGATCGCAAATTTACAGAGTCGCCAAATGGCATCGAAAAGGATCTGCCTTACACGACAGACCAGATTGCCAAGGCGTTGGCAGAGACGTTGCCTAAATTGCAATCTACACCTGTAGAAGAGTTGTTGGAAAAACGTTATCAGCGATTCCGCCAATATGGGGAATTTGAACAATAATAATGCAAACAATAAAACCGTCCGGACATATCAAAATGATATGGACCGGGCGGCTTTTTGTATATCTTGGTGTGTCAATATATAGGTTTTATAATTGCAATAGTCTTCTGTATGGCTTAGGAAAGCATACGTATACCGTTTGATTCAATCTTAATCCTGCCGGCTTTTTGGAGATGACCAATGGCTCGTTTAAATGCATTTTTGCTCATATGAAATTCACGCTTGATGACTTCAGGATCACTTTTGTCGTGATAAGGAAGGAATCCGCCTGCCGTTTCCAGACAATCGTAGATCACTTCCGCATCTTCATTCATTTGCTCAGGAATCTTTTTGCGGACGCTTAACGTCAGTCTGCCATCTTCTAACACCTGTGCAACGCGTGCATATACCGGTTGATTGATGCGGTAGGTCTCAAAGACTTCTTTGTGTGGTAACAGAGCAGAGTACATATCATCTACAGCGATAAACACGCCAAAATTCTCGCTGATCTCATAGACGCGTCCAAATACTTCGTCGTCTTTTTGATAAGAAGAATCGCTGCGCAGTGATTCATAAACTTTCATAGAAGCACAGAGACGGTCGCTTTTATCAATATAAAGGGTGACTAATACGGCATCGCCCTCTTTGACCGGATACAATTGCTCCTTAAAAGGAAGAAACAGATCTTTACTCAATCCCCATTCCAAAAAAGCGCCGATCGGAGTTACTTCTTTTACATAGAGTCTTGCAACACCGCCTAAGGTAATATCCGGCTCTAAGGTTGTTGCAATTGGTCTGTCTTCGGAATCTTTATACACAAATACATTTAGTACATCTTTAAGCTGTGTGCCTTGTGGTACATGGGCTTTTGGAAGAAGGATCTTGTCCTGCTCAGCTCCTGTCGGGGTATTGAGGAACACACCAAAGTCGGTCTGCTTGACAACGATCAATTCTTGAAATTTTCCAAGTTCTATTTTACTGGTCATAATTATCCTCCATGAATTTAATACTTTCAGTATACTGTTATCTGCAAAAAAATGCTAGTACAATTCATTAAATAGTGTTACCATGTAAAAAATGATAATTGGAGGTTTTTATTATGGCAAATGTAATTAGTACAGATAAGGCACCTGCGGCAATTGGACCGTATTCTCAGGCAATCGAGGTCAATGGTATGATCTACACATCCGGCATGATCCCGATCGATCCTTCAACAGGGGAGTTAGTTACCGGTAGTGTGGAAGCACAGGCAGAGCAGGCAATATCTAATTTGGAAGCACTGTTAGCAGCATCCGGATCTTCTATAGAGAAGGCTGTTAAGACGGTTGTGTTTATCAGCAACATGGATGACTTTGGAAAGATCAATGAAGTATATGCGAAACATTTCAAAGAGCCATATCCGGCACGCTCCTGTGTTCAGGTTGCCAGACTGCCAAAGGACGTAGCAATCGAGATCGAGGCTGTTGCCGTTAAAAACTAAGACAATTGCTGCAGTTTCTTGATGGCAGATTTCACTGTATGGTGGCTGCAAAATATGATAAAAACATCGACATAATAAGCAATATGTGGTTGTGGGAGATTTGGGGTATGGGAAGTTTGCGTTAAGAATATGACCGGGATGTCTGTGTAAAGTGTTTTTCGGATTTATGGAAAATGGGAGAAATATGAATGTGGACTATAAGAGTAGAATGCAAATTGTAACAAAATGTAACAATTTGGGATGAGTGAAAAAGCCATCTTATCAGTGGAAGATACTGGAAATACGTGTAAATTCCATTTGTATTCTGTTGTAGAACTATTGACAAGATGAATTTAGGTTGTTATAATGACAACTGTTATGTAATAAATTTGTAATAATTATTACATGAATAAGTGCTTGAAGAAACTTAGAATAGATTACAAAGGATTGTTTACAGTTTGGAGGCTTTTATGATTAAGACACATTGGGTCAAGACAGCCGTGGTTTGTGGAACGGCACTGACACTTGCATTAGCGGCAGGTTCAGTAAGAGTAGATACGAATGCTGCAACCATGTGTAAAGAGACAGAGATGGCAGGACTTTCTCTTTCTTTGGACAAGCATTATGCAGACGTTTATAATGAAGAGGAACAGGAAGAAAATATTGATGCAACTGAGGCGCCGGCAGCGACTGCGTCACCTGTAGCAACACAGGCAGCTGTGACACCTGCAGCGACAACAGCACCAACGGCAACGCCGGTACCGACACCACATGTTACAAAACAGTTTGTCGATACAGCGATCTCCATTGCAGATGATTATGTGAATGTTCGTAAGAAACCGAATACAGATTCCAAGATCCTTGGAAAGCTGTATGAAGGATGCGCAGCAAAGGTACTGTCTAATAAGAATGGCTGGGCTAAGATTGAGTCCGGTAAGGTGACAGGTTACATTAAGAGTGAATATTTGGCAACAGGTATTAAAGCACAGAAGCTTGCTGCTAAGTATGGTAAATATTATGCGAAGGTAAAACCGGGAACCGTTACATTAAATGTTCGTACGAAGCCAAATACTTCTTCTACGATCATGACACAGATCCCGGAAGATGAAAATTATGAAGTTGTCAAGATCGGTAAGGATTGGGTTAAGATCTCTATCGATGGTGAGGATGGTTTCGTAGCGAGAGAGTTTGTTTGTCTTCATGCGAACTTCAAGAAAGCAGTATCCATTGCAGAAGAGAAGGCTGAGGCAAGAAGAAAAGCAAGAGCAGAGAAGGCAGAGCAGGAGCGTTTGGCAGCATTGGCAGCAGAGCGTGCGCGTCAGCAGTCTGCAAGCAGTTCTTCCAGTTCATCTTCAAGCTCTTCCGGCAGCTCATCTTCTAGCAATAGAAGCAGTTCATCTAGCAGAAAGAGCAGCAGTTCTGTAACAAGAAGAAGTTCTTCCAGCAGAAAGAGCAGTTCATCTAGCAGAAAGAGCAGCTCCTCCAGCAAGAAGAGCAGTTCATCTAAGAGCTATAGTTCATATACGGGAAGCGGCAATGGTTCAGAAGTTGCAAGCTATGCACAGAACTTTGTTGGTAACCCATATGTATATGGTGGATCCAGTTTGACTAGAGGAACTGATTGTTCCGGATTTACAATGAGTGTTTATGCACAGTTTGGATATAGTCTTCCACATAGTGCAGCAGCACAGTCAGGATGTGGTTCTAAGGTAAGCCTGTCGAACGTACAGCCGGGAGATTTGATCTTCTATCGTAACGGTAGTCGTATCGGTCATGTGGCAATGTATATCGGTGGTGGACGTGTAGTACACGCCAGCAACCCAAGTGATGGTATTAAGATTTCCAATATGTACTACAGAAAGCCTTGCGGCGCTCGTAGAATTATTGGTTGATCATTAGGTATAATGACGTTGAAGAAGAGGAGTACGTTTTCGGAGTTCACAGAGAGAATGGTTCATTGGCTGAAAGACCATTTGAATAGAACGAAAGCAGAAGGTAGCTTCGGAGTCATGTCTCTGAACAGATAGTAAGAGACATCGGTTCATCTCGTTATCGATGCAAGAGGTAATGTGATTTTTACATTGCGATCAAAGGTGGTACCGCGTATAATCGCCCTTTGCACTATGTGCAGAGGGCGTTTTTTACTTTATAGGAAACCTCTCGTTTCCTATAAAGCAATAAACGCTCCGCGAGGATGCAAGTGTTGTATGTTAAGAGAAAGGAAAAAGATTATGGCAAAAGAGTTGGAAAAAAATTACAATCCTGCGGATATTGAGCAGAGAACGTATGACAAGTGGATTGCAAAGAAGTATTTTCATGCGGAGGTAGATCGTGACAAGAAACCATTCACGATCGTTATGCCACCTCCAAATATCACAGGACAGCTTCATATGGGACATGCCCTGGATAATACACTGCAGGATATTTTGATCCGTTTCAAGAGAATGCAGGGATATGAGGCTCTTTGGGTACCGGGTACCGATCATGCTTCGATCGCTACAGAGGCAAAAGTTGTAGAAAAGCTGCGTGCCGAGGGAATCAGCAAAGAAGATATTGGAAGAGAAAAGTTTCTGGAGCATGTTTGGGACTGGAAGAAGCAGTACGGTGGCCGCATTGTAGAACAGCTCAAGAAGATCGGCTCTTCCTGTGATTGGGATAGAGAACGCTTTACGATGGATGAGGGATGCTCTAAGGCAGTAAAAGAAGTGTTTGTAAAGTTATATAACAAAGACTTGATCTACCGTGGAGAGCGTATCATAAACTGGTGTCCAAAATGTCTGACTTCTATTTCTGATGCAGAGGTTGAGTATGAGGATCAGGCAGGTCATTTTTGGCATTTGCGTTATAAGACAACGGACGGAACCGGTTATATTGACTTGGCGACAACGCGTCCGGAGACATTACTTGGTGATACGGCAGTAGCAGTTAATCCAAATGATGATCGTTACAAAGATATGGTGGGTAAGACTTTGGATCTTCCAATTGTACATCGTCAGATCCCAATTATCGCAGATGATTATGTTGATATGGAATTTGGTACAGGTGTTGTAAAGATCACACCGGCACATGACCCGAACGACTTTGAGGTAGGACTTCGTCATAATCTGGAAGTGATCAATGTACTGACAGATGATGCCAAGATTGTAGAAGATTATCCGAAATATGCTGGCATGGACCGCTATGAGGCAAGAAAAGCGATCGTTGCTGACTTGGAGGCAGAAGGTGCTCTTCTGAAAGTAGAAGACCATGAGCACAATGTAGGTACCTGCTATCGTTGTCATACAACTGTAGAACCACGAGTATCCAAGCAGTGGTTTGTTGCTATGAAAGATCTGGCAAAACCGGCGATTGATGCAGTGAAGAATGGAGATACAAAGTTTGTGCCACCTCATTTTGATAAGACTTACTATCATTGGTTAGAGGGGATCCGTGATTGGTGTATTTCCCGTCAGCTTTGGTGGGGACATCGTATTCCGGCATTTTACTGCGATGATTGTGGTGAAATGGTTGTTACGAAAGAAGATACCTGCAACTGTCCAAAATGCGGCAAGCCAATGAGACAGGATCCGGACACGCTGGATACTTGGTTCTCCTCCGCACTGTGGCCTTTCAGTACACTGGGATGGCCGGATAACACCGAGGAAATGGATTACTTCTATCCGACAAGCACTCTGGTAACCGGTTATGATATAATTTTCTTCTGGGTAATCCGTATGATGTTCTCCGGTTTGGAGCATACCGGAAAGGTGCCGTTTGATACAGTATTGATCCACGGACTGGTAAGAGACAGTCAGGGCCGTAAGATGAGTAAATCTCTTGGCAATGGTATTGATCCTTTGGAGGTCATTGATAAGTATGGTGCAGATGCGCTTCGTTTTACTTTGGTAACCAACAATGCACCGGGTAATGATATGCGTTTCTACTGGGAGCGTGTAGAGGCAAGCCGTAACTTTGCCAATAAAGTATGGAATGCTTCTCGTTTCATCATGATGCACTTAGGCGATAATGTGATCACAGAGCCGGCAAAAGAGGATCTGGAAGTGATCGACCGTTGGATCTTGTCTGCAGCAAATCATGTGGCAGCAGATGTCACAGAGAACATGGAGAAATATGAGTTAGGTGTGGCAGTACAGAAGATTTATGACTTTGTATGGACAGAGTTCTGTGACTGGTACATCGAGCTTGTTAAGCCAAGATTATTTGCTAAGGATGAAAATCCTGCTTCTGCAAATGCAGCTTTCTGGACATTAAAGACAGTATTGATCCAGTCCTTGAAACTGCTGCACCCATATATGCCGTTTATCACAGAGGAGATCTTCTGCACATTGCAGTCAGAGGAAGAATCTATCATGATCTCCAACTGGCCGGTTTACCGCAAGGAGTGGGAAGATGAGCAGTCTGAAGCAAAGGCGGAACTCATGAAAAATCTGATCCGTGGTATCCGAAATATCCGCACGGAAATGAATGTAGCACCTTCCCGTAAGGCAGTTGTATATCTCGTAGCAGATGACGAGGCGACAGGAGCAGCTTTAGAAGAGCTGATCCCGGCATATCAGCATATGATCTCTGCATCAGAGGTTCATGTACAGGCAGACAAGACTGGTATTGAGGATAATGCAGTATCTGTTGTGATCGATAAGGCAACTGCGTATATGCCTCTTGCTGATCTGGTTGACTTTGCCAAGGAAAAAGAGCGCCTCACCAAAGAAAAGAAGAAGTTGGAGGGCGAGTTGAAGCGTGTCAATGGAATGCTTGGAAATGAGAAATTTATGAGTAAGGCACCGGAGGCAAAGGTTGCGGAAGAACGCGCAAAACTTGAAAAATACACAGCTATGATGGCGAAAGTGGAAGAGGAATTAAAAGCCTTAGAAAAGTAAGAGAAAATTCATCGTTCCCTTTCTTGTAATATAAGAATCCTTATGCTAAAATCAAAAGAGGAGGCAGTATACACATAAGTGCGTACAGCGTCCTCTTTACAAAATGATAAAATGCTTATATAGCAGCCTGTAACACGACAGGTCGTAGTAGAGTAAGGCATATCTTGTAGGGGGAAGGGGGCGTTTGACTGTGACAGATTTTCAGACAGAGAACAATCAGGAATCAATTCAGATCATGGTTGCAGAGGATCAGCTTTCCGCGAGTGTGTGGATTCAACAAGGCGAGAGTCACTACACGGCAGCATTGTTGAAAAATCGGCTCAGTGAGGCAGGCGTCACCAGTGGACTGCAGGAGGAGACAATTCAGCAGCTGGCAAACGGATTGCTGTATGATCAATGGGTTGTTGTTGCGAAGGGAACGCCTTGCGTGAATGGAGAAGATGGCTGGTATGAGTATGCCTTTCATCGGGAAACGGATCACAAACCCAAAATATTGGAAGACGGTTCGGTGGATTACAGCCAGTATGGCAATATCCCTTCCGTAGAAGAAGGAGATGTGATTGCCGTCTATCATCCGGCGACGGAGGCGAAGGATGGTATGGATGTACATGGTAATATTCTGGTCGCCCGCAAGGGAAAGAATCTTGCCAGATTATTCGGAAAAGGTTTTGCGTGTGCTGAAGATGGATGTACCTATATCGCTAATCGCAGCGGTAAGATCGTGGAGACCATGGATAAGATCTTTATCGATCAGGAGTTTGTGGTCGAGGGTGATCTAACCAATTCCACAGGCAGTATTTGTTTCCGAGGAGATATTCGCATCCGTGGAAATGTAGGATCCGGAGTATCGGTTGTTTCGGAGAAAGGATCCATCTTGGTTGATGGATTTGTGGAAGGAGCAGATTTGCAGGCAAACCGTGATATTACCTTGAAGAATGGTATGCAGGGGAATGGAAAGGGATTTATCCGGGCAAAAGGAAATGTCAACGCGAAGTTTTTTGAGCAGTGTACGATCTGTGCGGACGGATGTGTCAATGCGAATGCGATCATGAACTGTCAGATCGAGGCAGGAGAAGATGTGGTCGTGTCCGGTAGATTTGGCAGCATCATAGGTGGTCATATCAGCGCCCAAAGGCAGATCAAGGCAACCAATATCGGAAATGTAGCTGAAGTGGAAAATCAGGTTGAAGCAGGTGTTGCGGAAAATCTTGTGACGAAGATGAATCTGCTGACGGAGTCCAAGAAAAAAGCATTGGATGAATGGGAGCGGATCGCGCAGGGGATTGAACGCATAGATACTCTGATGGAGCAGACGAAAAATGCTGCTTTGATGGAGAAGAAGCGTGTCTTAATGCGTGGTAAAATAGAAAAAGATGCAGAAATTAGTGAACTAGAGAAAAAGATACAGGCGACTGTCCTGGCAATGGAAAAGGCAAATGTGGCGAAGGTTACAGTTGACCGTTATGTGCATCCGGGAACCTGCATTTCCGTCAATGGAATGAAAACACAGGTACAAGAGCTGGAGCAGCATGTAGAATATGCCCGCAGAGGCAATGGGATCATCGTATATCATATCGATGAAGCATAGCGGGGCGTCAATGCCGGGATGACGAAAGAATTAAGAAAACATCGTAAGACATAGGCATGAGAGCAGTTTTCATGCGATGTCGAAGTTTGCGTAGAAATAGCATTGCAGTAGAGCAGGAGGTAGAGTATGATTGATTTTGAGGCAGAATTAGCAAAGTTTCAGCCGAGTCTCGATGTGGAGCAGGCAGAAGATGCAATTTATGGAAATAATACAACGGATGTTACGGATTTGCTGCAGACGATCCTAAAAGGTAAGATGGAAGGTAACAAAGCTCCGGAGGAGTGGGTGGAAGAACGATGAATTGTCCAAGATGTAATGTGGCGGTAGCCTTTACGAAAAATCGATGTGATAATTGCGGACAGGAGCTTCGAAGTTATCGCAAAACCGTAAGCCTGTCTAACAGTTTTTATAATTTGGCATTAAGCCAGGCGAAAGTGCGGGACTTATCCGGTGCGATCGTTTCCTTGAAACAGAGTCTTCAGTTCAATAAATTAAATACCAGTGCTAGAAATCTGCTGGGTTTGATCTACTATGAGGAAGGCGAGATCGTAGCTGCGCTGAGTGAATGGGTTCTTAGCAAACATTATCAGGACAAAGATAATGATGCGGAAGAGTACATTCGTGAAGTTCAGTCTAATCCGAACAAGTTGGATACGTACAATCAGACGATCAAGAAGTACAACACAGCATTGCAGGCGGCAAAGCATGGGGATGACGATATGGCGATCATCCAGCTCAAAAAGGTTGTCAATCTCAACCCGAATTTTATACGTGCAAGCCAGCTTTTGGCATTGCTTTATATGAAGACCGAGCGTCGGGATAACCGTGCGAGAGCGTATCGTTTGATGCGTGCTGCACATAAGATTGATGTGACGAATACGACAACGATCCGCTATCTGAAAGAACTCTCAGATATGAAGAATAAGTCTTCGGATCCTGTAGTGAAAGCGGTAGAAAAAGAACAGGAAAATGCGAAGAAAGCTTCAAAACTGCCAAGTGTGGAGATGGATGCGTACAAGACGATCACACCATACAAAGAAGAGCGGCCATCCGTTATGCCATTTGTTAATATTATCATTGGTGTGATCATCGGTCTGGCTGTGATGTATTTTTTGGTGATCCCGCATATGCGTGCCACGCTGGCAAGTAATGCAAACAAAAACTTCAAGCAGTACAGTGAAAATCAGGCGGCAAGTGACAGCGATCTGTCCACACTAAAAGATCAAAACAAGTCTTTACAGTCTCAGGTTGAGGAATTGCAGAACAAGATCAAGGATCTTCAGGGCGGGGATCCTACACAGGTGTCTGGTGTTCAGGAAGTGTATGATGCGTTAATTGGCGCATACGATGACTATCAGAAAAACAAAAAGGCTGATGCTGCGGATAAATTGGTGAAGATCAATGCAGACAGACTGACTTCGGACGTTGCAAAATCTTGCTATGATAAGATCAAAAAGGCAACCTATGCGACTGCGACAAAGAAGTATTTTGAAGAGGGACGTGATGCCTATAATGGCACCGGTTCGTATTCGAAGAGAGATTATGACAAGTCCATTAAGTTGTTAGAGAAGTCATTATCTTTTGATGAAAATAACACAGATGCCATTTATTTCTTGGGCCGCTGTTATCAGCAGAAATCAGATGTCGAGAAGGCAAAGAGTTATTACAACAAGATTGTAGATAACTATCCGGATTCCAAGCGTGTCAGCGAAGCGAAGAGACGTTTGCGGGAACTTGGCGAATAAATTACCAACTGGATAAAATGATAGGTTTCCCTGTCAGAGTATACGAAGGAAAGAATACTCTGGCAGGGATTTTTTCCTTTATAGGAAACTTGTCGTTTCCTATAAAGAAAAAAACGCTCCGCGAGGATGCGATCACCGCACAGAGGAAGATTGCATACGCAATTGTGCGGTGACGCGCAAAGTGGGCAAGCCCACTTTGTTCCGTTTAAAAATAAGGGAAGGAAGGCGATTAATAATGGAACAAGTACATTATGAGCTGCAAGGACAAAGTTTGATCGTATATGTTACCAAGGAATTAGATCATCATGCGGTGATCGATCTGCGGGCGACCTCGGACAAGCTGATCCAGGCAGGAAATGTGAAACATATTATTTTTGATTTTTCAGATGTTGATTTTATGGATAGCTCAGGGATTGGATTGATCATGGGAAGGCATAAAAAGGTTATGTTTCTGGGAGGTAAGACAGCTGTGACAGGTGTTGGCAAGAATATTGACCGGATCTTTCGAATGTCCGGTTTGTATCAGATCGTAGAGAAGTATGTCACACCGCAGGAGGCGGTGGAAAATTTGTGAGAGGGCAAAAGTTGTTATGCAGCAGGAACGGAAGCGTCAGACAGGAGGATCAATTATAGTAAGGTGAATGAAAAAGAGAGGTAACAAATTGACAGGGGTAGTCAGTAATTAGAAGGTATAGAGTGCAGGACAGGAGGAAGATAAGGCATGAAACGGGAAATGACATTAACAATCGATAGCGATTCGGCAAATGAAGCATTTGCGCGGACAGTAGTGGCAGCGTATGTGACGAGGCTGGATCCAACGTTAGAAGAACTGGCAGATATTAAAACAGCAGTATCGGAGGCGGTAACCAACAGCATTATTCATGGTTATGGTGGAAGAGAGGGAGAGATTACGATCGTCTGCAGGATCTGCGGCAAACAGATAGAAGTTACTGTGCGCGATGAAGGCATTGGTATCGAAGATATTCCAAAGGCGATGGAACCTTTGTATACGACGAAACCGGAATGGGAACGGTCCGGAATGGGCTTTGCTTTTATGGAAGCATTCATGGATGAGCTGCAAGTGATCTCAAAATTGGGGGAGGGGACAACCATTATTATGAGTAAAGAAATTGGAAAGGCGCAGGCAGAGGAATGAATCGCAATATGGACACGTTAGAACTGCTGAAAAAGGCACGTAGTGGAGATCGTGTTGCGAGGAACCAATTAGTAGAACAAAATGTCGGTCTGGTTTGGAATATTGTGAAAAGATTTCATGGCAGAGGATATGAAGCGGATGATATTTTTCAGATCGGCTGCATTGGACTGATCAAAGCAATTGATCACTTTGATCTTAGTTATGATGTGAAATTTTCAACGTACGCAGTGCCAATGATCACCGGGCAGATCAAGCGTTTTTTGCGGGATGATGGCATGATCAAAGTAAGCCGCACTCTTAAGGAAAATGGCTGGAAGATCCATCAGGCAGGAGAACGGCTGCATCATGAGTTAGGACGTAGTGCAACGGTAGATGAGATCGCTGCGGCAACAGAACTTGAGCGTGAAGAAATCGTTATGGCATTGGAAGCCAATCGCGAAGTCGGAACGATAGATCGGATGCTTTATCAGGAAAGTGGCAAAGAAATGCAGTTGATCGATCAGGTCGTACAGATGCCTGGAAATCGTATTGGCAGTCTCGTGAGTGGACAGGATATGACAGGAGTTCTTAATGACAGCGAGAAAGAACGAGTGCTTGATCATATGTTAGTAAAACAGTTATTGGAAAGCTTGGAAGAGCGGGAACGCCGATTGATCGAATATCGCTATTTTGATGATATGACGCAAAGTCAGGTTGCAGAAAAGCTACACATTAGTCAGGTACAGGTAAGCCGCTTAGAGAAAAAAATATTATTAAAACTGCGTGGAGAATCCGGACTTGCATAAAGCAAATACATATCGGTGTTGTTTTGCAAACACGTGCATAAAACGTGAGGAAGCGGGCAAGATAATAGTATTACAACGCACACTTTGCACATTTAAGCTCACTGCATGACTGCATAATATTATTATCAGTGTAAGATGTTTCATGGGCTCAAACTTCGCACATCCGAAACTGCCGGCGGGTCACATATTGCTTATTATATCAAGGGATACTAAGTATTTTACAGCCGCAACATAGCGATTTCTGCCGGCAGAGAACTGTAGTAATCCTGTGGATAATGAAATGTTTGGAAAGTGTGCAGAAATGAGGTTGATTTGAAAGATAATACGATTTATATGAAATTAGATCAGAGTGTGCAGGTTGTGAACAAAAAGGTAACGATCGGTGATATTGCACAGATTCAATGCAGTGATTATGCAGTAACCAAGCAGATCAATAAGATCATAGCATTGCAGGTAAAAGGCGATAAAAACCAAAAGAAAGTCATTTCGTCACTTAAGCTGATCGAACTGATCCGCAGGGAAATTCGAGAAGCACAAATTGTTCTGGTAGGTGAGACGGATGTTGTGGTTGAGTATCATATTCCCAAACAGGAAAATAAAGCGTTGGAATATTTAAAGTTGTTGGTGTTGACATGCATTGTCTTTTTTGGATCAGCTTTTACGATTATGACATTTGATACTGATGTTAGTGTTGGAGATCTGTTTAATCAGATCTATCTGCTGGTCATGGGACATGAAAAAAAAGGAGCATCTGCGTTAGAACTGTTTTATAGCATTGGAATTCCAATTGGGATCTTAGGTTTTTATAATCATTTTAGCGCTTCAAAAGTGAAAGAGGATCCGACGCCAATTCATATTGAAATGCGCAATTATGAAGAGGAGATGAATAAGGCGATCGTTGCGGATGCATCCAGGGAGGGAAGTGAGATCCAGTGACAATAGTATTAGCTTTTATTGGGTTGGCAGCAGGATTAGCTGTTGCCAGTGGAGTCTTTGCGCTGATCACCATTCTGGGAGTAATACCACGGATGACAGACCGCTTCGGGTTAGCCTCACGGACATATCCGATGGAAACGGTGATCATGCTTGGCGGGACAGCAGGAAATCTGTTGTTAATATATGAGCCGCATATTCCGTTTGGCGTTGTATTTTTGGCGGTCATAGGATTGTTTTCCGGGGTATATATCGGCTGCTTGTCCATGGCATTGGCAGAGGTGCTAAAGGTTATTCCGATACTATGTACCCGTACGAAATTGCAGCATGGTATTGCCATCATCATTACCGCAATGGCGATAGGCAAATGCTTAGGAACACTATACCAAATGTGTTTATAAAGGGCATTCGCAAAATGTTATATACCAAAACTTCCCATACCTCAAATCCTCCACAACCACATATTGCTTATTATGTCGGTAATAAATAAACTATTTTGCAGCCAATATATTTAATTATTCTGTCATCAGAGAACTAAGATAATTGCCGCAGAACGCAAAGTTTTTACGTGATTTCTTATTTTGTTAAGTCTCTGATGAATACATGCCCGAAGGATTGTCTG
>ENA-OWRJ01001028-OWRJ01001028.1-human-gut-metagenome-genome-assembly--contig:-NODE-1028-length-32424-cov-3.029040_pt1 | contig 32424 bp, 28 predicted proteins | sample MGYA00248269_ERZ651897 | MGnify/ENA primary metagenome ERZ651897 (study PRJEB26924, sample SAMEA4378252) | human gut metagenome | biome: human gut; feature: human-associated habitat; material: faeces...
TGGCGCAGGACCTGGATGTCGGTGGGGGCGGGGTGCCGGTGCTTGCAGCCCGGAAGCAGCAGCAACAGCAGCGCGAGGAGGAGAAAGAGCGTTTTTTTCATGCGTCTCCGGGACGGCGACAGGGCTTGCGGCCCCTGCCGGAGAGCTTGCCCACGCCGCTCGGCTCGATCAGGATGCGATCCGGGTGGTACTGTTCCAGCACCTTTTCCAGAGCCTTGCCAAAGTCGCCTACCAGACTACAGCAGATACAGCCAGAGTTCATCTCGGTGATCTCTACGCCGGCATTCTGCAAAAAGCCGCCGTCAATACCGATCTCGCCGAATTCGTTTTCGATGAGCACCAGCTTTTCGCCAACATAGCCTTCCTGAATCAGCTTCTGGATCAGCGTGGTTTTACCGGCACCCAAAAAGCCGGAGAATATTGTAATTTTTGTCATTTTTATCTGCACTTCTTTCTCTCAATCTCAACAGCCGGAAGCATATTTTCGCTGAGGCTGCATAATATTAGTATAGCACAGTTTTTCCGGAGATGCAAGGGCTTTTCGGGCAGTTTGCATGGAATTTTTATGAATGCAGAAGAACACGTTCCCAGCAAAACTGTTTCCCCAGAAAATGCAAAAGGACGGTTTTCACCGTCCCCTGCGTGGTTTCAGGAATATGGCACATTTTCCGCAAAAGATGTACAGATTTGGGAATTACCGTTTGACTGCCATTTCCGGTTGTTCCGATACAGCTGCTGACGGCAGGATTCCCGCCGTCAGCAGCTGTGCGGCAATCCATGCGACAACGTCCTCCGGCTGCGGCTCGTCCTGCTGACGGGGGATTTCTGCCCACGCCTGCTGCACGTCCGCGTCCGGATTGTTCATGCCCTGCCGGATTGCCTCTGCGATTTCCGCCTGCACTTCCTCCGCAGAGGTGCAATATTGGTCTGCCACCTGTTTCCAAAGATTCTGCATATGAAAAAGCCTCCTTTTGTCAGACCTGTCGGGCGGCAAAGCCATTGCGATCGCCGATGGCTTCCGGCTTTTGCCGTTTCTGCGTTCCGACAGGTCTATTATATCAAATTCTGCTGTCGGCTTTTGTCGGAATCGTGCCGCAGTTTTCCCCTTTTCTGCCCCGATTCTGCCGGAATTCCGTACATTTTCGGATATATGTACGAAGTGTACAAATGTCAAATGAAAAAAATTGCAAAAAGTAGTTGACAAGGCGGTTTTTTTGTGCTATAATAATTTATGTTGCAGGTTTCCTGTACAAAACAATTTTCATAGGGGTATAGCTCAGCTGGTAGAGCAGTGGTCTCCAAAACCACGTGTCCCGAGTTCGATTCTTGGTGCCCCTGCCAAGGAAAAAGTCTTATCAGATTCTGATAAGACTTTTTTTATTACTCCTGAAAAAGAATCCACCGTCCCGTTTTGCAGGAATCACTCTGCACAGGACGGTTTTCTTTTTAAAAAGTTTACAAAGCGAGAGCAGCTTGAAACCGAACTTCCACTGCAAAAAGTTTTCTCTGTCTGAATCTGTAAAAAATCATGAGTGTTCCGAACGGTTGCCCTCGCATCTTCCTTGAACAAAAACCAATCGGGGCAACCCATTCTATCAACGGATAACGGAAAACGAAAACGTAGAACCAAAAAAATTCAAAGGGCAAGATTCAGACAGACGGAAGAACGGGATTATTCCGGCAAGTCAACCTCCAGCAACACCGTGTTATTGATATAGTCCAAAGCAGTTTGTGCTTTTGCAAGCGTTTCCGCAAGGACTTCATAATCTTTCTCGACGGTTTGGATATCATAATTGGCATACCGATAATCAATGATGGCAGAATTTCGACTATACAATGCATTTTCTCGCTGTTTGGGCAGCAGTTCTTTCATGCGGGACAGCTTTTCCAGCCGATTGGTCAGCTGTGGCAGATAAATCAACATCTGGTCAATGGTCATCTCAAATTCCGGAATGATTGTGGTCGTGTTGAATACATTCAACGTATGTTTCAGTTTGCGGATGTTGGCTTCCATGGCAGCTTGTTCCGCCTGCATGGCAGCATAATCATATTTCGGTCGAACCGATTCAATATCCTCTCCCAGAGAAGCAAGAAATGTTTTGGTATTTTCTTCTCGTCGTTGTAATGCTCTGAGTGATTCATTCCATTGCCGCAGCAGTTTTGCTGCCTGTGCGGATGTCATTTTCATGGAGATGCCTCCTTTATTTATAATATAATTATACGGTTTCTCCCTTTTCAATTCGTTCTGCCAAGTCGCTGAGGTAAACCCAGCGATCCATTTTTTCTGCAAGCTGTTCTTCCAGTGCATCTTTCTGGTCGGATAGCTCCTGCAATAAGACGTAATCGGAAATTGCAGCTGCAATTTTCGTTTCAGTTTCCTGAATTTGTTTTTCCAAGTCTGCAATCACAGATTCAATCGTTTCGTATTCTCGTTGCTCTTTGTAGGAGAATTTCAGCTTCTTTTTTCCGACAAAGGTTTTTTCTTTCTTTTCGGTGGATTTTTTCTCAGGCTCTGCCGGAGCAGTCGGCAGGGCATTTGCTGCATAGTCGCTGTAATTACCGTTATAACGGCGGACGCTGCCATCCCCTGGCAATTCCCAGATTTCCGAAGCCATCTTATCCAAGAAATAGCGGTCATGGGAGATGGCAATCACTGCACCGGAGAAACTTTTCAGATAGTCTTCTAAGATGGTCAGGGTGACAATATCCAAATCGTTGGTTGGTTCGTCCAGCAATAGAATATTCGGGGCAGTCATTAAAATTTTCAGCAGATAGAGCCGTTTCCGTTCTCCGCCGGATAATTTTTCAATGCGATTCCACTGCAATTCCGGCGTAAACAAAAACCGTTCCAGCATGGTTGCAGCCGTAACTGTTCCCTCTGGTGTCTGAATGCGTTCGGCAGTTTCCCGAATGTAGTCAATGACTTTTTGTGTGAGATTCATCGTTTCGCATTCCTGTGCGAAATAGCCGATTTGTACGGTGTCGCCCCATGTAATTGTACCGCTGTCCGGTTGCAGAATGCCGGCAAGCAGTTTCAGCAGCGTATATTTTCCAGCACCATTTCGTCCAATGATACCGATTCGAGCCGCACGGGGCAGCTGATAGGAAAAGTCCTGCAAGAGTACATTCCCTTGTATGGATTTTGTGAGGTGTTCCAGTTCGATGGTCTTCTTTCCCAGTCGGGAAGAAACCGATTGCAGCTGTAAGGATTCTGTTTCCACGGGTTTTTCCCGATTTTCCAAGGCATAGAACCGCTCCATGCGGTCTTTGGACTTTGTCCCTCTTGCCCGAACGCCTCGCCGCATCCATTCCAGTTCCTGGCGGTAAAGAGTGCGGTTTTTCCGTTCTCGTGCTTCCGCATCGGCTTCCCGCTGAGCTTTCTGCTCTAAGTATTCGGAATAATTTCCACGGGAAACGAACAGGTTTCCACGGTCAACTTCCACAATTTGATTTGTGATGCGATTCAAAAAATAACGGTCATGTGTTACCATGACAATCGCACCCCGATATTTTTTCAGCTGGTCTTCCAAGAATTGTACCGTTTCATAATCAATGTGGTTGGTTGGTTCGTCCAGCAACAGAACATCGCTGGGCTGAATCCATGCCGCCGCAATGCCAGCTCTTCGCCGCTCACCACCGGAAAGCGTGCTGATGTCGCTGTCCACGTTGGAGATACCAAGCTGCTGTAGAATGGATTTGGCTTCAAATTCTTTTGCCGATTTCAAGTCTGCTGGCAGGTGTGCCATGACTTGTTCTAAGATGCTGCCATGTTCTGCAAAATCTGGAATTTGCGGCAGGTAAGAAATCCGGATGCCTTTGGTGCGGATAACCGTTCCGCTGTCCGGTTCTTCCACGCCGGCAAGAATCCGCAGCAAGGTAGATTTTCCCGTCCCGTTGATGCCGACAATGCCGACCCGGTCGCCTTCATTGAGAAAAAACGAAACATCATTCAAGACGGTTCGTTCCAGATAAGTTTTTGAAAGATTTTGTGCAGATAATAAAATCATGCTGGATTCCCTTCTTTTGATGTAAGTGATGCAGGCTCTGCGAGTGGCAGATTCCGGACGCTCTTTCGATGAATCATCGTTCCGCTGACAACAATATGCCGGATGGGTATTGCAGGGTTTTTAATGCGAGCTAATAGCTGCCGCACGCCTTTTTTTGACATTAAATTTATATCAACTGCATATGTAGTGATTGGCGGATTTGACAATTCCGCAAAAATAAAATCATCAAATCCAACAACAGAAATATCATTTGGAATGGAAAAGCCAGCCTTTTGCAGGAGACTGATCAAGATATAAGCAGTCGAATCGCAGTTGCAGGCAAATGCAGTTGGCATTTTAGAGAGTTTTTCGAGAGAGATTGCAATTTTTCCCTCAGCATCTCGGTCAGGCAGCACTTGTTTTTCTGTCACGAGAATGCCAGCTTCCCGCATGGCACGGCAGTAGCCATAGTAGCGGTCTAAAATGCTGCTGGTTTCTTCGATAGAGCCGACAAAGGCAATTTCTCTGTGGCCAGCTTGCAGGAGATGTTTGGTCATGAGATACATGCCATAATAGCCGTCTGAAATGACGGAATCCTGCTGCAATTCTGCTTGAAACGCATCTAAAACTAAGCATGGAACAGAAGCTTGTTCCAGCATCTTATAATAGGAGAGTGAAAATTTTCCTATGACGATGCAGCCTTGAATCCGATTTTCTGCAATCAAACGGGGCATTGTACAGGTTTGTTCAGCGGATTCTGAAATGACTTCCAAAATGCCGATGTGATTGCCCTGTGAAAGATGAAACAGCACACGCTCATACATTGCCCAGTAAAAAGACTGTCCTTTTTCAATATAGCGGTAGGAGGTAATGATACCGATGGTATAGCAGGGCGTCTGTTCCTGCTTATTTTTTTGAAACTGATAGCCCATTTCTACCGCAAGTTTCTGTATTTTTTTCCGCAATTCTTCGCTGACGCCATCTTTTCCCGCCAGTGCTTTGGAAACGGTTACAGTACTGATTTGTAGTTGTTCTGCGATATCGGACATCCGAACGGCTTTTGCCAAGTAAGTCACATCCTTTTGGAATGCAAGCGGAGAAATTACCCCTGCATCCGCATCTTTTTAAATTTAATTTTAACTAAATTATATCAAACCTGTCCAATTTGTCAAGGGCAGCCACCTGCAATTTTAGAAATTTTACAATTCCACAGGCGAATAGCGAGGAAATTAGTTGTGAAAATTAAAAAAATTAGCTAAAAAAGAATCGGCATTTGCAACGAATCACAAAAAATGTGGCTGATAATTGTTGAATATGTGCAAAACAGCCATGTGAAATTTGTTCAGAAAAGAGAAAAGCATGATTTTAGCTAAAAAATAGTTGACATTTACGGAAAAATAAGCTAAAATAAAATCACAGATTAAGTAAACACGAAACACTAGTACAGAAAGGAATGGTTTCTCATGAAAAAATGGATCGCACTCGCAACAGGATTATCGCTGGTACTCAGCGGATTTGCAGCAGCTGGCTTCCAGCCCAGCAAGGTACAGGCTGCCGACCGGACAGGCTTTGTACAGACTGACGGCACACAGTTTTTGTTAGATGGTTCTACCTTCTATTATGCCGGAACGAACAACTATTACCTGAACTTCAAGCCACAATATGAAGTCGATCAGGTTATGGAAGATGCCGCAGCAATGGGCTTGAAAGTCATTCGTACCTGGGGCAATCTGGATGCCGGTGTCAAGACCGACAAGGTGAACAAAGATGGATACACCGTTTTCACGGACAGCGTAGACGGTTCTGGGGAAAAGGAAGGCGTTTATTATCAGTACTTTGATGCTGACCTTGGAAGACCAGTGGTCAATGAGGGAAAAGACGGCTTGCAGAAGTTGGACTACGCCATCTATAAGGCAGAGCAGGAAGGTGTCCGGCTGCTGATTACGTTCACCAACAACTGGGAAGCATTCGGCGGGATGAGCCAGTATGTAAAGTGGGCACAGCTTGCCGGTGAAAACGTCACAGGGCACGATGATTTCTATACCAACGAAACCATCAAGGGTTGGTATAAGGATTACATTAAAACATTGCTGAATCATGAAAATGTGTATACCGGAGTCAAGTATAAAGATGACCCGACCATCTTCTCCTGGGAACTGGCAAACGAACCACGTTGTGAATCGGATGCCGGATGTGAAAATCATGTTGTAGAAAATTGGGCATCTGAAATGAGTGACTATGTAAAGTCCATTGACTCCAATCATATGTTGGCAGTCGGCGATGAAGGATTTTACAACTATGGTTACAATGATTTTCCGGAGGGCGACCACAAGTATGTTTATCATGGCAGTTCCGGTATGGACTGGCTGAGCCTGATCGACCTGCCAAACATCGACTATGGAACGATTCATATTTACTGCGACCAGTGGGGCTTGACCAAGGAACAGGGAAACTTCTGGTTCAAGAAGCATGGCGAAGATGCAGCAGCAATGAATAAACCTGTTATCGTAGAAGAATTTGGATGGAAAGACAAGAGTGAACGAGCAGACGTTTACAATGAATGGTTTGACATCTTCGAGGGGAACACCTATGAGGGCGTTGAATATGCCGGAACAAATTACTGGATGCTGGCATCTCTGACCGGAGATGGAACCCTGTATCAGGATTATGACGGCTATACTGTTTATTATAAGGGCGATGCAAATGGCAACCCGACACAGGAAGCTTGCGATGCCATCATGGCACACGCACAGCGGATGGATGCCAAGAATACACAGAACAGTGTTTCCCCGAAGAAAGCGAATTTTGATATCGTAAAGCCGGCAGACATCCAGCTGCGGACAACGATGGAACTGGGCAGCGTTTCCGGTGTACAGTTTGGCGACAAGATGTTGACCGAGGGCACAGATTATACGGTAGAAGACAATGTGATTACGATTTCTGCAAAGGTTCTGGAAGGGCTGGAACTGGGCAACTATAAGATTACCATTTTGACCACCGACGGCAATCAGCCAACTGTTCTGGTAAGCGTGATTGACTCCAACGCAGAAACGCAGAAAAAAAGTGTGATTGACAACTTTGAATCCTATGCAGATGATGCAGAATTGGCAGCTGCTTACCACCGGAACATCAGCGGCGATTCCCTGACGGTTTCTCTGGATGCGGAACATGCCAAGAACGGCAACTATGCAATGAAGTACGAATATTCCGTTGCAGATGGCGGAGCAGGTTACTGCGGAACGACCAAGAAACTGAATGGTGCAGATTGGACAGGCTTTGACGGCATTCACTTCTGGATTCTGTCCGATGGCAGCAATCGGGATACCACTATTCAGTTCATTGATGGAGCAGGTGCTTACTGGGAGAGCATTCAGCATGTGACTGCGGAAACAGGCTGGCAGGAAGTCAAGATTCCGTTCTCCGATTTCCATGTGCAGCAGTGGGGCACTGCCGCTGAAACACCGACATTGAATGGTGTTTCTGAATATTCCATTTATACCGGACAGAATGGCAATCCGGGTACTGGCGTTTGGTATTTCGATGACATCGGTCTGTATCAGGATGGTGCAACCGTTCCAGATGCAGAAGTTGTAGAAAGCAGTGCAACCTTCTCGAAGCAAGCTCCGGCAGATGTGATTTTCACCATCATTACCAATGGGCATGCAGTGACCGGCATTACAGAAGAGGGCGAAGCATTGCAGCAGGGCGTAGACTTTGCCATCAACGGCAGCCAGTTCCGGTTCAATCAATCCTATCTGGAAACCCTGTCCGAGGGTGTTCACACTTATCATGTGGGCTTTGCAACTTGTCCGGATTTGGTACTGACGATTACCGTCACTGGAAGCACCGTTACCACGACGGAAACCACGACAGAGCCGAGTGAAACAACCACAACAACCACAACAACCACAGAAACCACAAGCACCGAAACAGAAGTTACAACTGGTTCTGAATCCGAAACAACCACAACAACAACTGATGCAGATACAGACACCAATTATGGCGATGTCAACTTGGATGGTAAGGTAGACTTGGTGGATGCAATCACTATGAACAAGTATCTTGCAGGACAAATTACACTGTCTGAACAGGCAACAAAGAATGCAGATGTCAATGCAGATGGTTCGCTTGGCGATGGTGACAGCACTACTCTGATGCAGTTTGTTCTGATGATGATTCCGAATCTGCCAGCATAAGCGTGAAAACGGAGGAGTATTTTTGATATGAAGGGTTTGCAGAAATTTGTAGCACTTTGCACCAGTGTCGTACTGGGTGCATGCGGAATGGGTTCTGTTCTGGCACAGCCGCTGACGGCCGATGCAGCAACAGAATCCACTGTTCCAGAGGGCTTTGTCTATGTCGATGGAACACATTTCATGTGTGATGGAGAACCGTTCTATTTTGCCGGCTGTAATTCCTATGATATGTTTACACTGGGTGATGGTTCGAGCAACGATTCGACTGAGGCAATTGAAACGAAGTTTATGAACAAGGAAGCCATTGATGCCAGAATGCAGCAGATGGAAGACAATGGGGTTCGGGTTTTGCGAACATGGGGCTTTTCTAATGAAACATGGCATGGCTTTGAACTCGCACCGGGCGAATACAATGAAGCAGAATTTATGCTGTTTGACTATATCATGTATTCTGCCCAGCAGCACAATATCCGTGTGATTATCACGCTGGAAAACTACTGGGAAGCCTATGGTGGAATTGACAAGAAGCTGAGTTGGGCAGGTGCTGGCAGCGGCGGCAACCACAAGAGCCGTGCAGCATACTTTACTAACGAAACTTGTAAGCAGTGGTACAAGGATTATGCAAAACACTTTGCAGAACGTACCAACTATTTTACAGGCGTGCAGTATAAAGATGACCCGACCGTCTTTGCGTGGGATTTGATGAATGAGCCACGGTATCAGGATGCAGGCGAGGATAGCACAGGTTTGACACTGCGGGCTTGGGTTGATGAAATGGGTGCGTATATCAAGGAAGTTGACCCGAACCACATGGTTTATGCAGGGCTGGAAGGACACGGTGTAGACTATGGATTTGGCGGAGATGAAGGAAATCCATTCGTCTATATCCAGCAGTCCCCATATATTGACTTTTGTTCGGCTCATCCATATCCGGATGAACACTGGGCAAACATGACACCGGAAGACACCAAAAACACCATGGTGCAGTGGATTGAAGATGCCCATCAGGAAGTGGGAAAGCCGTTTGTAGTCACAGAATTTAATGTGCATAGTTCTTTGCCGGAGGCAGAATATGAAGACTATTGGAAAGCGGTTTTCGATACGATTGAAGAATACGATGCAGCAGGCGGTTTGTTCTGGGAATTCAATGACCGCAAGCTGAGTGAATTCACGGTCATGGATGGTGACCCGATTCTGACCTACTTCCAGCAGCATGCTGCTCGCATGGAAGACAAAACCCCGATGAACAGCCTTTACACAAAGAATACGGTTGTGGACAAGGATAACCCGATAGATGTTCTGCTTTCTTATGAGATGCAGAGCGGAACAGTGACTGGTTTGCAGCTGGATGATACCATCTTGACTGCTGGGACAGATTACGAACAAACAGAAGATACGATTACCGTTTCTGCTTCTGTCTTTTCTGATGTTGCAACGGGAGAACATACGATTCAGTTGCTGACCTCAGAGGGCAACCAGCCAAAAGTAAAAATTCGGGTTTACAGTGCTGCGGAAGAAGCACAGAAACGCAGCGTGATTGACGACTTTGAATCCTATGGAGAAGATACAGCCCTTGCAGCTGCTTATACAACAAATGTGAATGGTGATACTTTAAAGATTTCTTTGGATGCCGAACATACCAAGAACGGCAGTTATGCGATGAAATATGATTATTCTGTTGCAGACGGCGGAGCAGGTTACTGCGGAGCAACCAAAAAGCTGAGCAATGCAGATTGGACAGGCTTTGACGGAATTCGCTTCTGGATTCTGTCAGACGGCAGCAATCGGGAAACCACGTTTCAATTTGTAGACGGAGCAGGTGCTTACTGGGAGAGCATTCAGAAAGTAACCGCAGAAACGGGCTGGCAGGAAGTCAAGATTCCGTTTTCCGATTTCCATGTCCAGCAGTGGGGCACTGCTGCAGAAACCCCAACTTTGCAGGGCGTTTCAGAGTTCTCGATTTATACCGGACAGAACGGCAATCCGGGTACCGGCGTTTGGTATTTTGATGATATTGGCTTGTATCAGGCAGGAAGTACCACAACCACAACGACTACGACTACTACGACTGGGACAACCACGACGACAACGACCACAACAACTACCGCAGAAACCACAAGCATGGAAACAGAAGCTACAACCATTTCTGAAACAACCACAACCGATGCAGATACAGACACCAACTATGGTGATATCAATTTGGATGGCAAGGTAGACTTGGTGGATGCAATCACGATAAACAAGTATCTTGCAGGACAAATTACACTGTCTGAACAGGCAACAAAGAATGCAGATGTCAATGCAGATGGTTCGCTTGGCGATGGTGACAGCACTACTCTGATGCAGTTTGTTCTGATGATGATTCCGAATCTGCCATATGTAGAATAACATTTTTCAAGCCAACTCCTTAAATAGAATATAGACCAAAAAACCATCACGATGTATTTCGTGGTGGTTTTTTGGTTTAGAATCAAAAGCATAAGAATTCATTCTATCAATAAAATGTTCCAATTTTCTTAAAAAAGAAAAGAACTACCAGCTGAAACGATAAAAAACAAGAATTGCAAAGAAATTTATATAAATCTCTTGACAAGTTCCATAAATGTGCTATAATAATAATTACAGAAAGCGGGTGAGAATCATGAAAAAGCATACCTACAGCATTGTACTGACGGACACGGTGGTGCAGGAAGTAGATCGGCTGGCAGCCCAAAAAGGCACGAATCGTTCCACGATGATGAATCAGATTTTGGCAGATTATTTTTCCTGCAAAACACCGGAAAAACAAATGGCTTCTGTTTTTTCGTTGATTGAACAGCAGATGCAAAATGTTTTTCGGGTACAGCTGCAAGCCTCTGATGCGATGATTTCGCTGCACAGTGCTTTGCAGTATAAATACCGTCCAACCGTGCGGTATCGTGTGGAACTGCTGCGAATTCCGACAGAATCTAGCATTGGCTGGCTGAAGATTTCCTGCCGGACGCAGAATCAAGCCTTGCTGCACAGTATGCAGCAGTTTTTCCGCTTCTGGATGCACTTGGAATTGCAAACTTACCCAGCCTATCAGACCGTTCCGGAGTTGTACGTTTTAACAGAGAATGGAATGGTACGGCGGTTGCTTCGGCAGAATCTAGAAACGGAAGAAGAAGTTGCCGATGCGATCAGTTCCTATATTCGTCAGTTTGACCGCCTGCTGAAACAATATTTTGCAGGCTTGCAGCAGCAAGTTCCGGCAGAAGCGTTGCAAGCGGCTCTGGAGCAATCTTACCTGCAAATGCAGGCTGGATTGTCATAGAAACAACTTACAGCCACACAACCAAAAGAGAGAAATTCGATTGGATGACCGATTGCAAAAAATTGGCGTCCGTTTTGATACAAGGAGGAATGAATCATGAATGCACAGAAATTGACAGAAAAATCATTGGAAGCCATTCAAAGTGCAAATGATATGGCGATTTCTCACCAGAACCAAATGATTCAGCAGGTACACTTGTTGTGTGCATTGCTGGAGCAGGAGAACGGCTTGATTCCGCAGCTGTTTGAAAAAGTCGGCGTTTCCAAGGAAACTGCTGTTCGGGATTTGGAACAGCAAATCAATCAGCTGCCGTCCGTAACGGGCAGCGGCAGAAAAGCAGACTCTGTTTACATCGCACAGGATGTAGACATGGTTTTGACCGATGCCGAAAAGCAGGCAGATAAAATGCGGGATGCCTATGTATCCGTGGAACATTTGATGCTGAGCTTGTTCGACCATGCAAATGCAGATGTTAAAAAGCTGTTCCAGAAGTGGAACTTGAAAAAGGCAGACTTCATGAAAGCCTTGATGGCAGTACGGGGCAATCAGCAGGTAACCGGACAGAATCCGGAAGAAACCTATGATGTCCTGAAAAAATACGGACAAGATTTGGTACAGCTGGCTCGGAATAACAAGCTAGACCCAGTCATTGGCAGAGATAGTGAAATCCGAAACGTCATCCGAATCCTGTCCAGAAAGACCAAGAACAATCCGGTGCTGATTGGTGAACCGGGTGTTGGTAAAACAGCGATTGCTGAAGGGTTGGCACTGCGAATTGTACGGGGCGATGTTCCGGATAATCTAAAAGACAGAATCCTGTTCTCTTTGGATTTGGGTGCATTGGTTGCCGGTGCAAAATATCGTGGTGAATTTGAAGAGCGGTTGAAAGCCGTTTTGAACGAAATCAAGAAGAGTGAAGGCAAAATCATTCTGTTCATTGATGAATTGCATACGATTGTCGGAGCAGGGAAAACAGATGGTGCAATGGATGCCGGCAACCTCTTGAAGCCGATGCTGGCAAGAGGCGAACTGCATTGTATCGGTGCAACCACCTTGAACGAATATCGGCAGTATATTGAAAAAGATGCAGCACTGGAACGGCGGTTCCAGCCAGTCATGGTCAATGAACCGACGGTGGAAGATACCATTTCGATTCTGCGTGGTCTGAAAGAACGGTATGAAGTGTTCCATGGCGTGAAAATTCAAGACCAGGCTTTGATTGCAGCCGCAACGCTCTCCGACCGATATATCACCGACCGATTCTTGCCGGATAAGGCAATTGACTTGATTGATGAAGCATGTGCTTTGATTCGGACAGAAATGAATTCGATGCCGACTGAAATGGATGAAATCCAACGGAAGATCATGCAGCACGAAATCGAAGAAGCTGCCCTGAAAAAGGAAGACGACAAGCTTTCTCAGGCACATCTGCAAGAAGTGCAACAGGAACTGGCTCAAATGCGGGAACAGTTCCATGCGATGAAAGCAAAGTGGGAAAACGAAAAGGCAAACATCTCGAAAGTACAGAAGCTGCGGGAAAAGCTGGAAGAAGTCAACGCCCAGATTGCAAAGGCAGAACGGGAATACGACTTGAACAAGGCTGCGGAACTGAAATACGGCAAGCTGCCGTCCCTGAAAAAGGAACTCGAAGCCGAAGAGGCAAAGGCAGAAGCTGCCAAGGAACAGAGCGACAATCTGCTGCGGGATAAGGTCACGGAAGAAGAAATTGCAAGAATCATCTGCCGTTGGACAGGGATTCCAGTTGCTCGATTGATGGAGGGCGAACGGGAAAAACTGTTGCACATGGAAGACATCCTGCACCGCCGTGTCATCGGTCAGGATGAAGCCGTTGAAAAAGTCAGCGATGCCATCTTGCGTTCTCGTGCTGGCATTCAAGACCCGAATCGTCCGCTGGGTTCGTTCCTGTTCTTAGGGCCAACGGGTGTCGGCAAAACCGAACTCGCAAAGGCTCTGGCAGAAGCCCTGTTCGATGATGAAAACAATATTGTCCGGATTGATATGAGTGAATACATGGAGAAATTCAGCGTGAGCCGTCTGATTGGGGCTCCTCCTGGATACGTTGGCTATGAAGAAGGCGGTCAGCTGACCGAAGCTGTCAGAAGAAAACCGTACTCCGTGGTATTACTGGATGAAATCGAAAAAGCACATCCGGATGTCTTTAACATCCTGCTGCAAGTCCTCGATGATGGTAGAATCACCGACTCGCAGGGCAGAACGGTGGACTTCAAGAATACCATTATTATCTTGACTTCCAACTTAGGTTCTCCGTATATTCTGGATGGCATCAACGCAGACGGCGAAATCTCCGAAGAGGCTCGCCAGAAGGTTGACCAGCTGTTGAAGCAGTCGTTCCGTCCGGAATTTCTGAATCGTCTGGATGAGATTGTATTCTATAAACCGTTGATGAAGACGGAAATTTACAAGATTGTAGACCTGATGCTGAACAGCTTGAGAAAGCGGCTCGAAGACAAGCAATTGTCGTTGACCGTAACGGATGCAGCCAAGGATTATATCATTGCCAACGGCTATGATGTCAACTATGGTGCTCGTCCGCTGAAGCGTTGGATTCAGCAAAAAGTTGAAACATTATTGGCTCGAAAAATCATTGCAGAAGACCTTGCACCGAATACCATGTTGACCGTAGATTATGACGGCAGCAAATTGATTGTTCGGTAAAACGCTCATTTATGCGTATTTTTCCATAAAAAAAGAGGAAAAAAACGGCGAAACTTCTGTACATTTGTCATTTTTGCAAAGAGTTCTTGACAAATCCTTTGGAATCCGCTATAATGCGTATAGATAACGAATTATGGAGGAATTACAGTATGACAAAAACAGAATTGATTCAGGGTGTACAGGAAAGATTGGACTGTACAAAGAAAGATGCAGAACTGGCAGTAAACACCATTTTTGAAGTGCTTACAGATGCACTGATCCACGAAGAAAAGGTTGCGATCTCAAAGTTCGGTTCTTTTGAAGTTCGTCAGCGGAACGAAAAGCTCTGCAAGAATCCGCAGACCCAGGAATTGATGATTGTTCCGGCTTCCAAGGCTCCTGTCTTCAAGGCAAGCAAGACGCTGAAGGACGCTGTGAATCAGAAGTAATCAAACACAAAGGATTTTCCAAACAAGGAAGGGAGTAATTGCAAGATGCCAAGACAGAAGAAGGATGTTGCAACAACAGAAAAGGCTGCTGCAACACCAGCAAAGAAAACTGTTAGTCGGAAGAAAATGGTATTTACCTTGCAGTTTGCAGGGAAAGAACTGACGATGACAGAGATGGAAACGCTGGCAGTTGCTGCATGGATGGAACAGACTGGCGGACTGAAAAAGGATGCCAAGGATATTCAGCTCTATGCAAAGCCGGAAGACAGCACATTGTATTATGTCATCAACGGCGAATCTGGTTCGGTTGCTCTTTGATCAAATCAGCTAATAACGCAAAAGCCCGTCTGTGGGAGGTTTCTCACAGGCGGGGTTTTTGTTTGCGATTTTCAATTTATTTCGCAGCGTTTTCCACTGCAAATGCCAAAACGCACATCAATCCTGTTCCAATGGCAACGGCTGCCGGCAACGCTCCGCCCTTTCCAAGCAGGAGGCTTGCGATTCCGCCCAGCGTTCCAATGACGGCGAGAATGGCACACACCAAAACCGGAACGTGCAGGAACAGCAGAATGCCGCTCAGCAGCGAAATCACCAACGCCAGCAGACCGACCAACAGCGAGCGGTCTTGCAGGGGATTTTTCTTTTCGTTCATATGCAAGATTCCCAATCAGGCACGCAGAGTTGCACCGTGTTCTTTCAATGCTTTCAGAACCCGTTTCATGGCTGCATCTGCCTGTTCATCGGTCAATGTGCCTTCATGAGAACGCATCCGGATGGAGAACGAAACGCTCTTCATACCAGCCGCAATCTGTTCGCCCTTGTAAACGTCAAACAGCGTAATCTGTTCGAGAATGTTGCCAACGGCGTTCTTCATGGCAGCCTGCAAGTCACCGACCGGAACTTCGTCTGCACAAACCAGACTCAAGTCACGGGTGATTGCCGGGAACTTCGGCAGCGGCTGATAGGTGATTTCTGTCTGTGCGAGCGGCTGCATTTCGTCAATCAGCAGCTTTGCAACATAGGTGCGAGTACCGATGTCATAATTTTTCTGAACGGTTGGGTGTACTTCGCCCAGATAACCAATCGGGGTTTCTCCGGCATAAATCACAGCACTTCTGCCCGGATGCAGGGCACAGGTTTCGCCGAACGGGGTATCTGTAGCACAAGCCTTGTAGGTGCAGTCATGCAGTCCAGCGGTTTCGAGAATGGTTTCAACCATGCCCTTGAGCGTGAAGAAATCTGCATCATCGCCATACATACCGATGGTCAGGCGGTCTGGTTCTTCCGGCAGCTTGTCCGGAGCAGTCGGCAGATATTCTTTTCCGATTTCATACAGAGCCACCGCAGCGTTCCGGTTCTTGTAGTTCAGGGACAGGGTTTCCAGCATAGACGGGAGGGTGGTTGTCCGCATAACGCTGGTATCTTCGCCCAGCGGGTTGGAGATGACAACGGTTTTCCGCAGGCTGCTGTCTGCCGGCAGAGCGATTTTATCGAAATACTTCGGGGAGATGAAAGAATAGGTCAGAATGCCATAGCAGCCAACTGCAACCGTTGCATTTTCCAGTGTCCGGCGGAATTTCTGCTTCGGGGTCAGGCTGGCATTGGCAACGCCCTTGATAACGGTAGACGGAATGTTGTTGTAACCGTAAATCCGGGCAACTTCTTCAGCAAGGTCTGCCGGACGTTCCAAGTCAATCCGGAAGCTCGGAGAAATGCAGGTGTCGCCGTCCACTTCGATTTCCAGCATCTTCATGGTGTCGCACATTTCTTCTCTGGAAATATCTGTGCCGAGGAACTTGTTAATCCACTCTGGGTCAAACGGAATGCGGTTTCTCTGCTTTTCGTTATAATTGAGGTCAATGTGAGTGCGAACCGGTTCACCAGCTCCCAGCAGTTCAACCAGTTCAAATGCCCGTTCGAGTGTCCGCAGGCAGCCCTCTGGATCTAAGCCCTTTTCATAACGAGCAGATGCATCTGTCCGCATACCGAGTTTCTTTGCGGTGCGGCGAACCTGTACCGGTTCAAAGTAAGCAGATTCAAATACAACGGTGTTGGTATCTTCCATAATACCGCTGTATTCGCCGCCCATAACACCAGCAACGGCAATCGGCTTTTCAGCGTCTGCGATGACCAGCATTTCCGGAGAGAGGGTTCTTGTTACGCCGTCCAGTGTGGTGATGGTTTCACCCTCGGCAGCGTTCCGAACGACAATCTTTCCATCCTTGACATACCGCAGGTCAAATGCGTGCATCGGCTGACCATATTCCAGCATGACATAGTTGGTGATGTCCACGAGGTTGTTGATCGGACGCACACCGCTTGCACGCAGCCGTTCCCGCATCCAGCGAGGAGATGGAGCAATCTTTACATTCTTGACAATCCCAGCTGCATAGCGTGGGCACTTTTCCTTGTTTTGGATTTCCACCTGCAATGCGTCCTGAATGTTGCCGTCAATGCCTTGGAAGGTCGGCTTTTTCAGGTTCAGCGGAACGTGATAGGTTGCAGCAGCTTCTCTTGCCAGACCGGTAACAGACAGGCAGTCCGGACGGTTGGAAGTGATTTCAAATTCTACCGATGTATCATTCAGACCGATGGCTTCGTGAATATCCTGTCCAATCTGACAATCTTCCTGAATGAGGAAAATGCCGTCTGCAATGGCATACGGGAAATCATGAACCGTTAAGCCCAGTTCACCGAGGGAGCAGAGCATGCCGTTGCTTTCCACGCCACGCAGCTTACCCTTTTTGATTTTCACGCCGTTCGGCAGTTCTGCACCGCAGAGGGCAACCGGAACGATGTCGCCAGCTTTGACGTTTGGTGCACCGGTTACAATTTGAATCGGCTGTTCCTGTCCAACATCGACCTGACAAACGACCAGATGGTCAGAGTTTTCGTGCGGAACAACAGAAAGCAGCTTTCCGACGACAACATTTTTGATTTCGCTGCCCTCTTCGGTGGCAACTTCTACCTTTGAACCGCTCATTGTCATGGCAGCACAGAAATCTTTCACAGTGGTGTCCAGTGTGACATAATCCGAGAGCCATTTCATGGATAAATTCATGCTTATAATCCTCCTTTACGCAAATGCCTTAGAACTGTTCCAAGAACCGATAATCATTCTCGAACAACAGACGCATATCTTGAATGTTATACCGCCGCATAACAATTCGTTCCAGACCCAGACCGAATGCAAAGCCGGAATAAACATTGCTGTCAATGCCGCAGCCTTCCAGAACTTTCGGGTGTACCATACCAGCACCCAGCAATTCAATGTAACCTTCGCCCTTGCAGAGCCGGCAGCCCTTGCCGTAGCAGTTATAGCACATTACGTCTACTTCTGCACTCGGTTCGGTAAACGGGAAGTGGTGCGGACGCAGGCGGATTTTGCAGTCATCGCCATACAGCCGCTGCATCAGCAGTTCCAGTGTGCCTTTCAGGTCTGCCATGGTGATGCCCTTGTCAACAACCAAGCCTTCTACCTGATGGAACAGTGGGGAATGCGTTGCATCAATGGCATCCGAACGGAATACCCGTCCCGGAGAGATGACCCGAATCGGCGGCTTCTGCTGTTCCATAACGTGTACCTGAACAGAAGAAGTCTGTGTCCGGAGCAGGATGTTATCGGTAATATAGAACGTATCCTGTGTATCTCTTGCCGGATGGTCTGGTGGCAGATTCAGAGCTTCAAAGTTATAATAATCGTATTCCACTTCCGGACCATCTGCGACAGAAAAGCCCATGCCGAGGAAGATTTCCTTGATTTCGTTTTCCACGATGGTCAGCGGATGCAGACCGCCGATTTTCTTCTGCTTGCCCGGCAGTGTGATGTCCAGGGTTTCCGACTGGAGCTTCTGTTCCAGAGCAGCTTCTGCAATGGCAGCCTGCTGCTTTGTGATCGCAGATTCAATGTCCGAGCGAACGGCGTTTGCCAGCTGTCCCATAACCGGACGTTCTTCTGCGGAGAGTTTTCCCATTTGTTTCAGGATGGCGGTCAGTGCTCCTTTTTTTCCAAGGTACTGTACCCGAATCGCATCCAGCTGCTTTGCATCCGTACAGGTTTGCAGGGCAGCTTCTGCTTCCTGCCGAATGGCTTCCAATTGTTCTTTCATAAGTGACCTCCCATGTTTTTTCATTTCAGACGTCGTTCCTGCAAAACGGTGTCAATGGAGATGGCTTCGGAAAAACGGCAAACAAAAAAGACCTGTCCTGAAATAGGACAAGTCTTGCAACTTGCTTATGAACCACCCATTTCCAAAGAGCCAGCACTCTCTTGCCCTTTACGCAGGCAATACGTCTGCACCTACCATACTGCCGCAAAGCGGCAGACTTCCGCACAGCCGCTCAGAAGGGAACTTCCGCACTGGATCGGTTGCAGCATTCTTTCAGCCGAGGAATGCCTCTCTGTTGCAGGAATCACAGCCGTACTTTCTTCGTCACAGCGTTCTGCATTCTATTATACACAGTTTTCAAAAAAAATCAAGTCTTTTCTTGAAATTTTACAATTTGTATGATAGAATAAACTTACAGCTTGCCGACAAGCGAAGAATCTTACAGAAAAGAGGCAGATTATTTCATGGATCATTTTGCAGAGTATTTGGTACAAAAGCGGCCGACTTCCCAAGACCGCTTGAAACAGGGATTGATTGTTGCAGCAGCCGTTGTGTTGTCTGTTCTCATTGGGGCAATTTCCGTTTTGACAGGCTGGCTGTTCCTGCTGGTGCTGGTAATTGGAGCAATCTACGGGGCATATTACTTGCTGACCGGATGTTATACGGAATATGAGTACACCGTGACCAATGGCGAATTGGATGTCGATAAAATCGCCGGAAGGCGGAAGCGTTCGCACTTACTGACTGTTCCGGTTTCCAAGTTTACAGGGTTCGGGGTTTATACCGACCAGACCGATGACCCCTCGGATGCAACTTTATTTCTCTGTTCGGACAACACGGGAGAAAATGCATATTATGCCGATTTCACCACAGAGGAATACGGCACAGCTCGGCTGATTTTTACGCCGAATGAAGAGATGGTACAGACCATCGTTCTGTTTCTTCCGGCAGCCCTGAAGCGGCAGTTCCGGCAGGGCTGATGGGAAAGTGGATATTGCTCCTTTGGCTGGGGCTGGCGAGTCTGCTGTTGTTCGGGATGATGGGAGCAGACAAGAGAAAAGCCAAGCGGGGACAGTGGCGAATTCCGGAAAAGGCATTGTTTTTGGTGGCAATCTGCGGCGGTGCAGTCGGCGGCACGCTGGGGATGCAGTATTTTCGTCATAAAACCAAACATCGTTCGTTTCAGATTGGATTTCCCATTCTCGCCGTTTTGCAGCTGTTGCTGTTCGGGTATCTTTGGATGAATTAGTAAAAAAATCCGGATATTTCGTGCATTCTATACAATTATTTGAAAAAAGAGTTGTATAGAATGCACTATTTTTATGTTAAAATGAGAAAAAACCTGTACAAGCATCGGGAAATGTGTTATAATGAGCGATGGTAAAAAATGTCCCGAGTCCTTAAAGGAGGAATTATGAAATTACAATGGTGGAAACGCAGCTGTAGCGTTTTACTGGCAGCAGCGATGGGTTATTTTTCTATTGGGATGCCCGTTCAGGCGGAAGAAGCACCCATTCTGGAAGAACAACCGGAACAACTAGAACCAGAAGCAACCGAAGCACTTGAAATGGAAGCAGATGCCGTAGAAGATCCGAATGTAGATGTGACGGAAGGCTCTCTTTTACAAGCGGCAATGAATGCCGGATACATGAAGAATGCAGAATTTGTACTGACATTCTATGCAAAAAACGCAAGCGGAACACCGCTGGAATTGACGGATGCGGAACGCAATTATTATGATGTGAACGGAAATGGAAGCGTTGATGTCAATGATGCGATTTGCTTTTTGACAATGTATGCACGGAAAGCAGTTGGACTAGATCCCGTACCGCCGGAGGGCTGGCCAGTGACACCGCCGAATCCAAATGAATCTGATGCAACCGAAACGACAACCACAACCACGACGACAACCACCACGACAGAAGAAACGACAACCACCACAACAACGACCACAATCCCTATTACCACGACAATGACAACCACCACAACCGTACCAACTACCACAACTACCACGACGCTCACAACAACATTACCGACCACAACCAGCACTACAAAAACGGCTGCAAAGGTAACAACGACACGGAAAACAACGACAAAGGCAAGTACAACTACTGCAAAAGTAACTACGACACAGAAAGCAACCACCATCATGGCAGGCACAACGACTGCAACCGGAAAGACAACCACACAGAGTGGAACGACCACCGCAACTGGAAAAACAACTGCACAAAGCGGAACGACCACTGCAACCGGAAAGACGACGGCACAGAGCGGCACAACGACTGCAACTGGAAAAACAACGACAAAAGCTCGTACAACCACAGCGACCACAAAGGCAACCACGACCACTGCAAAGACGACCGCAAAGCCGGCTGCAACCACAACTGTGATTACATACGCAACCAAGCCGGGAATCGGAGCAGGTGCAATTTTTGAGGGTGTAGATGTTTCCGTTTATCAGGGAAACATTGATTGGAATAAAGCAAAGGCAGATGGCATTGAATTTGCAATCATGCGTGCTGGATACGGGAAATATGTCAGCCAGAAGGACAAGTATTTCGACCAGAATATGAAAAATGCAAAGGCTGCGGGCTTGCCGTGCGGGGTATATTGGTTTAGCTATGCGTTAACACCAGAAGATGCCATCAAAGAAGCAGATGCCTGCTATGAGGTCATCAAGAATTACAAGCTCGAATATCCAGTATCATTTGATATGGAAACTGAAAGCCAGATGAAGTTGCCGAAAGAAACCGTTGCACAGATCATTGAAGCGTTCTGCGGCAGAATGGAATCCTATGGATATTATACTACGTTGTACACCTATGCAAGTTTCTTGAATTATAAGGTGGAAGACCGCATTTTCGACAAGTATGATATTTGGGTTGCCCATTATAACACCAGCAAGCCGGCATTCAACCGAAATTATGGCTTGTGGCAGTATTCCTGCACAGGCAGCGTTTGGGGCATTACGGGAAATGTTGACCGAGATTATGTTTATCTGGACTACGAGCGGATTATTAAAAATGCACATTTGAACGGATTTTGATTCGTAAAGAAATCATGAAAAAATCGGGGGCAATTTCACAATTGCCTCCCATTTTTTTCTTGACAATTTAGAAGTTTCTGTGTATAATAAAAGCATCTGAAATGGAAAGGATTGAAAAAAATCAGGATGAAGCGAAATGATGAGAGAAGAAAATGGCTGCCATTTTTCGTTGTCTTGTTGACATTGATGACGGTTACAATCGTTCTTTTTTTCTATACCTGTCAGACGACAGTAAAAGTAGAAACGCCTGCACAATTTCCGGTTATTACGGAAACCACGACGACGACCACGACCACTACAACCACCACAACGACTGTGACCACCACAACCACGACCACCACAACCACCGTATCTGTGGACTATACGATGCATATTGATATGACATCCGTAAAACAGCATAAGGCAAGCAGTCCGAAGCTGGTCGGCTGGATTTATATTCCGGATACGGTCATTGATTACCCGATTATGCAGGCAGAGGACAACAATTATTTCTTGCATCTGGACTGGATGGAACAGGAAAGCTTTGCAGGCTGCATCTATGAGGACTATCGGGGCAATATTGACAAAACAACGATGACCCTGCTGTATGGGCACAATATGGCAGCAGGTACGATGTTCAGCAACATCAAGTATTTCAAAGACCCGGCTTGGGGCAAAAGCCATCCGTATTTTGAAGTTGCCTCTACCGAGAAGCGGTATCTGTATGAAGTGCTCTCTGCCAATGTGCTGTATGGAGAATCCGGAGCAGAGTTTTCTTACTGGCGACCGAATAAGGGCTTGACCATGAACAAAGAAGAGTATCTGGAATACTTACAGCAAATCAAGAAAACATCGCTCGTGTGGTACGGAAAAGACGATGTGAAAGAATATTTAGACAGCAATGTCATTGTGTTACAGACGTGCAATTCCGGCGATGATGACGGAATGCGATGCGTGATTTTTGCCCGTTGCTTAGGTGAACGGTAATACCAACAGAAAGCGGAATTGTTGCGTACAGTTCCGCTTTTTTATCCAGAACGAACAGGAGAAAGAACAATGCAAGAATTATCATGGAAAACCATTTGCGGATATTTTCCGAAGCGAAACCGAAACAGCCACAAGGGAACATTTGGCACGCTGCTTTGTATCACAGGCAGCAACCGGATGCCGGGAGCGTGTGCCCTTTCCACATTGGCAGCGTTACGCAGCGGAGCAGGACTGGTGAAAGTTGCAACCACCGAGCGAAATTTGCCGATTCTGGCATCGCAGATTTATGAAGCCGTTTATCTGCCAATGCAGACAACCGAAACAGGAGAAATCTGCTGGGAGAAGAATGCAGCTGTTTTGCAGCTGGCATTGAAACAAGCCTCTGCTGTGCTGATTGGCTGCGGTCTGGGAAATACTGCTGCCACGCAGGAATTATTGCGAAACGTGGTGAATTTAGTCGAATGCCCGCTGATTATGGATGCAGATGGTCTAAATGCCCTTGCTTCCTGCATAGATATCATGCAGAAGCAAAAACCGAATTGGATTCTGACACCGCATCCCGGAGAAATGGCACGGTTATCCAAAACAACCACTGCCGCAGTACAGGCAAATCGTCCACAATGTGCAGCAGAGTTTTGCAAGCAGTTTTCTGGCACGTTGGTTTTAAAAGGTGCAGGCACAATCATTCAGCAGGGAACAACGGCAATCCAGAATCCGACTGGCAATCCGGGCATGAGCCGAGGCGGTTCAGGGGATGTTTTAGCAGGTATGATTGCTGCCTTCGCTGCACAGGGGCTTTCCCTGTATGACGCAGCGTGTGCCGGAGCATATCTGCACGGGCTGGCAGGCGATGTTGCAGCAGCACGATATTCCGAACAGGCAATGCTGCCGCAGGATTTACTGCGTTGTCTGCCGGAAGTCTTTTTGAAGTTGGAACAGGAACGGACAGCGAAAGAATAAGAAAAAAGCTGACAGCTTTGTGCAGCCGGAAGACCAAAAACGGTATCCTTGAACAAGAAAAACGGAGGCACAGAGATGAAAATACCAATGATTGGCTTTGCATTTACCATGACAGCCTGTTTCTTGATGACCGGTTGCAGCGGCGTTGGCGTTGGAGGCGGTAGTACCACGTCCAGCAACCAGCTGAACACCGCTTTTACAACAGGCGTTACCATGGAACTTGAGGAGATGACCGCAGAGGGAACGATGCAGCGAGTGGGGGCAGGGGAATGGAATGTTTCCTTTTCCGAGCCGTCCCAGCTGGCAGGCGTGCGGCTGGATTTCCAGAAAGGGGAAGTGACTGCCTCTTATAAAGGGCTGGCATTTTCTGTTCCGCAGACAGCTTTGCCAGCAAAGTCGATTTTGTATCAGTTTATTTTAGCAGCCGACCAGCTTGCAGAGGAGTCCACCTTGCAGGGCACATCGAAAGATGGCGGCATGGTGTTGAGCGGTGATTTGGAGGCTGGCAGCTATGAACTGACCATGACAGCAGAGGGCATTCCGGCGATTTTCTCGATGAAAAATCAAAATGCGGTTCTGACCTTTCACGATTTTGTTTCCAACGGGGTAATATCAGAATCAAAAACATCCACAGAATCAGAATTGCAGACTACAGAACCAGCGTTGCAAACAGAATTAACAGAACTGGAAACAACGCTGGAATCACAGGAATAAAAATTTTTTTGAAAAACGCTTGACAATCCGTGCGGATTCTGATATAATAAGGAAAATGAATGTGGGCAAAGACGCCTTTCTCAGAAATGAGGAAGGCGTCTTTTCTTTTATAACCTATTTATAGTAAAAGATTACAGCCACAAGACAATAAAAAGTTACAGATGGGAGAAATGCATATCATGAAAACCAACAACTTTCATGAGGTGCTTCATATAGGAACAGAGCTTATGGAATTTCACAACAAAAAACAAGAACGGGACTTCTATAAGCCAAGATGCAGGCAGATGCAGTTCCGATAAAGTACCGGATTGCAGGGAAACCGTTGCTTTCTTGCAGCAGCCATGTCGGAGAAATAGAATACACAAATCATACATGCCATGTTGCCTGGTGGTCGACAGGCAGCATCTGACTTGCAGGGCATGAATGGGAAAACCGACAGCGACCAGTTTGCAGCAGAATCAGAACGGGTTTCACCTGCGGATTTCTCTGGGCAAGAACATCGCTGGAACTGCCCGAAAGCCAACCGCATAGACGACACGAATGGCAACCGAAACGGTTGAACGCAGCTTCCATTCCAGTCCGCTAGAGCGTGCTTGAAAACGATTCCAGTACAGCAAAAAGACAGGAGATGAAGAATCCTGCGATGTGCAAGGAAAAATACCGCCGTACAAATAATTTGTATCGGCGGTATTTTTATGACTCTATCTCTTCTGGTTCGGCAATCATATTATTACGGGACTGCTGATTCCGGTATTGTTTCGGTGTTAAGTGCGTGTATTTTTGGAACAGCTGAATAAAATGGCTCTGGGAAGAAAATGCAAGCGAAGTGGCAATGCTCCGACAGGGATAATCCGTATAACGCAGCAGGTTTTTTGCTTCCTCCATTTTTTGCATGAGAATATAATTATGAATGGAGCAGCCCATTTGTTCTTGAAAGAGTTTGGAAAGATAGCTGGGATGCAGCTGTAAATATTCTGCAATATCCGGAACAGATAGCTTTTTTCGGATGTTCTGGTGAATGTAGTTGATACAGATTGCAATATGTTTCGAGGAAATATCTTGTTTTTGCAGCCGTTTCATTTTCAGTGCGTATTCCATACAGGCTTCATCGTGCAGGGCTTCCATGTCCACCAGTCGGTGGGTTTGGTCGGCAGATTGGATGTAGTTGTCTTGAATGTCGAACGCTTGTACTTCCGGCATGCCGGCTTGTATGCAGAAATGTGTGAGCATGGTAACAGTAACAATGAAATGATACCGCATATTTTGAACGGAAGTTTCTGAAAGAACATTGTTGTCACAGAGTTTTCGGAAATCTTTTTTTTCTAGAAATGCTTCTACTTCCTGTAAATTTCCGCTGCTGACCAATTGATAGAATCGGGAGCGGATTTCGGTTGGATAATGTAGGACTTTTTGTTTCGATTTGTTTTTTTGATAAAAATTCGTTGCCATAATGATTTTGCCCCCTGACCAAGCTGAAAATAAAACTATCTTAATTATAACACATATTTTGTAGAAATACAAGAGGCAAAATCGAAGATATGGCAATTTATTTTTGAAAAATTAGAAATTTTATGAGTTCATCATGAATCAAATCCGGATTTCCAATAAATGGGATGGTGAATCTGTGGCAGAAACTGTTCCAGAAAGACATCTTGCGATAGAAAAACGCTGGAAACATCCGAACAGGGCGAGAACCACCAGTGAGAAACCGACTGAAAATCGGGGTGCAGATAGAGCGGACATTGATTTTGGGCATCAAACAGCAGCCCCAACGGTGAGAGCGTATGCGGAAGGCAATGCAGCAGCGTACAGCACGCAGCGGTCAAGGATTCTGAACCGGATGGTGCAGGGGTTTCTTCTGGGTGCAGATAGAGTGCATAGCCGGATTGGTGCGGAATCACGCTGCAAACTGGCATGGTTGCTTCTAATTTTGACTTTTTCAACAGGCTTTTCCATTGATTGCGGTTGGTGTAAGCCGGATGACAGTACCGCACAAATTGCAGATTGGTACGCATGAAAAAGGAATAGATTTGTAATGCAGTTGAGTTCATATCGGTTTCTTTCCTTCCTGCTGTGGACAGACGGTATGCAGATAGTAGTCTACAAAATGTTTCGGGGTCAGTCCGGTAAATTCCTTGCATTCCCGCTGAAAATGGGCTTGGTCGGCGTAATGAAACATGGTAATATAGTCCGAGATGCTTTTTGTTTCCTGAGATTGCTGCATCATCGTATGCAGAGCCGCTTGAAAGCGTGTGATACGGGCAAACATTTTCGGAGCATAGCCCAAAGTCTCCGAGAACATCCGGTTGAGGTGGCGTTCGGAATAGCAGAGGGTTTCCGCCATTTCGCTGATTTCCAATTCTCCGTTGGAGGATGCCATTAAATATAGCATATCCTGTACAGTTTCCGGAACGGTGCAGGCTTCCGGTTCTGTTTGTGCCAGTTCCGATTGCACGATGGCAACCCGTTCGGAGAGCTGTTCTGTTGCAAACAGCCGCTCCATCAGGGAACAGACTGCCGGAGAAAGTTGCGGAACAAAGGTTTCGGTGTTGGTGACTTCTCGAATCGAAAGCGGAACATCTGGGAAGAACATCCCCGGTTTCATCCGGATTCCGAAGTAGGCAGCATCCGGATAGACAATCAGCGGCTTTCGGGCGAGCGGAGAACCAATGAGTTCCATTTTGAATTGCTGGTCGTGCTGGATGAATACCACATCCACGCAGCCATCTGGAATACAGACCATGAACAAATCCTGATTCTGAGAACGGTCAATAATTTTATGTGTGGAGAACTGATAGAACCGTGCGGTATAAGGCGTGGTCTGTACCTGTTCTTCATATTGCTTGACATCAAATGAAAAGAACGGTTGATGCATATGAAATTCCTGATAGGATGGATAAGCATTTTTCATCAAAAAGACTCCTTTCCGGCAGAAACGTCTTGGAATATTTCTTATTATAAAAAGGGTGTCTGATTTTGTCAATTGCACGGGAATGATTTCTTATTTTGGTATGCGACTTTTTCGATGGACTTTCAAAAATAAAGTTTCCAATGCGGAATTTTTCTGTTTTTCGGCAGTGAAAAAAGAAAAATAACGGTTTCAGGATGTCCGATTTTTTCAATAAAAGCGATAAGTACCGTGCTATAATAGAGCCATAAACAAAAAACAAATTCGACAGATGCAAAGGTGCATGAGAACCAGATTCGTTCTCGTGCACCTTTTGTTTTTTGTTTCCCATAGCGGATTTTCCCAATATGGAAGAAATCCAGAATGACAATAGAGGAGGTCCTTGTCATGCGAATTAGCGAGCATCCCATTATTGAAAGCTACAACAAGGGAAGAAAGGTCACTTTTTCCTTTGATGGAAAGGAATTAAGCGGCTACGAAGGCGAGTCCATTGCGGCAGCACTGAAAGCAGCCGGTGTGATGGTGCATCGTTATACGGCAAAGCAGCACAAGCCCCGTGGAATCTTCTGTGCAATCGGAAGATGTACGGACTGTGTGATGATTGTCAATGGCATCCCGAATGTGCGTACTTGTGTGACTCCATTAGAGGAAGGCATGCAGATTCAGACACAATATGGTGTCGAACCGAAGAAGGAGGACTAAGATATGAAACGACATGAATTGATTGTCATCGGTGCAGGCCCTGCCGGCTTGAGTGCAGCCATTGAGGCAAAAAAGAACGGCATGGATGTCATCGTATTTGATGAAAACCAGCGGCCAGGCGGTCAGCTGTTCAAGCAGATTCATAAGTTCTTCGGTTCTAAGGAACATCATGCAAAAGTGCGTGGATTCCGAATCGGTCAGCAGTTGCTGGAAGAAGCCGAGGGGCTGGGCGTTCGAGTAGAATTAGATGCAACCGTCATGGGCATCTATGAAAATAAAGAAGTCACCGTGAAGAAAGACGGCGAAGTCCATCATTATAAGGGCGATGCCATCATCATTGCAACGGGTGCAGCAGAAAACATGATTCCGTTCAAGGGCTGGAACATTCCGGGTGTCATCGGAGCAGGTGCAGCCCAGACCATGATGAACATTCAGGGCGTACAGCCGGGGCAAAAGATTTTGATGGTTGGTTCTGGTAACGTTGGTTTGGTTGTCAGCTTCCAGCTGTTGCAGGCTGGCTGCGAAGTGGTTGCCATTATTGATGCAGCTCCAAGAGTTGGCGGTTATGGTGTCCATGCAGCAAAGCTCACCAGAACAGGCGTTCCGTTTTATCTGTCCCATACGGTTGTAGAGGCAAAGGGAACAGACCGTGTAACGGGTGCAGTCATTGCACAGGTAGACGACCATTTCCAGCCGATTCCGGGCACAGAAAAGGAACTGGATGTGGATACCATTTGTATTGCAGTTGGCTTGACCCCGATGTCCCAGCTGGCAAGCAATGCAACCTGTAACATGGAATTGATTCCGCAGAAGGGCGGTCATGTTGCCCTGCTGAGTGAATACGGCGAAACATCCGTCAGCGGTATTTATTGTGCCGGAGATGTTGCCGGAATTGAAGAAGCAAGTTCTGCAATGATTCAGGGCAGAAGCGTTGCCTCTCATGTCAGCATGAAGGCAGGCTATCTCACTGAGGCAGAATTTGAAGAAAAGTATACGGGTTACCAAGAAGCATTGGGTCAGCTGCGGCAGGGGATGTTTGCACCGAAGAATAAGGGCAGAAACGACTTTACCGAAACTGATGAAGGCTATCCGATTTCCAAGACGTTGCTGGCACACGGCTATATGACCGAAGAAGAACTGGCAGCATTTCCGGCAGCTTCTTATCAGAAGCCGGGCATTCATCCAGTGATTGAATGTACCCAGAACATCCCGTGCAACCCCTGTCAGGATGCATGTAAGTTCGGATGTATCAAGGTTGGGGCAAACATCACCCGTCTTCCGGCAATTGATGAAGAGAAGAAGTGTACGGGCTGCGGCTTATGTGTCGCATCTTGTTCCGGTCAGGCAATCTTCTTAGTGGATGAAACCTATGAAGAGGGCTATGCGTCCATTGCGTTCCCGTATGAATTTTTGCCGATGCCAAAGGTCGGCGACAAGGGAACGGCACTGGATCGGCAGGGCAAGCCCGTCTGTGAAGCAGAAATTGTCGGTGTAAAGCGTGCACCGATTATGGATAAAACCGCAGTCGTTACAATGAAAGTACCGATTGCATTTGTAAAAACGGCAAGATTTTATCGGCCGCTTGTCTGAGAGAGGGGAAGGTGTCAATATCATGCGTAAGATGATTCGTGTTGCAAATCCAGAACCGTTCGTTGCAAAAGACGATGACGATATGATTATCTGCCGTTGCGAAGAAATCACAAAGGGTGAGATTCGGAAAGCCGTTTATGACGGCATGCGAACCACCAACGAAGTAAAGCGGTATTTGCGTGCTGGAATGGGACTTTGCCAAGGACAGACCTGTCAGCGGCTGGTACAAGGCATCATTGCCGCAGAGTTAAAGACAAGACCGTCTGAGTTGGGAATGATTCAGGGACGTGCTCCGGTTCGTCCGGTCGAGATTCTCACATTCAGTAAAAATATTACAGACGTAAAGGAGGACTAAGCCATGCTGGAAAAACGAGAAGCAGATGTCATCATCATTGGCGGCGGTATTATGGGATGTGCGACCGCTTATCGGCTCGCAAAGCAGGGCGTGGACGTTCTGGTGCTGGAGAAGAAAGAAATCGGGAACGGCGGTTCTTGCCGGAATGCCGGCGGTGTTCGGCAGTCTGCAAGAGACCCGAAAGAATTGCCGTTGGCAATGTATGCCGTTGCAAACATCTGGCCGCACCTGAGCGAAGAGTTAGGCGTGGATGTCGAATACCATCAGGGCGGCAACCTGCGGCTTGGTCTGACGGAAAAAGATATTAAGGTGTTGGAAAACCACACGGCAAAGAGCTTGAAGTTGGGCTTGGATGTCAAGATGATCAGTGGCGATGAAGCACGGGAAATCTGCCCGTATATGTCGAAAGAAGTCGTTGCTGCAAGCTGGTGTCCAACTGACGGACACGCAAATCCTCTGAAAGCAACCTTAGGCTTTTACCGGAAAGCGTTGGAACTGGGCGTTACATTCATAACAGGGGTCAAGGTAGAAGCATTGGAAAAGGTAAAGGGCAGAGTCCGCAGAGTTCTGACGGATGATGGCGTTTATGAAGCAGACCAGATTCTGTTGTGTGCTGGTTACGAATCCCGAAAGATTGCGAACACCGTCGGCGTAGATGCTCCGGTAGAACGGCAGTTCAACGAAGTTCTGGTAACAGAAGCCCAGCCGAAGATGTTTGATATTATGATTGGTGTCGCTGGCGGTGAATTTTATGGACATCAGTCCGAACACGGTTCGTTTGTATTGGGCGGCAACAGCGGCTTACAGGCGTTCACCTCGAACAATGACAATTTCGTCACCAACAGCCTGACTGCTCCCTGTATTTCACGAGGCATTATCAAGTACTTCCCGATTCTGGACAAGGTGAAAGTCGTTCGTACTTGGTCGGGCTGGTATGACCAGTGTATTGACGTGCTGCCGGTTATCGACAACGTGAAAGAAGTGCCGGGCTTGACGGTTGCCTTTGGATTCAGCGGACATGGTTTCGGCATTAGTCCAGCCGTTTCCATCGCCCTGAGCGAACTCATTCTGAATGGCAAGTCCACCACCATTGACATCAGTCAACTGAATTATGACCGCTTTAAGGCAAAGGGTTAATTTCGCAGAGGAGGGATTGCTTGATTCTACACAATGACGCTGTGGATGCCATTTTAACACGGAGAAGCATTCGCAGCTATCAGGCAAAACAAATTTCCGAAGATGCATTGGAAACCATTCTGAGTGTGGGGCAATATGCCCCCAGCGGAATGAATCAGCAGTCTGCAAAGGCGATTGTTGTCCAGAGCAAAGAACGGATGCAACAGTTGGTGCAGCTGGCGAAAGCAGCAGAGCAGGTTGACCATAACCCGTTTTATGATGCACCAACCGTCGTTCTGGTGTTTGCCGATGCGACCCAACTCGCACCGCTCGAAGACGGCTGCAATGTACTGGAAAATATGATGCTGGCAGCACACGCCATCGGTTTGGGCAGCTGCTGGATTTATGCAGCAAAGGTGCTGTTTTCAACCGAAGAAGGTGCTGCGTTTCAGAAAGAACTGGGGCTTTCCGAAACCGATCAGATTGTGGGTTCGATTGCGGTTGGTTATCCCGACGGTGCAGCTCCGCAGCCAAAGCCACGCAAGGAATCATTTTTCCGAATTGTGTAAAAATAGGGCTTGACAAATTGCAGGGGATGTGCTATGATGAAGTTGCATAAAAGTGCAAGGTTCGACTGGCGGTTTCACTGACAAAATCGCCAAATCGAATCATAATAACAATCAAATATTTTATGGAGGGAAATACCAATGAGCAGATTTACAATTCCAAGAGATCTTTACCACGGCAAGGGTTCGTTAGAAGAACTGAAAAACTTGCAGGGCAAAAAAGCCATGGTCGTTGTTGGCGGTGGCTCGATGAAGCGGTTTGGATTCTTAGATCAGGCGGTTGCCTATCTGAAAGAAGCTGGCATGGAAGTCGCTCTGATCGAAGGCGTAGAACCGGATCCGTCTGTTACCACGGTTTTAAAGGGTGCAGAAAAGATGCGGGAATTTGAGCCGGATTGGATTGTTGCCATGGGCGGCGGTTCTCCGATCGATGCTGCAAAGGCAATGTGGGCATTCTATGAATATCCGGATACCAAGTTTGAAGACCTTTGCACACCGTTTAATTTCCCAACATTGCGGACAAAGGCAAAGTTCTGTGCAATTCCGTCTACATCCGGTACGGCAACCGAAGTAACTGCATTCTCTGTTATTACCGACTATGACAAGGGTATCAAGTATCCGCTGGCTGACTTCAACATTACGCCGGATATTGCCATTGTCGATAGTGCATTGGCAGAAACCATGCCGAAGAAGCTGGTTGCTCATACGGGTATGGATGCGATGACGCACGCAATTGAAGCGTATGTTTCCACGCTGCATTGCAATTATACCGATGCAGTTGCACTGCATG
>ENA-OWRJ01001055-OWRJ01001055.1-human-gut-metagenome-genome-assembly--contig:-NODE-1055-length-31572-cov-6.373893_pt1 | contig 31572 bp, 24 predicted proteins | sample MGYA00248269_ERZ651897 | MGnify/ENA primary metagenome ERZ651897 (study PRJEB26924, sample SAMEA4378252) | human gut metagenome | biome: human gut; feature: human-associated habitat; material: faeces...
CTTTGCCTGCATGAATCTAAAAAAACTAGCAATGATGCTTCAAAAAAGCGGTAGGAAAGGCTGCTTAATATCGACTTTTTTATCATTTTGGGCGAACGATTGCTGCAAACAGAGAAAAATGGTGCTAGGACAACAGTCCTAGCACCACTTTGTCTACAGTCTGAGAGGGCAACTACGTGCCCTCTGCTCATAAATCGCTCATTTATAAGGCTGTGCATCACCTATTGTTAAAGCACAATGCTTTTCTTATGTATAGTATATTAAAAATCACATGAAACGTCAACATGTTTTTTCAAATATTTTCTATTTCACATCTAGTCACCTTTATTCTTCTCCAAATAACAAACAGGGGCAAAACATATGCCCCTGCCGCAAAATCATGCAGAAAGATAAATTTTTGAAACCTTTCCTTTCACTATTTTAACCCATGTGGAAATACCAGCCCAATTTTTCGTACTTTTAATTCCACGTTGTTTTGTGAACTTTTTAATTGCATAGGAATACTCTTCATTTCCCTCGCATTCTACCACTTTACAATTAGATGCAACCTTATACTTTCGTGTCTTTGCCTTGATTTTTTTACTTGTATCCCAATCAAACTTTTTCTTCACCTTGCTCATGCCACCCTTAATAATCAATTTTCCACCCCGATAATACATTTTAATACGACATCCAGCTTCGCCGCCCTGACTTTTTGTAAGCCCCGTTCCATAAAGCCAATACGAACTTGCCGCTTTTGCCTTACTTCCTCCGCTCCATTGACTCAATCCTCCAACCAAAAGGGATAACACCAATAACTTTACAATAATCTTCTTTCTCATTTTTCTACCTCCTAAAACATTCTTGATTTCGATATTATATCAAGAAAAAAAAGAAATTTCTTTGGAATTTTTCAATATAATTCTACCAAGCAACTCTTTAACTCATTTTTCCCTTTAATGGTTGCCTTTTTCTGAATTTTAGGAGTGTTCCTCGCCCTTTCGCGATGTTTTACGCCACAAAAACAACTCTTTTAGGTGTAATTTCAAATTAGCGTTGCTTTTGATAGCAAGTTCCATCATTCCGATGCAACGCTTTTCCGCTTTTCAGACAATTTGCGTTGTTTTTCACGTTTTCGTCTCTATCCACACGCAACACACAACACAGCAACACACAGCACAGCCGCCACGCAACTTAGCCATCACGCAACTTAGCCGCCATACAACACGAATGCGTCAAATCCAATGATTATACGTTGCCACGGTTCCAATCAGATTAATCGCAAACCCAAACACCAAAATCACCGTATTCCACTGCACAAACTTTTCACCCTTTGGTTTCCAGAGCACCAGACCAAAGAACAAATACGGCATCATATCAAGCAGGTACCGGTTGCCAAACTGCCAGCCGCCAAGCGTTTTATGGCAGCATATAATGAGCAGATGCGCCACTGCCAAAATCGGAAGCATAACAAGCAGCGTCAAATTTCCCTCTCTCTTTTTCACCAGCGCATATATCCAAACACCAATCATGGTAATAAAAATCGGCGCAATCAGCCAAAACGCCATTCCATCCGATGAGAAAAACGAAAGCGCACCACCGTTTCCCCCTGCTGCCGGCAGACGCAGATAATGCATTAAATTTTCTTTTAAATAAGAAAGATTAAACTGACCAGTCGTAGTTCTCGTAAACTCCGGCAGATAATTATGTCCAAATTCCGTGATATTGCCGAAGCGGGCATAATTAAGCGCCATATACGAAATTGCAATCGCACCACAGCCAATCGCCCAGTACCATTTATCTTTTACAAGCTGCCATACTGTTCCTTCCGGATTTTCCTTTTTGTACCCTTTCACCAAAAGATAACCTAAAAGAATTCCATAGAGTGCAAGCATCGGGCGACACCCAACGGCACACGCCCAAAACGCTAACGACAAACCACCTTTTTGACGCAGCGCATAATACAGTGCCATTAAACTAAGCGTAAAACTCATGCTCTGAGCAATAAACCAGACATAGCCGTTCATCCCGACAAAAAGATAACCGGACGCAAAATAGAGCATAAGCACCCAGAACAATGCATGCTGCTTTTCAAGAGAAACCTCTCGGTAAAGTTTAATCGCGTACACACATCCGGCAATAGTGACCAAAAGAGCAATCAAATGGTCCGGCGTATTGGTACCAAAAATCATAACAAAAGGAATCAACACATAAGAGGGAAATGGAGGAAAACTAACAAAATACTTTCCCTGATAAATAGCAAGTTCAAGCCATGGATAGTCCTGCCCTAAATCAAGCCTTCCTTTTAGCCACGAATCCGTTTGCAATGCATACGAATTGTACGGATTACTCTGCCATGGCCACTGTCCGGTAAATGCCGCAATCACCCAAAACGTACCAAGTAATGCAAGCGGCACAATGACATAAATCCAATCCATCTTTTCAAGCCATTTTTTCATATTCTCTCCTCCTATTTATCCTCGTAATGCTCCAGAAAATGATGCTTTACACCATCTTTTTTATAAGCAATTACCGTATCTAGATTTACATTTTCCACACTCTTAAAAATATTTCCCTCAATAAAAGGATTTGTCTTCTTCAAGTCATGAATCAGATTTTTAATTTCCAGTCGTTTCGAGCGGGTTTCCTCGTTATCGCATGTTGTACAAGTGTCCGTAAATTTGCACGCACACTGAATAAACTTCAAATCATTGTAGTCGCGCCATGCCTTAATGTCATCTTCACGAACAAGATACAACGGACGAATCAACTCCATCCCCTCAAAATTTGTGCTGTGAAGTTTCGGCATCATCGTCTGCACCTGCGCCCCATAGAGCATTCCCATCAAAATTGTTTCGATTACATCGTCGTAATGATGCCCAAGTGCAATCTTATTGCAGCCAAGTTCTCTCGCAAAATTATACAAATGACCTCTCCGCATACGGGCACACAAATAACACGGCGATTTCTCAATATGGTAAACCGAATCAAAAATATTCGATTCAAAAATCGTAATCGGCACATGCAGAATTTTCGCATTGTTCTCAATCACCTTGCGGTTTGCCTCGCTGTAGCCGGGGTCCATAACAAGAAATTTTACATCAAATTCAAACTTGCTGAAACGTTTCAAGTCCTGAAAGCATTTCGCCATCAACATCGAATCTTTTCCACCGGAAATGCAGACCGCAATTTTATCTCCCGGTTTTACCAATTCATACTGCGTAACCGCTTTCGTAAACTTCGACCAGATATTTTTCCGGAATTTTTTATGAAGACTCCGCTCCACTTCTTTCGCCTTGTCAACGGCAGCATCTTGTTCTTCCATTTGACGAAAACGTGCCAAAAGCCACGAAGTGTAACCGCCCTGAAGGCTCACGGCATCGAACCCTTCTTCACAAAGTTTTTCCGCAACACCTACACTGGTCTCGCCTCTGCTGCAGCAAATAACAAGTTTTTTTGTCTTATCCACCTCAGGACTTGCCGAAATTTCATCTTTATCTAAATGCAACGCTCCATCTATGGCACCTCTAGCCACTTCCTGCTCACCGCGAATATCAACAATCTGATAAGTTTCCGGGTTCATTGCAAATAATTCATCTACTGTAATACTCATATTAACGCCGCTCACTTTCCGTCTGACACAAGTCTTTAACCACCTCACCGGCAATAATAAGCCCCGCAGCCGAAGGTACAAATGCTGTACTTCCCGGAATATCCCGGCGCTCCGTGCACTTATGCTTTGCCCCCGGCGGACAGATGCAGTTTGTCCGGCAGCTGATTGCCATGTCCTCAATCGGGCGTTTTGGCTGTTCTTCCGAATACACCACCTTGAGTTTCTTCACACCGCGTTTCTTCAACTCGCGCCGCATTACTTTTGCCAGCGGACACACTTTTGTTTTATAAATATCCGCAACACGGAAACCGCTCGCATCTAACTTATTACCGGCACCCATACTGCTGATAATCGGTGTATTTGACTCCTTCGCACGCAGGATTAACTCAATCTTTGCCGTCACCGTATCAACCGCATCAATCACGTAGTCATATTCCTCAAACGGAAATTCTGCTGCATTTTCCGGCAAAAAGAAGCACTTATGAACATTTACGACAGCATCCGGGTTGATATCTAAAATTCGTTCTTTCATGACATCCACCTTGTACTGTCCAACTGTTTTCCTCGTAGCAATAATCTGCCGGTTCAGATTCGTCAGACAGACTTTATCATCATCAATCAAATCAAATGTAAACACGCCGCTGCGAACAAGCGCTTCACATACATAGCCACCGACACCGCCAACTCCGAAAACTGCCACTCTGGCATTTTTCAAGCGTTCCATACCTTCTTTTCCCAACAATAATTCCGTTCTTGAAAACTGTGTCAACATCTTAGTTTCATCCTTTTCTTATCGCAACTGTTTCCGCATTTGTAAATACATTATATACCGGGTTAATTCGTACAAAATACTCCGAAAGTCCCAGTTTCTTTCCAATATTTGTTTTTAAATCTTCCTTGTTCTGATCTGTGAGATTATTATAGGTAATCGGGTAAACCGATCCAGGCCCGCTGTTTTTCCATGCAATGCACTGAATTGCGCGTCCCATGCCGCTGAGTGTGTTATTTTTAATCGAAACATTGACACCACCGCTCACCAAAATACCACGGGTATCACTTTTTCCTTTTTGTTTTACATTGGAAATAACATTGTTCTCCAACACAGAATCTGACCAGTTCATCACGCGTACCGGCGAATCCCAGAGCATATTTTCAATGCGGTTATTTCGCAAAACAATGTTCTTATGATAAATCTGCTCTTCACCATTCGCACTATATTTATGAGTTCCAATCGCACGTCCCAGATTCGAGAATTTGCAGTTTGCAATTGTCACATTCTGATTCGGTGTCTTGTCATACGTGGACCAGTCATTGTGGAATCCCTGCGTTTCGCGGTCAGGCGTATCCAGATTGATTGCCTCTTTTACATAATCTGAATTTTTCTTCACATTTTTAAAAGTACATCCGGTAACCGAAACATTTGCAGATGCATCCATTTCAATAAAATGTCCTACATTTACATTTTTAAAATTAATTTTTTCAATTGTCACGCCATCATTATGTGCCACATCAAAAGCAATGCCGTATTTCATGTATTTCATGTCAATTGAAACACCGCCTTTGCCGACAAAGTGAATGTTTTTCTCACCATTATAGGCACTGTAAACACCTTTCTTTTTCGCATTTGATGGGCGAATCAACTGGAACAGCGTAATCGCTGCCGGCATCTTTTTCTTATTCGTCTTCGTTCCTTTTACAATTTTAACGCCCTTTTCAAAAATAATCGTAACATTCGATGGCACATGAATGGTATTGGTAATGGTATACGTTCCCTTTTTCAAAATAAGTGTTCCTTTTCCTTTTTTCTGGAATTTCTCCATATAGGAACGAATGGTAAAATACATCCTTGTTTTTTTATTATATAAGGAAGATTTTGTAAACTTCGATGCTTTCAATGGCTTGCTTTTTGCTGTGATTTTATACACCTTTCCCTGTTTATAATCTTTCGCTTCCGTTTTTACTGCGCAGACGCTCATGGCAAGTACAAAAAAAAGTGCTGCCGTCAGCATATGAAGTCCCATCTTTTTCCCTTTTTGATTTCTCATGTAGTTCATCCTCTCTTTTTGACTTTTTATACAAAATCTGCTATCGTGTAAGATAGTTGCTTAATGTTTTTACGGTTGACAAGGAGATAACAATGTCAAATTTACGCTCACATCTTACCAAAAGCGATTTTATATTAATTTTATTTTTATTATTCATCGGCATCGGCATTACCGTCTGGATTTATTATCCAAAATCCACACCTGCCTCAACCGTTGAAGTTCGTGAAAATGGAAAATTGATTCTATCCTTACCCCTGTCAGAAAACACAAAACAAACGATTCGCTGTACAGACGGAGGAAGCAATCAATTCCTTATTCAGGATGGCGCCGTTACTATGACGGATGCAGACTGTGGTGACAAAACCTGTGTCAAAACCGGCTCAATTAAAGAAGCCGGACAGTCGATTGTCTGTCTGCCGCACCGTCTTGTCATAACCATTACGGATTCTTCTTCGGATTCTGCACCGGATGCTATTGTACGATAATACCAAACAGGAGGCTTATATGAAACCGCACATCCACACAATCACTGAACTTGCTATTTTTACCGCCATCGCTTTCATATTCAGTTATATTGAAAGTCTTTTTCCGCTTCCTATCCCATTTCCGGGAATCAAACTGGGGCTTGCTAATCTGGTTATTGTACTTGTTTTGTACAAAAACGGCTTCTGCCAGGCGCTTACCGTAAGCATTGTACGAGGACTGTTAAACGCTTTTACCTTTGGCAGTCTGTTCGGATTTCTATACAGCCTCGCCGGAAGCATACTTAGTCTTATTATTATGAATTTGTTGAAAAATAAAACCCACTTACACATTTCCGCTTTCGGAGTTAGTGTTGCAGGCGGAATTACACATAACATCGGGCAGTTTGCCGTAGCCGCATGGCTTGTGGGGCCTTCTGCCATCCTTCCTTATTTTCCTTTTTTGTATTTCTCCGGCTTAATTGCCGGCGGTCTGATTGGTGCCTTTGTTCTGCTTTGCCGACAAAGAATCCCTCTCTTTAACAGTACGAATTAAACAGCATACCGCTAAATGCAGATGCCTGATAAGCAGTTCCAATGTCGCTCTGATATAAATGTGCATAACTATAAACTTTCTTATCCACATACTCCATCGGATTCATACTCATCTGTTCTGCTTTCGATGCCAAATCCGTAATAAATTTCTCCGGTACTTTTATCTCTGCCTCATCTGAAAATGACAAGAAGCCATCAGAATCAATCGCAATTCCGGATTCAAACAATTCTGCCGTGTGTCCCTCCACAAGATAGCGCAGCTCACCACCCGGTCTCGACGGCTTATGATTTTCCTCGCCATACTCGTCACTGCGTTTGAGCAGACCATTGTACAACGACAAGACGCGGTTCATGTTATCCTCCACGTCCTCACTTCGCCCATTAAGCACATCCTGCGAAGCTTCCGAAAGTTCCATCGACATTTCCTTCACATTCAGCGCATACGCCTGCGTGTCCGCAGAAAGTTTCACCATAACAAGCGGATTTGCATTATTCAGGCTGACAATGCTTTTATATTTATTTTTTAATTCTCTTTTGTTGTGAATACTGTTTTTTGGTGACACTTCCGGCAGGAAGCCCCCAAGATATAAATTATATGCCGCTATCATAATCATCACGCCTTCCGTGGCTGTTCATATTTCTCCTCTTATGTGTAATCATAAGTCTAATGATTCATTATCATTGTAAATCATTTTTCTGCAAAATGCAAACAAAATCTCCTTTTGTCCAAAAGCAGAAAAAGACACCGTGTCAGACCACGATGTCTTTTTTTCCATATATTACACGATATTTGCTTTTTTGCCAAGTCCCTTTCCCTGAAACAATTTCTGGTATTTTTTTAGTTTTTTCTTTGGAACCTGAATTTTTAATTTGACATTTGTTTTTTTGAATGCCTGCTTACCGACCTTTGTTATCTTTGATGACAAAACCTTTATTTTCTTTAATTTTGACATTTTGTAAAACGCTTTTTTGCAAATTCCAGTTACGGCATATTGATACCCTTTATAAGAAACTGTCTTGGCTATCGTAATACTTTTCTTTGTCTTTTTTACCACTCCGAGAACGGATACCGTCTTTACCTTTGCGGAAGACGTTGTAATTACATATTTCACTCCACCTTTTTTGATTATGGTTCCTTTTTTCGGAAGTTTTGTCTTTGCGGCAGGTGTACCGGCAACCGGCTGACTGACACCTGGTTCTTCTGTCTGTTTTGGTGCTTCTGTCTGTTTCGGTGCTTCTGTTGGGGCAGCGGTTGGTGTTGCTGTCGGAAGCGGTGTTGGTGTTGCATCCGGCACTGACTTTTCAACAAGTGACGTTTGTGCTGTTATAAGATCAACCGTACATTTTTGAACCTGTTCCCCGGTTACCGCCGGCGTAATTATCGCTTGTTCACCTGCCAAAATTGCATTTTTTAATGCAGTTGCCGATGACTCTTCATACTTGGCTGCATCAATTTTTTTCGCCTTGTCTAATTCATCCTTTAGAAAACCAACCAACTCGTCTATTGTCACAAATTCTCCTGTCATAACGGCATTTTCCGCATGCATAACAAATGAAGAACCATCCAGTGCTTCCGGCTTTCCATTTACCGTAAAGGAACCTATTTTCAAATAGTATCCTTCATCTGCCTTTACACTTACCTTTACAATGTCACCAGCATGATATGTGGATTTTTCTCCACTTATTTGACCATGCTTCGTATTTGTATCCATGGAAACTTCATACGCTGTAATCATTTTATTATACACAACATCTGCCCAGCGTTTTCCGTGTTCAATCAAACCAAGTTTGCTCAGATGAAGATTATCCGTGTGTCGGTACTCACCCTGTAAATCATCGGTCGTTGGTCCTACAAAAATAGTTTCATTGTTGCAGGCCGCACGCTGGGTCTCTTTCATGGATTCCATTTTCTTCGTATTATTGTAATTGCTCCATGCATAGGAAACCTGCGCAATGCACCAATTCAAATTATATCCGGCATCTTCTCTTGTCTGTGCAATTAACTGCTGTAAAGAAGCCAGATATTTTTCGCGCTTTGTTCCATCCGTATCAGCCTCTCCCTGGTGAAGCAAAAATGCACGATACCCATATGGCTTCAAATCATTAATTGCATTTTTAATTGCAAAATAATGTTTTGTACGAAGTTCCTCAATTTTAGCAGAACCAACACCCGTTGATACAAAGCCAACCGGAACACCAGTCTTCTGTGTCAGGGCGTCTCCCATGGAAGGCCATGCGGAGCCACCGCCATTACCGGTATTATATCCACTTTCACTCGGCTGACTGTCCTCACAATGCTGCCACGTGTTAGTATTCGGATTATATGCTGATACCAAATCTGATTGAGCAGTTGTTTTTTCGCCTCCAAAGTTACAGGAATTTGACTGTCCACCGGTAATAAAAACTTCACCGACTCCGACTTTTTCTACTGTTTTACTCTCACTTCCCGCATTTACAATCAATGTATACCAGCCACCTCCGGGTACATTTGCAATACTTCCTTCATATGTATTACCTTCCCCTTTGGTTAAAACCGCCGTTTTTCCTAATTCTTTATCTCCGTCATAAAGTTTTGCCGACACCTCCCCGGTTCCACTGTACTCAATAGAAACCTTTACGTTGGCATAATTGTTATTGTCCCTTTGATAAATTGCGCGCTCGGTAGGAATTTTAACATCTAATTTTTCTGCCGCTTTTCCTGACTGCGGTGCAAGACAAATACCAGCCATCATTGCCATCGTAATCACCGACCATTTCATGATTTTTTTAATTCTCATTAATACTCTCGCTTTCCTTTGATAACGAAAAAGACCTGCAAAAAGAGCAGGTCTCTTTCATCACAAATACTATTTTACAAATGTTATCTTAGTAATCGTTACGGATCCTGTGTACCCTTTCTTTCCGGCATTGATTACAACAAACGGTTCTGTACCCTTTTCTTGTTTCACCTTGGAAAGATTTACATCAAAATGTCCTTCTGATGTAACACCATACTGAGGATCTGTTACATCTTTACCATTCACTTTATGACCAACAATTCCGTGGAATTCGAAAGCCGGATCGGATGCTGTAAATTCAATCTGGCATTTTGAATATTGATTGAAATCAATATCACTCGGAAGCATAACTTTTGCTGTTGGAGCCCACTGTGCCAGTCCGCTTTCCACATAACTTACAGCCTGTGGAAGTTCCGACACAAGACTATCTTCTCCTGCTGTTACCGACAGATACGTAAATGTTCCTTTAAATCCGGCAGTTGCTGTGCCTACATGAACATAAACCTTATCATCCGCACCGATTTTCTTCATGTCATCAGCAGTCAATGTTAGATTTGCCTCGCCGCCTGTCTTGCCCCAGTAATTGTTAATTGTCGGAGAATTCCATTTGTCACCGGTCTTTAATCCAATGTTAAATCCCTGTGTATCTTTAACGTCAGTATCTCCTTCCATTGCTGTATACTTTATCGAAATAGTTGTCCCTTCACTCAATTTCGACTTATCAATCTCAAAGATTCCCATGGAAGCAAACGCAGCAAATCCATTAGGTACATACGTATAAGATGCACCTGCTCCTAAATCATCACCTTCTAAAACAAGGTCAGAAGCGACTACCGTAACATCATATTTGCCATATGTAACAATGCCGGTATCGGTTGTAATTGTTGCTTTAATCGTTGCCGTTCCTTCTCCAACCGCCGTTACTGTTGCTGATGTGCCACTTGCACTAACCGTTGCTACCTCTTCATTGGAGCTTGTCCAAGCAATATCACCGGTCACCGCACATCCAGTAGTGCTTACACTGGCATTTAAATCAAGAGTATCTCCCTCTTCCAAATCAAGTCCTGCCGCACTTCCTGTCGCTGTTACCACAACCGCAGCACTTCCGCTTGCCACACCAGGTGTTGGTGTTGGTTCTGCTGTTGGTGTTGCTGTTGGCTCTGGCACATCATCTTTTCCCATAAGAATAATGGAATAAATATTAAAATTGCAATTTGGTAAATCTTCACCATCCGTATGATAAGCATTGTATTTCAAGCGAATACCATAAGCAAGTGTTCCCTCTGCCAATGCAGCTGCCAAATCATCGCTAATCTGGAATTCAAACACTTGTGCTTTACCGGCTTCTGTAATAGCACTGTACTCACTGTAGCCATCAAATACGTCAATTCCACCACCCCATACATTTGCCGGATTGCTCTTCAGCAATTCACAAACAACAGGTGTATTTGCTGTATCTGATGACGCTACAATACGAATGGATTTGTATTTGGATAAATCAATTCCGGACTTGTCCGCATTGGTCCAGTATGCTACACCACCACCGCTTGCTTGTCCGGTCGATGTATAGCTTACCCCATTTCCTTCATAATAAGTAATGGTATCTTCCAATACTGAATTCTGCCCGTATTCGTTTTCTTTTGTCAGGTCAACTTTAACGTCGTTTTTACCAAGATCCGGAAGCGGCATTGGTGTTGGTGTCGCTGTTGGCTCTGCCGATGGTTCTTCTGTCGGCGTTGCTGTTGGCGTTGCTGTTGGCGTTACCGACGGTTCTGTTGTTGATGTTGCAGTCGGTGTTGCTGTTGGCTCTTTTACCGGTTCTTTTGTTGGACCATTCGTTGAACCGTTTGTCGGTTTGTTTGTGGTCTTAGCCGGTTCTGCGGTAACAACAACTTTTTTTGCACTACTTACTTTCACCGTAATCGTCTTTTTCACTTTTTTCTTTCCATTCTTCATTTGAACGGAAATTTTTGCAGTTCCTTTTTTTAAACCTTTAATTGTTGCTCCCTTTTTGGATTTCTTTGTGAGTTTAACAATTTTGGCTGCTTTTTTTGTTACTTTCCAAGTAACTTTTTTTGCATTTTTTACTGTCACCTTTTTTGTTTTCCCCACTGTAACGGAAACCTTTGTTCTACTCAATTTTGGTTTTTTTGCTTTTGCATCAGCAGATACGCCCGACATCTGCGGCACAAGCAGGGCAGCTGTTAATAACAGTGTAAGCCCCTTTGCACGAAATACATTTTTTCTCATGCTCTGATTCCTCCTTTTTGACTTTTCCATCAAAACCCCAAAAAAGCAAAATACTGCCACTGTTTTCACAATGACAGTATTTTTAGTTATAAGAGTTTGTTTTGAGGGAAAGTAAATATTGATTTACTTGAGTATTAGTATAACTCACTTCCTGCAGCAAATCCATGATATATCTTGAACGAAAATTGATTTATCATGCACACTTTACGGCCGAACCAAATGTTCTTTACGATAATGGCTTGGAGAACATCCTTCATGCTTTTTAAATTGGCGGCAAAAATGCTCTACATTGCGATATCCACACTGCATACTAATTTCACCAACATCAAAGGCACTTCGAAGTAAAAGCATCTTTGCCCGAATCATCCGACTCTCAATCACTTCTGAAATACATGAAACATTTGCAAAATTTTTATACACTTTCTGAAGCGAGCGTGGACTTAGATTTATCCGCTCTGCCATCATTTCCAACGTCCAGTCATATTCCGGATGTGCATAAATATCCCCGCGCAGTTTTTCTAAGAGCGGCTGATACCTGGAGCCTTGCTTAGGAAATGCATAATCATGAAACCAGTGGAAAATAATATGCATCAAATTCGAAATAATATATTCTTCGCTTTTACTATGCCAATAATTCTCACAGGCAACCATATGCCAATAAACAAGAAAATAGTCATAATTTGAACAGAAAATAGGAACCCCAAATGGCACATAGCCTTCCGCAAACAATGGTTCATCACAATCAAATCGTATCCATGTGTATGTTAATCTTCCCTCTTTCGCATGATAATGAACTCTCTGTCCGGGCTTATAAATAATCCCGGTATGTGCCGGGTATGGACGCATTTCGCCATCCACTTCAATCATCGTATCGTTTTCAAACAACATCATCTCATACTCACCTTCAGCAAATACAAGATTATCCTCAAACCCCTCCGGCTTACATTCACGTTCGACTGCATATATAATTCGAAACATGTATTAAACACCTCCTCAACTATTAGTGCTATTATAACATGTCATTTTGAATTATAGCAACACAAAAAAGAACAACACACCACAATCTTCTATGGTATGCTGTCCTTTTATACATCTACAAAACAATACTATTACTTTTTAAAGCTCCAAGAATCCATACGAACATCCAGTGTATCAAACTCAAAATAAATGGTATGCTTTCCTGTCAGCTTTTTACCGAGTTTCTTTGTAACCGTCTGGTAAGAATCCGATGTGGAATCACCAAGTTTCATGGTAATTTCAGATGCTCCATCCGTTCCAAAATCAACATCCGCTACACCAATATAAGCACCAATCTTTCCATTGTATACGGAATAATTTACGGCCCAGTCTTCATTGGACGCTTTTTCATTATTAATAACAGTTCCTACCGTATCTGCCATCGCAAATGTTTCTGCCTCAACCGTCTCATAAGGATTGATTGTACCAATCGATGATACACCGGTCTTTGTCATCTTTGTATCGGCAATTGTTCCATCCGCATTTGTAAAATCTCCATTGTCACCAAGATTTAACTCATTTACATAAGTCGTACGGTAATCCTGTTTCGTACCGACTGCTATTGTGTCTTTCTTCGTATGATAAAATGCATACAGTTTACCATTAAACTGTGTAAAACAATGATGGTTATTACCGGTTACTCCAAAATATGTACCCGGATTTTTCAAAACACAGCCAACATATTTAAAGTCACCCATTGGGCTGTCACTTACCATTACCGCAATGTTTGCCGTCGGGCAGTCTGCACGGTCAATGGTAACACCGTCAATGCTTCCGGTCCAGTTTGTGCAGTAACTGTAATAATACTTATCTCCGATTTTGTTAATACCGGAATCTTCAAACATGAATGGTGCATCAATCGTTTTTGCATCCCCATCTACACTAGTCATATCGTCACTAAGTTTTACAACTCGTGCACATTTAGGATTGCGGATAAAGTCTTCTTTCTTTCCATCGGTATTACCAATACCACCAAAATAAAGGTAGCCGGTTCCATCATCGTCAACCAAAACTGCCGGGTCAAAGAGCCATCCAATTTCAGATTCTGCACAGCCGGTAATAGAGCGGTCAATAATTGGTTTTCCAATCGGATCCGTCCAAGGACCGGTTGGGCTGTCTGCCGTCAATACACCAATACTGCTTGCGTTGTTCGCAAAATACAGGAAGAATTTCTCTTTGCCGTTAATCTTCTTATGACATACTGCAGGTGCCCATGAATTTGCCGACCATTTCGCAGCTCCTTTACTTCCGGATACTGCAATCGTTCCATGATCTGTCCAGTTCACCATATCGGCAGAAGAATAGCAGTTCAATGATTTAATTTTGCTGTAGTTATTATCTGCATTAGCTGCTGCCTCGTACTGCTGAGAATCATTTGTTCCATAAACATACACTCTTCCGTTGTATTCCATAGCCCACGGATCCGCTGTCAAACGGGAGGTCATAATCGGATTACCGATTTTCCCTTTAACAAGTCCTGTACTAAGATCCGGAACGCCTGCATCTTTATCCGCTGTTTTTGCAACTCCTGTCATGGTTACCTCATCCAGGTAAAAGTCCATATCATTATTGGATTGGTACACAGACTGCCAGTAAATCAAGATCGTTCCCGTGTGCTCCGGCACCTTCATAGTTGCCTCACATTTTGTCCATGTAGAATCCGAAAGTTCAACGGACGTAATTGAATCGTAATGAGTGGACTCATCATCCCCAACATACTGCATGGAAAGATCCAGTTTCTGATCCTCTCCTGTTTCCTGCTTTGCATAAAAAGAAATCGCATATTCATTGTCTGTTTCAACCAAAGAAGAAACATCAATTGAAGCACCATGCCAGTCTGCTGTACGTCCTGTTACTTTAGCACTTTTCTTTGTGTTATTTGCTCCATCATCAACGACTGAAATAGAAGCTGAACCACGAGAAGCGATTGGCTCATATTCGCCCTTTTCCATGTCCGCATTAACAAGCACTGCCGGTGTTGGTTCCGGTGTAGCATCTGCTGATTTTGTCGGTTCCGGTGTCGGCATATGTCCAAATCCGTCTGCCTCTGCAACCAAATTAGAATCCTTAATTTCGTCCGTATACACTTTTACCGATGTGCCTTTTACAACAGGTGTCGGTGTTGCTTTTGCCGGATTTGGCTTTTCTGTTGCTTTCGCTGTAGCCTTTGCCGTAGGTTTTGTCGTATTTACTACGTTTTTATCCGGTCCTTTTTTCCTCGTCACTGTTACCTTAACAGTTCCAAGTTTTCTCGTTTTTCCGTTCTTTTTAACTTCTTTTACCGTAATCTTGGCTGTCCCCTTCTTCTGACCGGTCACAACACCCTTTTTCGATACTTTGGCAACCTTTTTCTTGTTACTCTTAAATGTGTACTTGCAGGATTTTTTCTTGTTTGCAATTTTAATTGTTTTCTTCTTTCCTACCGTAACACTAATCTTTTTTGTCTTTAATTTTGCTTTTTTCGCTTTTGCCCCTGCATCCGGCGCTGTCATCCCGCCAAGTGTCATTGACAAAGCTAAAATCCCCGATAAAACAACTCCACTAACTCGTTTCCATTGTTTCATGGCAGTTCCTCCTTTACATTATATAGTTTTTATATTTTGTTTATAATAACACAAAAAGAAGTTCCCTGCCATGATGATAAACGTATTGTTTTTGATATATTCGGCACACTTATTTAAGCAGCAACATCGGATTTACCGTGGTTTTATTCTCCTTCACTTGAAAATAAAGGTTTGTTCCTTCTTCTTTATAATACTTTGTCGGCTCTGCAATTTTCCCGAGGACCTGTCCTTCCGAAACCATATCACCTTTACTTACAGAAACATCTTTTAACTGTCCATAAACAACTGTAAAACCATCACCAATTGATATCGAAACCGTACGACCGGTTTCTTCAGAAGTTTCCACCGATTCCACGATACCATCCGCACTCGCTTTTACATCCATTCCTTCTTTGGCTTCTATAAGAAGTGCCGGATTTGTGCGGTACTGTGCCAGTGTCTTAAAATATACCACTTTGTCTGCGCTGTACTCCATCAGCACATCGCCTTTTATTGGCCAGGAAAGGCCCTCTTCCTGATTAAACGATAATTGCTTTTTCGCAGGTTTTGCATTGGTCTGTACAGATTTTTTCTTACGTTTTTTTGTTTTCTTTTCTTTTACCTCGGAATTTGCATGATTGCTGGACGCTTCTTTCGTCTCCGGTGTTGCCGCCGCAGTCGCCTGCGGGGGATTACTCGCCGAAGCCACCGGCTCCTTTTGTTCACTGCGGTTCATATTGATGCATAACGCCGCAAAGGCGCCAATTGCAGCAATGCCACAGGCTAATGATATATAGAATCCTTTTTGTTTAAAAAACATACTATCACCTCACAAAAATTGTTTGATGATAGTATGTTCGATTTTAAAATAATTTATTCAATTTTATTACAAAGTAACTTTCTCCAAATGCCAAATCTCTTTCGCATATTCTTCGATGGTGCGGTCGGAAGAGAATTTACCGCATTTAGCAGTCTGGAGCATTGCCATCTTCGCCCATCGCTCCTCATCGCGGTATGCTTCTTCTACTTTCTTTTGTGCCGCCTCATAAGAACGGAAGTCTTTCAAAATAAAGTACTGGTCCGCACGCTCATAGCCGTTTGTCTCAAGCAGAGAATTGTAAATCTCACGGAACAAATCAAGATTTTCAGGGGAATATGTTCCATCAATCAACTGGGTAAGCACGGCACGGATATCGGAATCCATGTTATAAATTTCTTTCGGATCATACTGGTTATTATGCTCGAAATCAATTACTTCCTGTGAGGAAAGACCGAAGATGAAAGCATTTTCCTCGCCCACTTCTTCTACGATTTCGACATTGGCACCATCCATTGTTCCGAGGGTCGGTGCACCATTTAGCATAAATTTCATATTACCGGTACCGGATGCCTCTTTACTTGCAGTTGAAATCTGCTCTGATACATCAGCAGCAGCAAAAATGATTTCTGCATTGGACACACGGTAGTTTTCAATAAATACAACTTTGATTTTTCCTTCAATTGAAGCGTCATTGTTTACTACATCAGCAACACTGTTAATCAGTTTGATAATTGCCTTTGCACGGCGGTATCCGGCTGAAGCTTTCGCACCAAAAATGAAAGTACGAGGATACATATCCATACCCGGATTTTTCTTCAACTGATTATACAAATACATAACATGCAAAATGTTAAGCAGCTGGCGTTTGTACTCATGCAGACGTTTTACCTGTACATCGAAAATCGAATGAGGGTCTACTTCAACACCATTGTGCTCCTTAATATACTTCGCAAGACGAACTTTATTCTGGAACTTGATATTCATAAATTCCTGCTGCGCTTTTTTATCATCCACAAAAACAGAAAGTTTATCAATTTTAGACAAGTCTGTAATCCACTCATCACCGATTTTGTCTGTTACCCATGCAGCAAGTTTCGGATTTCCATGAAGCAGGAAACGACGCTGTGTAATACCATTTGTCTTGTTATTAAATTTCTCCGGCATCATTTCATAGAAATCTTTTAATTCCTGATGTTTCAAAATTTCCGTATGAAGCCTTGCCACACCATTTACCGAAAATCCGGCAGCGATAGCAAGATGTGCCATCTTGACCTGACCATCATAAATAATTGCCATACTTTTTACTTTATCCTGATTATCCGGATACTTTGCCTGAATCTCATTCTGGAAACGACGGTTAATTTCCTCGGTAATCTGATAAATTCTAGGAAGCAGACGGGAGAATAACTCAAGCGGCCATTTCTCCAATGCTTCCGCCATAATTGTATGGTTTGTATAAGCACAGGTACGGGTTGTGATATCCCACGCATCATCCCACTCAAGACCATATTCATCTAACAAAATACGCATCAATTCCGGTACTGTTACCGTTGGATGGGTATCATTTAACTGGAAACATACTTTTTCCGGAAGACCATGAATATCATTGTGGTTTTCCATATACTTCATAATCGCACGCTGCACGCTTGCCGATACAAAGAAATACTGCTGTTTCAAGCGAAGCTCTTTTCCTGCCATATGGTTGTCATTTGGATACAGTACTTCACAGATGGTACGGGCAAGGTTCTGCTGCTCAACTGCCTTCTGATAATCACCTTTATCAAAGGAATCCAGATTGAACGTATCAATTGCCTCAGCATCCCAGATACGAAGTGTGTTTACAATGTGGTTTCCGTAACCGACAACCGGCAAATCATAAGGCACTGCCATTACAGACTGATAATTTTCCTGTACAAAACGATCCCTTCCGGTCTTTTCGTCTTTTCTTACCGTTACATAACCGCCAAAACGTACTTCAACGGCATATTCCGGACGCTTCATCTCAAATGGATTACCATCTTTTAACCAGTCATCCGGTGCTTCAATCTGGAAACCATTTTCGATTTTCTGCTTGAACATACCATATTTGTAGCGGATACCACAGCCATAAGCCGGATACCCAAGTGTAGATAAGGAATCCAAAAAGCAGGCTGCCAGACGTCCAAGACCACCATTACCAAGAGCTGCATCCGGCTCTTCATCCTCAAGCAAGTCTAAGTTTACACCCATCTCGTCAAGTACCTCGCGTACAACTTTGTCCTCTTTGAGGTTGATAATCATGTTACCAAGTGCACGACCCATCAAAAACTCCATGGACAAATAGTAAACTGTCTTCACATCCTTTTTCTCATAGGCTTTGTGCGTTGCCATCCAGTCATCAACTACGATATCTTTGATTGCATAAGAAACTGCCTGAAACAACTGCTGTGGAGTTGCCTCTTCAACCGAACGGCGGAACAACAATTTCATGTAGTTCGAAATGTTATTCTTCAATTCCTTTTTCTTTTCCTTTTCCGTTACAAATGCCATAAATTACCTCTCTTTCTGTAACAAACTCTTCGTTACGCTTCCACTTTTGTAACACCCAGTGTAACAGCCTCACCGTTAATTTTCCAATCTGCGGTGTAACCTTCTACTTTATCCAAAATAACCTCATCTGCCAAAACATCGGCTTTAATCTGAGATTCATTTGCTTTGATGATTTCTTTAATCTTATCATTTCCCTGCTCGTAAACACGGATATGGTCAACCACTTCAAAACCTGCATCTTTACGCATGGTCTGAATTTTACTGATAACCTCACGCACAAATCCTTCCTCGATTAACTCCGGTGTCAGGTTTGTATCCAATACAACGGTAATACCGTGATCTTCCTCGCTCACATAGCCATCCATCTGTGCCGTTTCTACCAGCAAATCCTCTGTTGCCAGCACTTCATCTACGCCGCCAACCGTAACAGTCACTTCACCGGAAGCATTCAACGCATCCATCGTAGCATTGCCATCTAATCCGGCAAGCACTTCTTTCAATTCGTTCAAACGGCTTCCGAAACGGCGTCCGAGAGTACGAAGCTGCGGCTTAAACTGATATGTCGTAAATTCTTTTGTATCATTGGTAAATACAACTTCTTTTACATTCAGCTCATCTGCAATGATTTCTTTATAGAAATCGGACAATTCGCCTTCTGCCTTTACATACATTTTTCCAATTGGCTGACGGTTTTTGATATTTGCTGTATTACGGCATGCACGGCCAAGAACAACAATGTCCAAAAGCTGTTTCATCTGTGTCTCAAGTTCTTTGTCAATCCATTCTTCCTTAACTTTCGGAAAATCACACAAATGAATACTTTCCGGTGCTTTTGAATCCAGATTGCACACAAGATTCTGATAAATGCTCTCGGTCATAAATGGAATCATCGGAGCTGCTGCCTTACTGATTGTTACAAGTGCCGTATACAAAGTCATGTAGGCATTCATTTTATCCTGCTCCATGCCTTTTGCCCAGAAACGATCACGACAGCGGCGCACATACCAGTTACTCATATCTTCCACAAAACTCTGCAATGCTTTTGCGGTCTCCGGAATTTTGTAGTTGTCAAGGTCCTCATCAACTTCTTTAACCGTCGAATACAGACGGGACAAAAGCCAGCGGTCCATAATCGAAAGTTTCTCATATTCTAATGTATGCTCGGTTGGATTAAACTGGTCAATCTCCGCATACAACACATAAAAGGCATATGTGTTCCACAGTGTACCCATGAATTTACGCTGTCCCTCGGTAACCGCTTTTCCATGGAAACGGTTCGGCAGCCATGGTGCACTGTTTACATAGAAATACCAGCGGATTGCGTCTGCTCCATAATTTTCCAGAGCATCAAACGGATCTACGGCATTTCCCTTACTCTTACTCATCTTCTGTCCATTTTCATCCTGCACATGTCCAAGAACAATTACATTTTCATAAGGCGCTTTGTTGAAAAGTAAAGTAGATTCTGCCATCAGCGAATGGAACCATCCACGTGTCTGGTCAACCGCCTCGGAGATAAACTGGGCCGGAAACTGTTTCTCAAACACGTCTTTATTTTCAAATGGATAGTGATACTGTGCAAATGGCATCGCACCGGAGTCAAACCAACAGTCGATTACTTCCGGTACACGGTGCATAACTTTTCCACAATCCGGACAGGTAAAGGTTACTTCATCAATGTATGGACGGTGGAGTTCTACCTCAGCGGCTTTTGGATCTCCGGCACGCTCTGCCAGTTCTTTTCTTCCGCCGATACATTCCTGATGTCCACATCCTTCACACTCCCAGATGTTTAATGGAGTTCCCCAATAACGGTTACGGGAAATTGCCCAGTCCTGAATATTCTCTAACCAGTTTCCAAAACGTCCTTTTCCAATTGACTCCGGAATCCAGTTTACAGTGTTATTATTTTTAATCAAATCGTCTTTTACTGCTGTTTCACGGATATACCAGGATTCTCTTGCATAGTAAATCAACGGTGTATCACAGCGCCAGCAGTGTGGATATTCATGCTCAAACTTTGGTGCATCAAACAACTGTCCTCTGGCATCTAAGTCTTTTAATACCTCAGGGTCCGCTTTCTTTACGAAAATACCTGCAAATGGAGTCTCTTCTGTCAACTCGCCTTTTTCATTTACAAACTGCACAAAAGGAAGGTCATAGTTTCTTCCCACATTGGCATCATCTTCACCAAATGCCGGTGCGATATGAACAATACCGGTACCATCGGTCATCGTAACGTAAGTATCACAGGTTACGAAAAATCCTTTTTTGTTCTGCTTATCAGCACACTCTTTCGCGCAGGCAAACAATGGCTCATATTCTTTATGCTCTAATGCGGTTCCCGGGAAACTCTCTAACACTTCATAAGCCGGCTCATCATCTTTTGCCAGTTTACCAAGTACCGTATCCAAAAGATCCTGCGCCATATAATAAGTATAGCCATCTGCTGCTTTTACTTTACAGTAAGTATCATTCGGGTTTACACAAAGAGCCACGTTACTTGGCAGGGTCCAAGGTGTTGTCGTCCATGCAAGGAAATAGGCATCCTCACCTGTCACCTTAAAGCGGACAATAGCAGAACGCTCTTTTACGGTTTTGTATCCCTGCGCAACCTCCTGTGCGGACAACGGTGTACCACAGCGAGGGCAGTAAGGCACTATTTTAAATCCTTTATACAAAAGGTCTTTATTCCAGATTTCCTTCAATGCCCACCACTCAGACTCAATATAATTGTCATCATATGTGACATATGGGTCATCCATGTCAGCCCAGAAACCTACGGTATCGGAAAAGTCTTCCCACATACCTTTGTATTTCCAGACAGATTCTTTACACTGATTGATAAATGGTTCCATACCATATTCTTCAATCTGCTCTTTTCCATCCAGACCTAACAGTTTTTCTACTTCCAGCTCAACCGGCAGACCATGCGTATCCCATCCGGCTTTACGCGGCACACGATAACCTTTCATTGTACGGTAACGCGGAATCATATCTTTGATAACACGGGTCAGCACATGACCAATATGCGGTTTTCCGTTCGCAGTTGGCGGTCCATCGTAAAACATATACGTTGGTGCCCCCTCACGCAGTTTAATACTTTTGCGGAAAATATCTTTGTCTTTCCAAAACTTTTCTACTTCTTTTTCTCTCTCGACAAAATTCATGCCTGTTGATACTTTGTTATACATAGTTACCTCCATAAAAATAAAATAAAAAAGCTCCCATCCAACTAGGATGAGAGCCTAAACTTTCATTATACCACCTGTCTTCTACGTCAGGACTGTGAGTGTTTCACAAACCGAACATATATCCTTTTAACGGGGAATACCGGCGCAGTCTACTGGATAAATACCGTTCGACTTTGCAGCTAAGGAGTGATATTCGCCTATGCTTACTGGTGCCGGATTCTCACTATCGCCGGCTCACTGAAACACTTCCACACAGGGTACTGTCTCCGTCAACGCTTTTCTCTATGAGCATTTTCATGATAGTACGATTATTTGCAATTGTCAAGAGTTTGTTATTTCTTGCCATCCAAATCAAATTCACTGACAATCTGATTTAAATTGTTAGCACTTTCTTCGCTATCCTGCATAAATGTTCCGGTTGCCTCAATCTTCCGAACCATCTCAGAAGTTTTCTCTGCAATGTCTGAAACACCGGTTGCCGACTCATTTACCGTCAGATTAATCTCTTCGATTGAATGAGAAATATCAGTAATCGCATCAACCAACGTAACAATTGAATGATTAATTTTAGTCATGCCATCTTCAAAAGCAGCAGCATCTTCGGAATACTTCTCGCCGACTTCCATAAATCCTTTGTAATCGCCAAGAACCGTATTTTCCAAAAAGTCCATCGCATTCTGTAAACAATCTACCATACCGCTTACTGCGTTATGTACCTCGCCAATAATGCTGTCGATATCACCAACTGCATTCTGGGTCTGTGTAGCCAAAGCACCGATTTCGGTTGCTACAACGGCAAATCCTTTACCGGCCTCTCCTGCTCTTGCTGCTTCAATGGAAGCATTTAAGGCAAGGAGATTTGTCTGAGAAGAAATTTCCATAATATCATGCGTAAGTTCATTAATCTTCTCTACCGCTTCTGCCTGTTTCATCGCAACTTCCGTACGCTGTTTCACTTCTGCATACATTTCATCTGTACGTTTTCCGGCATTCTCCGTCGTTGTCTTTAACTGATTCGCACGCTCCATCACTTCCGTTGACAGTGTGGCACCACTCTGTGAAAGTGCCTTAATACTTTCGGCATTTTCTTTTACGGTTGCAATCGTCTGATTTACTGTATCCGTTGCACTGGCTGCTTCTTCCATCGCTGCTGCGAGTTCTTCTGTCGTGGCCGAGTTATTATTACAGATATCATTGACCTCTGACATATTCACAGTCAAGTCGGTAACATTATCACCCATTTTAATTCCTGCCTGGTCAATTAACGCTACCATCGCACGAAGTTTACTTCGCATCTGCTGTACGGCACGTGCCATCGCACCGGTCTCGTCCTTCATACGGACTAATTTCTCACCCTTTTCACTTTTTACAAAATTAAGTTTCGCCGTATTCTCAATAATTCCTGTCAAATCCTTAATTGGACGAATCATCGAACCACTGAAGAAAAATCCTGTAATTGCTGCATATAAAGTTGCTGCAACAATCGCAATAATCATCATATACATCAAGCGGGTGGAATTGCTCTGCACTTCTTTATCTAAAACAGCCATTACCAATTTCATGCCATTCTTCAATGAAACAGCACTTACCATTTTCCTGTTTCCATTATAAGTGTACTCTTTTATTTCGCCCGTCTTTCCGGCCTTCACAAATGAGGCCAGTTCCCCATCCACTTTCTGCAAATCCGTTCCCTGTTTTATATCCTTATGTGACAAAACTTTATTCGATGAATCAACCAAGAAAACATATCCGGAATCAAAACATTTGGCTTTGTCGGCAAGTTGTTTTAACTGATTAAAGTTGATATCCATGCCAACAACTCCAATTGCTTCATTGTCAATCATAATCGGAACAACATAGGAAATCATATATACATTCACATTGGAATTTAAATACGGATCCATCCAAGTTGCCTTTCCATTTTTAACCGGAATATAATACCAGCCCACATGTTCTGCATCGTCTTTGTCAAAACTGCTGAAATCTGTCGGTGTCAATGACTTAAAATCTGCATTCTCACTCTCTTTCGAAGCAAAAATACCGGATGTTGCTTCTGTAAATTCCGGATTATAGCGGATATAATAAGTCATCGCGCCCTTCGTGTTATTCGCACACTGAAGAGCTGTAGTCTCTAACGCCTCCGTACAGGAATCCACGTAGCTGCTGCTGCTTTTGAACTTGTCTACATCCTGAATCTGATTTTTTGTTACATCTGCAAGAGTATTCACCGCAACTTCTACCTGTGAAAGCAGGTTATCGATATCTTTCCCATACCCTTCACTCACTGTCGTCAATTTTTCTTTTGCATCACTGTCGGCAACTGCTCTCGAATTATAATATCCTATAATTCCGCAAATTAAAGCAGCTATAGCCGTTGTTCCTACCAATAGTAACAATATGCGAAATCGCAATGATTTTGATTTCATACACACGCTCCTCCTATCTCATAAGTAAAATCAATGTTATATTTATTTTACTGCTGATAAGGAAAAAATGCAATTATAACTTTACATATTCTTATTTTTATTTTTATTTTTTCTTGTGCTCTCCGGTAATTGAAAAAATGACCCATTCCGCAATGTTGCAGGCATGGTCTCCGATTCGCTCAAAGTACTTTGCAATCATAAGTAAATCCGTCGCACAAGCCCCTTCTTCCGGATTACTGCGAATAAGAGAAATTACATCCTCTCTTGACTTAATAAATAAATCATCAATGATGTCATCATGTGCAATGACTTCTTTTGCTTTTTCCTCGTCTTTTTCTACGTATGCTTCCACACTCTGCACAACCATATAGGTCGTTTCTGCTGCCATCTTCCGAATATGCTCCATATCTCTTTTATACTTAGCATCAATTAAATGCAGCGTTACTTCCGAAATATCTGCTGCCTGATCACCAATTCTTTCCATGTCTGTAATCATTTTCAGTGCCGATGAAATTACGCGCAGATCCCTTGCCACAGGCTGCTGCTGCAGCAAAAGTTTCAGGCAGAGATTTTCTATAATCCGCTCTTCCTCATTAATTTCATCATCATAATCAATTACTTTTTCCGCCTGTTCTTTGTCACGGTTATTCAGTGCGCTGATTGCCATGCCGATTGCCTGGCCAATCATATGCCCCATCTGAATCATGTCCTGATTTAATTCTGTAAGCTGTCTGTCAAATCGATTTCTCATCATCCAAACCTCCCCGTAATATAATCTTCTGTACGTTTATCCGTTGGCATGGAAAATAATTTTTCCGTTTTGTCCATTTCAACTACTTCTCCAAGAAGGAAAAATACCGTGCGGTCAGATACACGCGTTGCCTGCTGCATATTATGCGTTACCATTACAATTGTGTATTTATCTTTTAATTCCAGTACCAAATCCTCAATTCTTGAAGTGGAAATCGGGTCTAAGGCACTTGTTGGTTCATCCATCAAAATCACTTCCGGCTCTATTGCAAGTGCTCTGGCAATACACAAACGCTGCTGCTGTCCGCCGGATAAACCAAGGGCACTTTTTTTCAAACGGTCTTTGAGTTCGTCCCAAATTGCTGCCTGTTTCAGCGACCGTTCAACTATTTCATCTAATTTTGCCTTGGAGTGAATTCCATGAGTTCGTGGACCATAAGCAATATTATCGTACACGCTCATTGGAAATGGGTTCGGGTTCTGGAACACCATTCCAACCCGCTTGCGAAGATGATTGACATCAATGTCACCGTAAATATCTTCGCCATCTAACTGAAGGGAACCGGAAATCCGACACCCTTCTACCAAATCATTCATCCGGTTTAGCGATTTTATAAATGTGGATTTGCCACAGCCGGAAGGTCCGATAAAAGCGGTAATCTCATTCGCCGGAATGTTCATACTGACATCTTTCAGTGCATGAAAATCTCCATAATAGAGATTCATGTTTTGTATGCAAAATTTATCTTCCATATTCATTCTCCATTCTAATTGCCATATTTGTTTTTCCCAACTTTTCGAGCGACAAAATTCGACAACATATTGATTGCAATTACAAGGACCAAAAGAACCACTGCCGTTGCATACGATTCATCCGTATGCAGTCCTTCTTTTGACAAATTGTACATATGAACCGATAACGTTCTTGCCGAATCAAAAATGCTATTTGGCACTTTTGCAATCGTTCCTGCCGTATAAATCAATGCTGCGGTCTCACCAACAATCCTCCCGGTAGCCAAAATAACACCGGATAAAATCCCCGGAACGGCACTCGGCAAAACTACGTGAAATACCGTTCGCAGTTTTCCGGCACCAAGCCCAAAGCTTCCTTCTCGGTAAGAATCCGGCACTGCCATAAGTGCTTCTTCGGTCGTTCGCATAATAACCGGAAGCACCATAATTGCTAAGGTGAGAGCTCCTGATAAAAGGGAAAATCCCCATTTGCAGTAACCGACGAAGAACAACATACCAAACAATCCATAAACAATTGATGGTATTCCGGTAAGTGTTTCTGCCGTTACACGAATTACACTTACCAATTTGTTTCCTTTCTTCGCATATTCCACCAGATAAATGGCGGCGAAAATGCCAAGCGGAACCGCAACAATCAAGGTTGCCAGTGTCATAAGCACTGTATTAATCAGTGCCGGCATCATCGAAACATTGTCCGATGTATAAGTAAAAGCAAACAGTGACGGTTTCAAATGTGGAATACCATTTGCCAGAATATAAACAATCAGATATCCTAACACAAATACCGTAATCGCTGCTGCCAAAATTGTAATCAGGTAAAGAACCAGAGAGGACTTATGTTTTGCAAGTGCTTTCCATTTCTGCTTTTGTTTTTTTAAACCATTTGCCATCTAGTCCACCTTCTTTCTCTTTAAGAGTGAGAACAATAAATTGATAATCAGGATAAAGACAAACAGGACAACGCCCGTCGCAATTAACGCTTCGCGGTGTAAATCTGCCGCATATCCCATTTCAATCACTATGTTTGCTGTAAGTGTACGAACACCCTTTAACAAACCGGCAGGCATTCTTGCCTGATTTCCGGCAATCATAATGACTGCCATCGTCTCACCAATCGCACGTCCGACACCAAGAATGATCCCTGCTAAAATTCCGGATTTTGCTGCCGGTACAACCGTACGGTAAACACTTCTCTCATGCGTGGCACCAAGTGCCAGTGCTCCTTCGTAATATTTATCCGGCACCGCCTGAATAGCTGCCTCTGATGTCTCAATAATCGTTGGCAGAATCATAATGCCAAGCAAAAGAGATGCCGTTAAAATACTGTTTCCATTTCCGCCAAAGGTGTCGCGCACCATCGGAACCAGAACAACAAGTCCAAAAAATCCGTAGACAACGGATGGGATTCCGGCAAGCAAATCGACGCCACCTTTTAAGATTCGATACCATTTTTTCGGACAATATTTTGCTAAAAACACCGCCGTCAAAATGCCAATCGGAACTCCTACAATAAGAGCTCCGGCGGTCACATATATACTTCCTAATATCATCGGCAAAATCCCAAATTTGTGATTTCCCGGTTTCCACGCCGTTCCCGTAAGGAAATCGAATAAGCCGATTTCCTTAATTGCCGGGATACCATTGGCGAAGAGAAAGATACAAATTAATGCTACAGCGAGAATCGAAACACAAGCGGCAATCAGAAACACTACTTTCATTGCCTTTTCTTTCATGGCTGCCTCCTTTATTTGATGGCACTCCAGTCTGTGATTGTTCCGCGGAACACATCATTTACCTGTGCTTTTGTCATGTTATCTACTTTGTTTTCGTTATTAACGATTACTACGATTCCGTCTTTTGCAATTACTGTAGGTGTAAGTCCTGCACCTGTTTCGCTGTCTTTTAAGTCACGGGATGCCATACCGATGTCACAGGTTCCTTCTGCTGCTGAGTTCATACCTGTTGTGGAATCACTTTCCTGAATTTCAATTTCTGCTCCACTGTTTACTGTCTTGTAACTTTCAGCAAGTTTTTCCATAACCGGTGTAACCGAAGAGGAACCGGCTACTACAATTTTACCTTTGGCACCGTTACTCTTGAAAGCACCGGCATCACTTGCTTTGATGTAACCGTTGGACTCAATTACTTTCTGTCCGTCTTCACTCAGGATGTAGTTGATGAAATCCTGTGTTACTTCACTTTTCTTATCCTTTGTTGCAATGTTAAATGGTCGGGCAATTGCATAACTTCCATTGTTAATGTTATCAACCGTTGGCTCTGCACCGTCAATCTTAAGTCCTTTCACGCTGTCATTTAAGGAACCGAGTGAGCAGTAACCAATTGCATTTTTATCACCGGCTACGGTTGTCATAACGATTTCCGTGCTGTTTGCGATTGTTGCTTCTTCTGTCGTCTTGTCTACTTTTTCTCCGTTCTCCTCATCTTCAACACCAAAAAGCTCTACAAAAGCGCCTCGTGTACCGGAACCATCTTCACGTGATACAACGGAAATTTCCTGTGCTGCATCTGCAGATGTATTTCCTGCATCATTTGTTGTGCTGCTGTCAGAGCCGCCACAGCCGGTAATCATCCCCACTGTCATAACCCCGCATAAAACCATTCCTAATACTTTTTTTGTCATCTTCATTTTTGTTTTCTCCTTTCAATCTTTTCATCTTTCTTTTTCTTTCTTACAAGTCCTAGTTTAGGGGGCGAATGTAAAATCTGAAATCATTTCTATGTAAAAAATGCGTAAAAATTTGCAAGAAAACACAACCCATTGACTGCACGCTCTCGCTTAACAGCCGCGCAAGGGTATGGGCATGCTAAATACGCATGTCTCATACCCGCGTGGCTGTATGCAGTCAATGGGTTGTGTTTTTTTGCTACGGAATGGATTGGGGATTAGGTTTGAGGAAAATAAGAAAAAGGGAAATTGCAAAATAGATAGAAATTAATATGTAGTAATATAGTTCTTCTTTTGGAATGTGTATATTGCTTTACATATTAAATTTTTCCATCGTTTCCTGCAAAGCATTTACGCTTTCTACAGCAGACGCAAGTTCCATCTGTGCTGAACTTGCATTTTCCAAAACATTTGAAATACTTTGAATTGCATCCATTACTTCTTCTGCATTATGCTCCATGGAACCGCTTGTTTCCTCATAATAATTTGCGTCTTCTTTATACTGATTCGCAAGACTTGCAAATTTATCATAATCTGCCAAAACTGTCTCATCTAAAAAGACTAATAACTCGTTACTTTCAGTGGACAGTATCTTCACTCCTTGACATATAAATAATTTATTCATTGTAAGATGTTTTCTCCATCTTCTCCATCAATTCAAGTATCCTTTCTTCCGTCTCCTCGCACTCATCTGCAATCTGCGCTATGTTTTTCCCTTTTTCAAGTTTCTTTTTTATCAGTCTGCATAGTTCTTCCTCCCTGCCTTATGACCCGTTTCATATCTTTCATCCAATTTCATTTCCCACGTCATATAATTTTCCCTCCATTCTGTGTCATCGCGCATTTCCAGCACACGATGCTGAAGTTTATGAGTGTATTCATCCGTTGGCTGGTTCGTACTCAGATAATCCCGTAAATTTACCAGATTGGTTTGCAGCCCTTCACGTTTTACGACGCAAAAGATATACTTCCTACTCATCCATTAGAATCTCCTTCACAGCCTTCCCCCCAAAAAACCAATAACAGCAAGCACCTCCAAGAAAAAGATAACGGGAACCCCTACATAAAACTTTGGTTTACGTGTTTTGTGATGAAAAACATGCATTCCGGCAAAGGCACCTATTACACCAATAACAGCGATAACAAGAAGGGTAGTTTCCGGGATTCTCCACTTATTGTGAACTGCTTTATACTTGTCCACTCCGTAAATCAAAAATACAATTCCATTTAAAATCAAATATGCTGCCAAAAAATACGCTATCATACGTTCCTCCTATTTCTCAATCCGGCTGTCTCCCCGGTCAGTCACAATCCGGTAGCCAACCGATTCCACACGCCTGCTTAAACAATCTTTACACTGTGCCGACTCTTCCCCGGTACATATTTTATTATCATACAGCTCGTACTTTTTCCGCACAGAAACCGGTGATAAATTTGGCATTAATACATTCGCTCCTGCCAATAATCCCTGCTCTCGTCCATCCGGTGCAATTGTTCCAAGTGCTGTCGTCGCAGGAAGTAACACCCCCGGAAACATCAGACGAAGAATACTTAATAATAAAAGTGTCTGCTCATAGGAACCATTTTCTTCTGCACCAAATGGTGTATCCTGATGGGCAAGAAACGGTCCGATTCCAATCATATGGGGCTTCAGTTCCTGCAAAAATTCAAAATCTTCAACAAGACACTCCACCGTCTGTCCCGGCGAGCCTACCATAAAACCGGCACCTACTTCATATCCAAGTTCACGTAAGGTAAATAAACATTCTTTACGGTTTTTAAGTTTCATTTCCTGAGGATGCAGTTTTCTATAGTGAGCGTCGTCCGCCGTCTCGTGGCGCAGAAGGTAACGGTCTGCCCCCGCCTCACGAAAACATTCATATTCCTCTTTGGTGCGCTCTCCGATAGATAACGTCACTGCACAATCCGGAAATTGTTTCTTTAATTCCCGGACAATCGAAGCCACCCGCTCTTTCGTAAACCAGCCATCTTCGCCGCCTTGCAGCACAAAAGTGCGAAACCCCAATTCATATCCTTCTTTGGCACAGGACAAAATTTCTTCCGGCGTCAGGCGGTACCGCTCCACTTTTTCGTTACTTTTGCGTATCCCGCAGTAATAACAATCATTGCGGCAGATATTTGTAAATTCAATCAGCCCCCGTACAAATACGTCCTTCCCATAAATCTTCTCCCGAACCTCTCTCGCCTGTGCGGCAAGAAACTCTCGGTCCTCTCTATTTGCTGTTTCAAGAAGTTGTATCATTTCGTTCCTGTCTAATTTCTTCTCCTGTCGAAGACGCATAATCCTCTCGCGGTTGTTCATCTTCTGATTCCTCCATCTCTTCCGAGGAAGCGTGCAGACACACTTCACTCTGCCCGTGTAATTTTTTTGCTAAGTCAAACTTCAAAATCTGCTTTCGTCTTACATTATGTCCAACAACTTCCCGATATTTTGCATTTACAAATCCAAGAATCTTAGGAAGAGCCTCGCCGACACCCGGCACATCATAATACACCGCCACTACTACATAATTCATCGGCCCGGTCTGGTAAAGCTGCAAATCGGCAAAAAATTCACCACAATTCTCCTTCAGATATGCATCAAGATACTTTACCAGCGCACAGTAACGCTCCTGCCATCCGGCATTTACATAGGACATACTGACATCATACAAAAAATTATTCTTTTCTGACATATAAATCCCCAAAGAAATATCTTCACACTTATTATATGAAACTCCTCTGTTTTTGTCATCCTTTTTTCAAATGTTTGTTGTTTATTAGAGTTTTTAGATTGCCGTAAATTAGCGGGATAAGTTTGTGGTTCGTGAGTGCTCCCGCTCAACAAACGCGTAGGGGTATCGGCATGCAAAATACGCAATGCCAGATACCCACGTGTTTGTACTCACTTACCACAAATCTTTTCCTGCTAATTTACGGAAACTTAAAAAGATAAGCAACTAACATTTGATGCAAACCACCCCTATGGGGCAAATCAAGGAAAAATTGTTACTTTAAAACTAGAACCCTAATTTAGACAAGAGATATTTGTTGGCAAGTATTTACTGGCACTTTATTTTATTCCAGTAATCCAGTAGAAAAACTTTGCAACTCGTAGGTTTTGAGTACGTCGGTATATGGCACTGGTAGTTTCAGTGCCCATACCGCTACGTG
>ENA-OWRJ01001059-OWRJ01001059.1-human-gut-metagenome-genome-assembly--contig:-NODE-1059-length-31430-cov-21.606980_pt1 | contig 31430 bp, 29 predicted proteins | sample MGYA00248269_ERZ651897 | MGnify/ENA primary metagenome ERZ651897 (study PRJEB26924, sample SAMEA4378252) | human gut metagenome | biome: human gut; feature: human-associated habitat; material: faeces...
ATCACAAAAATGGCTGTGAAGAGAAGAGTAGGCCTTCGCATTGATCCTTACCAGAGAGCCCGGGCGGTGAAAAAGGGCAGGAAACAGGAAGCTGAAAATGGTCTCGGAGCCGTGCGGACGAGGCGCAGGAGTGCTAAGCCCGCAACGGGATGCGCCCGTTACAGCGTCCGGCTGTAAGCAGCACACGCTGCCGCAGCATCGAGGCTGTATCCGTAAGGATGCAGTGAACCAAGGTGGTACCACGGAAGTATGTTCATGCCTCCGTCCTTGCAGAGCTTAAGGCTTGTAAGGACGGGGGCATTTTTTCATGCGTCCGTTCAAGGCTGCGCGCGGAAAGGTGCCGTGCGGGCCACAGTACATAATAGAGAACAAATAGAGAGGGAACAAAACTATGATTACTCGTCGCGATTTTCTGAAAGTTACCGGTGTGGCAGCCGCAGCCGCTGCCCTGACTGCCTGCGGTGGTTCTTCTTCCACTGCTTCTTCCGCCGTTGCATCCGGCAGCGTGGCATCCTCTGCCGCAGCTAAGCTGGATAAGATCAAGGTGGCTGTGCCCAACGATACCACCAACGAGGCCCGCGCCCTGACCCTGCTGGAGAAGAACGGCTTCTTCAAGCTGAAGGCAGATGCCGGCCTGACCGCCACCAAGAATGACATCGAGGAGAACCCCCTGAACGTCACCGTGGACGAGGTGGAGGCCGCTCAGGTGCCCAACGTCCTGCAGGACGAGGACTACGCCGTCATCAACTCCAACTACGCCATCTCTGCCGGTCTGAACCCCATGACCGATGCACTGGCCATGGAGGACGGCTCTTCTGCTTACGTCAACATTCTGGTGTGCAAGGACGGCAATCAGGAGGAGCCTAAGATCAAGGCTCTGGCTGCTGCCCTGCAGAGCCAGAAGGTGAAGGACTTCATGGACGAGACCTACAAGGGCTCCGTGGTGTCCGTTGTGGAGAACCCCACCGACGGCTATGATTCCACTGTGGACTATGACGCTCTGAACGGCCAGACCGTCAGCTGCGCCGCTACTCCCGCTCCCCACTGCGAGGTGCTGGAGGTGTGCAAGGAGATCCTTGCCGCCAAGGGCATCACGCTGGACATTCAGGAGTACGACGACTATGTGATCCCCAACCAGGTCGTCGAGGACGGTCAGGTAGACACCAACTACTTCCAGCATCAGCCGTATCTGGACAACTTCAACGCCGAAAAGGGTACCCATCTGGTGACTGTTGCCGGTATTCATGTAGAGCCCATGGGCATCTACGGCGGCAAGCAGGACAGTCTGGCACCCATCGAGGGATAAGCTAAAGGAGCAATTTCTGTGATCGAACTCAAGTATCTTTCCAAGACCTTCCAGATGAAGGATGGCGCGGTGAAAGCGCTGCAGAACATCAACCTCACCATTCCCGATGGCGCAATCTACGGCATCATCGGCATGTCCGGTGCGGGCAAATCCACGCTGGTGCGCTGCATCAACCTGCTGGAGCGCCCCACCGGCGGCAGCGTGGTGATCGACGGCGTGGCGATGGAGACTTTGTCTCCCGCCTCGTTGCGCAAGCGCCGTCGGGAGATCACCATGATCTTCCAGCAGTTCAACCTGCTTATGCAGCGCACCTGCCTGAAGAACGTCTGCTTCCCCATGGAGCTGGCAGGCGTAAAGAAGGCGGAGGCCGAAAAGCGCGCCATGAAACTGCTGGAGATGGTGGGTCTGCCGGATAAGGCCAACGCCTACCCGGCACAGCTGTCCGGCGGTCAGAAGCAGCGCATCGCCATTGCCCGCGCACTGGCTACTAACCCCAAGGTGTTGCTGTGCGACGAGGCTACCAGTGCGCTGGACCCCAACACCACCCACTCCATCCTGACCCTGATCAAGGATATCAACCGCAAGCTGGGCATCACCGTGGTGGTCATTACCCACCAGATGAGCGTGGTGGAGGAGATCTGCGACAGCGTGGCCATTCTGGACGGCGGTGTGGTCGTGGAACAGGGCTCGGTACAGGAAATTTTTGCAAACCCCAAAACGGCGGCTGCCAAGCGTCTGGTGGCTCCCAACGGCGGCAGCGCAGCGCGGGATCTTTCCTGCTTTGCGCCGGATGACCATGTGGTGCGCGTTACCTTTAATGGTTCCTCCACTGCAAAGCCGCTGGTGGCAAGCCTTGCCGCCGAAAAAGGCATTCTGGTGTCGGTGCTCAGCGCTGATACCCGCGATCTGAGCGGCCAGTGCTACGGCTCTATGCTGCTCAAGCTGCCCGCAGAACTTGAGGTCGCACAGCAGGCTGTGGAATATATGCGCAGCCAGTCTGGCGTAACGGTAGAGGAGGTGACCGGTATATGAATATCGCAGCTTACGGCTTTGCCATCTGGGAGACCTTTTATGTAACGGTGCTCTCCACCGCCTTTGCGCTGGTGTTGGGCCTGCCGCTGGGCGTGCTGCTGGTAGCCGGTGACAAGGATGGCATTCTGCCCCTGCCCGGCTGGCTGATGCATCTGATCAACATTGTCATCAACATTCTGCGCAGCGTGCCGTTCCTCATCCTGATGATCTGCGTGTTCCCGCTTACCCGCGCCATCGTGGGCACTACGGTGGGCACCAAGGCCACCATCGTTCCGCTGGTGGTCGCCGCCTTCCCCTTTGTGGCACGTCTGGTGGAGACCAGCCTGCGGGAGCTGGACGAGGGCGTTGTGGAGGCTGCTCAGAGCATGGGCGCCACCCCGTTCCAGATCATCACTAAGGTCATGATCCCGGAGTGCCTGCCCGGCCTGATCTCCAGCATGACCACTGCGCTGACCACCATTCTGGGCTACTCGGCCATGTCCGGCGTTATCGGCGGCGGCGGTCTGGGCAAGATCGCCCTTTCCTACGGCTACTACCGCTACCAGACCAACATCATGATCGTCTGTGTGGTGCTGCTGGTGCTGATGGTGCAGGCGTTCCAGTCTGTGGGTACCCTGTGGGCCACCAAGAGCGATAAGCGCCTGCGGAAATAAGAAGCTTTGAATTTTCGATTCCCCGCCGGAGGCAGCCCCTCCTGCGGGGAATCGTCCTTCCCGACCCAAAAAACCAGCAAAGGAGTATGTTGTATGAATCGTGATACCATCTGCGTGCAGGGCGGCTACACCCCCGGCAACGGCGAGCCCCGTCAGATCCCCATCATCCAGTCCACCACCTTCAAGTACGCTACCAGCGAGGACATGGGCAAGCTGTTCGATCTGGAGGCAGACGGCTATTTCTATTCCCGCCTGCAGAACCCCACCTGCGACATGGTAGCCAAAAAGATCTGCGAGCTGGAAGGCGGCACTGCCGCCATGCTTACCTCCAGCGGACAGGCCGCAAACTTCTTTGCCCTGTTCAATATCTGTGAGGCCGGGGACCACATTGTGGCCTCCAGCACCATCTACGGCGGCACCTTCAACCTCATCTCGGTCACCATGGCTAAAATGGGCATCACCGCCACCTTTGTAGACCCCCTATGCACCGAGGAGGAGCTGAACGCTGCTTTCCAGCCCAACACCAAGGTGGTGTTCGGCGAGACCATCGCAAACCCCGCCCTGACCGTGCTGGACATTGAAAAGTTTGCCAAGGCCGCCCACGCCCACGGCGTGCCGCTGATGGTGGACAACACCTTCCCCACACCGGTCAACTGCCGCCCCTTTGAGTGGGGCGCGGACATCGTGACCCACTCCACCACCAAGTACATGGACGGCCACGGCGCAGTGCTGGGCGGTGCCATCGTGGACGGCGGCAAGTTCGACTGGATGGCGCACGCCGAGAAGTTCCCGGGTCTGTGCACCCCGGACGACAGTTACCACGGCATCACCTATGCCGAGCGCTTCGGCAAGGAGGGGGCTTTCATCACCAAGGCCACCGCGCAGCTCATGCGGGACTTCGGCTCCATGCAGTCCCCCATGAACGCCTATATGCTGAACCTTGGTCTGGAAAGCCTGCACGTTCGGATGCAGCGCCACTGCGCCAACGGTATGGCGGTGGCACAGTTCTTGGAGAACCACCCCAAGGTGGCCTATGTGAACTACTGCGGGCTGGAAAGCAGCCCCTACCACGCACTGGCTCAGAAGTACCTGCCCAATGGCAGCTGCGGCGTGGTAAGCTTTGGTCTGGCGGGTGGACGTCAGGCTGCCAGCACCTTTATGAAGGAGCTGAAGCTTGCCGCCATTGAGACCCATGTGGCGGATGCCCGCACCTGCTGCCTGAACCCCGCCTCCAGCACCCACCGTCAGATGAACGACGAGCAGCTGGCTGCCGCCGGTGTGCCCGCCGAGCTGGTGCGCATGAGCTGCGGTCTGGAATCCGCCGAGGATCTCATCGCCGATATCGCGCAGGCACTGGATAAGGTCTGATGCCTTCCCGTGAAATCAAAAATCATGATACCCCTGAAGATGGCAAAGCGAACGCGGCGCCATTTTTGAATCGTCTAGCAAAGGAGCGACTTTCCTATGCCGCTGATCATTCCCAAGACCTTACCCGCCTTTGACGCCCTGTATGAAGAAAACGTCTTTGTCATGCACCGGGAGCGGGCGCTGGCGCAGCATATCCGCCCGCTGGAAATTTTGATCCTGAACCTGATGCCCACCAAGATCGCCACCGAGACCCAGATCGCCCGGCTGCTGGCCAACACCCCGCTGCAGGTGCACATGACCCTGCTGCAGACCGCCAGCCACTCTGCCACCCATGTGTCGGCTGCCCATCTTGAGGCCTTTTACAAGACCTTTGACGAGGTAAAGAACAACCGTTACGATGGTATGATCATCACCGGCGCGCCGGTGGAGACCATGGATTTTGAGCAGGTGGACTACTGGAACGAACTGTGCGAGATCATGGACTTCAGCGAAACGAACGTCTACTCCACCCTCCATGTCTGCTGGGGCGCACAGGCAGGGTTGTACTACCATTATGGCGTGCGCAAGCAGCTGCTGCCGGAAAAGATGTTCGGCGTGTTCGAGCACCGGGTCACCCGCCCGGCAAACCCGCTTGTACGCGGCTTTGATGAGGTGTTCTACGCTCCCCACAGCCGTCATACCGGCATCTGCCGGGAGGATGTGGACAACTGCGCCGCCCTGCGCATTCTGGCTGAGAGCGACGCCGCCGGACCCTTCCTCATGAGCACCGAGAACGGGCGGCAGATCTTTGTTACCGGCCACCCGGAGTACGATAAGTATACGCTGGATGCCGAGTATAAGCGGGACGTAGCCAAGGGCCTGCCCATCCATGTGCCCGTCAACTACTACCCGGATGACGACCCCGCAAAGCCGCCGCTGTTCCGCTGGCGCGCCCACGCCCACCTGCTGTATGAAAACTGGCTGAACTATTACGTCTACCAGAACACCCCCTACGATCTGGGAGATATCCAACGGGTAAAACACGAGAAATAAATAACAAAAAGGACTGCTGCGAAACAGCGTCAACGAAAAATGTAAAAAAGCTGAGCACCTGATCTTTCACAGGTGCTCAGCTTTTTTACCCTTTTTTGAGAAGCTGTCTTGGAGCTTTCAATATTTTGAAGGTATGCTATTCGCGGCAGCCCTCTGCCGGATGTTTTTACCCTCTGGGGTGGCCGGTATATGTCAGCGCTACGGTGTCGGGGCCGGTGTTGGCAGAGACCACGCCGCCCAGCTCAAACACGGCCAGCGGCGGCTTGCCAAAGGCCTTGCGGCAGGCCTTTTCCAGATCAGCGGCTTGCGGGATGTTGGTGTGGCCGATCATATACTCAAAATCCTCCACATCCCCGGCGCGCTTCTGGCACAGATCCACCATGGCGGGCACGACTTTTTCATCGCCGCGCACCTTGGCCTCTACCTTGGTCTTGCCGTCGATCAGGGTAATGATGGGACGGATACCCATCAACTCACCCATGACGGCTGCTGCGGCAGAGATGCGGCCGCTCTTTTTCATCTGCCTCAGGCTGTAAGGCCCCAGCACGACCTCCATGCAGTTCATCTGCCGTTCAAATTCGTGGATGACGTGGCGGATCTCTGCGCCGTTCTGCAGTTTGCGTGCCATCTCGCACAGATACCAGCCGAACACCATAGAATAGGTGTGGGGGTCCAGCAGATGGATGTTCAGATGGTGCTCCGGGCGCTCCTCCCGCAGCATCCCCTGTGCCATCAGGGCGTTGTTGTAGGTGGAGGAGCCGGATTTGTTAATGGGCACATGGATGACATCCGTGTAGCCCTCGTCCACATACTGGCAGTATTTTTCACAGAACTGGATGGGCGTAATGGCGGCGGTAGAGGGCACACCCTTTGCCGCACGCATCTTATCGTAGAATTCGGTGTTGGTGCAGTCCACACGCTCAACATAGTCCACATCATCCAGCAGGATGTGGAAACTCATGATATCAATGCCGTATTTTTCGGCCATCTCCTGCGGGATATCGCAGGAGGAATCAGTCAGAATTGCAATCTTGCTCATAATTTCCCTCATTTCCATTCATAATCTCGTAGGTGGCCGTGGTCCAGCAGCTCCGGGAAATCCCACTGCCGCAGCACCTCGTACACGCCCACCGCCACGCTGTTGGAAAGGTTCAGACTGCGGCAGGTGTCCCGCATGGGCATGCGGATGCAGTACTCCTGATTTTCCGCAAGCAGCGCCTCCGGCAACCCGGCGTCCTCGCGCCCGAACACCAGATAAGCCCCGTCCGGGTACTGTACATCGGTGTAGCGCTGGGGTGCCTTGGTGGTAAAGTAGTAGTAGGGGCCGTTGTTGCGGGCAAAAAAGTCCGCAAGGCCGTCGTAGTAGGTAATGTCCAGATAGTGCCAGTAGTCCAGCCCGGCGTGCTTGAGCTTTTTGTCATCAATGGCAAAGCCCATGGGGCCCACCAGATGCAGACGGCAGGCCGTGCAGGCACAGGTGCGCGCCACGTTGCCGGTGTTCTGGGGGATGCGGGGCTCTACCAGCACGATATTCAAAGTCGGCTTGTCCATCATAAAATGCCCTCCGGTTCCTCCCGCAGGGGGCACAGGCGGGGCAGCAGCGGCTCAAACCACACGCCGAAGCGGGTGTCCTGCGTGTAGGGCGTGCCCTGAATGGCCAGCGAAACAAACTCCGCAGCGTTATCGGCGGCGGCGCTCAGGGCGTTGCCCTGCAGCAGCGAGCCGATGAGCACGGCACCATACAGATCCCCCGTGCCGGGGAAGCTGCGGCTGATATGCAGCTTTTTGATGACGAAGCGGTCTGCGCCGGTACCGGCACAGCCGATGTACTTGGCCAGCGGCAATCCGGTGACCACCGCGTTGGAGGCCAGCGGCTGCAAAGCATCTGCCAGCGCCTGCGCGGCGGCATCGTCCAGCTGTTCCGTCACGGGCTGCTGCTGCAAAAGCAGCTGCGCCTCGGTGTAGTTGGGCAAAATCAGGTCTGCCGCGCGGCACAGGCTGCGGATGCGCTCGACCAGCGCCGGGGTAACGGTGGAATAGGCCTTGCCGTTATCGCCCATTACGGGGTCCACCACTTTGTAGGCGGCAGGCCACAGGGCAAAGGCTTTTTCAGCCAGCGCTACCTGTGCCTCGCCGCCCAGATAGCCGGTATAGATACAATCAAATTGCAGTCCAAGGGTCTGGTAGTGCTCCAGCGCGGCCATGCCGTAGGCGCTGCCGTCCATCCGGGCGGGGGTGCCAAGGCCGCCGGTGTGGGTGGAGAGCACCACCGTGGGCAGTGCCACCGGCTGGAAGCCCATGACTGACAGCACAGGCAGGATCACTGCAAGGCTGCACCGGCCCACGCCGGACAGATCGTGGATGCAAAGGATCTTTTTTGGTTCAACGGGTTTTTGCAAATAGGAAAACCTCCTTGCTGAAAAGCCGCGCACAGCGGCTTATAAAAAGCATCATAGAACAGTATACCACAAATTGCTGCATAAAAAAAGCGTATACCAGATTCTTTTGCGGAAATAATAGCACTGCAAGCCCTGTCATGACAGGCCGAAAGGAGAAATTCAGGATGAAACAGCGAGAAAATTCCGCCGCAGGCATGGTGGTGGGCATGGCCACCGGTGCAGTCCTTGGGGCTGCCGGTGCCATGATGGCTACCCAGAGCAAGCGCCAGATGCGCCGCAATGTGCGCAAGGTGATGAAGGGCGCGGAAAATGCGGTGATGCAGCTGGATAAAATGGCCGCCGACTTTGTGGAAAAGCACATCGACTGCTGAACAGCAAAAGCGCCGTCCCGGGTGGAACGGCGCTTTTGTTATCGTGCGGTTTATTTTGCCCAGATGCACATCCGGGCGGTGGTGTTGATCTCGCCCAGCAGGCTCAGATCCATCTGGATGTTGCAGGTCACGGTCAGCGCCTTATTCACATCGCTGCCGGTCAGCACCGAGGCAGGCAGGTTTTTGATGGTCAGGATGCCGTTGCCCTTTTCGATCTCGCCGGTCAGGGTGCCGGTGTAGGTCACATCGCCGATGGTCAGGCCGGTCAGACAGCCGGTCACATTGAGCTTGGTCACCTGCTTGACGGGCAGCATCAGGGTGTAGGTGCCGTTGGACTGGCGGGCAAGGGTAGCCTCGCGGTCAGAATCAATGCCGGAGTTGGCCATGGATTCCTTGTCGGAGTTTTCCTTCCAGAATTTGACCCCAACGGGGGTATTCGCGGCGGCAGAAGCGCCCAGTGTGAGCATACAGAACATCAGCAGCGTCAGCAGGGCAGCGCCGGTACGTTTTAAGGCGGTAGTCATGGTTTTATCCTTTCTGCCGCAGCTACGGCATGGTGAAACAGAGTATATAATGCTCCATAAGGTACTGATTTGTCAATGCTAACATAGCATGACCGGACGGCCTTGTCAATGCGCCTTGGCAGTCTTTCACAAAAATGTTTCGGATCCGTCACAGAATATGGAAAGTGTGATGAAAAAGGACGCTGCAACATTGCAGCGTCCTTTTGGGTGGTTACCTTATAGCGGCTCAGACCTCAAAGTTGGGATCGTCCTTCAGCATGTGGATGTTGGACATAAAGGCGCTCTGCTCGGGGTCGGTGAACTCGGCATCCTTCACATACTTGTTCAGCACAGCTGCGGTGCGCACGGGGTCGGCAATGGTACCGGCACCGCCGATGCAGCCGCCGGGGCAGCCCATGCCTTCCAGCAGGTAGCCGTTGTACTTACCGGCCTTGGCCAGCATCAGCAGCTTCTTGCAGTCGGCCAGACCCTGTGCGGAGGCAATCTTCACCTCCATGTCGGGACGCCATTCCTTGATCTTGTCAGCAACAGCCTTGGCAACACCGCCGGACTGTGCAAAGCCGCGGCCGGCAGCGGAAGCGTAGCACAGATCCATCTCGGCGGGATCCACTTCCAGATTGTCCAGATCCAGATCCTTTGCCTCAATGATACCGGCCAGCTCTTCAAAGGTCAGCACGAAGTCCACGTCGGAGCGGACGGTGCGGCGGGAGGCCTCCAGCTTCTTGGCGGCGCAGGGTCCGATGAAGCACATACGGGCATCGGGGTCGGCCTGCTTCATCATGCGGGCGGTGAACACCATGGGGGTCATGGTCATGGAGATGTTCTTGGCAAGGCCGGGGAAGGCGGTCTTTGCCATCATGCTCCATGCCGGGCAGCAGGAGGTAGCCATGAAGTCCAGCTTCTCGGGCACTTCCTCCAGGAAGTCGTGTGCCTCGTCCACAGTGCACAGGTCGGCACCGATGGCAACCTCCACCACGTCGCAGAAGCCGATGGCCTTCAGGGCGGACTTCAGCTTACCGGTGGAAGCCAGAGAGGGGAACTGGTTGATGAAGGCGGGAGCGACCAGCGCATAGATGCGGTCGCCGCGGTTGAAGCCCTGAATGAGCTGATAGATCTGGCCCTTGTCGGCAATGGCACCGAAGGGGCAGTTTACCAGACACTGACCGCAGGACACGCACTTGCTGTAATCGATCTCGGCACGACCCAGCTCGTCAGAGTGGATGGCGCCCATACCGCAGGCAGCGGCGCAGGGACGCTCGGTCTTGACGATGGCGTTGTAGGGGCAGACGGTGACGCAGCGGCCGCACTTGATGCACTTGTCCTGATCGATGGTGGAACGGCCGCTCTCCCAAGTGATAGCCTTCTTGGGGCACACTTCCATACAGGGGTGTGCAAGGCAGCCCTGACACAGGTCAGAAACCTTGACCAGTTTTTCGGGGCAGCGGTTGCAGGCAAACTTGATCACGTTGACCAGCGGGGGATCATAGTACTTATCGGCGATGGAGGCATCCTCCAGACCGGAGACCACGCTGTTGTGCTCGTCCATGCGGCGGGTGGGCAGACCCATAGCCAGACGCACGCGCTCCTCAACGATGGCGCGCTCTAGGAAGATGTCCTTGCGCAGCTTGCCCTCCTCACCGGGGATGATGGTGTAGGGGATCTTGCGCATCAGGTGGTTGGCCTGCTCGCCCTTGACATTGGCGTAAGCCATGCGAGCGACCTCGGTAAACACCTGACGGCGGATCTGGATGACCGTAGTATTGATTCCTCTGAAACTCATTCCAATCTCTCCTTGCTCAGAAACAGCCAAAAAACGGAGCCGCCTGCCCTGTGTGCAGAGCATAAAAACGGCACTATACGGGCACGGATGGTACCGTGCTGGTTGCTTACAGCACGCCGGACCCGATAAATCCATCTTCATTTTAACATAAAGACGTGCGTATGGAAAGGGCAAAACACAAAATTTGTTAAAAATTTATTGTATTCATGCGGATGCACAGAATGTATAAGTAAAATGAAAAATTTTCAGCAAAGTGCTGCACGCACCCGCTCGCCGTCGTAGCGGCCCAGCTTTACCCGCACGATCTGCCCGCTCTCGCAGCCGGGGGCAGAGACCACCACCGGGATGTACAACCGGGTGTAGCCGGTGAACAGCGTACCGGACAGGGGCGTTTCCAGCAGCACCTCGTCCTCGGTGCCCTCAAAGGCAGCCAGTGCCTCACAGCGCACCTGCTCGGCTACGGCGTTCATGCGACGGCTGCGCTCCTGCTTTTCCCGCTCGTGGATCTGATCCGGGAAATCATAGGCCGGGGTGCCGCTGCGGCGGGAATAGGGAAATACATGGACCTTGACAAAGCCGATCTTCTTCAAAAATGCGCAGCTCTCCTCAAAGTCCTCTGCCGTCTCGCCGGGGAAGCCACAGATGCAGTCGGTGGTAAAGCTGACCGGGCGGCTGCCGTAGGCGGCGCGGATCTGCTCCACCACCTGTGCGTACTCCTGCGCGGTGTACACCCGGCGCATCCGGCGCAGGGTGGCGGTGCAGCCGCTCTGCAAACTCAGGTGGAACTGGGGGCAAAGCTTGTCCACCGCTGCCAAGCGGGAGATGAATTCCGGGGTGAGCATATCGGGGTCAAGGCTGCCCAGACGAATGCGCTCGATGCCCGGCACCTGTGCGCATTTTTCCACCAGCTCCACAAGGTTCGTGCCGGTGTCCAGCCCGTAGCTGGGCAGGGAGATGGCGCTGAGCACCACCTCGCGGTAGCCCGCAGCGGCCAGCTGGTGCAGCTCGGCCAGAATGCTCTCCTCGGCGCGGCTGCGCACCGGCCCGCGGGCGCGGGGGATGACGCAGTAGGCGCACTGCCGGTTGCAGCCGTCCTCTACCTTGATAAAGGCGCGGGTGTGGGTCTCGAACCGTTCCACCGGCAGCTCCTCGAACTGCTCGCCGCGCTGGTGCGGGGCAATGGCTACGATGCGCTCGTGGCCGTCCAGCAGCTTTTGTACGTTCTCCAGAATGGCCTTGCGGTCGCCGTTGCCGCACACAAGATCGGCCTCCATGAACTGTGCGGCCTCCTCCGGGAAGGCCTGCGGGTAGCAGCCGGTCAGCACCGTCACCGCACCGGGGTTTTCGCGCTTTTTGCGGCGCAGCCACTTGCGGCTCTTCTGGTCGCCGAAGTTGGTCACGGTACAGCTGTTCACAATGAACACATCCGCTGCTTCGCCTTCCTGCGCAATGGTAAAGCCGTTGGCGCGGAACAACTGTTCCAGCGCGCCGGTCTCGTTCAGGTTGACCTTGCAGCCCAAGGTATAAAAACAAACTCGCATGGGGAACGATCCTTTCGATAAAAACGGGGGTGTTTTGCATTTCTTCTCATTATATAACAGAAGCCCACCGGGGTGCAAGACTGTTTTTGCACGGAGACACCGGTCTTTTGCAGTGCGTCAAAACAAAAAGGGACGCGAAAAATCTCGCGTCCCAAAGCTGCAGGAAGGAATGACGAGCCGTTAGCTGTTTTTCAGGGTAACGAACAGATAATCGGTCTCCTTGCCGTCCAGTGTATCGGTCTTGCGCTCAATGAAATCGACCTCGTACATAGACAGGGGAAGCTGACGTCTCACAAAAGCGTTGATGGCGTTCTCCTGGGCGTCCGGCTTCAGGCTGGCCACGACAGAAAACTGCTTGGTGTCCAGAGCCTTCTGGATATCTTTACCGATCACGGTAGCAGAGAACCGGACGGGCAGCATGAGCTGACCGGAGCAGCCGGTGAACAGGGCGGCACCTGCAACAGCAGCAGCGGACAGACCGGCGATCTTTATAAAGTTACGGCGAGAAAGATTCATAATGAGACCCTCCTTGTGATTGCATGATTGTATGAAACTGGGCTTGCTCCCTTCTGGGAACAGTTCAATTTTACAAGTTTTGCCGTGAAAAGTCAAGGGACAGGTACCAAAGTTAACAGAAAACGAACACAATGTGAAAAATAGTACGGCAAAATTGACGAGCGGCATGCCTGAAAAGACCACTGCATACAGTAGCAGCAAGAGACTTCGCACGGGGAGGGACGGAAATGGAACGGAGAAATCTGGCGCTGCTGTGCGCGGGGGTGGTCTGCTTCTGGCTGTTTGCGCTGGCCTTCGGCACGGCACAGGGCAAGGGGCTGCGCATCCAGCCGGTGGTGCAGGCACAGGCAGAACCGGCAGTGCAGACCCTGACGGTCACCCCGCCGCAGCTTACCCTGCCCTGCCGCGCGGCGATCCTCATCGACCAGACCAGCGGCGCGGTGCTTTACGAGATGAATGCAGACCAGACCATGCCCATCGCCTCCATTACCAAGGTGATGACCCTGTTGCTCACCTTTGAGGCGGTGCACGCCGGGCGGCTGACCATGGATACCGCCGTGCCGGTCAGTGAACACGCCTACCACATGGGCGGCAGCCAAATCTGGCTGGAGCCCGGGGAGCAGTTCACGCTGGACGAGATGCTCAAGGCCATCTGTGTGTCCTCTGCCAACGATGCAGCAGTGGCGGTGGCAGAGCTTGTGGGCGGCAGCGAGCCTGCCTTTGTGCAGCAGATGAACGCCCGCGCCGCAGAGCTGGGCATGGAGCACACCACCTTCCGCAACGCCTGCGGGCTGGACACAGAAGGGCATCTTTCCACCGCACGGGATGTAGCCATCATGAGCCGCACCATCCTGAACACCTGCCCGGAGGTGCTGCACTATACCGGCATCTGGACGGACACCCTGCGGGGCGGGCAGACCCAGCTGGTGAACACTAATAAGCTGCTGCGACGGTACAACGGCATTACCGGGCTCAAGACCGGCACCACCGGCGGAGCGGGCGTGTGCATTACCGCCAGCGCCACCCGGGACGGGCTGAACCTCATCGCGGTGGTGCTGGGTGCACCCTCCAGCAAGGAACGGTTCGAAGCCGCCACTACCCTGCTGGACTACGGCTTTGCGGCCTACCGTGCCGCACCGGTGCCCCTGCCGCAGGAACGTCCGCTGCAATTAAAGGTAAAGGGCAGCACCGAGGAGACCGTGCCGCTGGATTACGCCGCGCTGCCCGCCACCGCGTTGCTGCCCGCCGAAAGCGCCGGTCAGCTGACCGTGCAGCTGGAACTGCCCGACACGCTGGAAGCCCCGGTGACCCGGGGACAGACGGTAGGCAAGGCGCAGCTGCTGTGCGGCGAAGCAGTACAGGGGGAGTACCCAGTGTGCGCTGCCGCCGATGCGCCCCGCATGGAGTTTGGCACCGCCTTGCAGCTGCTGTGGGACAGCCTGCGGGGAACAGCAGCCTGACCCTGTGCCGAAAAAGGCGCTTCAGCGCACAAAAGTGCGCCGGACGCCCGGCGGGACTGTTGGATACCTGAACAAATCTGGATGAAGAAACAAAAAAACACTATTAAAATTGTATGAAATCTAAGGAATTTGACCTTGACTTTACCCGGAGGGAACGGTACACTTATACCAAGATATTTCCTCGCAGGGCAAAGGCCCGGCAGATCGTTTGGAGGTTTTAATAAAATGAGTGTCGCACTGAACACGAAACACCTCTCCAGCTTCATCAGCGAAGAGGAATATGCAGCCATCTACCCGCAGGTAGAAGCCGCCCACAAGCAGCTGGAAGCCAAGAACGGCCCCGGCAGCGATTTTCTGGGCTGGATGACCCTGCCCCGGGATTATGACAAGGAAGAGTTCGCCCGCATCAAGGCAGCCGCTGCCAAGATCCGCGAGGACTCCGACGTTCTGGTCGTGGCCGGTATCGGCGGCAGCTATCTGGGCGCACGCGCTGTTGTGGAGGCCGTTAAGGGTATGTACCACAACGAGCTGGAGGATGGTCTGAAGATCTACTTCTGCGGCAACAGCATCAGCCCCACCTACCTGAACAATATCATCAGCCTGTGCAAGGGCAAGCGCTTCTCCATCAACGTCATCTCCAAGTCCGGCACCACCACCGAGACCTCTCTGGCCTTCCGTGTGCTGCGCGAGCTGCTGGAAAAGGAGATGGGCGTGGAGGAAGCCAACAAGCGCATCTACGCCACTACCGACCGTGCCAAGGGCACTTTGAAGCAGCTGGCTGACGCACAGGGCTGGCCTACCTTTGTAGTTCCCGATGACGTGGGCGGCCGCTACTCCGTGCTGAGCGCCGTGGGCCTGCTGCCCATCGCCGCTGCCGGCATCGACATTGACGCTCTGATGCAGGGCGCTGCCGATGCTATGGAGCGCTTCTCCGTGCTGAGCCCCGACAACGATGCTTATAAGTACGCCGCCATCCGCAACATCCTGTACCGCAAGGGCAAGGCTGTGGAGATTTTGGAGTGCTACGAGCCGGACTTCACCCTGATGAACGAGTGGTACAAGCAGTTGTTCGGCGAGAGCGAGGGCAAGGACAACAAGGGGCTGTTCCCCGCAAGCTGCATCTTCTCCACCGACCTGCACTCCATGGGTCAGTTCATTCAGGAAGGTGCCCGCATCATGTTCGAGACCATCGTGGACGTGAAGAAGCCCGCACAGGATCTGTTCATCGACCCGCTGGAGGGCAACTTTGACGGCCTGAACTTCCTTGCAAACCAGAACATGAGCGTGGTCAACCGCAAGGCTATGGAAGGCACCATTCTGGCACACACCGACGGCGGTGTGCCCGAGGTGCTGATCGAGGTGGACGACCTGTCTGCTTATAATGTGGGCTACCTGATCTACTTCTTCTGGCGTGCCTGCGCCTGCAGCGGCTATCTGCTGAGCGTGAACCCCTTCAACCAGCCCGGCGTGGAAAGCTACAAGAAGAATATGTTTGCCCTGCTGGGCAAGCCCGGCTATGAGGGCCTGACCGCAGAGTTGGAAGCAAAGCTGAAGTAAAAGCTGAACGTAAAAATGATCTCCCGCCGCAAGGCGTGGAAAATACAGGAGGACTGAACTATGATTAAACTGATTGTTGGTACCAAGGGCTCCGGCAAGACCAAGGCTATGATCGACCAGATCAACGACGCGGTCAAGACCTCCAAAGGCAATGTTGTTGTTGTGGAAAAGGGCATGAAGCTCACCTACGACATCGCTCCTGCAGCACGTCTGATCGATCTGGACGAGTACAAGATCTCCGGCGGCGAAATGCTGTACGGCTTTGTGGCCGGCCTGATGGCAAGCAACTACGACATCACCGACCTGTACATTGACGGCATCCTGAAGGTGCTGGACCACGATATCAACCGTCTGGGCGTTGTGCTGGACGAGATGGCAGCCATTGCCGGCGACAGCGTGAAGGTCACCGTGACCGTCAGCGCAGACGAGGCCGCACTGCCCCACGATGTGAAGAAGTACCTGTGATCTGATAAAAGAACAGGGCTAAAGGCTTTTCCAACAGGCAGAAGACCGGAGAAAAATAAATTTTTTCGGTTTTCTGCCTGTTTTGGTGTTGACAAAGGGTTGCTTTGGCGCTATACTAACAAAGCAGCCTTTTCAGAGGTGTACTATGCAATTTGACCTGAGAAAGTTTATCACAGCCGGCGCAAAACCGTACCATGCAGAGTTTCAGTGTGATTTATCTGCGTACGATTATGCCGGTGCAAGAATCCCGCAGCCGGTCACAGCCGTCTTTGACGCGCAGACCGATGGCGACGAGGTTCAGATAACGTTGCGGGCAAAGGCATCGGTGCACGGAGAGTGCGCCCGCTGTCTGGACTCGGTCACCCGGGAAGAGACAGTCGATACGGAGTGGATCGTCAAGGAGCGGGATCTGGATGACCCGGATTTCGATCTTCCGCTGGACGAAAAAGGACACTTGGACGTGGACGAATGGCTCAATCAGGAGTTTATGTTCCAGATCCCTACGGTGCTGCTTTGCAGCCCCGACTGCGCCGGGCTTTGCCCGCAGTGCGGTAAGAAAAAGGCGGAATGCACCTGCCCACCGGCAGAGCAGACCGATGCCCCCGTAGACACTAGGCTCGCGATCCTTAAATCACTGCTGAACAGATAAACCCATCAAGGAGGTGCAAAAATATGGCAGTACCTAAGAGACATCTTTCCAAGGCCCGCCGCGACAAGCGTCGCAGCAATGTTTGGAAGCTGGAGGCCCCCGCACTGGTGAAGTGCAGCAACTGCGGCTCTCTGAAGCTCCCCCACCAGGCATGTGGCAACTGCGGTTACTACAAGGGCGAGGAAGTCATCAAGAAGGCCTAATTTGCGCGTAATTGGTGGCATAATGGTGTTATGTACAGAAGGGGAGGGCGCAAAGCCTTCCCCTTCTTGTGCTTTAAAGGAGGTAGATGCAGATGGCGATCCGGATCGAGCAGGTGGATGCCGGCAGCGAGGCCGAGGCTCTTGGCCTTGCCCCTGGCGACGAGCTGTTGAGCGTGGACGACAACGAGCTGAACGACACGCTGGACTACGATTTTTATACCGACAGCAGCAGCTTCCACCTGAAAGCCCGGGTAGCGGACGGCATCCGGGAGTGGGAGGTGCAGCGGCCGCAGCGCGGCCCCTTTGGCTGCGGGTTCAAGACCTATCTGGGCGATGCAAAGCATTCCTGCTCCAACCACTGCATGTTCTGCTTCATCGACCAGCTGCCCCCGGGCATGCGCGAGAGCCTGTATTTCAAGGATGATGACGAGCGACTGAGCTTTTTGTTCGGTAACTACATCACCATGACCAATATGCAGGATCACGAGATCGACCGCATCATCAAGATGCACATCTCGCCTATCAATATCTCGGTGCACACCACCAACCCCCAGCTGCGGGTGCGGATGCTGGCCAATAAACGCGGCGGCGAGGTGCTCAAGTACCTGCCCCGTCTGGTGGAGGGCGGCATTGCCGTCAACTGTCAGCTGGTGCTTTGCCGCGGCGTGAACGACGGCGACGAGCTACGCCGCACCCTTGCCGACCTGCTGGAGCTGACCCCCATGGTGCAAAGCATTGCAGCCGTGCCCTGCGGCATTACGGATTACCGCAAAAATCTGTACCCGCAGGTGCCCTACGATGCAAAGACCAGCGCTGAGGTCATCGACATTATGGAAGAATTTGGCGATGAATGCAAACGCCGCCACGGCAAGCGCATCATCTACCCCAGCGATGAATGGTACCTTAAGGCAGGCCGCCCCATCCCTGCGGCAGCGTTCTACGAGGACTACGACCAGCTGGAAAACGGCGTGGGCATGCTGCGCCTGTTCGAGGAAGAATTTCTGGCGGAACTGGACAAGCCCCACCGGGTTTACGGCACCAAGGAGCTGGACGTGGTCACCGGCACCATGGCAGCGCCCCTCATCACCCGCATGATGGAGGAGCTGCACCGCCAGTACCCCATGATCACCGTGCACGTCCACACCATCCAGAACCGCTTTTTCGGCGGCAATGTTGGTGTGACCGGCCTCATCACCGCCACCGATATCATTGCCCAGTGCGCAGGCAGCCTTGCCACAAAAACGCTGGGCATCCCGGCTGTGATGCTGCGGGAGGAAAAGGACACCTTCCTTGACGATATCACGGTGGAGCAGCTGGGGCAGCGGCTGGGCGTAAAGGTGGAGGTGCTGCCCACGGCAGGCGGGGACGAAGCCCGCGCCCTGCTGCGCAGCGGCCTGCACATTGCCCGCAGAAGGAAGAGCGGCAGCTGATAACGCCATTTTTATTGTATTTTACCCCTTTTAAGAAAGGAGGAGACCCCATGAGCAAACCGATCGTAGCAGTGGTGGGCCGCCCCAACGTGGGCAAATCCACCCTGTTCAATAAGCTGTGCGGCCAGCGCCTTGCTATTGTGGAGGATACCCCGGGCATTACCCGCGACCGCATTTTCGCCAACTGCGAGTGGAACGGCCACGAGTTTTTGCTGGTGGACACCGGCGGCATCGAGCCCAAGGCCACCGAGGGCATTCTGGCCCATATGCGCGAGCAGGCGCAGATCGCCATTGACACCGCCGACTGCATCATCATGGTCACGGACGTGCGCAACGGCCTGACCGCAGCCGACGAGGACGTGGCACACATGCTGCGCCGCAGCCACAAGCCCATCATTCTTGCCGTGAACAAGTGCGACAAGGTGGGCGAGGCTCCCATGGAGCTGTACGAGTTCTACAACCTCGGCTTTGACGAGGTGATGCCCATTTCTTCCGTGCACGGTCACGGTACGGGCGATCTGCTGGATGCCGTGTGCGCCCATCTGGACTTCAGCGAGACTGTGGTGGAGGAGGACCGTATCCCCGTTGCCATCATCGGCCGCCCTAACGTGGGCAAGTCCAGCCTGACCAACCGCATTCTGGGCGAGAATCGTATGATCGTGGCCAACGAGGCCGGCACCACCCGTGATGCCATCGACACCCCGGTGGACAACGCCTACGGCAAGTTCATCTTTACCGATACCGCCGGTCTGCGCAAGCGCAGCAACATCAGCGATGGCTTGGAGCGCTACATGGTGGTGCGTGCACTGGCTGCTGTGGAGCGCAGCCGCGTGGCGCTGATCCTTGTGGATGCCACCGTCGGCTTTACCGAGCAGGACAGCAAGGTGGCAGGCTACGCCCACGAGCAGGGCAAGGCCTGCATCATCGTGGTAAACAAGTGGGATGCCGTGGAAGGCAAGGAGACCAACACCATGGAGCTGCAGCGCCGGGGCTATGCCGAGTGCTTCAGCTTTATGGGCTATGCACCCATTATCTTCATCTCTGCCCAGACTGGCTACAACGTGAACAAGCTGATGCAGCTGATCCGGGATGTGGACGCCGAGAACGGCGCCCGCGTGCCCACCGGCGTGCTGAACGAGATGCTGGCCCGTGCGACCGCCCGGATGCAGCCCCCCAGCGACAAGGGCCGCCGCCTGAAGATCTACTACCTGACGCAGGCCTCCACCCGTCCCCCCACGTTCGTGGCCTTCGTGAACGCAAAGCACCTGTTCCACTTCAGCTATCAGCGGTATCTCATCAACCAGATCCGCGAAAACTTTGGTCTGGAGCATACGCCCATCCGTCTGGTCGTGCGGGAGCGCGGCTCCGGCGAGGTGGGTGCCAAGGACGTATAACACGTCAGGGAGGCTCAGATGATGAAATCTGTTCTCATCGCTGCGGTGTCCGCTGTGCAGGCGTATCTGCTGGGCAGCATCGACACCGGTATCCTCGTCAGCAAGTTTTTGTACCACGATGATGTGCGCAAGTACGGCAGCGGCGCTGCAGGCATGACCAATATGCTGCGCACCTTCGGTAAAAAGGCAGCGGCACTTACCGCCTTTGGTGATGTGCTCAAGGGCGTGCTGGCCGTGTGCATCGGCCGCTGGCTGTTCACCCAGATGCCGGAAAGCACCACGCTCTCGCCCTATCTGGCGGTGTACCTTGCCGCCATCTTTGCCATTATCGGCCACTTGAAGCCCCTGTATTTCGGCTTCAAGGGCGGCAAGGGCGTGCTGGTGGCGGGCGGCACCATTCTGGCCATCCAGCCGGTGCTGATCCCCTTTCTGGCAGTCATCTTTCTGGTCTGCCTGCTGCCCACCGGCATGGTGTCGCTGGGCAGTGTGACCATGGCAGCACTCTACCCGGTGCTCACCATCCTGTACGGGGTGTTCCGGGGCTATTCTGCCGCCGACCTTACCGTGTGCACCATTGGCTCGGTGATCATGGGTGCGATGGTCATTTACATGCACCGCTCCAACATCCAGCGCATCCGCGAGGGCAAGGAGTACCGCTTTGGCCGTCACGGCAAAAAGTAACAGAAAATAGTAAACCACCCCGCAGCAGCCGTTCACCGGCCGCTGCGGGGTGGTTTTTGTATAGGCTTATTCCTTTGTCTCGGTCTCTTCCTCAGGCTTTGCTTCGGAATTCCGCCGACGGAACCAGTCGGCGGGGATGCCGCTCTGGGCGGGGGTAAGATCCGGCGCAGGATGACCGTCCGGCAGGTGTGCGCCAAAGGCCGGGACGAAGAAGAACTTGCGCACGATGAAGATCAGCGCAATCGCGCCCACGCTGAGCAGGTTCTCCACGGCGGAATCGTGCCCCACCACCAGATGGCGCGCAATGGCGTACAGCAGCACCTCAAGGCTGCTGCCGGGGCTGTGCTTGGCCAGCATCTTGATGAACTCGATGCCGATCACGATATCCAGACTGCGCTCCAGAAAGGTGCGGATCTCTGCCTCGTTGCCATCGAACAGCAGGCCGGGCATCCAGCGGATCAGAGGCACAACGCTGAGCAGCAGACCAATCAGCACCAGCCCGGATAACAGCACTTCCAGCAGACTGGAAGCCTGAATAATGCGGTTGCGCAGGGAGGTACGCCAGTGGCTTTCTACCGGGTGAGAGGGATGTTCCATAGTAAGACCTTCCTTTCAGCATTCTGCTGCATAAAGATCGACAAAATCCTGCCTTTATTGTAGCAGACGAGAGAAGGTCTGTCAATTTCAATCCACGATGGTGACGGTGGTCTGCGGGCCGACGGCCACATAGCCGGACTTTTTGATGCAGTCCTGCCCGGCGTCGGTGTCCAGCCAGTCGTACAGGCGGCGCTCCGGACTGTCGGCGGCGGCATCCGGGTGGATGACGGCGTAAAAATCGTTGCACAGGGGGTAGCTGCCGTCGGCAAGGGTGTCGTTGCTGGGGGTCACACCGTCCACCGCCAGCAGCCGCAGCCCGGGTTTGGAGTACATCTGGTCGATGTAGTAATACACGGAGAAACCGATGGCGTTGGCGCTGTTGTTGTAATCGGCAATGCTGTCCACCAGCTCGCCCATGGCGGCGGGAGCCAGCTCAGAGGGCGGGGTCATCAACTCTCTGCCCTGAATGAGCAGCTTTTTGAACAGGGTCTGACTGCCAGAGTCCTCGCCGCGCTGGAAAGCAACGATGGCCTGATCCTTGCCGCCTACGTCTTTCCAGTTGGTGATCTTTCCGGCGTAGATGTCCCGCAGCTGCTGCCGGGTAAGCGCCTGCACCGGGTTGTCCTCGTTGACGATGAACACCAGCGCGTCCACCCCAATGGGCTTCTGCTCCAGCTCCACGTTGGCCTCTTGCAGCTCTTCCTTTACATAGTCCGGCGCTTCGTATACCACCAGCATCCGGGTGGTGGTGTCGTACAAGCCAAAGTTTTCCCATGCGTAGGCGGTGGTGCTCACCGTGATGCTGCTGCGGGCTTCTTCCAAGTCCATACCGGTGGTATCGGCCAGCATCTGCGCCATCAGCGGGATGCAGGCGGTGCTGCCGTCCAGCGGGGGAAACTCCTCCACGGTCAGAAACGGCGCTGCCTGCTGCACAGTAGAGGAAGCAGCAGAGGATGCGGGCGGCTCTGCGGCAGAGGAAGCCGTACTGCCGGAGGGCGCATCCGTGCCCTTGCAGGCGGTCAGCACCCCGGCAGCGGAGCAGGCAGCCAGCCCCAGCAGAAAGCTGCGGCGGGAAATTTTAGCGTTTTTCATAAGAAAACCCTCCTAACTCAATAGCCGTAACTCGGTTCATCGTCCGCAGTGGCAGACGAGAAAATGCTCTGGCAGTACAGCCAGTTGCCGCTCGTGTCCATCCAGCCCACATAGAAGCCCCGCTGTGCGGCAAACACATGGTCGGGCAGGGCATTCAGACTGTTGGAATAGTACCCGGTGCAGCTGGAAAGTCCCTGCAGCACCACCTTGCCGTCTGCATCCAGCACATCGCATACGCTACCGTAGGCGCTGCCCGCAGCATCGCGGCTGCCGTAGAACATGGGTCTGCCGTCGGGGTCGGTGGTCAGGTAGTTGACGTAACTGTACTTGCCCTGCAGGGCGGTCAGGTCGCTGACAAGCCCCTGCGGGCCGTACAGCCGGGTGGCGGTGGTCTCGTAGTGGTCGTTATCCTGCAATTCCAGCCAGACGTAGCCGCTGCCGCAGTTGCTCATCCGTACCCGCTGCTGGTGCTCCACCGGCTCTACGGTGGTGTCGGTCAGCAGCTTGCCGTTGTCCTTGCTGTACACCCGCAGACTGCCGTCCAGTGCATAGATGGCTATGGTGCTGTCGGTGGCGTCCACATCGTACAGCGGGGTCTTGGTGCCGGTCTCCAGATCATAGAGCTCGTAGCCGTGATCCTCGCCGCTGTGCCATGTTACCACATAGCCCGGGAAATACTGGCTGGGCTGCTCGTCAAAGGCGGCAATCAGTCCGCGGTCCTCTGTGGTCATATCCCGCAGTTCGTACCGGCCATCGCCGGTGGAAAAGCTGGCAAGACCGCCCGGGTAGACCTGCAAAAAGCCCGTGTACTGCTCGCCGGTCTGGGTGTTGTACAAAATCTGGTCGGTGGTCTCGGCTCCGGTGGCAACGTCCAGCTCCACCCAGTCGCTCAGGGTATCGCTGTCATAGAAAAGGCGGTATGCCGAGGCGGCATCGGCGCGGTAGACGGGGGTGCCGTCCTTTTCCTGCACCACTACCCAGCTGTTCTGGCGGTAGTCGGTATCCCAGTCGTAATCGTCCAGTCCCTCCGGGCGGGCGTAGCAGCTGAACACCAGCTTATCGCCGCATAGGGTGCAGCTGTATGCGCCCTCCGGCACCGGCAGCGCTGCGCCGGTGGCAAGGTCGATGACCTGACAGGTGCCGTAGCCGGACTCCGGGACGTAGCCGCCATCGACAAGGCGGCTCTCCTGCAGCACCAGCAGGCCGTTTTGCAGGGTGGCGCTCTGCTCGCCCTCAAAGGACATCACCTCAGTGCCGGTCTTGTCGTACAAGGCGGTGCGGCGTCCGCCCCGGCCGGTGGGGTCGGACCAGCTGCGCAGCCAGTAGTCCGCGATGCCGGTGGCACTGTCCTCCACCAGCGAGACGTTCTCGCTGCGGGCAGCCTGATGCAGCGGGGCGCTGCCGCACAGGATGGTGGTGCTGCTCCCCGCGCGGCCATAGCAGTACAATACCCGCAGACGGCCATCGTTCAGCACAGCGGGGTCGTATAGGGGCTTGCCGCTGTCGTCCGTGGGCACAGAAACGGCAGAGCTGGCAGCGCCTGGCACGCCGGTGGCGGGCGGCAGCAGGGCGCAGCCGCAGCCTAAAGTAAGGGCAAGGGCAGCGCAGACCGCCCCGCAGCCGATACGCAAGACAACACGCTTCATAAAAAACACTCCTTTGCAAAAAACAGGGAGGAAAATTTTTCCGTTCACTCAGAATACGAAATAGCCGCATTTTTCATTGCAGGTCTTGCAGAAAAATGCGGCTGAAAACGGTTACAATTGCATTACAGCTGCGCCGGGGCAGGGGACGCTTCTGCTTCCATCTGCTCCAGCTGCCGCAGAAAGGCCAGCAAAAAGGGCAGCGAGATGAAGAAGGTGAGCGCATCCGCAATGGGCTGGCAGAGCTCCACGCCCACAAGACCCAGCACCCGGGGCAATACTAAAATCAGCGGGATAAAGCACACGCCCTGCCGGCAGCAGGCCAGAAAGGTGGCGCGCCCGGCCTTGCCTACGCTCTGGAAGGTCATGTTCGCCACCACGATCACCGGCTGCAAAAGGACGGCAAAGCACTGGTAACGGAAGGCAGGCAGCGCCACGGCGGTGACTTCCGGGTCGTCCCGGAACAGACGGATCAAAGTTTCATCGTTCCACCAGCACACCGCGATCAGCACCACCAGCAGCACAAAGGCGGCTTTCAGGGTAAAGACGGCGGCCTGCCGTACCCGGTGGTACTTGCGTGCGCCGTAGTTGAAGGACGCCACCGGCTGCAAGCCCTGTCCCACGCCGATGGCCACCGAGAGGATGAACATAAAAATGCGGGACACGATGCTCATGCCCGCCACGGCGGCGTCGCCGTAGCTGCGGGCGGCAATGTTCAGCAGCATCCCGCCGATGCTGTTCAGCCCCTGACGGCCAAAGCTGGGCGCGCCGCCTGCAAGGATCTGCAAAAACTCGCGCGGCTCCCGGGTGACGGCAGAAAGCCGGAACTGGCTGACCGTTTTGCCCCGCAGGAACATATACAGCAGAATGCCAAAGCTGATGGTCTGGCTGAGGGCGGTGGCAATCCCGGCACCGGCAGTGCCCAGCCCTAAAGCGAACATGAACAGCGGGTCCAGCGCGATGTTCAAAAGCCCGCCGGTGACCAGCCCGACCATGGCAAGGTTCGCCTTGCCCTCATACCGCAGAATGTTGTTCATCACCAGACTGGAGATCATCAGCGGCGCGGCAAGCAGGATGGGGCGGGCGTAGGCGCAGGCGTGGGGCAGAATGGTCTCGGTGCTGCCCAGCAGTATCATGAAGTCCGGCAGGGTGGCAAGACCGACCACTGCCAGCACTACGCCAAAGGCCAGCGCTGTAAAAAAACTGGTGGAAGCAAAGCGGGTGGCGGCGTGGGTATCCTGACTGCCCAGGCGGCGGCTGATGATGGTGCCGGAGCCGTGCCCCAGCATAAAGCCCAGCGCCTGAATAATGGCCATCAGGCTGGAAACGACGCCCACCGCACCGGAAGCGCTGGTGGAGATGCGCCCTACAAAAAAGGTATCGGCCAGATTGTAGATGCTGGTGATCAACATACTTAAAATGGTGGGCGCGGCCAGACTGAGGATCAGCCGGGGGATAGGGGTCTCAGTCATTTTGTGATACTGCACCGCAGTGCGGTCCTGCTGGGTCATGGGCAAATATCCTCCTTCAAAAACGAGAAAGCCGCCCCTTCCAGAGCGGCAGATAGTCCTGATAGAAACAGTATAACGCAGTTGCGGCAAAATGTCGAGAGGGAGAAAAACGGCCCTTTCTTCCCTGCGAAGGGGCGAAAAAGAAGGCGAAAACAGGGTGGTTTCTATATAAAGTGCTAAAGAATTGTCGAATTGCTTGTGAAAAATCACGATATGTGGTATTCTTTATAAGAAGGAATTGGAAAAATCTGTGCATTTTATGATTGGGAGGGATTTATACATGAAATCCGTAGCACAAACTGTGATCGAAGCCGACCGCTTTTATACCATTGCCGCTCACACCGGCAATGTCATTCAGGCAGTGGAAGGCAGCAAGGATGGCGGCACTGTTCGTCTGGGAAAGTACGACCACAAGCCCGAACAGGAGTGGAGCTTTGTCCGCGAGGGCGATGGCGTGTACCGTATCCGCAACCGCGCTTCCGGCAAGCTGCTGGATCTGACCATGACCGGCACTGCCAACGGCACATGGCTGCATCTGTGGGAGGACGTGGGCGGCACATCCCAGATGTGGAAGGTAGAGCACACCCCGGAGGGAACCGTGCGTCTGCGTTCTTCTTGGGCAGGCGGCAAGTGCGTGGACACCGTGGGCATGGGTGCCGAGGTGGGCGCTGTGCTGCAGATCTGGCAGGAGGTGCCCGGCGGTGGTGACCAGCTGTGGGTCATCTCTGAGGTAAAGGACCGCGTAAAGCGTGCCGCTAAGGTCGAGGAAGCACCCGCACCCGCTGCTGAGACTACGGCAGCACCGGCCAAGGAAGCCACTTCTGCCCAGAAGCCCGCAGCCCGCAAGCCCCGCACCACCAAGAAGGCAGAGGAGAAGCCCGCTGCGCCCGCAGTAAAGGCCGCAGAGCCGGTCAAGGCAGAAAAGCCCGCCGTGAAGAAGGCCGCTAAGGCAAAGGCAGAGCCAGCTGCCCCCGCCGCAGAGGTGAAGGCTGCGCCCGTTGTGGAGACCAAGGCTGAGACTACTGTCCCTGCAACTAAGGCCGCACCCGCTGCTGCAAAGCCCAAGGCAAAGCGTGCACCCTGCAAAAAGACCGTAAAGAAGTAAGAGATCATAAAACGCAAAAAAATCGGACAGACCGCAGTCTGTCCGATTTTTTGCATTTATAGAAGCTTTTTATGCAGCAGGGGAGGCGGCAGCATCGTCGCTCTGGGCGGCGGTCTGCACGAACTGCACAATGCTCTCGATGGTCTTGCGCAGCTGCACAAGGCTTTCCACGTCAGAGTCCTGCATCCGGGAGGTGGGAGCGGTCACCACGGTCTGGGCGGCAGTCACCGTGCCGGTCAGCTCTGCATGGATGTGGTGGGCGGGCACGTCCAGCAGGATGTGCACCTTGGGGGACAGGGTCTTGAGCAGACCCTGCTTTTCGATGCCCAGAATCAGCTGCGGCGCGCCCTCCCCGGCGGTGAGGTTCGGCAGCTGAAGGTAGAGGTAGCCTTCCTTCGCGTTGGCGGGCTGCACGGTTTTGAGCTGTTTCAAGTCCAGCTGGAAGTCGTTCACCTGCTGCAAGCCGGTGGCGGCGGGGTCTACCCCCAGCAGGGTAGCCAGCTGGTCTTGGGAGATGTAGCTGCCCAGCGACCAGCCCGGCAGCAGCAGGCTTGCCAGCGGATACTCGGCTACAACCGTGCTGCGCAGCTTGTTGTACAGCTGCCCGGCGTCGTAAAGGGTCTCTTCCTCGCTGATGTACATCCGGGTCAGAGGGGCATCGTTGACGGTGCTGGTGCCCGCCGGGTACAGCGCCAGCTGCACCGCCCGGGGGGTGTACTGGCCGGTCAGACTGCCGGTGGTGCCGCCGAATTTGTCCAGCAGGGCGTAAAGAGCAGGGGGCTCGGCCTCGGTGGAGGTGATGGTGTAGTCCAGTGCAAAGCTGGCACCGCTCTGGAATGCCTTGACCCTGCGGCTGACCAAGCTGTACAGCACTGCCGCAGCCACCGCGCACACCAAAACCAGACACAGCAGAACGATCAGCGCCGCACGCAGACCGGTGCGCTTTTTGTGGGAAGATGCCATGGGAAACCTCTCCTTCCGGTAAAACGTATTTGCTTCAGCATAACGGAACTATACGCAAATGTCAAGCGCCGCAAACTGCGGACAAAACAAAAAACCTGAAACATTTCTGTTTCAGGTTTCTGGCGGAAAGATGGGGATTCGAACCCCAGAACGCTTTTGACACGTTACACGATTTCCAGTCGTGCGCCTTAGACCAACTCAGCCATCTTTCCACATCTTCTGTTCTGCCTTTGGGCGGGTGCCCTTGGCGCTCCACTATAATACCTGAAAGCAGGCTTTTTGTCAAGGATTTTTTTGAAAAAAATCAGACTTTTTTAAAAATGACGAAAAAGCGCGAAAAGACGTTCTGCGGCATGGACGGAACGCACAAAAAGTCCTTGACGTACTTTTAAAATGGGTCTATATTGAGGGCAAAGAGCACTGCGGCGGGTCATTTTGTGCCGCAGCGGCGGGAAATATAAGGAGGATGCTTTTATGACTTATCCTGAAGTGCTTGCCAATGCCCGTACCTGCATTGGTCAATACTGCAAGGCCTGCCCGGTGTGCAACGGCGTGGCCTGTAAAAACCAGATCCCCGGTCCGGGTGCCAAGGGCGTGGGCGATACCGCCATCCGCAATTATAATAAGTGGGCGGATATCCGGGTAAACATGGACACCCTGTGCCCCGGCGGTGCACCGGACACCACGCTGGAGCTGTTCGGCAAAAGCTTCCGCTATCCCTTCTTTGCGGGCCCCGTGGGCGCGGTGAACCTGCACTACTCCGATACCTATACCGATATGACCTATAATGATGTGCTGGTGCGCGCCTGCGCAGAAAACGGCATTGCAGCCTTTACCGGCGACGGCACTAACCCCACCGTGATGGAGATGGCTACCCGCGCCATTGGCGCTGCGGGCGGCTGCGGCGTGCCCACCATCAAGCCTTGGAACATTGATACCATCCGCGAGAAAATGGCACAGGCCAAGGCCAGCGGCTGCTTTGCCGTGGCCATGGATGTGGACGCAGCGGGTCTGCCTTTCCTGAAGAACATGACCCCGCCCGCCGGCAGCAAGAGCGTGGAGGAACTGGCCGAGATCGTGCGGCTGGCCGAGCGTCCCTTCATCGTCAAGGGCGTGATGACCGTCAAGGGCGCACTGAAGGCGAAGCAGGCCGGTGCCGCCGCCATCGTGGTGTCCAACCACGGCGGCCGCGTGTTGGATCAGTGCCCCGCCACCGCCGAGGTGCTGCCGGAGATCGCCGCAGCCCTCAAGGGCACCGGCGTGAAGGTGCTGGTGGACGGCGGCATCCGCACCGGTGTGGATGTGTTCAAGGCGCTGGCGCTGGGTGCAGACGGCGTTTTGATCTGCCGCCCCTTCGTGACCGCAGTTTACGGCGGCGGCGCAGAGGGCGTGAAGTGCTACATCGATAAGCTGGCCGGGGAGCTGGCCGACACCATGCAGATGTGCGGTGCCCATACGCTGGCGGAGATCACCCCGGATATGGTGCGGGTCTGATTTTTCTGCGTAGAGAACGATTTTAATGGCCTCCGCCTTGCTCTGGCCATATTCAGCGGAAAGAATCTTATTTATAGAACAATGCCGGGCAGACTGCGGTCTGCCCGGCATTGTATTTTCACGAGAGGGGTCGAAGTGGAGAACGACAGCTGCTGAAAATCGTTACTTCAAAGTACCGTCCAGCACCTGCTGGTAATACCACGGCTTCGGGGCGTGGAAGGTCTTGCCGCTGAGAAAGGCAAAGTCCGGCTGGGTGAAGCGGGGCATGGTCAGCTCCCATGCGCACAGTGCCTGATACTTCAGCTTCAGCTCCCGATTGGCGCTGTTGTTGCCATACTTGCTGTCGCCAAGGATGGGGCAGCCGATGCTTGCCATGTGGGCGCGGATCTGGTGGGTGCGGCCGGTGATCAGCTGCACCTTCAGCAGGGCCAGACGGCCGGAGACGGCGATGGTCTCGTACCGGGTCTCCACCTCCTTGGCACCGGGCTGCTTGTCCTCCACGATCTTCACGATGCCGCGGTCAGCATCCTTGAGCAGATAGCCGCCCAAGGTGGCGTCCGGCGGCATGGGACGGCCAAAGGTGACGCAGAGGTAGGTCTTTTGCACCTCACGGTTCTTGATGGCAGAAAGGAACAGCTCCTCAGCCTCCGGGGTCTTTGCAATGATCACAAGGCCGCTGGTGCCGGTGTCCAGTCGGTGGCACAAGGCGGGGGTGTACAGGTCGTTCTCCTTGTACTCGCCCTGCTTGTTCAGGTACAGCAGCGCACGGTTCAGCAGGGTGTCGTCCTCCGGGCCGTCCACCGCAACACCGGCGGGCTTGTTCACGATCAGGATCTGCGGGCAGTCGTACACCACCTGCGCCGGGGTGCGGGCGTTCTTCCACGCGGGGCCTTCCACCCGGCGGTCGGCGTCCAGCACATCGTCCAGAATGAACAGCTTGATCTCATCGCCCGCCATCACGCGGGTGGAAAGCGGCTGCTTTTTGCCGTTCAGCTTGATCTTGTTCTCCCGCAGCGCCTTATTCAGGCGGCCGGGGGTCAGGGCGGGGTACTGTTGGGTCAGATAATTGTCCAGCCGGGTGGGGGCAAGACACTTTACTTTTAAAATTTTCACGGGAAATTCCTCTCTATCTTAAAATCAGTTGCAATAGAATGGGTTCTTGATTCGTTTTTATTGTAGCGGAATAAATCTACCGCGTCAAGAAAGAAGGTATTTTTATGAACCTGAAATATAAGATTCTGGTTGTTCTGGCTGCGGGTATCGCATTGACGGCCTGCGGCGGCTCCGGCACCCCCGCCAGCACCCCCGCATCCAGTGCAGTGCCGGCCTCGTCCCATGTGGCAGAAGAAGGCGTTACAGAGCCAATCAATCTGCTGACATGGACACTGGATGACCTTGATGACACGCAGACCACCACATTTGTTTCTGCCTCCATTACCTCCGGCGTGCAGAACGGCAAATTGACTGCAAAGGTGTTCAGCTACGACATTTATAAGAAAGAGGAGATTGAAAACCTTGCTGTTGGGGACAAGATCACCTTCCACGAAGAGGGTGCGGCATGGAATCAGGTCGTGAACAATGCGGTGACGAGCATCGAAAAAAATGACGAATACCATCTTGTAAGCATCAACGGCGGCATAGAGCAGCCCGGCGGGCTGGACTTGAAGCTGGAGGATGATGACACCTACCGGACGATGACCTTTGACGATTACCCGCTCTATTACGAGATGGGAGAAAAGACGATGCCGCTGGCAGAGGATGTAGTGCTGAAGGACAGTTCTGCCGACCCGCAGGCCGAAGCCGTGGAGACTACGGGCGCGGATGCGGTGGCAGCAGCGATCAATGCAGACCCCGATAACTGGACCACCTATAATACCACGCTGGTGGTGCAGGGCGGCAAGGTGCTGGAGGTGCGCCGCATCTGGGTGCCGTAAATTTTGCTCAAAACCGTTGACAAACGTTTTGCGTATGCTATAATTTAGCTGTACGCAAAGGGGCACTTCGCCTGCCTTGCGGAATGTAAAATTATGACAGATGGCAATGATGGGGTCAGAAATGCACACACCACCGTCCAGAGAGAGCGCCCACGGCTGTAAGGTGCTCCGGTCGGAATCATTTCGCGCCACCCCGGAGCTTCCGGCGAATGTAAACCGGACGCTGCGCAGCGTTAATGCGCCGAAAGCGGCAGGGGACACGTTATCCTTTGCAATTTGGGTGGTACCACGGAGTTTGATGCACAAGCAGCCTTCGTCCCTTTTGGGATGAGGGCTGTTTTTTGTTTTCTCTCCGTGCCGCCCCTCTGCCATAACAGCATAAAAACGGCGCCTGAGCGCCAAAAACGATTGAGGAGAGAAAGATCTATGCAATGGACCGGTTTGAATGAACTGCGCGAAAAGTACCTGAGCTTCTTTGAAAGCAAGGGTCATCTGCGTCTGGACAGCTTCCCCCTGGTACCCAAGAACGACCCCAGCCTGCTGCTGATCAACAGCGGCATGGCCCCCATGAAGAAGTGGTTCCTGGCACAGGAGGAGCCGCCCCGTCATCGCGTGACCACCTGCCAGAAGTGCATCCGCACCCCGGATATCGAGCGCGTGGGCATCACTGCCCGTCACGGCACCTTCTTTGAGATGCTGGGCAACTTCTCCTTCCAGGATTACTTCAAGG
>ENA-OWRJ01001072-OWRJ01001072.1-human-gut-metagenome-genome-assembly--contig:-NODE-1072-length-31252-cov-3.896464_pt1 | contig 31252 bp, 28 predicted proteins | sample MGYA00248269_ERZ651897 | MGnify/ENA primary metagenome ERZ651897 (study PRJEB26924, sample SAMEA4378252) | human gut metagenome | biome: human gut; feature: human-associated habitat; material: faeces...
GATGACCCGCAGGCATTAATGCAGGCAGGTATTGCTTATGCTCTGGGGCAGATTATTGACCTCATAGCCAACGGGTTCAAGAACATTCACGTTTATACCATGAACAAGCCGGAAGTTATCGGCGGTATTATGAAAAACCTGTCGGAGATAATTAAATGAGATATGACAGGGACGAAGCCGTACGCTACATGGGCGCGCGCAAAGATGACAGGGAAGCGGCTGTTCTTGCCGATACTGCCTATTTAAAACTGCGCAACGAGGTGCAGGCGCGGAGCGTGTACCGTGTATTGGACTGTAATGTTGATGAAGGCGGCGTACTGCTTGGCGGAGAGTATTTTAAAAGCGCCAAACTTGCCGCTCATATTAAAGGCTGCACCAGAGCCGTACTTTTGGCAGCGACTCTTGGTGCCAAAGCAGATATAATGCTGCGCCGTATGGCTGTGGCCAATATAGCCGAAGGTGCTGCCGGGCAGGCTGTGTGTACGGCGCTTATTGAAACTTACTGCGACGAAACAGAAGCAAAAATAAGCGCAGAATACGGCGGGCTGCATTTTAAGCCGCGTTTTTCGCCCGGTTATGCCGACTGGGCGCTGACTGACCAGCCGCATCTTTTAAGAATGCTTGATGCGCAAAAACGCATTGGGCTGACAGTGACGGCAGGCGGCATGCTGGCTCCGGTAAAATCGGTAACGGCAATTATCGGCATTACCGATGAATGTGAAAATAAAGCTTCAAACTGCAAAAACTGCGAAAACAATGCAAATTGTATATATAAAAAACTGTGAGGAACAATATGCTTTTTAAAGATTTACTTGGCAAAAAAACTTTATTTTTTGACGGCGCCATGGGTACCATGCTTCAGGCTGCCGGGCTTAAACCGGGCGAGCTGCCGGAACTGTGGAACTTCAGCCATGCCGGTGAAGTTGAAAAAATACACACCGCATATTTAAACGCCGGTGCGGATATTATAAAAACAAATACTTTTGGCGCAAACCGCCTTAAATTTGCGGGTACGGAAATTAAAACTGCAGATGTAATTGAGCAGGCAGTGGCAATAGCAAAAAAAGCCTGCGCCAAAAAGCCGGGCAGCTTTGTAGCGCTTGATATGGGGCCAACAGGCAAACTGCTTGCGCCTTACGGCGATTTGCCGTTTGAAGAAGCCGTAAGCATTTATGCGGAAATTGTACAGGCAGGCGTAAAAGCCGGGGCTGATTTAATTTTAATTGAAACCATGAGCGATACCTACGAGTTGAAAGCCGCGCTTTTGGCAGCAAAAGAAAACAGCAGCCTGCCGGTAGTTGCAACAATGACGCTTGACGAAGGCGGCAAACTTTTAACCGGCGGCGATATTACAGCGGCTGCTGTTATGCTGGAGGGCCTTGGTGCTGACGCTGTCGGCTTTAACTGCGGGCTCGGCCCTGCGCAGATGCAGAAACTTTTGCCGCATCTGCTTGAGACAACACCGCTGCCTGCTGTGCTGAACCCTAATGCAGGGCTGCCCAAAGAAGTAAACGGCAAAACCGTTTTTGATGTTGATGCGGAAGAATTTGCGCAGCTGATGTACGAAATGGCACAGGACGGCTGCCTTGCAATCATGGGCGGCTGCTGCGGCACAACGCCTGCACATATCGCTGCACTGGTAAATAAATGCCGTAATGTAGTTCCCCGGCAGCGCAGCTGCGATTTAACGGCGGTTGCCGCTTACGGCAGCGCAGTTGTTATCGGGCAAAAGCCGGTAATAATTGGCGAGCGCATTAACCCAACAGGTAAACCACGCTTAAAACAGGCCATTTTAAACGGCGATTATGATTATATTTGCCGCCTGGGGCTGGAACAGATTGACCGCGGCGCCGGAATATTGGACGTTAACGTGGGCGTGCCCGGAATTGACGAAGCAGCGGTAAGTGCGGAAGCAGTGCAGCGCTTGCAGGCAATAACCAGCGTGCCGTTGCAGATTGATACATCCAACTACGAAGCTATGGCGCGCAGCCTGCGCCTTTATAACGGCAAACCGCTGTTGAATTCCGTATGCGGCAAAGAAGAAAGCCTTGAAAAAGTTTTGCCGCTTGTAAAAAAATACGGTGCAGCCGTTGTTGCGCTGACTCTGGATGACAGCGGCATACCGCAGACTGCGGAAGGGCGTATTGCCATTGCCGAAAAAATTATTGCGCGTGCGGCGGAATATGGCATTGAAAAGCGCAATATTATTGTAGACCCGCTGGCGCTTACAATTAGCACCGGCAGCGATAATGCCAATATTGATTTGCAGGTGCTGAGTGAACTGAAAAAGCGCGGCATAAAAACCGTTATGGGCGTATCGAATATTTCCTTTGGCCTGCCGGCGCGTGATGCCGTAAACAGCGCGTTTTTTGTACTGGCAATGCAGGCCGGGTTAAGCTGCGCCATTATCAATCCGCAAAGCGAAGCTATGATGAACGCTTATTATGCTTTTGGCGCGCTCAGCGGGTTAGACGAAGGCTGCAAGGAATATGTTGCCATGTTTTCCGGTGCAGCCCAGGCAAAGCAGCAGCCGGTGCAGACTGCGGAATATACATTATACGAAGCCATTGTTAAAGGCCTGCGTGAACAAAGCGAAAAAGCAGTTAAAGAACAGCTTGCCGGAAAGCAGCCGCTTGATATTATTAATGCCGAAATGATACCTGCGCTTGATTATGTTGGCAAAGGCTTTGAAGAACGCAGAATCTTTTTGCCGCAGCTTTTAATGAGTGCGGAAGCAGCCAAAGCGGCCTTTAACGTTATCCGTGATAAAATGGCTGCAGAAGGCGGCAGCCAGAGCAACGGCATAAAAGTAATTCTGGCCACCGTTAAAGGCGATATTCACGACATTGGCAAAAATATTGTTAAAGTACTGTTTGAAAACTACGGCTATCAGGTTATTGACATTGGTAAAGATGTACCGCCTGAAAAAATTGCAGAAACTGCGGTGCAGAATAATGTAAGCGTGGTTGGCCTTTCGGCGCTGATGACGACAACAGTTGGTGCTATGGAAGAAACCATTAAAGCGCTGCGCGCGGCGGGCGATTTTAAAATTATCGTTGGCGGTGCAGTGCTAACACAGGATTATGCCGACAGCATCGGCGCGGATTGTTATGCGCCCAATGCCGTCAGCGCGGTAAATTACGCTAATTCACTGCAATAAAAATTAAAAGCGCAAACTGATTTATCGGTTTGCGCTTTTTGCGTCTATATCACTCTTGTTTATGCAATTAATGCCCTACAATATATATAATTAAAATTTTATTCTTCAAACCAGGCGACGGCGCGGACAGGCGAACCGTCGCTGTTTGCTATTTTCAGAGGAAAACAGCTGAACCAAAATAAATCGCTGCCGCATAAATCTAAATTTTTAAGGTTTTCAATATTTACAATCTGTTTGTTTTTAAACAATTTTTTGTGCAGCGTTAAATTTTCGTCATTAATAGGGTCAATGCCCATTACGTCAAAACCAATGCCTTTGTAGTTGCCGTTTAAAATATAGTTCAGCGCTTCATCGTTTAAACAGGGGTAATCGCCAAAATAGGCATCCGTCTGCCAATATTTATCCCAGCCAAGGTTAAACAGCAAAAAATCTGCGGCTTTTGCTTTAGCACCGTAAGTCGTTATATGCTGCAAGGTAATGTGGCTGCCGGGTTTTATGCTGCGGCAGTCTATTACCAGCGCTTTGCCGATAAATTGTTCCGGCGGCAGGGCGTCAAGCGTTGCTTTTCCGCTGTAAATATGCGCAGGCGGGTCGATATGGGTGCCGGTGTGCGTTGTTATTTTTAAAAGTGTTTCCCTGAACCCGTTTTCATCATAGTTGTTAACTGTTATTAACTGCGGCTGTTCCGTACCGGGAAAAACAGGCATTTTTTCTGTAATTGTATGTGTTAAATCAATTACTTTCATGGTTTCTGCATCCTTTGCATTGAGTTTCTTTACGGTTTTCCGGCAGTGCTTTCTTTTGATAAATTGAACATATTTGTGCTATCTTTGCTGCTGCTTTTCTTAAAGTATAACATATATAGTTATGTTTTTACCCGAAACTGTAAAAAATTATACTTAATTTGGATTGTATACACGAATACATAAAAATTTTTTAGAAAATTCTTTCAAAGCGTGTCTTTTTACAGTGGACGTGTCCAAAAAGAGTTTTCTTTAAAGTACATTTTACGAAAACAAAAATAGAAGAAATTAGAAAATATCCACGGCGGTGCCGCTACAAATTTACAAAAAATGTCAAAATAAAAACAAAATACTGTTAAAATTTACGGCAACTTTACAATCTTGTCACAAGTACACTTTGATGTTATAATTTTAAACAAGTTAGTTACAAAACTGTAAAAGCAGTAAAGAAGGGGTAGATGCAAAGTGAAATTTAAGAAATTATTATCCGTTATGGCTGTTTCGGCTTTGGCTATGGGCCTGTTTACCGGCTGCGGCGGCGAAGAAAAAGCTGCCGACCAGAATGTAGTAAAGGTTGGCGTATTTTTACCGCTGACAGGCGATAATGCCGCCGGCGGTGAACTGGAACTGCGCGGCATTAAACTTGCAAATCAACTGCATCCCGAAGTTTTGGGCAAAAAAGTTGAACTGGTTGTAGCAGACAACAAATCCGATAAAGCAGAAGCTGCATCCGTTGCGGCACGCCTTATTGAAAAGGATAAAGTAAGCGTGCTGGTTGGTTCTTACGGCTCTTCCCTTTCTATGGCTGCCGGTAATATAGTTAAAGAAAACAAAGTTCCTGCTGTTGGCACAAGCTGCACCAACCCGCAGGTAACCGCAAACAACGATTATTACTTCCGTGCATGCTTTATCGACCCGTTCCAGGGCAAGGTAATGGCAGAATATGCACATCAGAACGGCTTTAAGAAAGTTGCCATTGTACAGGAAGTTTCCAATGACTACTCTGTAGGCCTGGCAAAATTCTTCCGCGAAGAGTTTGTTAAACTGACCGGCGACGAAAACAGCATTGTTGATGTTGCCAACTACCAGACCGGCGATAAAGACTTTACCGCTATTTTAACCAACATTAAAGCTCTGAACCCGGACGCAGTATTTGCACCCGGCAACTTCACCGAATCTGCACTTTTGGTTAAACAGGCACGCCAGCTTGGCATTGAAGCACAGTTCATGGGCGGCGATACCTGGGAAACTCAGGAATTTATTGATGTAGGCGGCAAAGATGTTGAAGGCGTAGCACTTTCCACCGCGTTTGACCGCGAAAAAGCAAGCACCGAAGAAGCTAAGAAATTCCTTGATGCTTACACTAAAGAATACAACGGCGAACCTTCCGCTTTAACCGCAATGGCTTACGATGCTTACCTGATTGCCGTAAGCGGCATTGAAAAAGCAGGTACTGCAACCGATACCGTTAAAATCCGCGATGCGATTGCCGCAACCAAAGACCTTGAATGTGTAACCGGCATGACCACGCTTGATGAAAACGGCGACCCGATTAAAGGCGTTGTTATTAAAACCGTTAAAGACGGCAAATTTACCTTTAAAGATTACGTAGAAGCTAAGTGATTTAAAATTTAAGTAAAAGGTGCTCCCTTCCTTTGAGGGAAGGGAGCAGTTTTTTGGTTATGAGGTGCCCTTATGGAGTTTTTTGACGCTATTGCCAACATGTCGGCGCTGAGCTTTGCGCAGCACATGGTTAACGGAATATCGCTCGGCAGCCTGTACGCACTGATAGCAATAGGCTATACAATGGTATACGGCATTTTGCTGATGATTAACTTTGCCCATGGCGACATTGTAATGATGGCATGTTATTTTGCTTTTTTCGGAATTACGGCTTTTCATATTCCGTGGTATTTTACTTTTATCATAACAATTATTATGACGGCGCTGCTTGGTGTGTTAATAGAGCGCAGTGCTTACCGCCCGCTCCGTGAAGCGCCTAAAAATTCTATTTTAATTTCTGCTATCGGCGCATCGTTTTTACTGGAAAACCTTGCCAACTATCTTTTCAGCGGACGCCCGATGCGTTTCCCGGATGTGCCGCTCCTGTCGCAGAACATCAGTGTCGGCGGCATAGAAATTCAAGCAATCTGCCTTGTAATTCCTGTTGTAACTATTATCAGCCTTGTAGTGCTGCTGCACATTGTAAACCATACCAAAACCGGCATGGCCATGCGTGCGGTTTCCAAAGATTACGAAATTGCCAGAGTAATGGGCATTAATATTGATAATGTTATTTCCATTACCTTTATTATAGGTTCGGCGCTGGCAGCAATCGGCGCTATTATGTACGGCATCCGCTATCCCGGCATTACGCCGATGATGGGCGTTATGCCCGGCCTGAAATGCTTTATTGCAGCCGTTATCGGCGGCATAGGCAATATTAAGGGCGCGGTGCTCGGCGGCTTTATTCTGGGCCTTGGCGAAATTTTAATTGTAGCTTTCTTCCCGGATTTAAGCGGCTACCGCGATGCCTTTGCTTTTATTGTGCTTATTGTTATTCTGTTTTATAAACCTACTGGCCTTTTGGGCGAAAAAACAACGGAGAAGGTGTAATTATGACGAGAAAAAGAGATGCTTTGTTAACCATAGCCGGCATAATTGTCCTTTTCGGGCTTGCGTTTTTCGTACAGGAGGAAATGGACTCTTATATCCGCAGAATAGTTAACTTGTGCCTTGTTTATGCCATTATCGGCCTTTCCATGAACTTAACCAACGGCTTTGTTGGTCAGTTTTCGTTGGGGCAGGCAGGTTTTATGGCCATTGGCGCGTATACGGTAGGTATTTTTACCGTACCTGTGGAATTCAGGGAAAATGTTTTTTACGCCGTGCCGATGAATACGCTTATTGCGGATATAGAGCTGCCGCTGTGGGCGGCGCTGCTTTTGGGCGGTGTGCTTGCCGCGCTGTTTGCGTTTATGATTGGTACGCCGGTGCTGCGTTTGCGCGGCGACTACCTTGCCGTAACAACGCTCGGCTTTTCTGAAATAATCCGTATCTGGATTACCAACGCGCAGAGCATTACCAACGGCGCTCTGGGCATTAAGGATATTCCGCCGCTGAACGATGTGCGCTATATCTTCCTTGTAACACTTATCAGCTTTGTATTTATTACGCTTTTGGTTAATTCCTCTTACGGCAGGGCTTTTAAAGCCATCCGCGAAGACGAAATTGCTGCCGAAGCAATGGGCATTAATTTGTTCTGGCATAAAAACCTTGCCTTTATGGTAAGCGCGTTTTTTGCAGGTATCGGCGGCGGTTTGTACGGTGCGCTTTTAGGCACGGTTGACCCGAAAAACTTCCTCTTTACGCTTACCTATAACTTTTTGCTGATTATCGTGCTTGGCGGCATGGGCAGCATTACCGGCAGCGCAATTGGTGCCATTATCGTAACGGCAGGGCTGGAATACCTGCGTTTCTTCGATGAACCGCTGATGCTGTTTGGCATGGATATTCCGCTGTTCCGCCCGGGCTTCCGTATGGTTATCTTCTCCGTACTCTTAATGGTATGCGTACTGTTCTGGCGCCACGGCATTATGGGCACGCGGGAATTTTCCTGGCAGAAGGCCATTAATTTTGTAAAAAATCCTCTTGGCTTTATTAAGCGGAAAGGGGCTGCGCAATGATTTTAAAAACCAATGATATTACCATGCAGTTCGGCGGCGTAACCGCTGTTTATAAACTGAACATAGAAATTAATGACCATGAAATTATTGCTTTGATTGGCCCTAACGGTGCCGGCAAAACAACGGCCTTTAACATGATTACCGGCGTTTATACGCCTACCGAAGGCAAAGTTATTTACACCGATGCGCAGGGGCAGGATATTGATATTACCGGCCAGCGCCCGAGTGAAATTGCCAAACTTGGCATTGCCCGTACTTTCCAGAATATAAGGCTTTTTAAAGATTTAACGGTTTATGAAAATGTTCTGATTGCGAACCATCTGCATTTAAAATCGGATTTTCTTTCGGCAACACTGCATCTGCCGTGGTACATGAAAGAAGCCAAACAAATGCACCGCAATACCGAAAAACTTTTGCAGGAAGTAGGCTTGTGGGATTTGCGCAATGAAAAGGCTTCGAGCCTGCCTTACGGCCAGCAGCGCCGCCTGGAAATTGTGCGCGCACTGGCAACCAGGCCGCGCCTGCTATTGCTTGATGAACCTGCAGCCGGTATGAACCCGAAAGAAACGGAAGAACTTACGGAATTTATCCGCCAGATTCATAAAGAATACAATTTAACGGTATTTATGATTGAACATCACATGGATTTGGTTATGGAAATTTCCGACCGCATTTATGTGCTGGAATTCGGCATGACCATTGCCGAAGGCACGCCTGAAGAAATTCAAAATAACCAGAGGGTTATTGATGCTTACCTGGGGGTGGATGAAGATGCTTAAAGTAGAAAATCTTGTCGTATCCTACGGAGGCATTGAAGCCTTAAAGGGAATTTCACTTGAAGTGCCCAAAGGGCAGATTGTTACGCTTATCGGTGCCAACGGTGCAGGCAAAAGCACACTGCTGCGCAGCGTTGTCGGCCTTGTAAAGCCTAAAAGCGGGCAGATAGTTTATAACGGCGATAATATTACCGGGCTTAATTCACAGCAGATTGTAAAAAAAGGTTTAACTCTGGTGCCGGAAGGGCGCCGCATATTCCCTAACCTTACAGTGCTGGAGAATTTGCAGATTGGCGCATACATGCGCAGCGATAAAGAAGGTATTCAAAAGGATATTGACTGGGTATATGAAATGTTCCCGCGTTTGCAGGAGCGCAGCTGGCAGATGGCCGGTACGCTTTCCGGCGGCGAGCAGCAGATGCTGGCGGTTGGCAGGGCGCTGTTGTCGCGTCCGGAACTTTTGATGATGGATGAACCTTCGCTTGGCCTTGCGCCGCTGATTATTAAAGATATTTTTAACATTATTCAGTACATCAATTCCAAAGGCATGACGATACTTTTGATTGAACAGAACGCCAATATGGCGCTGAAAGTTGCCCACCGTGCCTACGTGCTTGAAACAGGTAAAATTACTATGAGCGGTACCGGCGCCGAACTTTTGGAAAATCCTGAAATCAAAGCTGCTTACCTTGGCAAAAAGAAAAAATAAAATTAAAAATCCTGTCTGTATACCGTTAAAGTATGCAGGCAGGATTTTTTTATGATTAATCCAAATTTTTATTAACCTGAACTTTTGTTAATTCAAACTGTTATTGTCTATTTCTTCGTCCGGAAATTCCATATTCAGCATTACCGGCGAATCAAGCGCTCCTTCTTTGGGAGTGCTTATTTCATAATGCCTGTCTTTGGCAGGGTCGTAGTAAACAAGGGTGATGCTGTAATCAAGGTTGAACACAACAAGCACAAGCTGGCAAATGCCGCTGCCGCAGGGGCGCTGCAAATAGTGCATGGCTATAATATCCTTCTGTGCAGCAAGCCAGTCAAAATTTAATTTGGACATTGCTGCTTCGTTCATGCGGAACATAACGCGGAATTTAATGTTGTTCAGTTCTATCAGCCCATGGCAGAATGGAGAGTCGGCTTCCCAGTCCTGCGGGGCAAACAGCATTTTAATTTTGTTGAATTGTTCTTCGTTTTTAATGATGCCGGCAATGGAGCGCTGTTTTTCGTCGGCGTCCTTATCAAGCCCGGCTTGAAGTTTTTTGTCCTGCTCAGGCCCAATCCAGTGGTATTCAAGCTGTTCAAGTGTATAACCAAGGCCGATTTCCTTGCGCAGCGTTAAAAATTCGTAATCGTCAGGCACAAGCTTTAAGCCTTCTTCAATGGCCTGCAATGCGCCTTCCGTAGAGCCAAAGTGATAACGCAGCTTTGCTGCCTGTAACCAGCCCCACGGATATGTTGGTTCTTCCGTTACTGCTTTTTCGGCATATTCCATGGCTTCGTCAGGTTTGCCGCAGTAGGTAAGCGCAATAGAATAGCGGTAGTACCACGCGCCGCAGCCTTTGGCATTTTTTTCTGCGGGCTTCATTATCTCAAGTGAGCGGTAATAGGCAGGGTAAATATCAAGATTGTTGTAGGCAAAGCCGTACCACAGGGAAAGCTCCAGGTCTTCCGCTGCCTGCTGCTCTGTAAAGCGGCCTTCTTTTACGCCCCGTTCCACAAATTTATCAAGATAATCAATCATTTTGCCAAAATAGGCTTCATAGCCTTCGTCAAAAGCCTCCAGGGCTGAAACGTCTTCATCGGTTAAAAGACGCGCCGGGCCGGTTTTATGGGCTTTAGTATCTGCTGATGACATAATTATCACTCCGTTTACTTTACTTGTTTACAGTTTAGCATATAAATTTATTTATGTTAAGAAATTTGTGCTGCCGGTTAAAATATAACCGGCCGTTTTTATATAACGGAATAAAAATGTAATGTTTTTTATAAAAAATTACCCAAAAACAGAGCCGTTTTACATAGATTTAACATTTCTCCTCTAACAGATTTAATGTTTGCTCAGTATTATTTAACCATAGCAATTAAATAAAGCAAATCAAAAGCAAATTAAAAATCTGGAGGCTTATGTAATTATGAAAATGAACAAAAAACTTATTGCAGGCGTTATGTTGGCAGTTATGAGTGCAGCTGTATTCACCGGCTGCGGCGGCGAGAAAAAAGAAGAAGCAGCTCCGGCAGCAGGCGGCAAAATCGTTGTAATCTCCCGTGAAGACGGCAGCGGCACCCGCGGCGCATTCATCGAACTTTTCGGCATTGAAAAGAAAGGTGACGACGGCAAAAAAGTTGATATGACTACTCAGGACGCTTCCATCACCAACAGCACCGCTGTTATGATGACCACCGTTGCAGGCAACAAAGACGCTATCGGCTATATCTCCCTCGGTTCTTTAAATGATACCGTTAAAGCACTGAAAATTGACGGCGCAGAAGCAAGCGCAGCAAATATTAAATCCGGTACTTATAAAGTTGCCCGTCCGTTCAATATTGTAACTAAAGACGGCGTAAGCGCTGTTGCTCAGGACTTCATTTCCTTCATCATGTCCAAAGAAGGCCAGGAAGTAGTTTCCAAAAACGGTTACATTGGCAGCGATAAAGCTGAAGCATACAAAGGCAGCAAACAGAGCGGCAAAATTGTTGTAGCCGGTTCTTCTTCCGTAACCCCTGTTATGGAAAAACTTAAAGAAGCTTATGTAAAACTGAATCCGGATGTTAACATCGAAGTTCAGCAGAGCGACTCCACCACCGGCGTTCAGTCCGCAATCAACGGCGTATGCGATATCGGCATGGCTTCCCGCGAACTGAAACAGAGCGAACTTGATGCAGGCGTTAAAAACACCGTTATTGCTACCGACGGCATTGCAGTTGTAGTAAACAAAGCCAACAAGGTTGATAACCTTACCAAAGCTCAGGTTGCAGATATCTTCACCGGTAAAGCAACCGAATGGAACAAACTGTAATTCACATTCAGCTTTAATATCGACAATACAGCAAATTTTAACGGTTGCCTTTCACCGGGCAACCGTTAATTATAATAATGCAGAAAATTATTATTGATGGAAATTGTGAGGGTTTATGAAAACAGGTAAAGAAGAAATAATGCGCCTTGTCTTTTTGCTGGCAGCATGCGCTTCCATTGCCCTTGTTGCAATGATTTGCGTATTTTTGTTCGGCAACGGCCTGCCGACAATAGGCAAAATTGGCGTAACTGAATTTTTCCTGGGCGAAACATGGCGGCCTAATAACGATTTGTACGGCATTTTGCCGATGATACTGGGCAGCGCTTATGTTACTTTGGGTGCTATTGTTGTTGGCGTGCCTATCGGCATTTTAACCGCTGTTTTTATGGCTCGTTTCTGCCCGGACAGCATTTACAGATTTTTAAAACCGGCAGTTGAACTTCTGGCCGGTATTCCTTCCGTTGTTTATGGCTTCTTCGGCCTGGTGGTAATGGTTCCTTTCATCCGCGACAACATTGGCGGCACCGGCAGCAGCATGCTTACGGCTTCACTGCTTTTGGCTATGATGATTCTGCCGACCCTTATCAGCGTTGCCGAAGCTGCACTCAGGGCAGTGCCCAACAGCTATTATGAAGGCGCTCTGGCGCTTGGCGCAGGGCATGTGCGCAGCGTATTTTTTACGATTGTGCCGGCTGCCAAATCAGGCATTATGGCGGCTATTATTCTGGGCCTTGGCCGTGCGGTTGGCGAAACAATGGCAGTAATTATGGTTGCGGGCAACCAGGCACGTATGCCGCAGGGTCTGCTTGAAGGCGTGCGTACAATGACGACTAATATCGTTATTGAAATGGGCTATGCAGCCGATATGCACCGCGACGCGCTTATTGCAACGGCGGTTGTGCTTTTCATATTTATTCTCATTATCAATTTAACGTTCTCGTATCTGAAGGGTAAGGTGGTACAGCAATGAGCAGCAGTTCTTTAAGCAAAACGCTGTACAGGTACGGGCGCGACCCTGTGTCCATGACATTACTTGTATGCGTAATAGTTTCGGCAGTAATTACATTCCTGTCGCTGGCCTTTTTGTTGGGCTACATTCTTTTGCAGGGTATTCCGAACATTAATTTAGATTTATTTGCTTTTGAATATAATACGGAAAACGTTTCACTTTTCCCTGCTTTGGTAGATACCGTTATCATGGTGCTGCTGGCTTTGGCAATAGCCACGCCGCTGGGCATCTTTGCAGCAATTTACCTTGTTGAATATGCAAGCCGCGACAATAAAATTGTCGGCGTGGTAAGGGTTACGGCAGATACTTTGTCCGGTATTCCTTCCATTGTTTACGGTTTGTTCGGCATGCTGTTCTTTGTAACCTATTTAAAATGGAGCTACTCGCTTTTAGCAGGCTCCTGCACGGTTGCAATTATGATTTTGCCGCTGATTATGCGTACTACCGAAGAAGCGTTAAAAGCAATTCCCGATAGTTACCGCGAAGGCAGCTACGGCCTTGGCGCCGGCAAGCTGCGCACAGTATTTGCAATTGTTCTGCCTTCTGCCATTCCCGGAATTCTGGCAGGCGTAATTCTCGGCATTGGCCGTATTGTAGGCGAAACCGCAGCGCTTATGTATACCTCCGGTACTGTTGCAGCGCTGCCGCACAACGTATTTTCGTCCGGCCGTACTCTGGCGGTGCATATGTATGTACTTGCCAGCGAAGGCCTTTTTATGAAACAGGCTTATGCAACGGCTGTTATACTTGTTGTAATTGTAATTGCCATTAACGCGGCTTCTTCTTATTTAGCACGTAAATTGATGAAAGGGAACTGAGATGGAAGATAAAATTACTATACAAAACCTCGATTTATATTACAGCGAATTTCACGCATTGAAGAATATCAACATGCATATCCGTGAAAAAGAAATCACTGCATTTATCGGGCCTTCCGGCTGCGGCAAATCTACCTTGCTGCGCTGCCTGAACCGTATGAACGATTTGGTTGAAGGCTGCCGTGTAACAGGCAAAGTTTTGCTTAACGGCGATGATATTTACCTGAATGACGATGTTAACATGCTCCGCAAACGCGTGGGCATGGTGTTCCAGAAGCCTAACCCGTTTCCGATGAGCGTTTATGATAACATTGCTTTCGGGCCGAGAACCCATGGCATCCATTCCAAAAGCAAACTGGATGACATTGTTGAAGATTCTCTGCGCAAAGCAGCTATCTGGGACGAAGTAAAAGACCGCCTTGACAAAAGCGCGCTGGGCTTCTCCGGCGGCCAGCAGCAGCGCCTGTGCATTGCACGCGCCCTTGCCGTACAGCCCGAAGTGCTTTTAATGGACGAACCTACCTCCGCTCTTGACCCGATTTCAACTTTAAAAATTGAAGACCTTGCAGTAGAATTAAAACAGAATTATACTATTGTTATAGTAACGCACAATATGCAGCAGGCAGTGCGTATTTCCGATAAAACAGCCTTCTTCCTTCTGGGTGAGGTTATTGAGTTTAATGACACTGAAACGCTGTTCAGCAATCCGAGAGAGAAAAAGACGGAAGATTACATTACAGGGAGGTTCGGCTGATGGTAAGAAGCAGATTTATGGCACAGATGGAGCAGCTCAATACGGAACTTATCGTAATGGGCACCCTGTGCGAAAACGCTCTGGAAAAAGTTGCAAATGCGCTTGAGAACCCTACTGACGAAGTATCAAGGGACATAATTATTTTAAGCAAAAAAACCGAAGAAAAAGAAAGGGAACTGGAAAACATCTGCATTAACCTGCTTTTGAAACAGCAGCCGGTTGCTTCCGACCTGCGCCAGATTTCTTCTGCTTTAAAAATGGTAACGGATATGCGCCGTATCGGCGAAGTAGCAGGCAACATTGCCGAAATTTTAAGCCAGGATAATTTAAGAATGGACTATGACACAAGCATTCTTAAAAAAATGGCTGCCGCTACCAAAAAAATGGTATCCAATACTCTGGATGCTTTTGTAAAAAGCGACATCCGCACAGCGCAGCAGGTTGAACGTGATGATGACCAGGTTGACGAATTGTTTGCCCAGTCCAAACATGAGCTGATTCAGATTATCCGCAATTCTCAGGACAGCGGCGAACAGGCCATTGATTATCTGATGATTGCCAAATATTTTGAAAAAATCGGTGATCATGCTGTAAATATCTCGCAATGGGTATTGTTTATGATAACCGGAACGCTTGAGGAGGACAGCATACATGATATTTTGCGTGGAGGACGATCCTAATATCCGCGAACTTGAAGTTTATACTTTAAAATCTACCGGTTTTCCGGCGTTGGGGCTGGAAAGCGGCGATGAACTTTTTAAAGCGCTGGAAACCGTATTGCCGCAGCTGATAATTCTTGATATTATGCTGCCGGGCGAGGACGGTATGGCTATATTAAAACGCCTGCGCCGTGATAAGCGCACTGCGGACATCCCTGTTATCATGGCTACGGCCAAAGGTTCGGAGTTCGACAAAGTACACGGGCTTGACAGCGGTGCAGACGATTATATTGCCAAACCTTTCGGCATGATGGAAATGGTATCGCGCGTTAAAGCGGTGCTGCGCCGTTATGTAAAAGAAGATAAATCGAGCGAACTTACCAATGGTTCCATTACCATGGATATTGCCCGCCATATGGTTTTTGTAAACGGCGAAGAAGTTGTGCTGACTTATAAAGAGTTTGAAGTTCTGCATAAACTTATGGAACGCCCGGGGCAGGTTTTTACTCGCGAACAGCTTTTAACCGATATCTGGGGCTATGATTTTGCAGGCGAAACCAGAACCGTTGATGTGCATATCCGCACACTCAGGCAGAAACTTGGCAGCGCCAGTACGGTTATTGAAACCGTGCGCGGCGTTGGCTACCGTATAGGTGCGGAGCATGAAAAATAAAATTTTCCGCGCGCTGGTGGCGCTGGCTGCAATGGCAGTGCTTGTGGCATCGGGCTTGATAACTTTCCTTGTTTCGCAGGATTATTTTAATGAAACAAAAAAGGAACTTGCCCAGGAAGCACGCTATATCAGCATGGGGCTGGAAAGCGGCGGCAATGACTTTTTAAATAAAATTGCAGCCGAAAACGGCAGCAATGTGCGTATAACGCTTATAGACAAAGACGGCATAGTGCTTTTTGACAATCAGGCAGAAGCAAAAACGCTTGAAAACCATGCCATGAGGCAGGAAGTTATGAAAGCTGTTGCTGTTGGCGCTGGCGAAGCAGAGCGTTTTTCGGATACGCTTGACAAAACAACGTATTATTATGCCGTACGGCTTGAAGACGGTAAAATACTGCGCCTTGCGCGTACTATTGACAGTATTTATAAATCGGTGCTGCAAATGCTGCCGATAATGGGCGGCATTGTAATTGTGGTTGCGTTTTTGGCAAGCATTGTGGCGCGCAGGGTTACGTTTAACCTTATTAAGCCTCTTGACCAGGTTAACCTTGACGAGCCGCTGGATAACGAAACCTATGACGAGTTGGCTCCGTTTTTAACGCGTATTGCCAAGCAGAAACGCCAGCTGAGCAAAAACCTTAAAAAGCTGCGCGGCAAACAGGAAGAACTTACCATTATTACCAATAACATGAATGAGGGGCTTGTTTTGTTAAACGGGCAGCAGAATGTGCTGTTTATTAACGAAAGCGCGGCTAAAATTTTTGGCTTCAGTGCTAAAGAGGTTATTGGCAGAAATATTTTAACTGTTGACCGTGCGCAGGAAGTACAGGACCTTTTGCAGAAGGTTTCGCAGGCCGGTAAGGGTGAAGGGCTTTACGAAAAAGACAGGCATTTTTACCAGCTTTCCGGCAGCAGCGTAAACGGCAGCGGCAGCGTTATTTTAATTTATGACGTTACCGAAAAAATGACAGCCGAAAAACTGCGCCGCGAGTTCAGTGCCAATGTTTCGCATGAACTTAAAACCCCGCTGCAATCTATTTTGGGCTATGCTGAAATAATGAAAAACGGCCTTGTAAAAGACGAGGATAAGCAGCGCTTTTTGGAACGCATCCACGCCGAAGCGGGCAATATGATAGAGCTTATTCAGAACATCATGGAACTTTCCCGCCTGGACGAAAACAAAACGCTGGATGAGTTTGAAGATGTTGATTTGCTTAAACTTGCGCAGTCTGTAACTTTACGTTTGAAACATAAAGCACAGACCAAAGGCGTAACGCTTAACGTAAATGCCAGCAGCGCATGTGTTTGCGGTGTGCAGTCTATTTTAAGCGAAGTTTTGTATAATCTTGTCGATAATTCGATAAAATACAACAAAGACAACGGCAAAGTTGATGTTAAAGTGCAGGACGGCAGTGAAGAAGTAACCGTCAGCGTAAGCGATACCGGCATTGGCATTGGCGCAGCCGACAGGGAACGAGTGTTTGAACGCTTTTACAGAGCGGACAAGAGCCATTCCAAAGAAATTGGCGGCACGGGGCTTGGGCTTTCCATAGTAAAGCACGGCGTGCTGTTCCACAAAGGCAGGGTAGAGCTTGAAAGCGAACCCGGTGTTGGTACAACGATAACCTTTGTTCTGCCTAAAAAACGGCAGTAATTTTGAAATTCTCCATTTTAAAAGACAGCAGTTTAATTTGGCTGCTGTCTTTTATTTTTTTGCTTGTCAAATATAAATTTTTTGGTTATAATGTTTAAGTAACTTAATAGGACTGTTCGGAACCATCCAGTCCCTAAACAAAACTACGGGCGTGTGCCGCATAAGCGGCCTTTATATTGTTATGCAATCCGTCTGTAGCCAGACGGATTTTTTATTTTACGGAGGCATAATTTTGAAAGCACTGGTATTATTAAGCGGCGGAGTAGACAGTACAACCTGCCTTGCCGTTGCCAAAGAAAAATACAGCGAGGTTATTGCGCTGGCATTGTATTACGGGCAAAAACACAGCAAGGAACTGGCGGCGGCGGAAAAAATAGCAGCATATTATAATACGCAGCTGATAAAACTTGATTTAACGCCTGTTTTTGCGTACAGCAACTGCTCGCTTTTGCAGCAGTCAACCGAAGAAATTCCGCATGAATCCTATGCCGGGCAGATTAAAAAGCAGCACGGTGAACCGGTATCCACTTATGTGCCTTTCCGCAATGGTGTGTTTTTAAGCGTAGCCGCAAGCATTGCACTGGCGCAAAATTGCAGTGTTGTTTATTACGGCGCCCATGCAGATGACGCGGCAGGCAGTGCTTACCCGGATTGCAGCAGCGATTTTAACAATAAAATGAATGAAGGCATATATATCGGCAGCGGGCGTAAGGTTCAGCTTATTGCGCCGTTTGTAAATTTAAGTAAAAAAGATATTGTGGCAACAGGCCTGCAGCTGAAAGTGCCTTACGAACTTACATGGAGCTGCTACTGCGGCGGCGAAAAACCGTGCGGCAGCTGCGGAACCTGTATCGACAGAAAAGCAGCCTTTGCGGCAAACGGGGTGCAGGACCCCTTAAAATACGAAGATTAAAGGAGATTTATATGAAAAGATACACACAAACACAAAAATTAACTATTGCCGGTATTTGCATTGCCTTGTATATTGCAGTAATGATGTGCACGCAAACTTTTGCCTTCGGGCAGTATCAGGTGCGCATAGCAACGGCCATGTATGGCTTAAGTGCAATTTTTCCGTTCTTAATTGTGCCATTTGGCATAGCCAATGTTATAAGCAATACCATTATGGGCGGGCTTGGGCCTCTTGATATGATTGGCGGCGGCATTGTAGGCATTGTTACCACTTCTGTTATCGTGCTTGCCAAAAAATACGGCTGCGGCAACTGGTGCATTTTGTTTGCCATAACTTTAATTCCCGGCCTTGGCGTGCCGGTTTGGCTTTCCGTGCTGCTTGATTTGCCGTACTGGCTGCTGGCATCTTCCGTGCTGGTAGGGCAGTTTGTATGCGGCCTTGCCGGAGCTGCACTTGTAACAGCGCTTGAAAAATCGTTTGCCGTAAATATTGCGGCGGAAAGGAAATAAACATGACATCTGGAAGAACCAAAGAAGAATTAGAGGGCGTCGGCCTTTTAGGGCATAAAACCAACTATCCAACCGATTATGCTCCTGAGGTTTTGGAATCGTTCATTAACAAGCATCCCGGCAACGATTATTTTGTAAAATTTAACTGCCCGGAATTCACCAGCTTGTGCCCGATGACAGGGCAGCCTGATTTTGCCACCATTTATATTTCGTATGTGCCTGATATGAAGCTTGTGGAAAGTAAATCGCTGAAGCTGTATTTGTTCAGCTTCCGTAATCATGGTGATTTTCATGAGGACTGCGTAAATATTATTATGAAAGACCTGATTAAGCTGATGGAACCCAAATATATTGAAGTATGGGGCAAATTTACCCCGCGCGGCGGCCTTTCTATCGACCCATACGCAAATTACGGCAAACCCGGCACCGAATGGGAAGAGGTTGCCAAAAAGCGCCTGCATTTCCACGATATGAACCCGGAAATTGTAAATTACAGAAAATAAAAATTGATTTTAGGCAAAAAAGAACGTACAGTATATTGAAGTCTTTGCTTCAATTCTGTACGTTCTTTTATTTCCCTAAAGGAAATGGCAAACATTGTTAAAAGGTGGTATTATTTTTTAGTATTTAACGCTTGTAATAAATATGCCATATTTTTTCCAAGGTTTTGCATAGTTGTAATAGCTTCTGTGTCTTTGGAAACATCACCAGGCATTTGACCGTACCCGATGTTCCAATAAGTAGAGCCTGCCACGAACATTTCATGGTTCAGAAAAAAGCGGTTCATAGTGTCAACAGTGTGCAAAGTGCCAGCCCTACGTGCGGCGGCAACAGATGCGCCTGCTTTGTGGGTAAAAAGCCCCGGGTTAATATCGGCAACAACAGCGGCACGCTCTAAAAGTGCCTGCATAGTTGCTGAAACATTGGCTGAGTACGACGGCGAACCAAGCAAAAGTCCGTCTGCATCTTTCATTTTTTCAAAAATATCGCAGAAAGCATCGTAAACGTGCACGCAGTTTTTGCGTCCTGCGCAGCCCCAGCAGGCATGGCATGGAGAAATTGTTTTTCCTGCAAGTTGAATAAGCTCTGTTTCGATACCAGCAGAATTTAATTCATTTAAAACAGTGTTTATCAAAATAGCGGTATTACCATCTTTGCGTGCGCTACCGTTAATAGCTAAAACTTTCATCGCTTTACCTCCGTTAATACCAATCGTGTTTTTCATTTCGGTCAAGTGCATTTATTTGTTTAATTTCTTTATCGGTTAATTCAAAATCAAAAAGCTGTGTATTTTCTTTTATATATGCCGGATTACTTGTGCCAGGAATAACAATAACGCCTTTTTGCAAATTCCAGCGCAGTATAATCTGTGCGGCAGTTTTATTATGTTTGGCAGCTATTTCATTTAAAACAGGGTCAGCAAGCATTTTTGCTACATAGCCTCTGCCGCCTAATGGATACCATCCTTGTACTGTAATGCCGAGTTTCTGAATATAGGGAATTACATCATTTTCCTGATAATAAGGATGGATTTCGTTTTGAACCAGTGCTGGTTTTATGTTTACCTTTGGTAAAAAATTGTTCAGTTCTTTTACATACCAGTTAGAAAGACCGGCTGTACGTACTTTACCTGCCTTAATTGCTTCTTCGATGGCAAGATAAGCATTGACATCGCCTTTACCCGGATGATGCAACAGCATCATATCAATGTAACCTATATTAAGTTTTTGTAATGATAAATCAATAGCGGTTTGTGGATTTGAAAACTGATTAGGATAAAGTTTAGTAATAACAAAAATTTCTTCGCGTGGTATGCCTGATTCACGAATGGCCTGACCAATTTCTTCCTCGTTGCCATAAATATGCGCGGTGTCAAAAAGTCTGACTCCGTTTGCTAAAGCGTATTTAACAGCATTTATACATTCATCGCCGTGCAGGCTGTAAGTACCCAAACCATATATTGGCATTGGTATGCCGTTGTTTAATGTTACGCTTTTTGTTTTAAAATTAAAATTTCCGGGATTATTATTTACGTTTAACATAGTTTCGTCATTTACCTTCATTGAAATGTTGTTTTCAGCGTTACTTTGACCGCTTGGTATACAAGCAGTGAGAAAGATAGTGCATAAAATAAATGAAATAATAATTTGCAATTTAAAAACAGGTTGCAATAATTTGCGAGTCATTTGATATAAATTTTGGATATTTATCATTTTTGTGCCCTCTTAATTATTGCTGTTTTTTAAATCATTTCGTGTTCCCATTCACGAAGGGCATTAAAGCCTGTTTCATCTCCAAGTTTTTCCAAAATATTTACTTCATTTTGCGTTAATTTTATTTGTGCTGTTGCTGCGGCTTCAATTACCTGCTGTACGTTAGTTACGCCTATAATCGGCAGAGTGCCTTTAAAAATAGCCCAGGCAGCTGCAATTTGCGCAGCCGTTGCATTGTAGCGTTTGCCTATATTTGCTAATTCATCAACCAAAGCGGTTAATTTATCTAAGTATGGGTTATAGGTTTTGCCACGGGCGCTTTCCGGCGGAAACGGCTTGTTTGCGTTATATTTTCCTGATAACGCTCCTTGTTCTAAAACCATATAGGCAAAAAAGGTTATGCCGTTTTCTTTGCAGTATGATAAAATTTCGGCTTGTTCAGAAGAACGGTGCAGTAAACTGAAATGATTTTGTACTGCCGAAATTTTTAAGCCTTTTGCAGCAAGAATTTCGTTAGCGCGTTTAATTTCAGCAAGATTGTGATTAGAAACGCCGATAGATTTTATTTGCCCGCTTTGGGCAAGTGGAATTAAATCTGGCGTCCATTTTTCAACATCCATCGGATTATGAATCCAATAAATATCAATAAAATCGGTGTGCAAACGCTTTTTGCTGCCGTCAAGCATTTTTTGCATTGCGTCAGGTGTGTTTTCGGCAATTTGAGGTGTAAATTTGGTAGAAATAATTACATTATTACGGTCAACGGATTTTATAAAATTGCCTAATATACGTTCAGAAGAACCTTCACCGTAAACAGCGGCGGTATCCCATAAATTTAATCCTAATTCCATTGATTTTTTAAATACGTTTTGTAAACTTTCTTCCGATAAATGATTGCCGAATACCTGGTCGCCGCCGGCCATGCCGGAACCCCATGACCATGCTCCCAAAGCTATTTTAGGCATTACTAAATTCATAAAAGCACCCCGTTTCTTTTTTATTTTTATTATATTAGCAGCAATGAGAAATGTAAAATACCTAAAAATAATTTTTAGAAATTCTGTACATGAATAACTGTTGCGTGTATACTTATGGTAGGAGGAATTGTTATGGAACTTCGTGTTTTACGGTATTTTTTAGAGGTTGCGCGCACGGGTAATATTACTAAAACGGCGCAATATCTGCACGTTTCTCAGCCAACGCTTTCGCGTCAGTTGAAGGAGCTGGAGGAGGAGCTTGGTAAAAAACTTTTTACGCGCAGCAATTACAGCGTTAAATTAACTGAAGAAGGCTTATTGCTGCGCAAAAGAGCGGAAGACATATTGGAAATGGTGGATAAAACAACGGCGGAGTTTAAATCTTTAGATGAATTTAACGGCGGCGATATTCATATCGGCTGCGCGGAATCCAACGGGCTTGTGCATTTTATTAAGGTAATTAAAGCTGTTCAGCAAAAATATACCAATATACGCTACCATTTTTACAGCAGCGGTACGGAAGCAGTAAGCGAGCGTTTGGATAAAGGTCTGCTGGATTTTGCAATTATTATACAAGAGCCGGATGCGGCGAAATATAATTATTTAAAAATTCCCTCGCGCGACCGTTGGGGACTGATTATGCGCAAGGATGACAAATTGGCAGTTAAAGCGCGCATCGGTTTAAACGATTTGACAGACCTTCCGCTGATTTTATCGCGTCAGGCTATGCAAAAAGAGCTGCCAGGCTGGTTCGGCGAAATACAGGACAAGCTGCACATAGCGGCTACTTATGATTTGATTTTTAATACTTCACTGATGGTGAGGGAAAAGTTTGGCTATGTTTTGGGGTTTGACGGTTTGCTGAATACCGGCGATAATAGTGATTTGTGTTTCCGGGCGCTTGAGCCGGAGCTTATATCGCCGATGTATATTATATGGAAGAAATATCAAGTGTTTTCGCAGGCTGCATCCATATTACTGGAACGGGTAAAAAAAGAGTTTTCCGCTGTTTAAAAATTAGTTTAATGGAACAAGTGCCTAAAATTTTACTGCGCCTTAATATCTTTCTACTTCTTTTTTTGCGCCTAATGTGGTACAATATTTACAAATAAGGTACTCTTATTTGTTTTGTTTAGAAATCGTGGGACTTAAAAAGGACCACGAGGGACAAAACCTGATAGGTGAAGGCTTATGGATAGTATTATCAATTTACAAAAGAAAATTGTTCCCGAACTGACCAACCTTTTGGTGCAGCGTTATCAGATTCTGCGCCAGGTCAGCCACGAACATCCGATTGGCAGGCGTGCTTTGGCAGCAAGGCTTGGGCTTAGCGAAAGGGTTTTGCGCGCCCAGGTCGATTTTTTAAAAGGCTGCGGGCTGCTTGTTTTTTCTTCGTCCGGCATGACGGTAACGGAGGAAGGCATGGATATTTTGCGGGAGCTTGCCGATTATGTGCGCAAATTGCAGGGGCTTAACTCTTTGGAACAGCTTTTGTGCAGCAAGCTGAATATCGGCAGGGTGGTTATCATTCCCGGCGATTCCGACCAGGAAGATGTTGTTAAGCGCGAAATAGGCCGTGCGGCCGCACGTATTTTAAGCAGGCTGCTGGGCGACGGCAAAAAGCATATTGTCGCTGTCAGCGGCGGTACTACAATGGCGGCGCTTGCTGCCAATATCAGCGGCAGCCACCCGCAAACAGTGGTTGTGCCTGCGCGAGGCGGCCTTGGCGATAACGTGGAATTGCAGGCCAATACCATTGCAACGGTGCTGGCGCAGCGTATGGGCGCATCTTACCGCCAGCTGTATGTGCCGGACAGCGTGAGCGAGGAAATTTTAAACAGCATTTTGGCAGAAGACACCGGCGTTAAAGCCGTTGTTGATATTATCAAGCAGGCTGATATTCTTGTGCATGGCGTGGGGCAGGCAGCTGTTATGGCGCGTCACCGCCGCATGGCACCGGAGTTTATTCAAAAACTTTTGGACGACGGCGCTGTTGGCGAGGCCTTTGGCCAGTACTGCGCGCTGGACGGCAGGCAGGTTTATATGACGAACAATGCCGGGCTGATGTTACAGGATTTGCCGAAAATAGGCACTGTTATCGGCGTGGCCGGCGGGCGCAGCAAGGCAGAAGCAATTTTATCGGTAATACGAGCTTCACGGCAGGATATTCTTGTTACGGACGAAGCTGCGGCGCACTGTATTGCAGAAATGCTTGAAGATTAAGTTATAAAGCACTTTTGTGCAAAAATAAATCATCATATATTTTAAAGGAGGATTTTATTATGACAAAAGTAGGTATTAATGGATTTGGCCGTATCGGCCGCAATGTTTTCCGTGCAGCATTCGGCAACCCCGATTTTGATGTTGTGGCTGTAAATGACCTGACGGACGCTGCAACCCTTGCACACCTGTTAAAATATGATTCCATTCATGGCACTTTTGACCATGATGTTACTGCCGAAGGCGAATATCTGGTAGTTGACGGCAAAAAAGTTAAAGTACTGGCACAGACCGACCCGGCTAAACTGCCATGGGGCGAACTCGGCGTAGAAATCGTTGTTGAATCTACCGGCCGCTTTACCGAAGGCGCAAAAGCTAAAGCACATCTTGAAGCAGGCGCTAAAAAAGTTATCATCTCCGCTCCGGCTAAAGGCGAAGATATTACCATTGTTATGGGCGTTAACGAAGATAAATATGAAGCAGATAAACACAATATTATCTCCAACGCTTCCTGCACTACTAACTGCCTGGCTCCGTTCACCAAAGTTCTGCTGGAAAACTTTGGTATTGTAAGCGGCCTTATGACTACCGTTCATTCTTATACCAATGACCAGAGAATCCTTGACCTGCCGCACAAAGATTTGCGCCGTGCCCGTGCTGCTGCGCAGTCCATCATTCCGACCACTACCGGTGCTGCCAAAGCAGTTTCCCTGGTTCTGCCGGAAGTTAAAGGCAAACTGAACGGTTTTGCAATGCGCGTTCCTACCCCGAACGTTTCCATTACCGACCTGACCGTACTGCTTGAAAAAGATACCACTGCCGAAGAAATTAACGCAGCTCTTAAAAAAGCAGCAGAAGGCGAACTGAAAGGCATTATGGGCTACAACGAACTGCCGCTGGTTTCCCGCGATTACAACGGCTGCCCGCTCAGCTCCATTGTTGACGGCCTTTCCACCATGATGGTTGGCCCGCGTATGGCTAAAGTTGTTGCCTGGTATGATAACGAATGGGGTTATTCCAATCGTGTTGTTGACCTTGCCTGCTACATTGCCTCCAAAGGCCTGTAAGAAGGTGGAGTAATGGAAAAGAAAACCTTATGCGATTTAGAGCTTAACGGCAAAAAAGCCCTCGTGCGCGTTGATTACAACGTGCCGATGGATGCCGAAGGCAATATTACTGACGATACCCGCATTACCGCTTCGCTTGATACCTTGCGTTATCTTTTGGAGCATGGCGCTGCCGTTATTTTAATGGCGCACCTTGGCCGCCCGAAGGGCGAAGTAAACAAGAAGTATTCTTTGGAACCGGTTGCCGCATATTTAAGCAAACTGCTTGATATGCCTGTTGCCTTTGCGCATGACTGCATTGGCGAAGAAGCAGAAAAAATGGCAGCGGCTTTAAAACCGGGCGAAGTTTTAATGCTGGAGAACCTGCGTTTCCATAAAGAAGAAGAAAAAAATGACCTTGGCTTTGCCGAAAAACTTGCTTCGCTGGCCGATGTATATATTAATGACGGTTTCGGCGTTTCGCACCGCGCGCATGCTTCAGTAGAAGGCGTTACGCATTTTCTGCCGGCTGCCGCAGGCTTCCTGCTCGAAAAAGAAATTAAGTTTATCGGGCGTGCAGTTACCAATCCGCTGCATCCTTATGCGGCAATTATCGGCGGCGCAAAAGTTTCCGATAAAATCGGCGTAATAGAAAACCTGCTTGACAAAGTTGACGTGCTTCTTATCGGCGGCGGCATGGCTAATACCTTTCTTGCCGCACAAGGACATAAAATGGGCAAATCCCTTGTTGAAGAAGATAAACTTGAACTGGCGCGTGCCCTGCTTAAAAAAGCAGCAGAAAACAATGTTAAAATGCTGCTGCCGGTTGACCTTGTAATGGCTTCTGCCTTTGCTGCTGACGCCGATACAAAGGTTGAACGTGTTGAAAACCTGAGCCAGGACTATATGGCGCTTGACATTGGCCCGGAAAGCCGTTTGCAGTATGAAGCTGCTTTGCAGGGCGCAAAAATGATTGTTTGGAACGGCCCTATGGGCGTATTTGAAATGGATGCTTTTGCACATGGCACGGAAGCTGTTGCCGAAGCAGTTGCCAAGAGCAAGGCTGTAAGTATTGTCGGCGGCGGCGATAGTGTTGCCGCTATTGAAAAGACGGGCCTTGCTTCTAAAATAAGCCATATTTCTACCGGCGGCGGTGCAAGCCTTGAATATCTGGAAGGCAAAGTGCTGCCCGGCATTGCCGCTTTGGATGACCTGCGCCGCAAAATGGTTGCAGGCAACTGGAAAATGCACAAAACAGTCGGCGAAGCGGTAGAACTTGCAGAAAGCATTGTAGAAGAAACGAACGGAACTTTGAACGAGGTTGTAATTTTCCCGCCGTTTACCGCTTTGGAAACCGTTGCCGATGCTATCGACGGCAAACATGTCGGCTACGGCGCGCAGGATATTTTCTGGGAAGATGAAGGCGCTTACACCGGCGCTGTTTCCGGCAAAATGATTGCCGATATCTGCGCGGAATATGTTATTATCGGCCATTCCGAACGTCGCACGCTGTTTGGCGACAACGAAGTTGCCGTTGCCAAAAAACTGCGCGCTGCCTACAGAAACGGCCTGAAACCTGTGCTTTGCGTTGGCGAAAATGCCGAAGAACGCGCGGAAGGCAAAACCTCCCGCAAAATAAGCATGCAGCTGCAAAGCGCATTAAAAGGCATTACCGCCCAGGAAGCAGAAAACATGGTTGTTGCTTATGAGCCTTTGTGGGCCATTGGCAGCGGCAATGCTGCAACGGCGGCAGATGCACAGGAAGTTGCCGTGCTTATCCGCAGCAAGATAGAAAAAATCTTTTCGGAAGAAGTTGCGCGCAAAGTGCGTATTTTGTACGGCGGCAGCGTAACCGAAAAGAATGCTGCCGATTTTGTGCAGGGCGAAATTGACGGCGTACTGGTTGGCGGCGCTAGCCTGAAAGCAGACAGCTTCAGCGCTATTGTACGCAGTGTGTGAGGATAACATGAAACCTGTAATGCTTATGATTTTGGACGGCTGGGGCATTGCCCCGGCCGGGCCTTATAATGCAGCCAAAACTGCAAAAACGCCTGAGCTTTCCCGCCTTTTTGAAACTTACCCGCATACAAGGCTTTTAGCTTCCGGCAATGCGGTAGGGCTGCCGGAAGGGCAGATGGGCAATTCGGAAGTAGGGCATTTGAATATCGGCGCCGGGCGCATTGTGTACCAGGAATTGACGCGCATTACCAAAGCCTGCGAAGAAGGCACGCTGCTGCAAAACAAAGCTCTGCTTGAATGTATGGCGCGGGTAAAACAAAACGGCGGCGCACTGCATTTAATGGGGCTTTTAAGCGACGGCGGCGTACACAGCCACGAAAGCCATTTGTGGGCGCTGCTCAAAATGGCGAAAGCCAATGGCCTTGAAAAAGTTTACGTGCATGCGTTTTTAGACGGGCGTGATGTTGGCCCGAGTACCGCGCTGACTTATATTGAACGCCTGCAAAAAGTTATTGACGAAACAGGCTGCGGCGAAATTGCAACCGTCAGCGGGCGTTATTACGCCATGGACCGCGACAAACGCTGGGCGCGCACGCAAAAGGCTTATGATGCCATAACGCTGCACAGCGGAAAAACTTTTGCTTCTGCCGCTGAAGGTATTGAAGCAAGTTATGCTGCCGGTGTTACCGACGAATTTGTTGAACCGTTTGTTGTTGCTTCCGAAAATGACAGCCGCGTAAAAGATGGCGACGGCGTTATATTTTATAACTTCCGCCCGGACAGGGCAAGGCAGCTTACACGCGCTTTTACGGACAATGACTTTGCCGGTTTTGAGCGCATTAAATTAAATGTGGCGTTTGTCTGCATGACTCAGTATGATGCAACTATTGATGCCGCGGTGGCTTTTCCGCCGGAAACGCTTGTTAATACCCTGGGCGAGGTTCTGGCAAAAAATAATCTGCGCCAGCTGCGCATTGCCGAAACGGAAAAATATGCGCATGTAACGTTCTTTTTTAACGGCGGCGTGGAAACTCCAAACGCGCTGGAGGACAGAGTGCTTATACCTTCGCCGCAGGTTGCCACTTACGACTTGCAGCCGGAAATGAGCGCCTATGAAGTTACGGACAAACTTTTAGCACTGCTTGACGAAAATAAATATGATGTTGTTATTTTAAATTTTGCCAACCCCGATATGGTTGGGCATACCGGCGTAATGGATGCTGCCGTTAAGGCAATGGAAGCGGTAGATACCTGTGCCGGGAAAATAGTAAAAAAAGTACTTGCCCTTGGCGGTGCGGTTTGCATAACTGCCGACCACGGCAACCTTGAAAAAATGTATGACGGAGAAACTAACCAGCCGTATACGGCGCATACCACTAACCCCGTGCCGTTTTTAATGGTATCGGCAGGCAGGCCGAAAATGCAAGAAGGCATTTTGGCAGATATAGCGCCGACGCTGCTGGAACTTTTGGGCATAGCGCAGCCTGCAGAAATGACAGGGCACAGCCTGATAGAAAAGTAAAATAATCAGAGGTGAAAAACTCATGGCAATGATTACCGAAGTTTACGCAAGAGAAATACTCGATTCGCGCGGAAACCCGACCGTTGAAGTTGAAGTATGGCTGGAAGACGGCTCTGTTGGCCGCGCAGCCGTACCTTCCGGAGCATCTACCGGCGCACACGAAGCAGTTGAACTGCGCGACGGCGATAAAGAACGCTATGGCGGCAAAGGCGTAAGCAAAGCAGTTGATAATGTTAACGACGTTATTGCAGAAGCTTTGATTGGCCTTGAAGCAACCCGCCAGACAGAAATTGACGAAATGCTCATCCGCCTTGACGGCACTCCCAACAAAGGCAAACTGGGCGCCAACGCTGTACTTGGCGTATCCATGGCAGTTGCCAAAGCCGCAGCCAACTCCTGCGGGCTGCCGCTGTACCTGTACCTTGGCGGCGTAGCTGCACAGGAACTGCCCGTGCCGATGATGAACATTTTAAACGGCGGCCAGCATGCCGATAACAACGTAGACATTCAGGAATTTATGATTATGCCTGTTGGTGCAAAATCCTTTACCGAATGCCTGCGCATGAATGTTGAAATTTACCATACTCTTAAATCCCTTTTAAAGGAAAAAGGCCTTGGCACCGGTTTGGGTGACGAAGGCGGCTTTGCGCCGGATTTGAAATCCAACGAAGAAGCCATTGCCGTTATTTTGGAAGCCGTTGAAAAAGCAGGCTACAAACCCGGCAAAGATATTGTTATGGCTCTTGACGTTGCTTCGAGCGAATTTTATAAAGACGGCAAGTATGACATGGCTGGTGAAGGCGTTGTAAAAACCAGCGAAGAAATGATTGACTACCTTGCCATGCTGTGCGAAAAATATCCTATTATATCCATTGAAGACGGCCTTGCTGAAGATGACTGGGACGGCTGGAAAAAACTTACCAAACGCCTTGGCAAAAAAGTTCAGCTTGTTGGCGACGACCTGTTTGTAACCAACGAAGCACGCCTTAAAGAAGGCATTGAAAAACATGTCGGCAACGCAATCCTCATTAAAGTAAACCAGATTGGCACGCTTACCGAAACCTTCCGCGCTATCGAAACCGCCAAACGCGCAGGCTACACCTGCATTATTTCCCACCGCAGCGGCGAAACGGAAGATACCACGCTTTCGGATATTGCAGTTGCCGTTAACGCAGGCCAGATTAAAACCGGCGCACCGGCAAGAACTGACCGCGTAGCAAAATACAATCAGCTTCTGCGCATTGAAGAAGACCTTGGCAGCGCAGCCAAATATAAAGGAATGGATGTTTTCTACAACATCAGCAAATAAACAGAGGCGCATAAAATGGATTTTGGTTTTAATCCCTTACAATATAAATACCCTTCGCGCCGCAGCGTAATGTACGGCACAAAGGGTATGGTTTGCAGCAGCCAGCCGCTGGCAGCACAGGCCGGGCTTGATATGATAAAAAAAGGCGGCAACGCTGTTGATGCCGCTGTTGCAACCGCCATTGCGCTTACAATTTTAGAGCCTACAAGCAACGGGCTTGGCAGCGATGCCTTTGCCCAGGTGTGGGTTGGCGGCAAATTATACGGCTTAAACGGCAGTGGTTATGCGCCTGAACTTTTAACGCCGGACTGTGCGGCATTAAAAGATAAAATGGCAATTCTGGAGCGCGGCTGGGAATCGGTAACGGTTCCTGGTGCGGTATCTGCCTGGGCAGAACTGCACAAACGCTTTGGCAAACTGCCTTTTGCCGAACTGTTTGCACCGGCGATTGAATATGCCGAAAACGGTTACCCGGTATCGCCGGTTATCAGCCGCTTATGGCATGAAGGCCTTGAAGTTTTTGCTCCGTATAAAAATAACGCGGCCTTTAAAGGCTGGTTTGATACCTTTACTGAAAACGGCGAAACTCCGGCAGCCGGCACAGTTGCCAAACTGCCCAAACAGGCTAAAACGCTGCGCCTTATTGCCGATAGCTACGGTGAAGCCTTTTACCGGGGCGAAATTGCAGATAAAATTGATGAATTTTCGCGCAGCACAGGCGGCTATATACGCAAAAGCGATTTAGCTGCTTACCGTGCCGAATGGGTAGAGCCAATCAGCATTGATTACCGCGGTTACCGCGTATGGGAACTGCCTCCTAACGGGCACGGCATTGTGGCGTTAATGGCGCTTAATATTTTAAAAGGTTTTGAACATGGCAGCAAAGACTGTGCCGAAAACCTGCACCATGAAATTGAAGCCATGAAGCTTGCCTACGCCGACGGCAGAAAATACGTTGCCGACCCGCGTTATATGAAAGCGCAGGTTAAAGAATTGCTTAGTGATGAATATACGGCAAAACGCCGCGCACTTATTGGCGAACAGGCAATTATGCATAGGCCCGGCAATCCGTTCTGCGGCGGTACGGTATATCTGTGTACGGCAGACGGCGAAGGCAACATGGTTTCGTATATCCAAAGCAATTTTCAGGGCTTTGGCAGCGGCATAGTAGTGCCCGGTTACGGCATTGCCTTTAACGACAGGGCCTCCGGCTTTACGCTTGACCCGCAGCATGACGATTACCTTGTACCGCTGAAAAAACCATATCATACCATTATACCGGGCTTTTTAACAAAAGACGGCAAAGCCGTGGGCCCGTTTGGCATAATGGGCGGTTACATGCAGCCGCAGGGTCACTTGCAGGTTATCCACAACGTAATTGATTTTGGCATGAACCCCCAGGAAGCACTTGATTGCCCGCGCTGGCAGTGGATTGAAGGCAAAAAAGTTATGGTTGAAGCAGGCGTTGGCGAAGAATTAATTAACGCTTTGCGCGCCCGCGGGCACGAACTTATCGTAACCGATGACTTTATTGACTTTGGCCGCGGCCAGATGATTTGGCGCAATGATGACGGCGTACTTGTTGGCGCAACAGAACCCCGCGCCGACGGCATGGTAGCCGTTTGGTAAAAT